>Ga0207063_1001_pt1 | contig 82274 bp, 83 predicted proteins | sample Alteio_BWMinCont_29_FD_153462 | JGI IMG/M metagenome (GOLD analysis project Ga0207063, IMG submission 153462) | Enriched cells from forest soil in Barre Woods Harvard Forest LTER site, Petersham, Massachusetts, United States -... | ecosystem: Environmental > Terrestrial > Soil > Temperate forest >...
TTCTTCAACATCTTGTCGAAGTCTGCCGAGCCTTCCTGGATCGATTTCCACTGGGGGCCGACCCGGTCGAGTACCGAAGCCAGAGAAAAAAAATCGCCTGCGAGGCTGATTACTTTGCCAGAGCCTGCCGGACAGCTTCTCATTCGATCGGCGATATAGGACTTAAAAAAATGCTCGTCGATGCAAACTGCTCCGCGGTCCTCGCCTTTTATTTCGTGCTTGATAGCCTCTGTAACATCGAGTTTCACAGGAAACCAGCGCGGACCAATCTCGTCGAGGAATGCCTTTATGGCCTCTGCGGACTGGCCTTTCGGTCCTGACAACTCGGCTGCGTTCGTGACTGAGAACAAGACCTCAGCGCCTGACCGAACGACATCAATAAAGCGTCTACGCCGCGATGGGTCCTTCTTCGCAAGTTCGATGAACGCCCAATTGTCGAGGTAGACTGCAGGGCCATTGACACTCGCATTGAGCGTCAGAATTGAACCATCCGACTTGAGGGTGGCGCGAATCATTGACAACGAGAGAATATCATGCTGAGCAGAGTGGGGTGCGGCAGGATCGGGAGTTGCGCCTATGTCAGCAGGCCGACCCTCCGGGAGCAGCAGGCGGAGCTTGCCGGCGGCGAGACCTTTCAAGGCGCGGAGGCGTCCGGCGAGTGCGTCTCTCCGAACGCGCTTCGGCAACCTTGAGAGAACGGACCATGACGTAGGGCTCGTACCCAACATCTCGTGTGGCAAAAAGGCCTTGAAATTATCGCCTTTGGTACCAAGAGTCGGGAATTGACAGTTGTGGGAGTGTGCTGGAATCCGGGGAGTATCTCGGCCATGATGAGTGCTGATTGTGGACCTTAGGGCGCGGGCCTAATGGAACTCTATGTGGTTATCGAATACTCCGTCCGATCCAGGCGCCTTGCCCCGCCAGCAAGGGCATTTGCTTCTTATTTTCAAGCGGAAATCGCGCTTGAAAATACGTTAGCTGTCACCTTAACTCGTCGGATTCCAATCGCCAGTTCCGGGCTGAGCCATCCACTCCCAGTTGATTCATCGGCCAGTCGCCGGATCGCGGAAAGATGAAGGTTGATCGTAGTGCCGGACAGGCAGAGACCTTCCAAGACGAGCGGTACTGCACCACAACGGACCGGTTAAACGCGAGTCGAGGCACGTCGCAATACCAGGTAATGAACCGTTCGATGGCATGCTTGTAGCTCCGCCGCGAATGCGCAGAGGCAAGCGTATTGAGCACGGCTGCCTTGGATTGTTCCAGCTCAGGGATTGTGAGGGTCGCGGGCCGACCGACAGACTTGCGTTACTGTTGTTTGGACATAGGTAGCGGTTCCTTTAAACCGCCACCAGAGTTTCGTCGCCATGGAATCTGAACGCGACTGAGCGGATCGGCTCCGACAGTCAAAACCTGGGTTTCTTGACGCGAATGTATTTTTATCGGGTTAGAAAGTCAACCGGGGAGTGAACACTCACAAACTCGGTTGCGTGCGCGTGTGAACCAGTGTTGATGATTACTCGCTAGCGCGAAACGACCGCTTTACAAGGAAAGCCCCTATGGCAATGCCAAGGACGGCCAAGAAGTGCCACCCACTTGGAGGCGGAAGCACGATGCCGAGAAGGCAGAGCCCCAGGAACCCGATCCATGGAGATCCGATCAGCTCATATCCGGCTCGGCCCTTTTCCAGCATGTCTCCGAGGGTTGCGGACCTTGGCTGACCAGAAGCGCTTAGGATCGGCGTAGAAAGCACATGGATCGCGAAGCATACGCCCGACCATAGCAATCCAAGAAGGATATTTGTAAGAATTCCCTCTCGGCTCGCTTCGAAGTAAGGTCGAGCACCTTTCAAGAAGTCGTAAATATTGTCGAGCGAAGGTGGCTGATTCCTGTATATCAGCCACATATGGACTTTACTGCTTCTCAAGAGCACCAGATAGAATAACCAGCCGGCCACGACTATCTTCACACTCAATAACAACTCCGAAAGGCTCCGCGATGACGCAGTACGAGCCGCAAGTGATTGAGGGACTTTGATTGTACTCACCGCCAACAGCGCGCCAATTACGCATGCGATACAGAGTCCGTACGCGACGAAGTAATGGACATATCCCAGTAGAAGAACCGCCATTCGGTAGTGCGGGGACCACATTAATCCTGATGGGCGCGCCAATAGGTCATTCCACTGGGCCCATTCATCCGGGAAGCCTGTGAACGATCGTACCAAGTCGTGGCCGACGAAGACGCAGGCGAGCCCAAGACCAGCTATGCAGGCGACAACCAGCGTTCCCCTGCGACATTTCGCATTTTCACACAAAGAAGAAATTGTGGATAAGCCTAGAACTGAACACGCCACCATGACCGGAACGCTGGTAACGTAAGGCACCCACCAAAAATACGTGGCGACGTAGCCAAACCATGGAACTTGTAGCTGGTCGATAGGTCTGATCCATGTCGAGTCCCACAAGACGTGCCCGAACCGCGCGAGCAGAAGTTGGGTCAGCCCAGTCGCCAGAGAGACCAGGTAGAAGACAAGGAACACAGGGGTGCGTCGAATCACATCAGGAGTGTAAAGAACGGTATGTTAATTGGCAAAGAGGACCAGGGGACCGTTCAGACTCAATCCCAACGAGGCAAATTCGGCCTCCTCCGCAGCAAACGAGAACATGCCGCATCTTCCTTCCAGTTTAGATTTATGAATGATAACGTCTGCGGGCTCAACTGGTCGGCGAAACACTTGCGCGAAGTTTACTCGCAGGAGTCTGAAAGCCCAAAGTTTTTCGCGGACGTTGGTTTAGACGCAGCGCGATCTTGTCCAGCCGGGATTGTGTGTAGCCGGAAAGGTCGGTTCTCTTCGGCAAGTATTGACGCAGCAAGCGGTTGGTGTTTTCGTTTGTTCCTCGCTGCCAGGGGCTATTGGCGCCCAGGCCCGCGATATCGCGCGACATGTTATCGCGGAATCTCACCTGCAGGCGAGGACATTATTTGGCTAGCGCTCCAGGCCGGTATGACGCGCGCGACGATCATAGTCGCGATGCGGTAGCAAGTCCTCGAACTCTCGCAAGCCTGCGATCAAGTCCTTCACGACTTGCTCCGTGATCCTGGTCCAAACGGGACTGCGGAACGCGTCTCCTTTCATGCCAAGAAAGCGCACTAAGTTGAAAACTTCCTCTGGGCGGTCTTTCGATTCCAGGTGGTGTTCAATCCAGATTAGATCTCCAGGCTTCAAGCCATGCTGCCTACGCACTGCTGTTGCTAGATGCTCCCCATAATCGGTCACCGACGTGCCCGGATTGTTTGGTGGCTCCGTCACGACGAAGACATATTTCCCGTCGTTTCGCCGGTTTACCTCAATGTCGTAGACTGAATCGCACCAGAATCCTTTGTAGTTGTATCGCATCCTATGATAAGCAGCCTCTCCCTTCCGCGCGGTTGGCTTTTCCGAATCCCGCTGAAGTTTGCCGTCAACCAAGGTCACAGGTATTCGCGCCCTTGACGGGGTAACTTCCACAGTTCTTTTGAGCTTGGTGTCGCACTCGCAGTGTGTGCCGTCTGGAAACGCGCCTTTCGGGCCTTCCCGCAATCCGTTGAGATCCTCCAGCGTGCGGAATCGCCCATCGTGCTCTAGTCGTAACCGGCCCCCTATTGGCGGCGGCAGATAGCAGATCCGCATAATTCCAATGCGACGGCCAGAACAGCGGCTCGCATGTGGTTGATTACATTAACTTGACAGCCTAATACCCGGCCAAAGCCATCTCTCCCATGGCCGGGCAAATTCGTCGCTCACAGCCCACGCAAACTCACCGTTCCTCCCCACCTCCTCGCGTCGTCAGGCCGTGGTCAAACTCATCGCTTGCGTGGCTGGCCGAATTCGTCGCGTGCCCCCGCGGCAGCGTGGCCAAATTCGTCGCTTTGGTTCGCTTAGGGTATGTCTCAGACGCAGAACGACAGCAGGAGTCGTCCCTTAATGAAAAGAGCTCGGGAGCCTCGGTCCAACCATCCAGTCCAAACCGGATTTCTGCCCAACTTGCGACGGGCGCCGGATCATCAAGCGGGGCCTCCGCAAGAACTGTTTCCGGCGGTTGCAGATCTATTCGTGCAAAGACTGTGGGGTATATTTCGTTTCTCTTGTAGGACTGAAAGGCGTCAAATATCCTCCGCGAGTAATTGCTCGCACCTTGTGCCTCTACAACCTGGGTCACACTCAAGAGGAGGCCGCACGGCGTATCGCAACGGAGCATCGCATTACCGTTCCGCGGCGAACCATCTCACATTGGATTTCGGGGTACCAACCCATCACCACGTTCCATCGGCTACGCGATGCGGCCATCCTCCAATTCCGCGGCGGCATGCTCGAGGAGCGAACGCTAAATCACCAACAGGTCTACCAGTACAAAGTCCACTTGGCGAAGCTCGCGCTAATGGGAGAGGCGGTGCCTCGCGAGGTGGCGGTGAAGGTGAAGAGTTATCTGCTCAGCGTCTTTGACGATTTCCCGGATGTTCTATTTCAAGAGGACAAGACTGCGCGTCTCGATCGGTAGGCCGACCCTGAGGCTAGTTCGCCTACGCAGTCTGCTGGCATTAGATCATCCCAGTCTCGCTTTGAAATCCTTCCGATCTCCCGGAGTGAGAAGCAGAATCTTGCGAACGATCTTGCCGCCCTGGGTCTGCTGCTCGCCCGCAAGAACAAAGACCGCCATCCTGCGGTGCAGGATTTCATGCTGGCCAATGACTCCTGCACTGTGGCCTGCGAGGTTCCCGTCTACTTGACGGCGCAGGAAATTGCCTACTACAAGTCGAGAGGATTTTTTGTGACTTTGCCTGAGTCATCCAAGCCGATTACTGGACACATCGATATCGTCCAAGCCAGAAATGGTTTCATCCACCTACTGGACTACAAACCAAAAGCGCGCGAGATTGACCCGGTAAACCAATTGGTTGTTTATGCCTTGGCGTTTGCCTCGCGCACCCGGCTTCCCGTAAAAGCCCTGAAGTGCGCTTGGTTTGACGAGAAGGACTATTTCGAGTTCTTCCCACTCCAGGCCGTCAAAGCCAAGAGCGCGCAGGCCTCCGCCTGAAATCGCAAAACGAGTAGCTCAAGCCACGAACTCTATCAGGGGAATGGTTCGAAGGCGTCCGGTTGAGCCACACAAGCCTGTGCGGGCGTTGGGTCTATACCGCCTGCTTGTGCGAGGCGCTAGTCTCGGTTACCGAGAACATAAAGATGAGCAAACCTTCGCATCGCGTGCAGGGCGGAAACAAGCAAGTTCCCCTTGGCACCAACGACCATGACCACTTTCAAATGGGATCCTGCTCGCGCAGGTTAAGAGACACTGTACCCATTATTTTGTCTCAACCAGGGGTTCACCCACCACGGTTTCAGTTCAAGGTACACTTGAGCTGTGCCAAAACTGTGCCAAAACCCTATCCAATTGTGATGTCGGGGTTTACTTCGAGCGAGAAGCAGATTCCCCGAAATTGTTGAAAACATTAGAAAGGCAGAATAAGGGAAGGAATCGTTGGAACGGCTGCTCGTGCTTGCAAAGCAGGTGCTCTCGAGGCGCGCTTGTGCAAATCATCAAGAATTCATAGAACTGGCCTGAACGTCGACCGTAGTAAGAACGTAGTATCAATTGTGGAGAATCACGGCGAAAAGCGAATAAAACGTGAACAAGAATCGAGGAAGTGGCTCTTTGGATTTCACTGTAATTCGTTAGCTTTCCTCGGTTTAGCTTAGCTCCGGCGAATTGTGATTAAAACACTCTGTTGGCTGTTAACCGAAGGGTATCGCGGGCTTCCGTAGTGGGCGCACCTTGCCTCGCACAGGAACGCCGGAATTGTGTGACCGCGCCGTGACATTGTAGGATTCAATCCAATGACGTGGCAGCATTCTAACCAACTGAACTACGTCCCCAACCGTGGAATCAACAACTTACCGTAAGGCCCTATGGAATCAGGCCGTTGCAAGATGTACATATGGTACACGATCTGCACTCCGTGTCAAAGATGCGGCTATTTCCGGCGCAACCGCCCCAAAACCGCCTACAAATATAAGCGCGCTCGTGCGGGATTCATGCGAACACGGACATGTGCGAGACGCGAAGCTGCATTCCGGGCAGAACCCGACGGTCCGGACCAACCGATTCGTGATCGGATCCAGTAGTCTCGATTCGACGGAATGGCTCCGCCTGCCGATCATAAGAGTTGAACCCCAAACCGGGTCCGGTACATCTATCTAATAGGGGTTTCAAAGGATGAAGGTGCAGATGAGGGGCAAGAACATGAAGTTATTCGGACGTGCCGGAGGGTTTTTAAGGCCTCGATTGGGCAGGCAGATTTTGCTTTCCCTATTTCCGCTGACACTCTTGTTCGCGGCTTGGCCTCAGAACCTGTCAGCCCAACAAGACGAGCAAGCCCCGGCGCAGTCCCCGCAGAGGCAACCATACATACAGCAGAGTCCCGAGCAGTTGCAGCAGTTAGTTGCGCCAATTGCTCTGTATCCGGATTCGCTCGTGGCCCAAATCCTGGCGGCGTCCACCTACCCCGAGCAGGTCGTCGAGGCCGACAGATGGATGCAGGCGCATCCGGATTTGAAGGACGAAGCTCTGGGTCAAGCTGCGGACCAGCAACCCTGGGACCCCAGCGTTAAAGCACTTACTGCGTTTCCGTCCGTCCTCGGAAATATGGATAAGAACCTCTCCTGGACGTCGTCTCTTGGCGATGCCTACTACAATCAGCAAGACGATGTAATGGATGCCGTGCAGGTGATGCGTGGGCGCGCGCAGGAAGCTGGCAATCTTAGGACTACGCCCCAGCAAACCGTGACGACGCAAGAGTCGACAATTGTCATTGAGCCTGCAAGTCCCGAGGTGGTTTACGTCCCCGCGTATGACCCGTGGGTGGTTTACGGCGGTCCGATCGTGGCGTGGCCAGGTTGGTACCCGTATCCCGGAATTTGGTATGAGGGTCCGTACCTTTCGTTTGGAGTCGGCTTCGGAATCGGTTTCTACGGCGGCTATGGATGGGGCTGGCACCATTGGGGATCGGACTGGCATCATCATTGGGTTACTCATGACCACGATCGCTACGACTCCCGAAGCCGCACGTTTTACAACCGAAACAATTACTACCGAGGCGGAGACGCGCGCGGCGAAGTTAACCGCGACCGCGGTGGATTTAGCGCCGATCACGGCGGAGATCGTGGCCGGTCCAACGAAGGGAACAGGCCTCCCAATGTGAATTCCGGCGGTCGCGGCGGCGCTGACAATCGTCCCGGCTCAACCACCAGGCCTTTTGAGGGAAACAACCAGGCTGCTCGAGGGTACGCTGAACCACGCGGTCAGAGCGGCACGAGCTCGGGCGCCTTCAGCGGCTACGACCATGGCGGAGAGGCCAGGAGTTATTCCTCTCGTGGGAGTGCCAGCTTCGGTGGCGGAGGAGCACGTGGCGGCGGTGGATCGCGCGGCGGTGGCAGCCATCGGTAATCCAAGTGTGGTTATGTTCCTGGTAGTTTGTAGAAATTTAGAACGGGAGACAAGCGCTATGCGGCGAACGAAGCTGAACTTCGACAAATTCGATTGTGTCCATATTTCCAAGTTAGCCGCAGTCGCCATACTCCTAACGGTATGCTTTCACACCCTCTCCCTGGCCCAGCAACGGGGCCAGAAAACGTTTTCATCTCCGGAGGACGCGAGCAACGCGTTCGTCACGGCAGCGCAGAGTAATGACGAAAAAACGATGCTCGAGATTCTCGGACCCGACGGAAAACAAATCGTCTATTCGGGAGACGAAATCGAGGACGCCAACAGCCGCGCCAATTTCGTTCAGCGATATCAGGAAATGCACCGTCTCGTCAAAGAACCGGATGGCACTGTTATTTTGTATATCGGCGCGAAGAATTGGCCAACGCCCATTCCGCTCGTGAACAAAGGCAATTCGTGGTATTTCGACACCGACGCGGGCGAAAAGGAAATCTTGTTCCGGCGCATTGGGCGCAACGAACTATCGACCATTCGCGTTTGCCAGGAGTTGGTGGCCGCGGAAAAGGAATACTTCTCCACCCAGCACAACGAGTACGCCCAGAAAATCTTCAGTGACGAAACCCAGCACAATGGCCTTTATTGGAAAGCTGCGGATGGCGAGACCCGAAGCCCCATCGGGCCGCTGGTAGCGTCGGCCGTTGCTGAGGGCTATGCGAAGGGCCGGGACGACCCTCCGACCCCTTACCGCGGTTACTATTACCAGATCCTGACGCGTCAGGGTAAAAATGGCCCCGGCGGCGCGAAGAATTACATCGTAAACGGCAAAATGTTGGAGGGATTTGCTTTCGTCGCGTATCCGGCGGAATATCGGTCGTCCGGCGTGATGACTTTCATCGTTGGCCAGGATGGCGTCGTGTATCAGAGGGATCTCGGCAAGAAGACCGAAGTTCTTGCCAAGCGTATGAAGGAATACAACCCCTATTCCAGTTGGCAAAAAGCGGAAGAGCAGCAAGAGGAGACCGCTGCCGAACAGAAAACCAAATAGAGTCCTTTTGTATGCGTTGCGGCGAGGGCAAGCATAATTTGGCAGATGGCCTGAGATAGCGGTCGTTTTCCGTCTTGGGGACTCGCTCGCTGAGCTTTTTGTCGCCGTGAATTCCGCCAAACCAGAGCGCAAAGCGGAGGTTCAGGGTCAACGATCTTTGTGACTGGGCAGACCGGGCAGCGTTTTAACCAACTGAACTACGTCCCCAGCCGTGGAATCAACAAACTTGCCGTAAATCTTAAGGAGAAGGCCGTTGCAAGTTTCGCATATAGCGCACGTATTGCTTGTGGTGCATACGGTGGCAGCTGTCCCGGCGAAAACTGTGAACTCCGGTTCGGGAGTCCTCCAGTCACGGATTTTGTCCAAAAACTTATGAATTGGGCGCGATAGATTCGCTGACCACAATTGCCTCATTCCCGGGCACTTATTTGATCATTGGGTGGCTTATGGGCAGCCACCAGACTCGGGAAGGGAACGCTAGACCTCCTCCATCCTTAATATATGCATGTATACCACTCGGGGTTCCCCTGGGCGAGTCTTGTCACCATTTCGCACAATTAGCATTACGCATTTTATGACGGCAAATCGCCTAGCTCATCTCTTGCTCCCCACCAGCGAATTCCCGGCCCAGCGCGCCTTGCGTGCCGGACTGGATCCAGCCTAATGTCGCCTTTTCGCCTTCCGAAAGCAGCAGTCGACCCTTGAGCTGACCTCTGAGGACTTGGTTTTCTGCCGCGCCTCCTCCGCCGGCCGGGAATTTCCTCGGACAGGTCTCTGGGGGAATCTGATCCGGAATTTCTATTTTGAGCACGCCCGGCGGCGCTCAAGATTGATTGGAAACCCCTGCCCAAGCTGATTGAACAGCACGAAGCCGATGGGCAGCGGATCGCGGAACCCTTGAAGCGTGTCTCTGGCGAATTGCTATTTCAAACGGCCAGCCCACCAGAATGTAATGTTACAAGCATCGAAAACTTGCGTATCAATTCGCCAGAGACAGGTAGGAATCGAGTTGGGAGAGAGATTCGGGCATGTTGCGGCGACCGAAGCCGAAGCGGATATGGTGGGGTTGATCGTAAACGGAGCCGGGTAGCAGCAGAACTCCGGATTGCTGGACGAGGGTTTCGCAGAAAGTTTGGACATCGGTGGGTAGGTTTGATTTTGCCGGCTGGGCGGGCTGGTAGCGCACGAAGCCGATGGGGCCGGCGTTGGGAGGAGTCCAGGAAAAGAGATCGGAACGTCGAGCGAGAAATGTGGAGAGAAGTTTTAAGTTGTGGAGTACGAACTGGAGATTGTGCCCGATAATTTTTTCGCGATGGCGGATGGCGAGATCGGTGAGGTATTCGCTGGGGGCGCTGCTGCAGATGGTGGTGTAGTACTTCAGCTGGGTGCAGAGCTGAAGAATTTTGGGGTCACGCGAGACCAGCCAGCCGAGGCGAAGGCCGGCGAGGCCGTAGGTTTTGCTCATGGAGCCGAGGCTGACGGCGCGCTCGTAGAGTTCGCAACCACCGGGCAAGCGAGTGGCAGAATCGTGTTCCAGCTCGCGGTAGACTTCATCACAAAAAACATAAATGCCATAGCGACCGGCGAGTTGCATGACGCTGCGCAAGACAGGAAGCGGAATGAGCAAGCCGGTGGGATTGTGGGGGGTGTTGATGTAGATCGAGCGGGTGTTGGGCTGGATGAGAGATTCCAGTGCGGCAAGATCGTGAGCCCAGCCGTTTTCGGGTTTGCGGCGCCATTCGCTGAGCGTGGCTCCGGTGCTTTTGACGAGAGTGAGAGCGCTTTCGTAGCAGGGAGATTCGACGATGGCATGATCGCCGGGTTTCAGTAGTGCGTGATAAAAAAGGAAAATGGCTTCTTCGGCGGCGGCTACTACGAAGACATCGGCGGCACGAATTCCTTTATACGTTTGGGCGATGGTTTCACGGAGCCATGGCGCACCGGGAGTTTCGGTGTAACCGCACCAGTGTTTGAGGAAAGCGTCGTGTGCGCCAGGCTCGAAGGCGAGCAGGTCGGCGATGGTTTGCGATTGGCAATCGGAGGAAGAGAGCAGATATTTAGCGGTAAATTCATACTTGCCAAAATATTCTTCGATGCGGAAGGGAGCGATTTGCATCAGGCGAGTGTGGCAAGAGAAGGAGAAGGCGTCCAGGGCCAAATTGACCGGAGGAGATTGGAAGCCAACTGGCAAGAAGATTTTTTGCCAGAAGCAGATGGCCCAGTGCGATCAGCGGCTCGAGCAGTATCTCCAGCAGAGGGAAGACCGAAGCGCCGGGGCCCATCTGCCGGAAGAGAAGCGCAAGGAACGTCTCAGGAAGAGGAAAGGCAACAAGCCGCGGTTCGACTTGCGCACCGGGTTGTTTCGCATGACCGGCACGGACCTGACCCGATCGATGGCATCGATGTCATGACCGCGATGACCATCCTCAGCGAAACGGGATGGGATATGAGCAAATGGGAGACCGAGGACCAGTTTTGTTTCCTGGCTGCGGCTCTGTCCGGACAATCGCATCAGCGGCGACAAGATCATTGGGAAAGGTCGGCTGCAGATGAACAATCGGGTCAGTATCACCTTGAAGTTGGCGGCCACCACCCTACGGCTAAGCAAGACCTATCTGGGAGCACGGTTCCGCCGTCTGAGAAGCAGACGGACACTCCCGTCGCGATCAAAGCCATGGCCGCCAAGCTGGCACGTTTGGTCTACCGTATGCTGCGCCGGAATGAAATACGTGGACCGAGGAGCGGAGTTCTACGAGGCCCAACACCGCCAACTATAGATCAAACATCTGAAGTTTAGGCAGGGCTCAGGTCAGAGACTTAATCGACCCTCTTTTCGAAGCGAAAGTTCCGAATGCGGCCGGCGTTGAGGACCAAACCGGAGATGCGCTGCCTCGAATCACGCGCGAAGCGCAGGGTGCCAATGTCTCCGGTAAAAACGTCGCGCACAGCTGGCCGAAGAGTCTCTGCTTTGTTCTTCAACCTCGTCAGACTTAAATTCCCGTCCTGCAGCACAATGCGGTAAACCGGGTCGATTTCTTCGCTGACGTAAGCGCCAACATACTCACTCAGTTCCCTGCCGCTCGGCGTAAACGCCGTCGCGGCTTCAAATATGTCCGGCTTTTCGCCCCCGAAGCTCTGCTCCAATCGGCGCGGCTTTTCCGAGCTGGCGCGCAGGAATCGTATCTCCACCTGATCGCCCCAGGGAACTTCGGCAACGTGGAAGCCGGTTTCTCCGGCGGGCTTCAGCGTATGAAACTCGTCGCCGCCAACGTTGATCTGCAGCTTGCCATCCTTCACCAGGACTTTATGGAAGTCATCATCTTCCCGGTTCCAGTAGATCCCCGCGAGCGCGGCCATCTGCTCCGCGCTAAGTGGCGCTCCACTGCTCTTTGCAGTCTCTTTCGCAGGGGTTGATTCGGGAGTCTTGAGGTCCTTGGCGAGAAGGATATCTGCGACCTGTCGGACCAACGCTGACGGATTTGTATCCGCCGCGTTGCAGAGCACCGCTGCGGAGAAGTGCTGCTCCGGGAATCGTGTCATGTCCGAGCGATACCCGGCATCGCCGCCGGCGTGGTCTACCGTTGGCAGCCCTTTGTACTTGCCCACCACCAACCCAAAAGCATAGTCGAGCTGCTCGCCGTTATTGAGCTTGCCGCGTTCGAGCATTTGCTGGAGGAACGCCGGCCCGCCAACCCGCGGGTCATAGAAATTCTCATCCCACAGTTGGAGGTCCTCCACCGTGGTATGCAGACTCGTTGCGCCCACGGTGTCGAAGTTCGTGACACTCAGCCGGAAGGGCTTGTTTTTATCTTCTTGTGCGTATCCCAGAGCATTGTGCTTAACGATCTCTGCGTGGTCGTCTCGGAAATGCGTGTGCGTCATGCCCAGCGGCTCGAAAATATTCTTGGCCGCAAACTCGCGCAGCGACATTCCGCTTACTCGTTTCACGATCAGTCCCATCAGCGTGTAACCCGTGTTGCAATAAACGTGCTTCTCGCCCGGTTTGAAGTTCAGATCCTTCTGCCGCGTCATCACGGACATCACGTCGTCATCGGTAATCAAATCCAGGGAATAGCGCCACCCCGCTAGCCCAAGCAGCGACCACTGATCGCGCAGCCCGCTGGTGTGGTGAACCAGATGCCGAATCGTAATCCGCTCCCCGAAGTCAGGCAGTTCGGGAATGTATTTGAGCACATCGTCATCCAGCGAAAGTTTCCCCTGCTGCGCAAGCAACACGATCGAAGCGGCCGTAAACTGTTTCGACATCGACGCCACATGGAACACCGTCGCGGGCGTGATCGCCACGTCGTCATTCAGATTGGCCATGCCGTAGCCGTGCTTGTAGATAATTTGCCCGTCTCTGTAAACCCCCAGCGCGCACCCTGGCGAGTCGCTCTTGTCCCACTTTTCGAAGACCTTGTCCACCTGCGCTTTGACATTTGAAGGCAGCGGTTGTGGTTGTGTCTGTGCGGTCGATCGGCCACAGAGTATGAGCAGAAAAAGTACGGCAAGAGTGAAACGCCTCACGTAGGTCCTCCCATCAAATCGCGGGTCAAATCATCAGCGGCAGCGTACTGCGTGGCTGGTTTGGGGTAAAGGCCCAAACGCGTGGCCGGCCACCCGGGACTGAAATCCTTCATCACTTCGAACTTCTTCAGGATCTCCTTATGGGGGCGGCGGGCGCGGCTTTGATGGTATAGCAGTCGATCACTCACTAATGGTGACTCATGGACGGGGAGGAGCAGGCCAACCAGAATCATTGTCCGACTGCGGATACACAGCACAGCATTCGGCAAATGGGATTATCGGCCATTCGTGCACTCTGTGGGATGTTCAACCGCGCCATTCGACGGCAACTCTGGATGCCGAAGTATATCGGGTCTGACAACGATCCGCTTTATCGGTTCCACCAAGGCAAGCCAAGGTGCGGATACTGGAGGCGACAGAAATCAAGTCCGTCCCCTACTACGCTCCGCTGTCCCACCCGGTCGTGGAAGGCTAATCGGCACCCTTCGGCGCGAGTGCTTGGACCCCGCTTTGTTCTGAAAGACGGCAGACCTCGAAGTGAGCGTTTGACACCGATTCCTTCGCCCGATCTTCAGGTCTCGCGTGAAAGAACATCCGCCGCGTCGATCCCGGTTCAGAACCGAAAGACGATACCGGCGGAGGGCGGAGCGGCGTGCGTTGTCGCACCGGAACGCACTGTGTACAGTCCACAGTCTGGCCGTTGGCACACGAAGCCATGATCTTCGGCATCCTCGTGTCGCAGTTCGATCTAAATCGACTCTGCTAAAAAGCAAACAAGTCCCACATGCTATTTCCCGACAACCTGCTCCGATTCAGTGACGGTGCCGCGGGCCGGTAATACCGTCCGGGCCCGTGAAACACAGAAATCCCAAAATCGCCAATGCAGCTATAAACATAAAGGTCGTCATGAGGGCCTCCTTCTTGCCCTGTCTAACCGCACGCATTGCAAGGGAGCTGATGTCGCGAGAGATCTCTAGTGTTACCTCTCGCCCGTAATGTCTCTCTTCCAGTTACCCAGGCTGATCCGAAATGGTGCAGCAATCTCTCGCGCAGTTTTCTTCGTCCATGAAACATGCGGCCTTTCAACGCGGAAACGGTAATTCCCATGATTCGAGCGGTCTCTTCCGTGGATCGCTCGTCAAGCTCGTGCAGTTGGATCGCCTCCCGTGTTCTCGGTGGCAACTCATTTAAGGCCAAGGACAGCATTCGCAACCGTTCCCGCTGTGAATAGCTGGTTTCGGGATCCGGACTCGAATCAGGGATCTCCAGGGCGCTTGCCGTTTCCTCATTTGTGTTCGAATCGTCGATTGACACTTCGCGAGCGCCGCGGATTCCGCGTTGCAACATTCGAGCTTCGTTGATGGCGATCCGCGTCAACCATGTGGAGAAAGAAGATCTCCCCTCGAATTGGTGCAGGTGGAGGAAGGCTTTTTGAAAGCTTTGCTGCACGACATCCTCAGCGTCCTCTCGCGTGCGGGTCACGCGCCGCGCAACGGCGAGAATCTTTCGCTCGTGGCGTTCGACCAACACTGCAAACGCTGGAGCGTCCCCTCTCTTGGCGACAGCAACTAATATGGTTTCTTCCGTGACGTTAAGATCGCTTGGAACGCCTGCTGGTTCCGCTCCTTCTATCTGGTCTGTGAGTTCAACTGGCACGGTTTTATTCCTTTCTCAATTTCTGGAAAAACGGACTGCTGTGATTCCTTGCCGTTGATTGGCTGAATTGAGTTCGACGGTCAAGCCTTGCGCCGTATTCGTGTTGGGGCGTTCCGGGGTCGCTTGCAGACAGCACGCGGGAACGATGATTCCTCCCAAGAGAGCACCGAACAAGCAGGAGATCACTTTGAGCAGACCGCGGTTTCCGTTGGGCTTCAATTGATCGAGTACGTGCTTGATGTACATACCAGTGGCAACGAATTGCGTGCCCTCCTTGGCCATGGTTCGCAAGAGTCTTTGCCCGCCTTTGTCGATGAACGTGACCCCACTAAGATCGACAGTGCATGTTCGTCCGTTCTGGGATCGGTGCCTCTTTTTCCAGCAGGTCCTCAGCTCGGCAACCCAAGGCCCGACCAAACGGCCCTCGAGCGTCCACCTTTGTTCCGTGGTCATCTCCGCAATCGTGATTCGCAACATTTCGATGGCTCCCGTCCATCACCCGGTGGTTGATTCTTCGAACACCAACCTGGGCCCTGCCTCGATCGCAACTCTTGCAAAGTCCCGGAATCTGGATCTAATGCGAAGCGTTTCGGGCGCGCTTGCGCATATGGACTTCCGACCCGCCTCGTTCAAAATGGACATCGTCCATACACGATTTCATCAGCAGGATGCCGCGCCCATGTTCGGCGGCGGAGTCCGATGTGCGGCCGTTGCCCACCATCTTTCCGAAGTCGAATCCTTTTCCCTGATCGGTCACGACGATCGATACTTCGCTGCCTGGCCAGCAGCGGCAGCGGATGTGTACCTTTGTCCCTGCGTCCTCCTGGTTGCCGTGAAGGACGGCATTTCCCAGTGCCTCGCGGAGCGCCAGTTCGACATCGAGCTCCGCTCCCGGAACACACTGCGATCTTTCAATCAGTCGCATCAAGCGGTCTACCAGCGGTGAGACAGCTTCAATTTTGCTGGGCATCCAGGAGTCAATTTCCAGGAGGGAAGAGCGGGAATGTTTTCCGGAGAACCGCGATGGAGAATTCCATGCCCTGTTCAGGCTTCGCATTTCGCGCATGGCCAATGCCTCATGCTCAGGAGAGATGCATTACTCGGGCCAAAGCGCAGAGGGTTTCGAGGGCCGCCGAACTTACTGATTTGCATTGGGATGGCAAACCGAAAGAGTCTTCGTTGGATCACGCTGCCAGCATGGCACTGCCGCATTTGTGGTAGCGTGCCCGTTTTGTGGCACTGGAGAACGTTTGGGGCCAGAAAGAACGATTCGGAATTGCGCGCAGTGAAAATGCGGTGCGGCTCGGTTACCCAGAGCGGCGTGCGATTCCGAGTTTGCGAATTCTCTGCTGGAGGGTGGATCGCTTCATCCCAAGATGTGCTGCCGCTCCGTTCAGGCCCGCCACAACCCAGTTACACCGCTCCAGGGCTTTGAGGATCTGCTGGCGTTCTGATTGCTCCAGAACATCGTGAAGTGCGCCGTTTGTGGGCGATTTCGGAGTTATGGTTCCTTCCACCACATGCCCGGCTATCGAGACTTTCAGATCAGCCACATCGACACTCAGGGCAGGACCCGTCGAAATGATTACCGCGCGCTCGATCACGTTCTGGAGTTCTCGTATGTTCCCCGGCCAATGGTATCGGCACAAGGCATCCATCGTCGCTGATGGAATCGTTTCCATCACTTTGTTCATGCGCCTGGAGAACTGCTGAGCGAAGTGGCGCACCAGGAGCGGGATATCCCCGTCGCGCTCCCGTAAGGGCGGAACGTGGACTGGAAAAACATTCAAGCGGAAAAAGAGATCTGATCGGAACTTCTGCTCGCTCACCATTGCTTCTAAATCGCGGTTTGTCGCAGCAATCATACGCGCGTCCGTTCGCAGCGTCCTCGAACTTCCCAATCGCTCGAATTCCCTTTCTTGCAGCACGCGGAGCAGTTTGGTCTGCAACTCCAGGGGTATCTCTCCGACCTCGTCCAGAAAAATCGTTCCACCGTTGGCCACTTCGAAGCGGCCAATGCGCTGCGCGATGGCACCTGTGAACGCGCCTTTCTCGTGCCCAAACAGCTCGCTTTCCAGCAGGCCAGTCGGAATGGCCGCGCAATTGAGTTTGACGAAGGGCTTTGAGCGCCGTGGGCTCAAATCATGAATGCCGCGCGCGATCAATTCTTTTCCGGTGCCTGTCTCTCCACAAATAAGCACCGTCGAATCCGTCGGCGCTACTGTTTCCACGTGTTTGAGGGCTCTGCGCAGAGATGAGCTATTTCCGATGATCTGGGCAAAATTCATTTCCGTGCGGATTTCATCTTCCAAATACAGCTTCTCTTTGGAGAGCTGGTCTTTTAGCTCTCGAATCTGCCCAAAGGCAAGCGCATTCTCCACGGCGATGGCAACCTGATTTCCGATCTGGGACAGAAACTCGATATCGCCAGTGAACGCATTGTCCTGATATTTGACCACTCCGAATGTGCCCAGCACGCGACCTCGGCTAACAAGAGGAAGGATGCAGACCGTTCCAACTTCGGCTTGCGCGGTGTCCTTCATTCCCAATCGCCTCGCCTCCTGGACGCTGCCGCACCAAAGTTTGCCGGCGCGAAAGACCGCTCCCGCGGCATCTTCGTCAATGGGGACAAGGCTCTCCTCTTGGACCGATTCGTCTTTGAAGGGAAAATCCAGGGCATAGATCCGCAAGTGCGTGTTGTCGCTATCGGGAAGAGTAATGCCGACGCCATCGCAGCCCATAACCCGGCGCGTGCTCGTCACTACGGCTCGGAGAAGATCCCGGAACTCGAGATTGGAAACCACGTGATTGGTCAATTCAAGGAGAAGTCCAACACGCTCGTTCTTCCTCAGCAACTGCTGCTGGGAAGCCTGCGCTGCCTCAGAGTGCAGCGCATTGTCGAATGCCAGAGCGATCTGTCCGGCCACCACCGAAAGAAAGCAAACTTCTTCGGCGGTATAGATATCCGGAGCCTTGCTGGCAAAGGTGAGCGTTCCGACCTTGCTGTGGGCTGTGGTTAAGGGGAGAGTGCACACACAGCGGATTCCATACTTCTTCAAAATCTCTTGAAATTTGGAACACCGAGCGTCGACGGCTTCCAGCGAAGTGATCAAAGGCTCTTGATTCTGAAAGACCCACCAGGCATCGGATTCCTCGATAGGCAGTTCGGGGTCCGGAGGGATAGCTGCTTCCGTCTCCGCGTCGATGGAATGGCGGTGAAACGTATTCGATTTCTCGTCGCGAATGGACACACCGATATAATCAAACCGGACGACCCGGTGCAACTCCCTCACCAGTGCGCCAAATAGTTCCTGCGGATCTCGATACGTTCCGATCGCATTCGATACTCGGACGAGCGATTCGAACCGCATAGCGGCTGAAAGCCGAGACCCGTCCGCAACTTCTTCCGTTTGCATCGGCAAACCTCTCACGCCACCGTCGCTGGCAGGTTTAGATGTCGGAGCGCCCATATAGGTTAGAAACCGCAAAAGCAGCGATCCGGTATCCTCAACGCAGCGTAGAAGCCGCGGCGGCACGCGACGAAGTTCGTTGGTCAGCGCCGCAAAGCGCTCCACGGGATTGCGGTGCACACCGATTGCTTGAGATACGCAAATGCGCCTTTCGTGCTCCGTCTAAGACGACGGAACTGTAAGCGCTTCCGAATCGTTGCTCATGGTCGGCGCACCGCCGGAGCAATCACGGGTTCCATTTCATCTGATGCCCGACCTGGCATGATTGGTGCCGCAAACCGGGCACGCTACCGCAAATACGGCAGTGCCACCTCGGCACTTTGAATAAGCGCGTCGCCCCTCTGGGACTCATCTCACGACAAATCAATAAGTTCGGCTCTTTCAGGGAGACAAGGCGCTTTGGCAGGCGCTGTGCACAATTCCTCCAAAAGCTTGAAGAACAAAGAAAAGATGACTTGATGAAGGGGATCGATTTCAGACATACGCCATGAATAACCTTTTTAGACACGGTCTCGCAATAGCAGGAGTATTTTGTTTGATCGTCATTGCTCTGATCGTTGGAGCCCTGCGCCCGAAACATGCAGCAGGCGCGGAAACAGGAGCGCCTCCGGATGTCATGGTGGCGCAGGTCGAGCAAAAGGATGTTCCGATTTACGGCGAATGGATCGGTACGCTGGCTGGACAGGTGAATGCCAACATTCAGGCGCAGGTCACAGGCTATTTGCTCAAACGGGATTATCAGGAAGGGTCGTTGGTAAGGAAGGGACAGTTGCTCTTTGCGATCGATCCGCGGCCCTTTCAGGCGGCGCTCGACCAAGCCGAAGGACAATTAGCGCAGGCCACCGCGCAGCTTGCCAATGGCGAAGCTGTTCAAGGCCGCACCCAGCTGGATGTGGAGCGATACACCCCGCTTGCAAGAGAGCAGGCGGCGAGCCAGCAGGATCTCGACAACGCCACTCAGAATAACCTGGCGGCGAGGGCCACCGTGGCAACGGCCAAGGCTCAAATCAAGACGGCCGAAGCCGCCGTCGAAACGGCTAAGCTTAACCTTGGCTTCACGCAAGTCATTTCGCCCGTCGACGGCATCGCCGATGTTGCAAAGGCGCAGGTCGGAGATTTGGTTAGTTCTAACAGCGGAACGCTGACTACCGTTTCGACTCTCGACCCTATCAGGGACTACTTCACGGTCAGCGAACAAGATTACCTCCAACTGAAGCAGCAGTTTTCAGGCTCGGACAGACAGCGCTGGAAACTGCAGCTCATCCTCGCTGACGGGACAACCTATCCCCACGAGGGCGCCTTCTATTTCGCGGGCCGCGCCGTCGATCAAAACACCGGCGCGATCCAATTGGCGGCTCTCTTTCCCAATCCCGGCAATGTTCTTCGTCCCGGACAATATGGCAAAGTCCGCGCCGTAGTCCGAACACAGAAAGGCGCCTTACTGATCCCCCAAGCTGCTGTCACCGATCTGCAAGGCAGCTATCAAGTTGATGTTGTCGGGGGGGACGACAAGATCGCCATTCGACCAGTCAAAGTTGGGGAACGCATTGGCACCATGTGGATTATCCAAGACGGATTGAAGCCTGGTGAACGTGTGGTCGCGCAAGGCCAGCAGACTCTCCGCCCGGGCACGACCGTCGAACCCAAGCCATTTGTGGCCCAATGAACGCGAACAGGGGCGGCGGAACAGAAGCGACGTGTCTGTTGCTTCGAGGACCGGAGTAGCCCGGACTCCTCCACCTTGCCGCTCTCGCCGAAGAAGCGAGCGCAGAGCTCCCAAGTTTGATCGAAAGGAATCAAGATCCATGTCCAATTTTTTCATAAGGCGGCCCATCGTGGCGATGGTAATCGCCATCCTCATGGTGATTGTAGGCGCGGTCACTATTGCGAGTCTGCCCGTGGCGCAGTTTCCGAACATCGTTCCACCGGAAATTCAGCTGCAGGCCTCCTATGTTGGCGCGGACGCGCAGGCCCTGGAGCAATCCGTCGCCACGCCCATCGAACAGCAAATCAATGGCGTGGACAACATGAACTATATGTATTCGCTGAACGCCACCGGCAACTCGCAAACAACTATGGTTGTGGACTTCGACCTGAAGACCGACCCGAACACCGATCTCATCCTCGCACAGTCGCGCGAGCAACTGGCTGCCGGTCAGCTTCCGCCGGACGTCAACAGCTACGGGGTCACCATCAGAAAGTCCGTGACTGCTCCGCTCATGCTGGTCGGCGTATTTTCCCCGAAGGGCACTTTCGATACCAAGTTCCTCGGCAACTACGCCTATATCAATCTCAACGACCCCATCGCCCGCTTGTACGGTGTGGGCCAGACACAGGTTTTCGGCGCGGGGCAGTATGCGATGAGGCTCTGGGTACAGCCCGATAAACTGGCAAAGCTGGGCATCACGGTCACGGACATCGTCAATGCCGTGCAGCAGCAGAACACGGTCAATCCCGCTGGTCAAGTGGGTGGGGAACCAGCTTCCGCGAACCAGCAATTCACTTATTCCGTGCTTGCGCAAGGCCGCCTGACGTCCCCGGAACAATTTGAAAACGTGATCGTGCGCGAGGCGCCCGATGGCGGGACTGTTCGCGTAAAAGACGTCGCCCGCGTCGAGCTGGGTGCGCAAGACTACAGCATTGTCAGCCGCTTGAATGGCAAGCCCGCCATCGTTATCCCCGTCTACCAGTTGCCCGGTACGAATGCGGTGCAGACGGCCGCGGGCGTTCGCAAGCTGATGGCCGAGATGAAGCAGAGCTTCCCGGAAGACATGGATTACGCCATCTCGCTGGACCAGACAACAGCAGTGACAGAAGGCATGAAGGAGATCATTCAAACCCTGCTGATCGCCATTGTGCTGGTCATCCTTGTCGTGTACCTCTTCCTGCAAGACTGGCGCGCTACGCTGATCCCGTTGTTGGCCGTGCCCGTTTCGCTGGTGGGCACCTTTGTTTTCTTTCCGCTCTTTGGCTTCTCCATCAATACCCTTTCTATGTTCGGGTTGGTGCTGGCCGTCGGCCTGGTGGTGGACGATGCCATTGTCGTCGTCGAAGGCGTGCAACGCCACATCGAGGAGGGTCTTGCTCCCAAGGACGCCGCGCGAAAAGCCATGGCGGAACTCTCGGGCCCGGTCATCGGTATCGCCCTGGTTCTCTCTGCCGTATTCGTACCCACCGCCTTTATCCCCGGCATCACCGGGCGGCTCTACCAGCAATTCGCCGTGACCATCGCCATATCGGTTCTGCTCTCGGCATTCAACGCGCTTACTCTCAGCCCGGCACTCGCAGCTCTGCTGTTGCGGCCCAAGAAACAGACCACGGGGTTGCTCAACCGATTTTTCGACTGGTTTAACCGTGTCTTTGGGCGTGCCACGGACGGCTATGTCCGTTTGTGTGGCGGGCTGATCCGCAAGAGCGCCGTTGCTATGGTGCTGCTGGCGGTCCTCAGCGTTGGGGCGGGCTTTTTTGGCAGCCGCTTGCCTTCGAGTTTCCTGCCCGATGAAGACCAGGGCTATGTATACATTAATATGGACCTTCCGAATGCGGCTTCGCTGGAGCGCACCAGCGCAGCGGCGAGCCAGGTTGAGCAGATCCTCGCCAACACACCAGGCGTTGAATACACCACGAGTGTTGTGGGCTTCAGCTTGCTCAGCTTTGTGCGGACTACTTACAACGGCTTCTTTTTCGTCACGCTGAAGCCCTGGAGTAGCCGCGAAACACGAGCGGAGCAGTTTCAGGAAATCAAGCAGCGCTTGAACCAGCAGCTCAGCAGACTTCCGCAAGGGACTGCTTTCAGCTTCTCGCCGCCAGCGATCCCCGGCGTCGGCACTTCCGGCGGCTTTCAGTTCGTGCTGGAAGACCGTGCCGGGCGAGATGTCCCGTTTCTCGCAGGCAACCTCGATAAGTTCATGGCTGCCGCTCGCAAACGCCCCGAAATTGGCTATATCAGCACCTCATTTTTGCCCAGCGTTCCGCAAGAGTTCCTGGAAGTCAACCGGGAGAGGGTGCTGAAGCAAGGTGTTGCTATCAGCGACGTCTACAGGACCATTCAGTCTTTTATGGGCGGCCTGTTCGTCAACTACTTCAACGATTTCGGCCGTACCTGGCAAGTGTACGTTGAAGCCGAAGCTCCTTACCGGGCGAATATGGAGAACCTCGGGCAGTTCTATGTGCGCAACAGCGGGGGCCAAACGGTCCCGCTTTCCGCGCTGACGAAATTTGAGTCGCGTTCCGGCCCCGAATTCACCATGCGCTACAACGAGTATCGCTCCGCGCAAATCAACGGCAGCGCTGCGCCTGGCTATAGCTCGGACCAGGCCACCGCTGCTCTGGAAGATGTCTTCAAGCAGACCATGCCCCGCGAAATGGGCTTTGATTACATGGGCATGTCCTATCAAGAGCAGAAGGCACGGCAAGGGGTTCCGGCCTGGGCGATCTTTGGATTGTCGTTGCTGTTTGTCTTTCTGATTCTGGCGGCGCTGTACGAAAGCTGGTCGCTGCCATTCAGCGTATTGCTGAGCACGCCGGTCGCGGTATTCGGCGCTTTCGCGGTGTTGTGGCTGCGTCGCGCAGTGCTAAGCGCTTTTTATCCGGCTTACATGGTTCAGATCGAGACCGACGTGTATTCGCAAATCGGGTTGGTGATGCTGATCGGTCTGGCCGCCAAGAACGCGATTCTGATTGTCGAGTTTGCTAAGGAAGAATACGAGAAAGGAAGGCCCTTGGCAGATGCCGCGCTGGAAGGCGCCAAGCTCCGCCTGCGGCCAATTCTGATGACCTCGTTCGCGTTCATCCTGGGTTGCGTGCCCTTGTGGATCGCCACCGGCGCCGGTTCGGTGGCTCGCCAAATTATGGGGACGGCCGTGATCGGCGGCATGCTGGCCGCGAGCGTGATCGGGATCTTTCTGATCCCAGCGATTTTCTACCTGGTTGAGAAATGGTCAGGCGCTGGCAAAGAGCACGCTCCTGCCGTAGTGCCGGCAACGCCCGCGCCTGCGACGGGAGACTGAGGTGGGCCACCAACTCAAGGATGAGCAGGACGCAAAGTGGGGCGATTGATGAAGAAGCTTCGGCCTTTGATTTCTGTTGTTTTGGCATCGAGTGTTATCGGCGGGTGCATGGTTGGCCCCAACTACCATAGGCCCGTCGTGCAACCTCCGACTGCGTTCCGCGATCTGCGAGAAAGCCCGCAGGCTCAAGCTCAAGTAGCTTCTTACGCGGACCTCCCCTGGTGGCAAGTCTTCCAGGACCCGCAACTCCAGGATCTGATCCACACGGCCTTGAAGCAGAATTACGACATGCAGCTAGCCACGGAGCGTATCAACGCCGAGCGCGCTCAGCTTGCTATAACGCGCTCCTATCTATTTCCGCAGATACAGGGGAACGGCAATTTCACGGGCGGCAAAGAACAGAGTTTTCAGTCGAAATCAAATTTCCTGGCGCTCACGGCAGACGCCGCCTTCCAGCTCGACTTCTTCGGCAAGCTGCGAAGAGAGACCGAAGCGGCGCGTGCCCAACTCCTGGCCACTGAGGATGCGCAGCGCACGGTAATGCTTACGCTCGTTAGCGATGTGTCCAGCGATTACTTCACGCTCCTGCAGCTTGATCTCGAACTCCAGATCACGCGTGACACCGTGAAAACCCAGCGAGATTCCGTCAAACTGACTTCGCTCAGACTTGACCACGGCGTCGCCACAAAGCTAGACGTGCTTCAGGCTCAGCAGGTGCTCGACACCGCCAATGCGCAGATCCCGGACCTCGAGAGGCAGATTGGCCAGGAGGAAGATGCCATCAGCATTCTCATTGGCGAATATCCCCAAAGTGTACCGCGCGGACGACCGCTCACAGAGCAGGCGCTTCCTCCCGATGTACCTCCGGGCCTGCCTTCCGCACTGCTCGAGCGACGGCCCGACATTCGCGAAGCTGAGCAAATGCTGGTTGCCGCGAATGCTGAAATCGGCGTCGCCAAAGCGTCGTTCTTCCCACAAATATCGCTGACCGGTTCCGGCGGCGGGGCATTTGGCCGCAGCTCTGTTTTCTCCAGCTTGATGAGCTCCCAGGCCGGAATTTGGTCCTACGGGGTCCAGGTAACTCAGCCCATTTTCACGGGAGGTGCTCTTCGCGGGAACCTGCATCTGGCCGAATCGCAGCACAAGCAGGCTTTGATCGCTTACAAGCAGGCCATTCAGCACGCCTTCGGCGACGTGTCCGACGCTCTGATCGGATATCAGAAATTCTATGAGGTGCGAGTTCGCCAGGAGCAGGCCGTAGCGGACCTAGAAGAGTCAGTCCGCCTCTCCATCATGCGTTACCAAGGCGGCACCGCTACTTATCTCGAAGTGCTGGACGGCCAAAGGTCGCTGTTTGCCGCTGAACTCACTTTGGCGGAGGCGCGAGGCAACGAATATCAGAGTCTCGTACAACTCTACCGGGCACTTGGCGGCGGGTGGCAGACATAGATGCGAACGAAACGAGAGGAAATACCTCACCGCCAGGGGCGAGCTATGCAAGAAAACGGCGCGGCTTTGCCCCCCACCCCCTAAGATTTTCGAAATAGCGGATGGGGAGCGAAAGAGTCCGGAAGCTCCTGTTCGTATTTGAGCACTTCTGAGGGTTCATAGAAATACTCTTTGCGGCAGTCGTCGCACCGGACCCGGAAGCGGCCTTCGAGCGATGGCCGAGGGGTGACGGGATCGGTCTCGGCAAGGGGGATCCTATGCCTGAAGAGAAGGTTCTGGCGAAGGTGAAACCAATGGTTCTTGCAGAGTACCACCCAGCAGTAGTGGCTATCGACCCACATGCCTTTCCGTTCAGTCTTCCGCCGGTCTATTTCGGTGGAAACAGCCGGACGCGCGGCAAGCTCGATACCCGCGCCGCCGCGAGCATCAGCGCCCGCAAGAGGACTACCTGCGTTGGGCGCAACCGTCTCCTCTTCTCCCGACGTTTTCTGATCCTCGAGGGCGCCAGGCAAGGTGTGTCCGGTCCCGCTGCTCGTGATCGCCCGACCAGCGCTGGCAACAGCGCTCTTGGTGTGGTCGGGCTCGTTCCGAACCCCCGTCGAGTGGGCGGTCTTGAGGGCAGAGATGATACGCAGAGCAATAATTGTGACGACCACGGCTAAGAATATGAGTACAAGCCGCATAACATCCTCCATGCCATTCCAATGATTGGGCGGGATAATCAGTGAAAATCAATAATTTTGAGTCACAGCCTACTTCTTTTGTCCCACAATAGCCCATCATGGCCCAGACATTGTATATGACTGGGAGGGCGGTCCTGAGTCTACTGGTTGTAAACTAAGATGATGAATCAGTTATGAGCTACGATAAAGGTGAGCGTTTTTCAGTCGGTCTGAGACCTGGCAGGGCGCTTACAAAGGAACAGCACGGCGGACCGTTTCTAGCCTGCCCAAAAATGTATGAATTTCGTTTGCCAACGTTTTTAATGGGAACTGCCCCATTTCAGGACCCTTACTTGATCGGGGTGGTTTATGGGCAGCCACCGGACTCGGTAAGGGAACGCCAGACGACGTCCTCCATCCTTAATATTTGCAGGTATACCGCGCGGGGTTCCCCGGGCGAGATTCCTGGTTCCGCCGCTGCGGGCAATTTGACCAGCAACGGCTCTGGCCCCGGCACGCATACTTACTTTTATGACGCCGAAAACCGCCTCATTGAGGCTCCCATAGACACTACGGCGCAAGCGCGGATAATTCGATAGGGTCAAACACCGCGCTCTGGTAGTAAAGTGAGAACGTGCCGGTGCCCCATCTTTTCCGCCCACGCCCGTGGTTGCGCCCATGGCTCGGCATCCACCTCCACCGGATCAGCGCCCCTCTCAAGCATCGCTTTTGTCACTTCTGCCCGACCCCAGCGGCACGCCCATCCCAGCGGCGTGCTCTTCAAAATGTCGTCACGCAGGTCCATCCTCGCACCTGCGTCCAGTAGCGTGCGGGCGAACGCCACTGCTTCTTCTTCCGTGACGTGCTCGCCCATTGCGGCAACCTCATGTAGCGCTGTCCGCGCAAAACTCGCGATTTGATTGGGGTTACACCTCTGCAAGATAAGGCGAAAGCACGGCAGATACGTTGCCCGATCGAACTCGCGATTTCCCGCATACAGCCAAGGAATGTGGTGCCAGAAAAACAATGGTTGCATCAGCTCGCGGATCCATCGCACATCGTCCCGCGGCCAATCGATCCGTTCCAGCGCCAGTCGCACGATTTCCGGATCGCCGCCGCTCGCGCCAAAGTGCAGCAACTCTTCTGCTACCGGTTTACCGGCTGAAACAATTCCGTCTTGCAGGACTCCGCGGGCCTCATCCGCAAGCATCTGTCGCGCCAGATCGGTCTGCCGGTAAATTGCCGCGGTATCTGCGCTCACCACGCCGCCGCGGCGCCGCAGCAATTCGACCATGTCCCATTGCTTATGACTGAACGCACTGTACACCGCCGATCCGCTTGAATCCACGTGCACGTTCGGATTCGCTCCGCGCTTCAGGAGCGTCTCAGCCATCTCGCGATTGCCGAGCGCCGCACAATACCACAGGGGATATCCCTCGGAGTACGCCACCCAATCGCCTTGGCCCGAGGAGACGCGTTCATTTGGATCGAAACCGAAGTCCAGCAGCAGCGATAGAATCTCCGGCTGGTCGTGCTGCACAGCGACAGTGAGGAGCCCGCCCCCATCCCACCGAATTGGGTTCACGAGGGCCCCTTCGGCACGCCGCGCACGCAGCCACTTCACGTCGCCCGATACAACCGCCGCACGAGCTGCCTCGTCGCCGATTACTTCTGCTTTGGGCACGCTGGGCACTGCGCCGCGCCGTCGCTCTTGCTCCTCGATGATCGCGACAATCTCGTCGTATCCGCGCTCCTTTGCAATTGTCCAAGCTGTACTTGCCTCCCGGTGCGGATGTATGCCTTCCCGCGCATTCGCCCTGTGCCGCATCAAGAGCCGCACCATTTCCGGCAATCGCTTCATTACCGCATAGTGGATGGGGCGATGCTCGTCGCTATACGACATCGTCAAATCGGCAAGTTCCGGCCGCGCCCGGACGATCGCGCGTACCTGAGCGAGATCGCCCGCGCCTACCGCATCAGCCATTCTCTTGACCGTTACGCCGTCCACATACGCCTTGAGTTTAGGCCAGCTCTCAAAACCGTAGCTTCGGGCAATCACTAGTTGCGCGTCGTGCAGTGCGAATTTCGAGGCGTCAGCTGTGCGATAATGCGCGTTGACCTCCGTTGTGGCGTCCGCCTCGCCGCCGGCAAATCCACGCAGCAACTTTTTCGCTTGTCGTTTCAGTTGTTCGAGATCCGGATGCTCCCGCATCCGACGGGTGGGTAACTTCTGTTTCACATGAGCTCCTTTCTGTTGCGCCCAGTGTCCGCTTGGTCGGGCAGAAAAGAGTTCATCGAAACCAGAATGTAGAGAACAGCCATTTCAGGGGGACGCAGTCCTTTCCGCGGACACGGGGGCGCCCTGAAATGCGCCGGGCACATCATAACATGCAGAGTGAATTCCGGGATTGGAGGGTTTTGGCGAGATGAGGCCCTGCGTGTCCCAGTGTTATGATTCGTCCTCAGTTCAGCTAACGTTCCGCCCGAACGACGCGGAATTCAGACAATTTTTGAGCATACCGTTTCGAAGCGAACTGATTCACTGTGTTGCGCTGTTGCATTTCGCCGCTGGCGCAGGTTGCCTGGAAGTGGTGGCATTACTCTTGCGGCTTGGTGTCGACCCGAATCTTGAAGGTCGCGGCCGTACCCCGCTCTATTGCGTCGCGAACGAATGCTCGTCGGAGACCCCGAGGTAGTCCGTGCGCTGGTGCGAGCCGGTGCGGACGTCAACGCGTGTAGCGGCGTGGCGCGGGCGACAGCGCTTCACGCGGCGGCCCGGCGAGGACATGCGGAGATCGCACGAGCGTTGCTTGATTCCGGTGCGCCAGTGAATCCGCGGGACCGCAAAGGTGACACCCCTTTACAGCGCGCAATCAATTGCCGCAAGAATGGAGTCTCGCAATTGCTACTGGAGCATGGGGGCGGCTAAGCATTGGCCGGGCGACGAGCGAAGTGATCACTCTGACTTGGCGTTTCCACGCCAATGATCCGTTCCAGCCCTCGCGCCAGGTCCACAGCGGAGCGGTTAGGAGTCGGAAACGGTGCCTAGCGCCGCGTACAGCGGATTCCCATCGGTTCCGAACACTACTTTAGGAGGTGCACGACCGTCGTCTCAGTGTCGGACGGATCCGGCGTCGGATCTCCGTAGATCTCCCACGAGTCCCCGGCCGACTCCCTCCGGTTCGCCGCCATCCATTTTTCGATCGCAATGTACGCCTCGTTCATGCGGTTGTACGGACCGCGGTGGACGGCGACGGCAGCTTCGCCCCCTGGCGTTTCGGTCGCATACACCTCGCCCGCAGTTTCAAACGTGCGCGTGACCTCGACGCCGAAGTCGCAGAGTATCGGAGCGCCGGGCTGCGTCGCGTGGCGGTAGAGGAAAATGTTGTGGCCGTCAGTCCACAGCCCCGGCTGGCTGCGAATGAAGTCCCAGACCTTGCCGACAGCAGGCCCCCACGCCGAGCCAACTGCGCCCGGTGCGACCTCGCGCCGCACCGCGGCCAACTTGCGGGGATGAACAGTTTGTACGTTGATGAAGACCGGCATTGTTCGATTGTAAACTGAAATTCGGAAACTATTTCTATCGTATTTGTCGTCTGCCGCTCGCTCGCATTGGATTGGAATTCGAAATTGTCAATTCGGATGGTTGCGGGTTCGCAGAAATTGCTGAAAAGGAAAGGTTTTTTGGTCGCGGGGGGCAGATTTGAACTGACGACCTTCGGGTTATGCGATCTGACTCAGCTTTCGCTGAGAGTCGGACTGTACCTTCATCCCGGGGAACGGGATGCTCGCCATCCAGTCTCTACACCTTGCTCGTTCTTACGAGGCTTGGATCCTTGGATGTAGTGGTACAGGAGCATCCGAGGAAGCCGGAGGGGCAATGATCGTAAAACAGCTAATCCGAAAACTCCAACATCCGCCATGCGAACGCATCGCCGCTGTGCGGATGGAATTCGCCGATGGCGGCCTATACGAAGTCTCAGCCGACACGCGCCGAATCCGCTCAAGTGAACAACGTCGCCGTAACGCGCACAAGGAGCTGCGGCAAACCCAGGCTGGGTCGCGGCTTACTTCGCAGCGGGAGGCTGGAAGACAAAAGCGATGACGGTTTTGGAAGTGATCGACTTCCCCTCGAGAGTGGCTGCTTGAAAACGCCACTTCTGCAACGCGTCTGAAACAAAATTGTTAAAGACATCCATACCGTGAAGAAAGTCAACACTCTTCACTTTGCCGGAGTTATCCACTGTGACTTGAACCACCACCGATCCCCAGGCGACACTGTTGACGGGATACGCGGGATAGGCAAACGACAGGAGGCCGATGGGCGCGTAGTTATCATGCGCAGTTGGCACCACGGGCGAAAATTGCTTCGGCGGAACCGCAGTCGCGTTTCCATAATTTGGCGGGCGATAGAGAAAGCTCACCGTCATGCGGGAGGGTGCTGACTTGCTCTCTCTGGATGCCGGCCGGAATTTCCACTGGCGCACGGATGTCTTGGCAGCGCCGAGCATCGCCCCAGGGTCTCGCAAAGCGTCGATCCCCTGTACCGTACCCTCGCCATCGAGGAACACATCGAGAACGAACAGCCCGTCAAGAACGACCTGGTATGGAACATAAGTATCCCCTGCTGAAGCGACTTCAGGGGAGTTATAGATTTCTTGCGCGGTGTTTGGCCACGCGAGAGCCAAGAGAAGGAAGCCGATTACTGGACCACTTTTCATGGTTTGATTGTACACCCTTGACCATTTATGTTTTGTCCGCCGAACACGACGACCTTCATCTCTTCCTGCGGTGCACGATTTGCGTTTGACATCTTACCTGAGCGCGGGCTTCACACGGGGGAGGCAGTAATGAAGGCGCCAGTCTGTGATCCGAGTGATTTTTGTATTGCACTGCATGCAGAGTGCACCGACCGAAGTGCTGAACCGATTTCGCTCCTTGACCGCGAGTCACAATCGCAGATTTGGAGTTCTTCATTCCAAGTAGCCCCGGTAGCAATCTCAAGGGCAGCAAGCCCTAAATCTGCTTCTAGAAGTTTTCCATCATCCAAAATAGCGGGGGAGCGAATGGCTCCCCGCTATTTGCTAGAACAAGCGTCAGAAGTTGATCTTGGCAAAAACCTGTACGATGCGCATCCCTTCGGCCGCCGACGCGAAGGCTCCGTACGGCGTCGTCGGCGAAACGGCCGCGGTCGTAATCTTGCCAAAGGAACTGGAAAGGTTGTTGCTCACTGGGTTATCGAAGTTGGGGTGATTAAGAATGTTGAAGAAGTTGGCGCCGAGCGTGAATCTGTACCGCTCATTTAACGCGAAGGTCTTCTTCAGGTTCATGTCGGTGTTGAAGTAGCCTGGTCCGCGGAACGCATTGCGGGCGAAGGCATTGAAGTCAGCCGGGGTCTGAAACGTGCTCGTGCTGAAACAGGCCGCAGTCGCGCACGACGGACCAAAGCTGGTGGGAACCCCGGCAGCTGGCGCGTACAGAATGTTCGCGAGGAAGCTGCCGTTCGCCGTGAGGTTATTGGGCACGAAGGCGTTGGCCTGTAGTCCATCCGCAATGCTGAAGGGGAACCCGGTCCGGTAGAAGAACGTGCCGGCAACCTGCCATCCGCCCGCCAGACTATTCAGCAGATGATTGGAGAATCTGACGGGGAGATCCCAGACGTAGTTGGCCGAGAACTGGTGCCGCAGATCGTAGTCTGAGGATGCATAGCTGGCATTGGGGTTAGAAGGATCGATCTGCGCAACAATGCTGTTCGTAAGGCTATAAGGCAGAACGCCCCCATTGGAGACGTTGTCCCGGGCATGGCTATACGTGTAATTAAAGCGGGCGGTCAAACCGTGCCATAGGTTTTGCTGGACGGAAGCGGTGACTCCGTCGTAGTTGGAATAGCCGGAATTGGTGAACTGTTGCACAGCCGCAACGCGCGAATCCGTGGCCGCACCCACTGGTAGCTCGGTAAATCCGCTTCCGCAAACGGCCGTGGTGCAGAATGCGTTGAGGTAGGGATTGGTGAGCAGAATGTCATACCCGTGGTTTCCGACGTAATTTAGGGAAACCAGAGTGTGCCTGGCAAGGGTGTGCTGAACCTCAAGGTTCCATTCCACGAACTTGGGGTTGAGCGTCTTGGCAGCGACATCGTAGAGCGGAGGCAACGCGGCAGCACAGGCGGGAGCTGCTGCCTGGTACTGCGCCAGAGTCTGGCCGCCATGGAAGGCAGTTTGGAACGCGCTGTTGCACGATTGTACGAGATTCACGCCACTGCCTGCCTCCGCGGGATCGACCGTACCGCCTGGTACGGAGAAGCTGGTGACCTCGGGGAAATTCGTTGTGAAGTTGTCGAGAAGGGTGCCGGGATAAAGGTCGGTGAAGAGTCCGATGCCTCCACGGATGACTGTCTTTTGACCGAACGGGCTCCACGCAAAACCGACACGTGGTTGAAATACGACCTTCTCCACACTGCGAAGGATGCTGCTCTGGCCCGCGGAAACCATTTGATTGAACGGGATGGCAGCATCATGAGAGAGATTTTGGAAGGGCAGAGTGGGTATGGAAACGCAATTGGATTGGCAGACGCCGCCGGAATTGCGGTCCGCACGGATTGCCAGGGTTAGCTTCAATTTCTGGTTGATGCGGAACTCATCCTGAAAGTAGAGACCAAAGCTGTAGATGGCTAGAGGTTGAGGGGAAGACTGCGCAAAGTTTAGCGTCGTGCTGGTATCGACCGTGTCTGTGGCAAAGCCCGCCAGAGAGGTGGTGAGGGCCGCGGGATTGGTCAGCTCCGAGGCGCGATAGTCGCTGACGTCATCGCGGCGGAAGTTGACGCCCATTTTGAAGTTGTGACGGCCCCGCTCGATCGAGAGATCATCAACCAACTGCCATTGCTCGACGTTGCGCCCTTGAGGGAAGAAAAAGCCGAAAGGGAACTCTCCGCCGGCAGCGCCGAGACAAGACATGCTGGTGTTCGAAGAGCAGAGAATTTCCGGAAATGCCGCGTTGGCGTTGCCCACATTCGATGACTGGAAGATCGCAGAGTACCACAGGTCTGAAAAGATGAAGTTGTTGGCTACTGTGGGGCTGAAGATATGCGTATAGTTCAACTGGCCTTCATCCTGAGGCTGATGGCTAATGGCGTTAAATGCCGGATTGATGGGGTCAGCGTAGGTCGGCTGCGTGCCCCGATCGAACTTTACGCGTCCGAATATTTTGTCGTTATCGCTGAGGGAATAATCGACTCGGCCGATGAGGAGCATTTCCTGGTTACCGCTGCTGCCCGCCAGAGTGACAGCGCCGAGGCAGTCCGTTGAACCGCCCGGCAAGGCATTCACGGCTGTACCCCCGATACCGGGGCAGGTACCCGCCGTCGGGACTGCATTGGCCGCTCCCTTGGCGCCGTTGTAGAGGGCAAATGCCTGTTGATAAAAGCTCGTGGCGGTGGATGGGATTTGAGAAAGAACGTAGCTCTGAAAGGCCGGCGTGGGCAAGAAAGACTGCGAGGCGGTGGCGAAGATGTAGCGCAATCCTTCGGTGTCCACGAAGAAGTAAGCCTTGTCCTTCTTGATAGGTCCACCAAAGTCCGCGGCCCATTGGTTGTTGTTCTGAAGGGGTTTCGGCTGTCCGCTGGCCTTAAGGAAATAATCTTCGGCGTTCAGATCGCTGCCCGTGTAGTAGTAGTTGGCACTGCCGTGAAAAGAGTTGGTGCCGGAACGCGAGCTGTAGTCGATTTGCGCGCCCGCCATGCGGCCGTATTGGCCGGTGTAACCGTTGCTGACCACGGCGACTTCTTGCACGTCATTGCTACCGAGCAGCAGGTTGCTGGCGCCGGAGTTGTTCAGGTTAAGAAATGGGTCGTTATAGTCGTTGCCATTCACAGTGAAAAGATTGGAGGTACCGGGCAGGCCGAAAGCACTGAAATTGCCATAGCCGGGGCCGCTTGATGTGTTCATGGCAACGCCCGGAGCGGTCTGGGCAATGTAGGTAATGTCGTTGCCGGGGTTGGGAATGCTCTGGACGGTGCGCGTGTCAAAGGTTGTGGCGATGTTCGCGTTTTCGGTTTGCAGCAGGTTCCCTTCGCCAGTCACCTCGACCGTAGTTGTCGTGTCGCCCAGCTCCATGGCAAAATTCACCGTGAAATTCTGGCCGAGAAGCACAGTGACTTTTTGTGTGGGGGTTCTGAATCCGTCTTTTTTCGTGGTAAGCGTGTAGTCGCCGGGTTTTAGGAGAGAAAAGACGTAACCTCCAGTAGGGGAAGAGACCGTGGAGTACGTATCCCCTGTGGTGTTGCTCGTGAGCGTAAGCGCAGCGCCAGACACGGTTGCTCCAGTGGGATCAGTAATGGTGCCGCTGAATCCTCCCGTCACGATGGTCTGCGCACGTGCTGCTCCGCAGATGACCAGCATCATCAAGGGAAACAGGGACAAGTATTTGAAGAACATCTTGTTTCTCATGGTATTTCGTTCTCCTTAGTTTTGTAATTCCAGCTCCGCCCGGCATGCGCCCATTCGGCGCCTCTCTCCGGCCTGCCGCACACCTCACCGCGTGCATCCGGGCGTCGGAACACACCACTGCCATCGCGCGAATCCAGGCTTCACGCCACTTTTTATCCCCGTCTCCTGATCAATGTTTTGTACCGCGAGCCGGACTAGGCTTCCTGAGGTCCTACGGTCCGCTGCTCAAAAAGCTGCGCAGTACCCACTCGAATGACCCTGGCGGCGTTCCTATTGCAAACTCCATGCCAGTTCACTCGCCATTCGATAAACGCCTTATTTATCGGGAAGTTAGATGTAAAAGATATTCGGTATAGAAACTAATATCTACGTAAAATCACAGATTTATTCTCAAAGTTGTATTTACAGATTAACATTCACATGCATATACAATTATAAGTTATTAAGATATGGATTATAAAATAGGAACGAACAGGCGGCTATTCCGCGCTTCCGTGGAATAGGTCTCGGATTCCAATGATGTGATGCGCGCTCTGCGAGTTTGGTTTCAAAAAATTTCGAAACGGAACTTTTTAGCCCGCAGGCTGGCACCGTCGACAAGTCGAGTCTCTCATTTGATTTTCTTATCCTGCGGAAGTTCCCCGGAGCGGGCATCAGCGTAGCAACCGAGCCACCTACCGAAACTCCGACGCCCGCTTGATTGTTAGAGATGTCCGGTTAGGGCGGTTTACCAGTTGACCTGACATTGGGTCCGTTCACATAGCCGCGCAGCTAATTCCGTATAATCGAAGCCACATGGGGAAAGATCTTCTATCGATGTGGCCATGTGCATAGCATACGACCAAATCCAGCTAACTGGATCGCCTCAGTAAGAAGTCCATACTATCGTTCCACAGCCGTTCTCGGACGGCCTCATGACTTTCAGATCGTCGCTATTTGAAGTCATTGTCGAGTCATCGGTCGGACTCATGGAAGGACTTGGAATCCATCAGAACAGCGGCAGCCGCGAAGAAAGACACTCAGTTGCACAACCGTTCTTTCATAAAATAGTGTGGCGGACTCATCAGCGCAAAACGCCCGCACTCCCGTCAAGCCACGGGCAATCGGAACTGCTGCTATTTGATAACGGATAACGATTCCTTTTTCCGTCGATGTGTGCGCATCGACCGATTCTTCCCGGGATAGCTTGCTCTTCTTCAAGTAATGCCTACTAATGGTCACAGTTCGCATATTCCAAGAAGAGAAAGGATTGAATAGGGAAGTGGGATAGATGCAGGGCTCAGAGTGCAGTCGCCGCGCGTTCCGTGTCCGTGGTAACCTTCCGGGCGGCGTGCACGTCCCAGAGAGCAGGTGCGGTGTCAGAGATGTGTGGGGATACATGCGGAACGGCTTCGTTTCGTGCCATCTGCGCCGTGCCCAACGGTTCGACAATTTGATTGGGGGGATCGTGAGAATTCTGCGCACGTGTGCTCTTCTATGGTTCTGCGGCGTCACGGCGACCACACTCTGGGCCAAAGTGATCCGCATCCCGAGACAGCCGGACTATCACAGCGGGAAGATCGCCTTCAGTTACGCCGGAAGCATCTGGATGGCGAATGAAGATGGAACGAACCCGCGGCGGCTGACGGTGAATGCAGCGCGCGATGCGTTTCCGCGATTTTCCCCGGACGGCAAGTGGATCGCTTTTTCCTCGAATCGCTACGGAAATTACGATGTGTTCGTGATTCCCGCGGAAGGGGGCGAGCCGAAACAGCTCACCTTCAACAGCGCGAACGATACGGTGGTGGGCTGGTCGCGCGATTCGAACCACGTGATTTTTAATTCGGTGCGCGGCCGTGTGTATCCCGGAGTCTTGAGCCTTTACCGCGTGGCGGTAACCGGCGGCTTAGAAGAGCCGCTTGATGGAGACTGGGGCTATTGGGGCAGCTATTCCGCGGATGGGTCAAGGTTTGTGTTCAACCGGCATGCGCCAACCTGGTGGCGGAAGCACTATCGCGGGAGTTACGCGGCGGACCTGTGGATCGAAGACGTGAAGGCAAAGACTTTCCGCAAGATTCTGGACCAGGACGTTGCGGATGAAATAAAAGCGAACAACACGTGGCCGCTTTATGGAAACGGCGAGATTTATTTCGTGTCAGATCGCCAGGTATCGGCGAAGGCAGGCACGCGCGAGGTGCTGCGGTCGGCGAACAATCTTTGGAAAGTAGCGGAGATCGGCGGGAAGCCGGTCCAACTAACGCATTTCGAGGACGGTTCGCTGTTTTTTCCATCGATTTCGGCGGACGGCAAGATCATTGTGTTTGAAGAGAATGGCGGGCTGTGGAAATTGGATACAGCAATGGGCAAGGCCAGCGAGGTGAAAATCGAAATCGCAACGGACAGCAAAGAAAACAATTTCGAGCTTCTGCATATCAATGGTGAAGCGGACAGCTACGGTTTATCGCCTTCGAGCCAGCGCGCGGCGATCTCTGCTCATGGAGAGATTTTCACCATTGCGACGGAACATGGCGACGTGGGCCGGGTGACACACAGTTATTCGCGCGAGACCGAACCAACATGGTCGCCGGATGGAAAATGGATTGCGTACGTGAGCGACGAGGGTGGACGTGACTCGGTATGGGTGGCGGACCCCGATGGGAGCAATGCGAAAAAGCTCACGGACGCGGACAACGAGAAATTGACCGTAGGATGGATGCCGGATTCGAAGGCTGTCTATTTTACGAGTTCGGATCATGGGCTTTACGTCGTAGACGCGGGCGGAGGACAGCCGCGAAAAATTGCAAGTAACGACGCGGGGAACATCCTGGGAGCTCACGTGTCGCCGGATGGCAAGTGGTTCGCCTATGCGAAGCAGGACCGCGATCTTCGCGCGCATGTCCACATCGTTTCCGCACAGGGAGGCGAGGAACACCGGCTGAACGACGATCTCCTGTTCAGCACGCTTGCGCCACGGTGGACACCGGATGGCAAAAAGCTGATTTTCCTCGGTGGCTACGTGCAGGGAGGGTCGGCGACACTGCGGGAGAACGCCGCGGCGTTGTACAGCCTGTCGCTCTCGGAGGAAGAAAAAGACCCGATGAGCCGGGACATCGACACTGAATCCGCGGCCGAGGCGGCGGAGCGCGCAGATTCGCCACGAGGCGGGCGCGGAGTCGCGGCGGAAACACATGCGGTCGAGGTGAAGATTGATTTTAGCGGGCTGGAGCGGAGAAGCCACAAGGTCACGCGGCTCTCGGACAATATCGTGGCTGCGGTGTCTTCGCCTGATAGCAAGACGTACGCTGTTGTAGCGGCGGCGGAAGAAGAAGGACGGCCGGTCTCGCGGCTGTACACGATTGGCGCGGACGGTGAGGGATTGAAACAAATTACGCAATCGATGCCGGCGCCAGCGGAAGGCACCGTGCCTGCCGCGCCGTTCGGAACAGAGGGGATTTCGAGTTTGCAGTTCTCGCGCGACGGGAAGAATCTTTACTTCCTCGAAAGGGGAGGCATCTGGGCAGTTGGTCTGGGCGGAGGTTTAGCGGAAGGTGCGGCGGCCGCGGCCAGGGGCGGCGCTGCCCCGAGCGCCGCACGAGGGACGGAATCGCTTACCGGACGCCGCAAGGTGAACTTCCAGGTGCGCGTCGAAGTGGATCACCGGGCGGAGCGGAAAGAGGTCTTCGAACAGGCGTGGCGGGTGATGCGGGACCGCTTTTACGACAAAAACATGAATGGGGTGGATTGGACGAAGTATCGCGGAGTGTATGAACTACTGCTTGAGGACATTGAGGACCGCGAAGAGATGCAGAACGTGATCATGCAGATGATCGGAGAATTGAATGCCTCGCATACAGGCGTGAGCGGCGGTGAGACGAATCCGGAAGCCATTCAAACGCGCCACCCGGGTTTCGAACTGGAGGCCGATGCCTCCGGCTACTACAAAGTCGCGTTTGTGTATAGGGATGGGCCGGCGGATCATGACTACGTGCGCGTCCATGCCGGGGACTATATCCTCGCGGTGAACGGCGAGGCGGTGCACTCTGGGGACAATTACTGGAAGAGCTATAACCTGGCGCCCGGGCGTAAGCTGGAGTTCACGGTGAACTCCAAAGCCTCGGCGGACGACGCATGGAAAACGAAAGTCGAACCGGCGAACGCCGGAGCATATGCGACGCTGCAGTACAACAGGTGGGTGGACGAGCGACGCGCCATGACCGAGAAACTTTCGCATGGCGAGATCGGCTATTTACATATCCGGCAGATGAACGCGGAGGCGCTGCACAAATTCGAGCGCGACCTTGCGGACAACCATTTCAAGAAGGCGCTGGTAATTGACCAGCGGTTCAATCCCGGCGGGGGAATTGATCAGGAGTTGCTGGAAATCCTCGAGCAGCACCAATATCAATACACGCGCGGGCGGGATTCCGTCTACATTACGCGGCCGCAACGGGCGTTTTTCGGCCCGGTGGTGGTCATGCAAAACGAGCGCTCCTTCAGCGACGCTGAAGTCTTTCCGGACGGATTCAAGCGTCTGGGACTCGGCAAAACGGTGGGCGTAAATACCAACGGCTCGGTGATTGGAACGGGCGCGTTTCGCTTGATGGATGGCTCCTCGGTTCGAACGCCGGGGACCGGGCTGTGGGACGTCAGTGGCCAGAACCTGGAGAACTACGGGGTGCCTGCGGACGTCTACATCGACAACACCTCTGCGGATTTCCTGGCGGGGCGCGATGCGCAACTGCAGAAAGCCGTGGAGGTGCTGCAGGAAGAGTTGAAGAAGAACCCGTCGAAAGAGATTCCGGGCCGATAAAGCACAAGCCCAAGGGCGCGCCATGAGAGCTCTTGCCCTCTTGACAAAGACCTATCATGGAAGTCGCGTAACCGGAACCTTGAAAGCCACATATACCGTTACGGCGCTAACCAGACATCGGGCTGATTCAGCTAGTGGGAATGCGCATTCCCGCCCGTCAGTGCGGCGCTGCGCCCGATCAGGGCGAGCGAAGAGGCTAGGATGTCTAGGACCGAAAGAATTCGAGTTCTGTTAAGTTCCATGTGCGGTTCTCATTTTGGGTGGGCGTGCACCCCCTTGACCCTGACGGCAGAATCCATCTCCTGGGCTATTGGACGCATTTTTTATCCCGCATGGACAAAAAACTCGTCCTATTATAGTTGCCGCCCTGAGCCAGAACGCATTGCCCTGCTTGTCTCCGATTGTCGAAGCGGGCTCAGGGCTGGAGTGACGCATATATTTGTGAGCGGGAACCGCCGTTCAAGGAAGTTCCAGCCATGGAAGCTGCTGAAATCGATTACCGCGCTCTCGAATCATTCCTAAGTTAAGTTAGGATTGGTCGGCGCGATTTCCGCAATGACAAGAACCGCCGGTGGGGATTTATGAAGGACCTAAGATTCGCTCGTTTCCAGGAGGATTCACCGTGAAGTCACTACGCTTGAGTCTTATGTTGCTTTCGGGCCTGTCTGTGAGTCTGCTTTTCGCTTCCGCCGGGCTTGCAGCGCAGAATCCATTTCACCCCGGCGCTGTTGCCCCGAAATACCGCACCCGTTTTGTGATCTATGACGTACAGAAGAAGACCACGACGACCCTCTTCACCATCGAGGGAGAGTGGCATGCTCCTAACTGGACCCCCGACGGAAAGTACATCATCTCCGACATGGGCGGCGATCTCTATCGTGCTCCAGTGAGCGGCGACAACAGCGGGAAACCCGAGAAGATCAACGTGGCCCAAAAGATGATAGCCACCAACGATCACGCGCTCTCGTGGGACGGCAAGCAGATCGCCATCACCGGTATCACCCCGCCGATGCCGGCGCAGATTCGAACTCCGGCGGATATTCACAATCCGATCCTCATCATGAATATGGACGGGAGCACAGCGCACGAGGTTCATCTGGGCTGGCTGCATGGGTGGTCGCCCGATGGCAAGTACGTCGTCTACACCCAGTATCACGGAGACAACTTCGACATCTACCGCATCAACAGCGACGGAAGCGGCGAGTTGCTGATGACCACAAACAAGGGGCAGGATGATGGCCCGGAGTACTCCGCCGATGGCAAGTGGGTATACTTCTGCTCCAACCGGTCAGGGAAATGGGATGGTTGGCGCATGCCGGCCGACGGCGCAGGGCCGGGCGACAAGCTGGCCGAGAAGATCACCAACGGCGGGGACACGCAGGACTGGTTTCCGCACATCTCTCCGGATGGCAAGTGGCTTTACACCATCTCCTACCCTATGGATCACCCAGACCACTCGTACATTGGAGATGGCATGAACATCAAGCTGCTGCGCCTCGAAAACGGCGTGGGCGCAAAAGGCGCCGAATTGACGACGGTGAGGACCTTCTTCGGCGGGCAGGGTTCGGGCAATACGGGCGGTTGGTCGCCGGATTCGAAGAAGTTTGCCTGGACCGAGTACGAGACGATTTCGGAACAGGCGAAGTGAACCCTCCGTCATGGGGTGGCCTGAACTGAATTCAGGTTGGCCCGCTATCACCTTTGTTGCTCCCCATCCTGGCGGAGTTCACAACAGAATTGATCCTTCCGATACCAGAAATCCGAAAGGTTACTCACGATGAAGAGGCTTCTCGCGATATCTGCCCTTCCTGTTTGCCTCGTCTGCGTTCGTAGCGCAGAACCTGACAGGCCAGTGGGCCATCCATAGCAACATCGCCGGAAACGAAAGCGACCAGGAATGCAGGCTCGTCGTGGACCGGCAAACAAGATCACGGGCACCTAGAAAGCTCGCGCCATCCCGCAGGACGAGACGCTTGTTCCATCGGCGGGAGCTTGGGCCATCTGCCCCAAGCGGACGGGCAACAACCCTCTCCTCTTTCCCGAAGTCCGACAGAAGTCCATTTGATAGTTAAGTGGAATAGCTTTTGGCAAGAGATTCTCCCGGTAGGATGGTCGGTTTGCCCGAGTGGGTCTTTACGCCACACTGGCCCCTCCTGGAACGAAGGCCTGCGACGCCGCAGGCGGAGCGTTTACGCCGGAGTGGAGGGAGGAGGGGCCGGTGAGGGAATGTCTCCTAGTACGATCCCATGCGGGCCTGGCGCACTTCTATGAGTAGCGACGTCTATCAGATATCTAAATCACAATCCGCTATAGCCAACAAGGGAGTATTGGCGGCCCGCCACTGGGAAGGCTGCAAAACCCGCCGTTCTCGTTGGTCATGCGTGGTTTCAATGGTTAGGAAGGGAAGAAGCGGCGTAAATAGGCGATACGCGAGGGCAGTTTGGGTACAGATTTGAGTATAGATTCTCGGTATCGAATTTTCTGGGGCGGTGATGCCGAAGTGGTCGAGGCGTCAGCCTGCAAAGCTGGTCTTAGTGGGTTCGCGTCCCACCGCCGCCTCCATTGTCTCACTGAAGTAGCACCTTTCATGCGCCCAAGGCTTTCCGTCCGAGCCGGTTGGCGATCTCAGCCAAAGTAGCTTTTTTCGGCGTCGGATAACAGCAACCTGCCTTTAATTTTGTCTCTCAGGATGCGGTTCTCACCCGGGTTGGCGTATGTCCCTGTAACCAGGGCAGGGAATTGCTCGTCCGATTTTCTGGCAACCCTTTAACCCGAATCAATCACGTGATAGTTGGTTTCTTTGTTCCACGGCAAACCGGCGCCTTTGTAGAACCGGTATTTGCCGAAAGCACGTCAGCCAAGCGGGTGGTCTAGCGCTCCTGCAAGTTCTGCGGTCCAACACCAAAGATTCTTACCAAGAAATACCGAATTTCGCGATTTTTCATTTCTCCTCTATCCTAGGGTGCTGGCCTAAAAGGCTGGCGTTTTTGTCCGGCACAAACGTGTCAACCGAGACCAACATCTCTGCGCTTCACGCCGAGCCGCGCAACGGTACTGCTGAGCGCTCCACGTTCAAAGTCCTGCTCGCTGTCAGTATCTGTCATCTCCTCAACGACACCGTGCAGTCACTTCTTCCTGCTCTTTATCCCTTGCTCCGAAACACTTTTCGCTTGGACTTTGGCCAAATTGGTTTGATCGCCTTTACAGCCACGTTTACCTCTTCGCTGCTCCAGCCGCTCGTCGGACTCTACAGTGATCGTCATCCCAAACCGTATTTCCTGGCCGCAGGCATGGGCATCACGCTCACTGGCGTACTGACTCTTGCCGTCTCTCCTACCTACGCGATCGTTCTCATCGCCGCAGGACTGATCGGTACGGGTTCCGCCGTCTTCCACCCGGAGTCTTCGCGCGTCGCTCGCATGGCCTCGGGTGGACAGCACGGCTTCGCCCAATCCATCTTTCAGGTGGGCGGCAACGCCGGTTCCGCGCTGGGTCCTCTCCTAGCCGCGTTCGTTCTGTCTAACGGCCAATCCAGCATCGCTTGGTTTTCGATCTTGGCGCTCATCGCCATGATCCTGCTCTTCAAAATCGGTCATTGGGCTCACCGCTATCGTCTTGGTCAAGCCGGCGCTAAAACCGTTCCGATCGGTAATCACGTCACTGGCTCAGTCCACGGCCGCCGTCCGACGTTTTCTTCGCGCAAAATTGCGCTCACCATGGGTGTTCTCATCATCCTGATGTTCTCGAAGTTCTTTTATCTCGCCAGTCTAACCTCGTATTACACCTTCTATCTCATGGACCGTTTCCATATCTCCGTGCAGAGCGCCCAGGTCCACCTTTTCATTTTTCTCGGTGCTGTCGCCGCAGGCACCATCATCGGCGGGCCAATCGGCGACCGCTTCGGCCGCAAATTCGTCATTTGGTGGTCCATTCTCGGCGTGCTTCCTTTCTCCATGCTTCTGCCCTATGCCAGCTTTTTTTGGACCGGCATTCTGAGCGTCATCATCGGCATCATCCTTGCTTCCGCCTTTTCCGCTATCCTCGTCTACGCGCAGGATCTCATCCCCACTAAAATCGGCACAGTCTCCGGACTCTTCTTCGGACTAGCCTTCGGCTTAGGCGGTATCGGCGCCGCACTGCTGGGCAAACTTGCCGACCACACCAGCATCAACTTCGTGTACCACGTCTGCTCGTTTCTTCCCGCGCTCGGCATCCTCACCGCCTTCCTTCCAGAGGTCACCGCTAGGCGCGCAAGGGGAAATTAGAACTGACCGTTAGCGGCTTCTCAAGGAGACGGCATGTATTCCAGCTGTCATCAAATAGCTTGTGGTTCAGATCTACGCATAGCCCACTATTCGTCCGCGTGGCGGCTAATGATAACTTCCGAGTGCTCCATTCGTCAGCAATCGTTGCATCCGCTGCGGCGGTGAAGAGTGAAAATTGGGCGAGGCATTCGGGAGGTATCTAATTGAGCGGAAGATATCGGTGCGCACGGCGCCACTCACACACTCGACAACTCGTGCGATCAGCTCTCGTGCGATCAGCTATTGATGAGAACGGAGACCTCGAACATGAAGCCTAATGAACCCAGCCGCACAGCGCTTATAGTCGCCCGACAACGAGCTGCTCATCAGGTGCTCGATCATGGCTCGATCCTCTATGACCCATTTGCCATGAAGATTCTGCGTGAAGACGAAAAGGACGTGCTTCAATTTGCGAGCGAACACCCTTTGGCCAGCATCGGACGTCTGTTCACCACCGCGCGAAGCCGGATTGCGGAAGATGCTTCGTCAAGAGCTGTCGAAAGAGGGATTCGGCAGATCGTCATCCTTGGCGCCGGACTCGACACTTTCGCCCTCCGGAATCCCCATGGCGCACGACAGATCCGTATCTATGAGGTGGACCACCCCGCGACGCAGGCATGGAAACGCCAGCGCTTGGCTGAAGCTCAAATCGCACTTCCGCCATGGCTTATTCTCGTGCCAGTCGATTTCGAGCGGGACGATGTGGGAGAGAAGCTCGTCGCCGCAGGCTTTCAGCAGAACTCGCCCGCGTTTTTCACTTGGCTCGGGGTTGTGCCATATCTGACGCAGGACGCTATCGGCCGCACTCTGGACTACATGTCGTCAATCCAGAACTCGGAGGTGGTGTTCGACTACATGGAACCTCCCGAGGCATTCTCCGAAGAGCTAAGGCAATTAGAAACGGAGCGGACCGAACAGCTTAAGAAAATTGATGAACGTTCGGTCAGCCGTTTCGAGCCGGCTGGCATTGCAGCGATTCTTCGCTCGCACGGATTTTGTGCCATCGAAGACATCAATTTCCAGGAGATCGCGTCCAGGTTCGGCCGCGCCGTTCAAGGACTCGCGCCCGGACACGCTGGTGTTCATGTTGTCCACGCCAAACACTGATTCCGACATTGGCCGGTTAAGCGTTGAAGCTTGCTACCGTATCAATTCGCCAGGGACACGCTCCCGCCGATGTTGGCGAGGCTGCTGTGATGAGAACTCGCTCTCCCGTTGCCCCGTCATAGATAACATATTCGCCGGGCCAGGCCTCCGCTAGCGATTGCACACGCGCTCTTGCAGCGTCGAGGGTTTGTGCTGCCTCTACGAAACACAGCTTTCCGTCGTCAAGCACATCACCGAGCACATTGAGTATGCAAAAGGGCAGACGCATCCAAACTCGAGATTGGGGACACCCACTAGGCGAGACAGTGTCAACCGTCCCCCGTCTTCGTATGTGCGCATCCGCCGAGAGTTCCAGGATTCGTCCTATGCCTTTGTTCGCAAGACCCAGGTTAGCTTTTACCATCGGTTGAGCCTCCTTCTGTAAGTAAGGGTGCAAGCCTTTGGGATTCGGGATAAGGAGAAGCCTCGAATCTGCTAGGGATTATCATGGAGGAGGGATACGGGTGAGTGGCCGACTCTCGCACAGCTCGCATGCATGAAGTCAATTTACTTAAATTGTTTCGTATGAGACAGATAACGCACCCAGCGATTTCTCACAAGCGCCCAGAATGAGCCGAAGCTCGAGGTTGAAATCGGAGAAGAACTTGGCGTAAACTGTTGACAGTGAAGGGTTTCGCTGCGCGCCCGTAGCTCAGTTGGATAGAGCATCTGGCTTCGAAGAAAAGCTCAAAATCCACTAAGTCGTTTCCCCTGCGCACTTTAAACGTGATGCGGGCGCATCTGGAGAGGTTTCGGCTGTCCCAACCATTGTCCCAACTCCGTACCAACAATTGGGCGATTATCTCCGAAATCGGCTCCCATGCCGAAAGTCGATTTCCGCGAAGAAGTCCCTCCAGCATCCATCTTTCATTAACAAGCTCTGACTGAATTTCGGTTGTAGCATTGACTTTGCAACGAAACCGATAGATATTCGGCACAAGGAGTGAAGACATGGCAGACATCCAGCGAATCAGCGTGCAACAGGCGCACGCAAAGACAAAAGCAAACCAAGCCCTGCTAGTTTGCGCCTACGAGGACGAGGCAAAATGCCGGATGTTAAATCTGGACGGGTCCATATCCTTCGCCAGCTTGCAGTCCCGGGCGGCGTCGCTGCCGAAGACACAGGAAATCATCTTCTATTGAGCGTGACCGGGCGAAGCGAGCGCTGTCGGTCAGGCAGCGAAATATCGAGAGCAGGGCTTTACCAACGTCAAGGTGCTAATTGGCGGTGTCGAAGCGTGGAAGGCGGCTGGTTACTCAATGACCTGATATTCTCAGCCGATGCTTCGTCGTGCAACCAAGGCTCCAGAGCGAAAAGCCCGAGTTCACCAAATGAAAAGTTGGTGAGGCCTTCCGCCCGTCCCTGACCCGCTCCGGTTGAAGGCTGCCGCCAGGTAACCAATTTCGTACAGCACAGGTCGCCGCGAAATTTCGACATTGTCTGCCACGACGTTCTCTCCTGCCGACGTTTCCAGCAAGAATGAATTTGCGCCGTCAGCGGATGCGTAGACGGCGTAACACCGGATTCGTTAGCCCTTCATCATCGTCGCGGAAACATCATTGCCCGAGACAGCAGAGTCGGGATGCGCCAATAAAGGTACCCCTCGCCAGGCTGTTCGCAGCCCGCCCCAAAACATATGAATTGGGCCCGATAGACTCGCTGACCACAATTGCCTCATTCCGGGCATTTATTTGATCAGTGGGTGGTTTATGGGCAGCCACCGGACTCGGGAAGGGAACGCTAGACGTCCTCCATCATTATATTATATGCACGTATACCACTCGGGGTTCCCCTGGCGAGATTCCTAGCGCTCGAGGGCGAAGGGATCACCTGAATGGGACAGCCGTCGCGCCTAACTTAAATTCGACAGACACCTGCCGTTCACATCCCGTTGTTGGCACCTTTTGTTCAGAAGTTTTTCACAAGTTTGTGGGGTGAACCCTAAGGTGGCACAACTTCTCTGCATTCATTTCCTCCCAGTGATTCGTGATGCTGGTATGGACAGAGGCACGTAAATCACCACGTTGTAGATCGGAACGTTCGCGACCAATTGGAGAATAAACTTCCAGTCCGAGCGACCGCCCGATTGGAGACCTGCTTTAGGAAAGGAGAAGTCAATTCGGATTGGGCCTGTGCCGGAAATTGGGGAGGATCCGAATTCGCCTACGGAAAGATGGCCGCCCCTGCCCAATCCGGGTGGGACATGTGTTGCTCCACTTGCCATCCATATTCTCGCTTCAGCCTCGCCCATCCAGCGCGACACCATAACATGCCCAGGCGGAATAGGGCCGGTAGCAGCACCAGGCCCACGAGGGTACAGGGTGTAGTAGCCAGGAAGCATTTAACTGACCTTTGCGATGCATTATGATACGCCTGGCGAGTCATTCGGTAGCGGATGAAGTTGCAGAAAGGCGGCTGCGGCGTCGCGGGCACGTCCCGCGATTTGGCGGGAGTTCGGTCGCTCGGCGACGCCGAGCAGCAGGCTGACCATCAAATCGCGCCAAAGCAGCCCGGCGAACTGCTCGGCAAGTTCGGCAGAACGGCCTGTGAGCAGTCCGGACGCCTGGGCGCGCGCCATGATTTTGCCCAAGGCGGCGCGGCTTGCCTCGCGGCCCGTAGAGTCGAGCGCACGCGCCACTTCCGGGGCCTGGACCGCCTCGGCAATCGCCAGTCGGAATACCGCAATGACCGTGGGATCGGTTACTTCGCGGACGAGCTTCGCCCCGAACGAAGTCAGCACTTGCTCCAGGGTCTCGCGATCGCGCAGCACGGGCAGGTCAGCGGGCACGTCAAATCGCCTGGCGCGCTCGCTGATGCAGGCGATCAGCATTTCCTGTTTGTTGCCAACTAGCGCGTAAAGCTCTCGCTTCGAAACGCGCGCGCGCGTCGCGATCTCAAGCGTGCTGGTCGTTGCGTAGCCGCTCTTCATGAACGCCGCAAAGGCCGCCTCAAGGATGCGCTCGCGCACCGCGGCTTCCTCGTCGTCTTTCTGGCGGCGTTTTGACATCCATGCCTTAGCCATCGCGCTCTCCTTTGGCGACCATGGTACCGTATAGTACCACCATGAGTTTAAGGGGCGAAGTGAATTTTGTGGCTTGCCGGATGCAACCTTTCTCTTGTAGCTACGTCTAAAGCTTGTGGTACCCATCGGTACCAATACAATGATGATTCCGCGAGGAATCAAAGGAGCTGAACAATGCAGATTGAAATGTCCTTCCTGCTGCTGGTGTTCGCGACGGTCCTGGCGCCCCTGGCGCAAGGTCAGTCCACACCGCCGCAGCCCAAGATCACCGGCGTGCTGACGATCCTTACGCCAAAACCGGGGGTTACGGTCGAGCAAGTCATGAAAATCATGCCCGCCGAAATTCGTGCGACCGTTCCCTTGTATCTCGACGGCAAGATTCAGCAGTGGTTCACGCGCGGCGACGGCAAGGGCGTTATCTTCCTACTGAACTGCAAGGACGTGACCGAGGCTCGGGCCCTCATCGAAAGCCTGCCTCTCTCGAAGGAAAACCTCGTGGACGAGCAGTTCATCCCGGTCGGTCCACTCTTGCCGCTCGGGATACTCTTGCGAGATAGCCCATCCAATAAGTGAACCCGGCCATGGAGTGTCCCCCGGTTCAGCGGACCTTTGTGCGAGACAGCGCATGGCCAGACACTTCCTCGCATTCAGGAAGGAACCCAATCAATTTCAGGAGTTCGACACATTTCAAGAAGTGATAGCCCGAATTGCATCGGAAAGGATCGATCATGCCATCTCCAGTTTTGTTCGGAATCAGTGTTGCGTTCGGCTTGGCTGCTTGGGGAGCAGTAGCGTGGCACTATATTTGGCCAGCGCTAAGGGAACGCCCCAGCCCCGAGAATCTGAAGCCCATCCTACTGCTGCATGGGTTCAGGTTCCTCGGATTGGCACTGGTGGTGCCGGGTGTTGTCTCTCCAGAGTTACCTGCTACATTTGCTCAACCAGTAGCTTACGGTGATCTCATAAGCGCCATTTTGGCTTTGCTCGCCCTGGCTACCCTGGGAACGTACACGGGGACAGTGCTGACCTGGGTTTTCAATACCTTCGGAACTGCCGACCTGTTCTTCTCCTTTTATCAGGGAGGCCGCATATCACTCCCAGATACCCAAGGCTTGTTAGGCGCTGGTTATTTCATCCTGATGGCCTACGTGCCTCTGCTTCTCATAACCCATGGCTTGGCGTTCCGAATACTGCTACGAGCCAAGGCTGTCGCGCCGTCACCGAGCCAAGTACGTACCGCCTGACCCAGAACGGTTTGTGGTTAGGTAAAAAGAGCCAGCGGGGCAGTTGGGCGCCATGTACGCGATCCCGATCCTCTACGTGCCCGTGCTGATGATCACGCATGTCGTCGCATTCTGCTGCATGGATTTGCCCTCCGGCCATCAGCCTTGCTACGCACACTGCGCTCCAACATAGTAACTTAACGTGGGAGCAAACAACTAGCTACTGGCCATCCGGCTCGCGTGCATTCCGACGGCGAGCTTCCGGATTCTTCCCAGGCTTCTCGAGAAGATCAGAAGCACTCTTCCTCTTATGAATGTGGAGCTTAGGGAAGGGTCCGACAATCCCCAAATCACAGGACTACGTTCGGGAACCTTTGATGTCTGCATTGGTCATTTGAGCCGTACCACGACCAAATCGAGAACATGCTGCTGACTCGAGAGCGACTTGTGTGTGGCTCTCCGGAAAGGGCATAGCGCAGCCCGCAAGAGGTATGTGGGCTTAGCAGACCTTGAAGATGAGCTCTTCATCATATCCTCGAAAGATGTATTGCCAAGTCTGCATCAAATGATCGCGGCGGCCTTTCTGAACAATCACATGCCGCTGGACAGATATCAAACGGCGGAACATTTTCAGACCGGGGTCAACCTTACAAAGGTCCGCGCGGGATTTATGTTCCTTCCATCTTCTGCGAAAGACTTTGTTCCTGATGGGGTCGTGTTACGAACTCCAGGTTTTTCTATCGGACCGTTGGACACGTTTGGTCTATGGTCGCGTGGCAATGTAGACCCGCTTGTTCACCGCGTCCTCAGCCTTCAAAGAAATCAAGAAGGAGTTGTAAGAGCAGGCGGCCGTACAGAGGTTTCTGCGCGCTTATTCCACTGCCCCAGACACCAATTTATACCTGTGATTTCCTACCTGTGTTGTCGATGTGCTTTGCACGCCTGCATTGCTTTAGAGCGCTTCCTCAATACTGAAGCAGTGCCACGGTGTGCCGCACGTCGCCGCCTGATCGCGGGCCTGCCGTATTTGCAGCACACGTTCGACCTGTCGTTCAGGGTCGACTCGATAACGAACCGCAACTATTGCGTGTGCGCGAAAAGGGCGACGAAAAGAGAGCTCATCGTGGTAGCCACCATGATCTCACGAATGATCGGAACCTCTGTGTTTTCACACCGGACGGAGTATTCGGTAACCACAACCACCGCCGACTACGCTCAGTATCGCCACGAACAAGACGCGAACAAGCCTTGGTCTTCGTGTATGCTCGTTCCCGATTTGTCCCAGCAAACAATTCAAGGAGTAGCTTTTCAACTCGCTGGTGCGCCGGCTTTTTTCTGGCCATCCAAATAATTGCGCCACCAGTCAAGCTCTTCATAATAGCGGTGCACCGTGTTCCACGGACTCCACCCCACGTGATACGACTCGGGGTAACGCACAAATCTTGCAGGAACGCGCCGCTTCCGCAGCGCGGTGTACATCTGTTCGCCCTCTTCGATCGGCACGCGCATATCGGACTCGCCGTGCACAAACAGCGTCGGCGTCGTCACATTACCCGCGTACTCAATCGGCGACTGCCTCACCAGCAAGGCGTGCGCCTGCGCATCCCACGGTGGGCCGAAGAATTCGCTCTCCTTTGTTCGCGGAATGTCCGCCGTGCCGTAGTCGCTGATCCAATTGGAAATTCCCGCGCCCACAATCGCCGCGGCAAACCGCGTCGTGTGCCCGATGATCCAATTCGTCAGGAAGCCGCCGTAGGAATAGCCGGTAACGCCGAGCCGCTTGTCATCCACGTGGTGGTGGCTCTGCACGTAATCCACTCCGGCCATCACGTCCTCATAATCGAGGTTTCCCCATCCGCCCCAAGTCGCCCACAGAAATTCCTCACCATAATTCGTCGAGCCGCGCGGGTTCGTGTAAACCACCAAATAGCCCCGCGCCGCAAACAACTGTTCCTCGAACGAGAACTCGTTGCCATACGCGCCGTGAGGCCCGCCGTGAATCGCCAGAATCAGCGGCCAGCTCCTCGCCGAGTCATAGCCACTCGGCTTGAGCACCCATCCTTCGATCTGCGTTCCATCCTTACTCGGATATAGAATGCGTTCCGCTTTGCTCAGCGCCACTTCGCTCAACAGCACTTCATTGAACGAAGTAAGCTGCTTCGCTTGGCCGCCGTCCAGCGAAGATACAAATAGCTCGCCGGGATGCGCGCTGTCCTGGCCGGCATAGACCAGCAGCCCCGCGCTTGCCGAAGCGCTAAACCCGGAGAGCTGGCGCTCCCCGTGCGTCACTTGTATCACCTCGCCGCCCACCGCAGCCACTCGAAACAAGTGTTCGTTTCCGCCGATCCCTGCGCTGAAGCAAAGAAATTTCCCGTCTGCGCTCCAGCTCGGAGCGCCAGGCAGCAGATCCCAATGCGACGTGGCGTTTACCGGGCTGCCGCCGCTGGCCGGCATCGTATAGATATCGACCGGCGCGCCATGATTCCACTTGGCCTTAATCACCTCGCTCAACCCCAACTCCCGCCGAAAGGCGATTGTCCCTCCGTCGGGCGACCATGCCGGCGCATCGTTGTTGTAGCCGTCGTCGGTCAATCGCTTCGTTTGCCCAGCCAGCGTCGCGATAAAAATGTCCGCCCGTTCGTAGGTGTACTCGTCGCGTTCATGCGTGTTGGCGCTGAAGATCAGCGCGTCGCTGCTGGGGCTCCAGGCCGCCTCCCGCACTCTGACTCCAAGCTGCGTCAGTTGCCGCGCCTCCCCTCCGGTCCGCCGCACGACGAAAAGTTCTTCCGCGGGCGTTGCTTCGATATTTCGCGGATCAGGCAAATAGCCGCGCCCATCGTAGCGAAAACTCATCCACTCGTAGGCTCGGCCTTTGAAGCGCTCGTTGATCAATCGCTCGGATTGGCTAGCGTGTTGCGCCGCCCTCGGCTTCGCCACGCGTGCGACAAACGCGATCCATTGATTGTCAGGGCTGAAAATCGGCAAGCCTCTCACGCCGGGGATATGCATCGCTTCGGCGTCGGCCTGATCCATGCGCAGAAACCAGATCGAATCCCCTTCGTCGTGTTCTTTCCCGTCGCGAGCCCGCCCTGAAAACGCCAGCAGTTGCCCGTCGGTGCTCCATCGCGGCCCGGACGCATCCAGCGCAGGATCGGAGAGCTTCCGCGGTGCCGTGTTTCCATCAGTCGCCGCGAGCCACAGCTCATGCTGCCGCCGGTTCTCCGCCTCGACAATCGTCGTCTTAACAAACGCAACCCATTTTCCATCCGGGGATATCGCCGGCGATTCCACGCTAACCAGCTGGTAGTAGTCCTCCAGCGCCAGCGCCCGTGTCTTTTCGCCGCCCACCGCTTCGCGCGGCCTAATCAATCCCGCCAGCAACAGCATCGCAACAACCCCGGTTTTCACGTGCATGCCAACCCTCCGCGCCGTGATTCTATCCGAAATGCTGTCCCCAGCAGCAGGGTGGGCGCACCCTAAACCCAAAGCAAGTTCGGGTGGCCCACCCTTTGCAAGATACAAATCGCAAACGGTGGGCTCCCTCTTCCCGTCCGGCATGACGTGGAGTCTCGCAAAGAAGTCGCTGAAAAAGTGGGTCTGGGTTTCAAACTCTAAGTGCCGCGTCTGGTGTCGGTTACGCGGACCCGCGCGGTGCAACCAGCCCCGTGAATTGGACCGAAGTTGGACTGAACGGAGCCAGGATTGGAGACCTGGGCCCATCTTGCTTTGAATTCGGTATCTGACGGCGTTCAAGAATCGCTAGCTGCGGGCTCTGCGCCTCTGCCGTGACAGTCTTCAGTCATTGAGGTGTCCTGTCGCCGTTTACTCTTGCTCCCGAAACACCTGCCCGTAAGTCTTGCCATAGGGATAAAAGCGATCACGTTCACCCCGTTCCCAAGCGGCTTTCAGTTCCGGCCTCGTGATGTCCCAGTCCGGACGGCATTTCTTCAAGACAGCGCGCAAGTCTTGCCGTAGCTCTTCGATGGTGGGTCGGCCAAAAAACCAGTAGCCGTTGTAGATCTTGAATATAACGAGACCAGGTTCGAGGACGATGACATGCGGGATCATCGGATTGTGCTCGGAGTCCGTGTACTCGGCGATGTCGAGATCCTTCTGAACCTTTCGTCCCGGATCGGATAAAAAGGTCCAATGAGCGCCGACGCCGTCACGGTACTCATTCGTCAGAAGCATGTTGTCGGCACTGATGGTGACGAGCCGGGAGTAACCGACTTCCATCTCGTGGTGAAGTTGAACAAGGCCCTCGGCCTGGCGCCTGTCCTTTGGGCAGTATCCTCCCCGGCTGAGCACAAGAATCATGGGATCTGGCCCCTGTAGATTTGAAAGCTTACGGTGTTTGCCCGTGTGATCGGTCAGCTCATAATCGGGAAATAGTGCGCCAGGTACAATGTCGGCTCTCATGCGGTTCAACCTTCTCTAAGACAATGCGACGTATCTGTCTTTTTATCGGGCACTCGCGTAGGTCCCGAACGTGCTGCCGAACATCGGCCGACCACTCTTTGATTGTTCTTGTGTGGCCTCGTCTTGAATCACATCCCAATGCTCGACCAGAACGCCATCCTTGACACGGACGATGTCCGCTGCAATCCAGTTCACGGGAAGGCCAAAATCCGAGAACCGTCCGTGCATGATCACGAAGTCACCTTCGGCCACGATCGTTCCTGGCTCGTACTTGAGCGTCGGCGGAAGGCTCTTGATGAGATTGAACAGGCCCTCGCGGCCGGGCGCGATATGAGCGCTGTGCTGGATGTAATGCGGTGACCAATACTTCTCGGCGGCGGCATAGTCACGTTTGTTGAAGAGCAGGTCAAACGCCTGCAAAACCAAAGCCTTGTTCCGTTCTTGAGTCGATTGAGACATGGTACCTGCTTTCTCGTTTCAGGACGTAATCTGTCGAGTGTCACGGCGTTGCGCGATTCAGGAGAAAGAGCGGTGACGGGCTTTGTGCCTTTGTTCCGCCACGCGTGCCGCGTCCCGTTTTAAACGACCACGTCGCCGCGCTGGAGATGGACAGTGTTGGTGTCATCGAGCTCGTTCCATTCATGGCTCGGTCTCCGCATCGGCAACTTTCAGAAGTTTCTTCCCGAAATTCTCGCCGCAAACAGGCGCAACCGGCTCCACCTGGGCGCTGAGCCTAAGCGGATACAGCCTTAGCGCGATACGCGGGCGCAAAGACATCCTGCACAAATTTTTCGAACGAAGTGGGTGTGGTGTTCTCCGGCGAACGCGGCTCCAGCGCAGCGAGGACTCCTGCGTTGATGGCCCTGAACATCTCGATATACACCGCGGCTTTCTTCGGCGGAATACCCATTTGCGTCAACACCTGCTGCACCTGGTCGTACGGAAACTGCTGGTAACGCAGACCCGGCCGGCCAATGCCGCGCGCAATTCCCGCAGTAACTTCCGCCATCGAGAGGTCGCGCTCGCCAAGGAGCTCGCGCGTTTGTTTGCCGGAAAAATCCAGGTTCAGGAGGCGGTGCGCGGCATAGTCGCCCACGTCGGGTGTGGCGATCATGGGCAGCTTCAGGTGGGGCAGCAGCGCGTGTCCGAACACTCCCATGGCATGGATCATGCCGATCGCCTCCAGATTGTTCTCCATGAAATACGCGGCGCGCAGATGCAGAACGTGCAAACCGTTGATCGCGTTCAGTTTTTGCTCCGAAGAATGCAGCCCCGCGACGGGCCCGGTGCCTTCCGCGACATGCGCGCCGTAGCTGCTCAAGTGCACCGCGTAGCGCAGGCCGGACTCCTTCGCGGCTTTTGCGATCCCATCGCTGTCTCGCTCCTGATGCTCCCGCGAGGTTATGGGCGGCAACATCAAGTAGGCCGCGCGCGCACCGCTGAAGGCTTTGGTGAGCGCAGCCGCATCGCTCACGTTGGCCGTGAACGCTTCCGCGCCTTTGCGCACAAAGGATTGCAGTCGCCCCGTGTCGCGCCCGATGACGCGCACCTTCCTGCCCTTCGATAGCAAGGAATTGGCGATGATCGAGCCGGTGTTCCCGCTCGCCCCCAAAATCACATACATGGCATCCGCTCCGACAGCGTTGTCTTTAAGGCCGTTCATATTCGTTTCTCCTCTTCTTAGGAAGGCCGTTCGCCACTTTTGAGGTGCGAGCGACGCGGGCCGCTAGAGCTTCGAGCCGCCGTCGACCGGGATACTCGCACCGGTGATCCAACGGGCCGCTTCTGACGCTAGGAATGCGACCACGTCAGCGACATCTTCCGGCTTGCCGATTCGCTTTAGGGCTTGCATCCCAAGAGCAGCCTCGCGACCTGCTTCAGTCTTAGCGAAGTTCGACATGTCCGTATCGATAACACCGGGCGCGACTGCATTCACCCGGATACCTTGGGGCCCAAGAATGGCAGCCCAGTTTTTGACAAGGGTCTCTAATGCTCCCTTGGTCGCACCATAGGCGAGCAGCGAAGGGTTATCCAAACCAGGTTTGCCAGCTACGGCACGGGCGCCGAGTGAAGAAATGACAATGATGTTCGAACCTTCACCCAGGATGGGCAGGAGTTGCTGCACTAGGAAAAACGGACTTCGCACATTCGTTGCAAAGAGATTGTCAAAATCCTCTATGGTGTGATCCCTGATAGTTGCAGCCTTGGAGATACCTGCGTTGGACACGAGCAGATCCAATTGCTTGCCGACGATGGATCGCACTTCCTTTGCCAGCAGCGTCGCTCCCTCTGAAGTTCCCAGGTCTGCTCCTATGGCGTCCGCGCGGCCTCCCTTCGAGTGGATAATCTCGACCACAGACTCGGCTTCCTGGACCGATCGGCCGTAGTGAACTATTACATGTGCACCCGTCTCAGCCAGCGCCAACGCCGTGGCTCGTCCAATTCCACGGGAGGCTCCCGTCACCAGTGCCGTTTTGTTGTGCCGGCCCATTCTTGCTGCCCACCTTTCACACGATCTTCTCTCACGCGGCGCCTTGTCCGACGCGACATCTGAACATCAGTCGCTGCGGCACATGTGGTGATCTTAGGAATTCCGTCGCTTTCAAATTAGTCAGCCGCGACCGCATCGGCTACGAGCGCCAGGGCTGCTCTCGCGCAGTCGACGTCGTTCTGCACGGTGGGCGCCCCGCTCAGACCGATCGCCCCGACAATTTCTCCGTCCACCTTAATGGGAAACCCTCCTCCCCACGCAGCCATACGCGCAAGCGTGGGGATGCCAGCTAAAAGCGACGGGTCGCCCTGGATAAAGTTGAAGAAGTCTTGCGTGGAGACGCCGAACAGAGCTGTATAGGCCTTATTCTGCGCCATCTCAATGGTAGGAATCGGGGCCCCATCCATCCGGCTAAAGGCCTTCAAATTGCCCCCATCATCGAGAATCGCTACATTCTCGGTGACGCCAATTTCTCTGGCTTTCGCCACCGCTGCATCAACCATTTTCTGTGCTAGCTCAGAAGAAATAGTGTGTCTCTTCACTACGTTAGCCATTGGATTCTTCCTCCCTTTCGTAGCTATTGCCTTTTGATCATCTCCGCACCTCACGCATTCGGGCCTGTGTTCTGTGTCCTCCAGAATCAACTTCGCCGAGATTCGCAACGTGACTTCGCGTACGTTGGGTCAGGTATTAGTCAGCCAGCATTCCTCCATCCACGGGAATGGACGCACCGGTCATGTATGAGGCGTTTGTGGAGGCGACAAAAGCGATCACGTGAGCGATTTCCTCCGGGGTTCCTAGGCGTTTGAAGGGTACGGTCGAGACGAGCGCCGCTTTGTTTTGATCTGTGTTGGTGAAGCGTGTGAGCATGCCCGTATCTGTAGTACCCGGAGCCACCACATTAACGCGCACACCGGTGCCCGCGACTTCTAGTGCAGCGGACTTTGTCAGCCCTTCCACCGCATGTTTGCTAGCTACATAAACGGATGCTCCGGCAGCGCCGATGCTTCCATAGGCCGACGAGACATTGACGATGCTCCCGCTTCCTTGAGGCAGCATCGCCCGAAGTTCGTGCTTCATGCTGAGCAGCGTACCCAAGACGTTGGTGTCGAAGGTATCCGCGTAGCTCTCTGCGGTCTGTTCTGTTACGAGACCCCGCGATCCTTCCGTCCCGGCATTGTTGACGCCAATGTCCAGGCGTCCGAAACGCGTGACCGTTTGGTCCACAAGGTTCCGCACGTCCTCATCCTTGCGGACATCTGTACGGACAAAAATGGCCTCTGCTCCGAGCGCTTTTAACTCTGCAACTAATTCTTTTCCTTCTTTTTCGCGACGACCGGACACAACAACGCGTGCCCCTTCCTGTGCAAAGACTATTGCGGCAGCGCGACCGATTCCTGTCAGCGCGCCAGTAATCAACACCACGGGATTTTTCATCGTATTTCTCCTCAGGTTTCGGGCGAAATAATGTAGTTCATCAGGGTCGTGCTACGATCCACTGTCGGCTCCCGACGGTCCCGATCATGCGCTGCCAACATTTTGCGAACAACCCTCGTTAGAGTTCTCTTTTGCCTACCCAATGAAGGTGCATGCGAACGCTACCATTGAGGTGAACGACCCAACGCTAGTGCTCTCCGATATCGATACGCTTTCTTCCGAAAAGCCGGGCGTCAATAGACCAGAAGCCGGGTCCAAGCATTGCCAACGCTGCACCTACCGTCGCTAGCAGTGTGCAAGTTCGCAGACTGTCGGCTCCGGTAAGGGCCGTCCATAGTTCAACCAGTATGACTAGCACTCCGGCGATAGGTGTAAAAGAGCCGATAAGAAGAAGGATCCCGGCGCCCGTTGCGAGTGATTGCCGCACCATTCCATGCCACTGAGACGCGCTCAACAACTCGGCGAGTCCGTCGTGAGTCAGCAAAATTCCAACGCCCAACCGCAGAAGTAGAAGACCCCTCCCAGGCCAACCGTTGGGAAACATGGAGAATAGTCGTTGCAGAGAAGGCCTCAACGACAAGGTTAGGGAAAGCGCAGGGCAGTCGAATCCCCAAAAACCGGGGTTGGCATACACCTCTTTCGAGGGGGCTACAGTTCGATGATTCCGCGCTTTAGGCCGATGGTGACCGCGTGGGTTCTGTCGTTCGCGCCAAGCTTTGAGAGGATGTTCTTGACGTGTCCCTTAACGGTTTCTTCGGTGATTGACAATTGGTCTGCGATCAATTTGTTGGCGTTTCCAGCCGCGATCGCCTTAAGAACTTCGATTTCCCGGAGAGTTAGAGAGTCATCCGCAACGTGATGGGCAACTTGCGTGGCAAGATCCGGCGGAATCCTCTTCTGGCCCGCGTGGACAGCGCGAATCGTGTCCAAGAGTTCTTTGCGCAACAGGCTCTTTAGCAGATAACCGCGAGCGCCGGCTTTCAGCGCTCGTGAAATCCGGACGTCGCCCGAATACGTCGTGAGGATGATAATGCGCGCTTCGGGAAATTCGTTTCGAATCGCAATCGTGGCGTCGATGCCGTTCACCTCCGGCATCTCCAGATCCATCAGCGTGATGTCCGGCCGGAGTCTTCGGAACTGTTCGATCGCTTCCCGCCCATTGGACGCTTCCGCGACGAACTGCATGTCAGCTTCATCTGCCGCAAGCGCTTGTATGCCTTGCCGCAACACGGGATGGTCGTCGGCAAGCAGAATCCGAATGGGATTAGGCGTGGTGTTCATGATCGTTCTTCTTCTTTTTCCAAAATAACCAGAAGTTGCTTCGAACCGAAGATGATCCATAAACAATCGGGGCGGGAACGCGCAATTCAATCTCGGTGCCCGCTCCAGGCTCACTCCACACCTCCAAATCTCCACCAAGTCGTTGCGCACGCTCACGCATACCGGCCAAGCCCCAATGCCCGATCCGTTCCGCTCGATTAAGCACTTTCGGATCCAAACCTTTTCCGTCGTCTCGGACCCTCAACCGAAAAAGGTTGCCGCCATAAGCGACCTCTGTTTCGATTCGCCGAGCCTGGGAATGGCTAAAAGCATTTCGCAGCGCCTCACGCGCAATTCGGAAGATTTCAATGTGGACGCTTGGATGCAAAGTCTGCGGCGATCCTTCAACCACTACACGGAACTGTACCGGATCCCTATTGTTGCCGTTGGCAACGAGTTCTTCTCCTAGCGAGGTGATTTCTTCCGCCAGGCCCTGGGCAGCAGGTCCAGGCGAGCGCAGGTCACGGATCGCGTCTCGTCCTTCGACAATCGCCTGCTCCGCTCCGTCCAGCGCTCTGTCCAGCGTACGCATCGCTTCCGATGCACGCTCGGGAAGAAGGTTGCGAGCTCTTTGAAAATGGAGGGTTAATCCCTGAAAACTCTGCAAAAGCGTGTCATGCAGTTCTCGGGCAATGCGTTCGCGCTCCACCAGCCGCTCCTCGTGCCGGACATGAGTCTGTTGGATGAGCTGCCGGACTCGGATTAGATAGACCGCGAACAAAAGAAAGACAAGAGCGCTGACGGAGGCAAGTAGAAACCATGTCGTTTGATAAAAAAACGGATGCTGAGTGATGTTGTAGACGATGCCGATGCGATCCCACGCCCCATCACTGCCGCTTGCCCGGACATGGAAGGCATGAGTCCCAACCGGGACGCTCGTGTATATCGCCGTCCGAGTGGCGTCGGCATCAAGCCAGCCAGGGTCAACGCTGTCCAGTCGATACTGTAGGCGGACCTTTTCCGGCGAGGCGAGATCCACGGCCTCCAAGTGAAGCTCGACATGATGGGTTCCAGGAGCTAATACTACCTCGCGGCCTGCGAGTTCCTTGTTTTTTCCAATTGTGACCCCTCCCACAAAGATCGTCGGCTTGCTGTTCGCCTGCTGTAGTCGAGCGAGGTCAAGCATAGCCAGGCCCTTTACTGTTGCGACCCAAAGCTTATCATCTGGCGTGATCGTCATGTTCGGAGCGCCAACGCTACACTGTATCGAATTCATGCCGTCCGCCCTATCAAAACGGGCGTAATCAAGCGGAGCATCGCGATCCGTGATTGATTTCTTCAGGTCGTTGAGTGCAACGCGGAAGATTCCGTCGATGCCACTGAACCACAGGTCATGCTTGGAAGACTCGACCATGTCCCGCACTCTCAGATTCTGGTCGACCGCGACCAGCCGGTTGTTCTCGATCAGGCTTATTCCTTTTGGAGAATTCATCGCATATAGGTCACCCAAAGAGTCCTCTGCAAGTTTGATTGATAACGGACCGTCCCTTGTTTGTGCCGACGGAAGCGGAACAAAGCGGTTGCCTACAAGACGATCGATACCCGCTTGCGTCTGGGCCCAGACGCCGCCAGAGTGGTCCTGGTAGATACTGAAAACTTGATTACTCGAAAGTCCTTCAGCAGCGGTGTAGTTCTGGAAATGCCCGTTCTGCATGTGGCTGACGCCATCAGGGGTGGCCATCCAAAGAGAACCGTCGTGGGCCACGGCAATTTGGAGTACGACTTTGCTCACTAGCCCCTGTTCCATGGAATACTGACCAAAATGACCATCCCGGAATCGAAATAGTCCGCCGCCGTACGTTCCTATCCAGAGGTCGCGGTTCTGATCCTCTGCCAAAGCCCAGACACAGGAGTTTAAGAGACCGTCCTTTTCTCTATAGACTTTGAAGCGCTCTCCTTCGAAAACAGACAATCCGCAATTGCCGCCAACCCAAATCTTGCCATCGTGGCTCGATAGAACGGCCATCGCGATGTCGTTGGGCAATCCGTCGGCGCTTGTGTACATGCGTACGACCCGATGCTTGAGTCGAATGAGGCCGTTTCCGTTTGTGCCGACCCACAGCTCGCCGTCCTTGGCGGCGTAGAAGCTGCGCGCACGGATATCACTGGCCGGAGTCTCAAGGCGGTCTGCGATAGCGCGATACAAGCCTATGCCCGAAACAACCCAAACACCACCTTGCGGGTCTTCATAGGTCCGAAATGCCTTCGTTCGGGAAACCTGGTAGGGCTGCAACCGGGCGAAAGGGCGGCGGCCGCGACGCACGATGCCGGTTTCCGTGCAATACCACATTGTTCCAGTGCGGTCCTGGAATACGTTGACGATTTCATCGTCATGCACGCCCAGACTGGCCGCCAGACCTGGATGTTCGATGACCGCGTGGCCGTCCCACTCGACGAATCCTCGTCCAGTGATTAACAGTAGGTGACCATCCAGCGATTCCGCGATTCGGTTGACTGACAATGAGGATATAACCGACACGAATTTGCCAGACTCTTGCCGATAAAGACCATGGGTGGTCCCCACCCAAATCACACCGTCGCGGGTCTGGTAGAGGGATTCGGCCTCGTCGCTTGCGCCTGGGCTCAGCTGGTAATAAGTCAGCTGCGCAGGGTCAAACTGATTAAGGGCGCTCCCAGGTATAAGCACGACTCCGGCATGCGTCCCCACCCAAAGGTCGCCGTTGGACGCCTCCACCAATGAGTCCACACCGCCTTGGGGAGGCGAGCCAGGGATGTGAAGGTCGATCGCGATAAACTCCCTTCCGTCGAAGCTGGCGAGGCCTGAGTCCGTGCCAACCCAGAGGAGGCCGTTCGCAGTTTGAACTATAGCGTTCACGACATTGTCTGGGAGGCCGTCTTCAACCGTGAAGTTCATGCGAATGTAGTCATCCGCAATCGGACTAGAGCCTAGAGCGACCACAGAGCCTGCGAGCGTCATCACGCAGAGCAGACAGCTTCGAATTGAAATGCCGTGGCGCGGCTTAGGTAAGCTCATCAAGCCCCATTTGTGCTGCGCGAAGACTCAAGTTCGTCTCTTTTTTCGCCGGATTATCTGAACGCAGCATGATAGTACTCTGCCTCGGGCAAATTCTCCCTAACGTCAGAATCCGGTACCGCTAGAGTTGTTCTCATCCCCCTCTAAAGTTGTAGCGCGCCCAGCCGCAATCGGGTGACCAAAAGAGGACTCTATCTAGGTTTGTTTGCGGAACAAATACATTTCATCATCCGGGCGTAAAACCTGGGAGGTGACGAAAATGTGCGAACAGGCCTTGGTAGCGGCAGCAAAGCAGGGGCAAGCGGAAGCATTCAGCGCACTGTGCCAACCGCACACCCGAAAGCTTATCCAGAGTGCGCACCGCATCACCAGAAATCGTGAAGACGCAGAAGATGCACTCCAAGATGCTTTTCTGAGCGCCTTCGTTCACATTAAGAATTTTGACGGCAGGTCCCACTTCTCCACTTGGCTGACGCGCATCGCGATCAATTCAGCGCTTGTGATCCTTCGCAAAAAACGTAGGTCGCGGGAAATATCCGTGGGCGAGTCGGGCGCCAGCGGATTTGGGTGGGACGTACTGGACCCTTCCGCTGATCCGGAGAAGGCATGTGCCCATCGCGAGCGGGAGAAAATTCTTAGGCAAGCGATCCGCGAGCTACGACCGAACATTCGGCAAGTTGTTGAGATTCAACAGTTGCGGGAGCTTTCCATGAAGGAGGCTGCCGGGATGATAGGCGTGTCAGTGACAGCCGCGAAAGCACGACTGTTCCACGGGAAACGGGCATTGAGGAAAGTCTTGCGGCTGAGAATAAACGAGCATGGGCCAACAGGCAGCTATCTTCGACGTGGCGGCTGGAAAGGAGGCGTTTGAATGATCTGTTGAGAGTCTCCGGCTGGTCTTCGTTTCTCAGCAAGAAATCCGAAGCAAGTCTTTTGAGTGCACCACATTTGATTCAACAAAGGAGAAGACGCATGACACTACAGAAAGTGTACGGCGCTGTGATCGCAATCGTAGGCATCGGGCTGACAGCCGCGTTTTTCACGGGAGCGGCGGCCCAGTCGAATACGCCTGCCGGCATCAAGAACGTGGTTCTAGTGCATGGTGCATTCGCCGATGGCTCTGGCTGGGAAGCGGTCGCCAACATCCTCAAGAAGGACGGGTACACGGTGTCGGTGGTGCAGCACCCAGAGACATCGTATGCGGAAGACATAAAGTTCACAAAGGCCGTGATCGACCGGCAGTCCGGGCCGGTGGTTCTGGTGGGCCACAGCTACGGCGGGGCCGTCATCACTCAAGCCGGCAACGATCCAAAGGTCGCGGCGCTTGTCTATATTGCCGCTTTCGCGCCGGACACTGGGGAAAGCTGCGCCACGATCGAGAAAGCCTTGCCGCCGGCCACCACGGGGATCAAGCCTACCGACGATGGCTACTTCTACATCGACCCGGCAGTCTTCCATGCCGATTTCGCAGCGGACGTTCCGGAGGCTAAGGCGGCGTTCATGGCTAAGTCGCAGGTTTTGATCTCCGGCGACTCGTTCACGTCCCCCGTTACGACCCCGGCCTGGAAGTCGAAACCCAGTTGGTACATGGTGGCCACCGCAGACCGGTCAATCAATCCGGACCAGGAGCGCATGATGGCGAAGCGCGCCAATGCCAAGACGATTGAAGTGAATTCCAGCCATGTGGCCTACATCTCTCATCCGAAGGAAACAGCCAAGCTCATTGAAGAGGCTGCGACCTCTGCGCCCGTCCGTCAATAGCCTGCAGTCTTGATCAAGGGCTTCGTTAGCCAAACTCGTGGCCGCGATGCTGAAACCGGCTCGCCCGAGAGTAGGGCCTCTGCCGATCCTGACGACTTCGGCGGAGGCCCAGATAAACGTCGTCTGAGGAGAACACAATGAAGGATCGTATCACCATAGAAGGCCGGGACGGCGCGTTTGCCGCTTATATGGTGCGACCGAAGACCTTGCCGGCCCCCGCCGTCGTCGTTTTGCACGAGGTGTTCGGGGTGAACGCCGACATTCGCAAGACCTGCGACGAGCTGGCCGAACAAGGCTTCATCGCGGTCGCGCCCGACCTATTCTGGCGTCAGGAGCCGGGCCTCGATCTCAACCACTGGTCAGACGCGGAATGGAAAAAGGGATTGGCACTTTACGCCGCCTATGACCGGGATAAAGGCGTCAGCGACATCATCGATACCGCGCATGCCTCGGGCCAGCTAGACGGCGCTTCGGGCAAGGTCGGGGTGATGGGCTTCTGCCTCGGCGGCCTGATGGCTTTTCTAACCGCAGCGCGGGAAAAAATAGAAGCTGCCGTAGCCTATCACGGCGGCGACACGGAAAAATACCTCGACGAAGCCGACACAATTACCGCGCCGATGCTGATGCACCTCGCTGAAGAGGACGAATTTATTTCCAAAGATGCTCAGGCGAAAATCAAAGCCGCACTCTCAGACAAGCCGAACGTGGAGATCTATAGTTATCCTGGGTGCAATCACGCCTTCGCGCGTCACACTGGCACGCACTACGACGCCGCGGCGGCAGCCAGGGCGAATGGGAGAACTTGGCAATTTCTTGAAGATCACCTGAGCTGACTGCAACGGAGGCATTCTTCTAAGTATATGGAGACTAAGCGAGACGTAGTGCCAGCAAAATCAGAGAAGGAGGACCAGAAGACGTGAAATCGACAAGTTCAGCAGCAGGAAGTGCACTCATCAAGAACCAGATGATCGTGGCTGAGAACTCCTAGGAGCAGCGCGCAATCGACCCGAGCGTCGAGGAAATCCGGCAGCGGGCCTACGAACTATACCTGGAAGGCGGGCGCACGGACGAGAGGGACCTGGACGACTGGCTTCAGGCGGAGCGAGAGCTGGCCGAGCGAATTCGCAATCGACATTCAGGCTGATTGTGGGAACTGCAGCCATGACGAAAACTGCAGAGATCAGCCTGAAAGAAGTACAAATCAAATGACGAAGAAGCAAATCATCGTGCGGCGGTTTAGCGTGACTTCATCCAAGTCGTTTCAGACCGTCGTATTCCGGCTGGAAGGCCTTGTCGGCCGTCCCGATATGAGCTGGTCTGAGACGAACAAGGCAAGACACCCCCGCTGACAGAATCGTACCGCAACCTGAAGGAACACCCCACATCGAGGTGGGGGAGCTACTCTACCGTTGTGCCGGAGCCGGGCAAATCGTTCGATGACGATTTGGTGGTCACACGCCTCTATTTACTGAAGTCCGGTAAGTATGAGGTAAGAGTCACACGCGGCAAAAGGCCGATGTGGCAAATCCCAAGCAACGAAAGGCAGAAAACCACCGTCACGCCAAACACCATAACGTTGACTGTTGCAAAGTAGTTCTGCGTACATGTCCGGTAATAGTTGACAGAACGGGAGTTGAGCTATGGGAATGGTCGTCTTGCGCTCGAAGCGAACCTAGGGCACCATCTTTGGTTTGTTGAAAGCTTGAAGCAATTGGGAGATCGACTCGGTGAGTATCGTGCTGAGGCGTGAGAGCAGATGCTCGCAGCCAGCTCTTTGAGGAATGCCTCGTCAAAATGAGGTTGTGGGTTCGTGGGTGTTTCGACGAGGAACGTGAGAGGCAAGTTGCTGGGTACCGTAGCGAACGATCCGGGAGGTGACCGGTGTACGGATTCTTGAGCAGTCTTCGTTACCCGTTTCGACAGATGAGCAAGGCGCCGGGATATGTGCTAGCGGTGGTGGTGATGTTGGGAGCAGGCATCGGAACGACGACAGCGATCTTTTCTTTGGTGGAAGGCGTGCTGTTGCGCCCCTTGCCATTCCAAGATCCGGGGCGGCTCGTGGCACTGGGCGATCGTTTGGGAGAAAACACGGGCATCAGCGTGACCGCGAGCGAGTTGGTGACATATGAGAAGGAGACGATGGCATTCGCGTCCGCAGGCGGCTATACAAGGATGACCTACGAGCTTTCGAGCGGGGGCCGACCGGAAGTCATCCATGCAGCACGGATGGAGGCGCGCGTGTTCGAGACGCTCAGCGTGCAGCCCATGCTGGGACGCGTGTTTACCGAACAGGAGGACGAGGCACACGCGCCGGTGGTGGTGATCGGCTACACGATGTTGCTAAACCGGTTTCATCGTGATCCGAGCGTCTTGGGCAGTTCAATTGTGCTGGACCGGAAGACCTACACGATTGTAGGCGTGATGCCGCGCAACTTCGAGTTTCCGCTTGAGACCGGGCGCCTGGGGCAGGCGCAGTTGTGGATTCCGATGAGCCTGACCGCCGAGGAAGTCTCGGAGGGGAACGCGGGCGACTGGCGATTCAATATGGTAGCGCGTTTGAAAGATGGCGTGAGCCTAGACCAGGGCGGTGAGGATGCCGACCGCGTGGCGGACAAGATCATGCGCGATTTCCCGGCGAAGTTGGCGGCGGTGAAAATCCGTGGAGCGGTGGCGCCGCTCCGCGAGCAGGTGGCGGATTCTGCACGGCCGCTCTTGCGGACGTTGTTTCTTGCGGTTGCGATCGTTCTGCTGATCGCATGCGTGAATGTGGCGATTCTGATGCTCGTTCGGGCGATCCGACGGCGGCGCGAATATGCAGTACGCCTGGCCCTGGGTGCGGGGGCCATGGTGATCGTGCGCGAAGCACTGGCAGAAGGACTACTGCTGAGCCTGCTGGGAGGGGCACTAGGACTCGCCATGGCGGCAGTTGCTCTCAAGACGACGTTGGTACTGCTTCCGGAATCGATGCCCCGCATCGATGCGATCGGCATGGATGGAGCGGTGGCTGCCTTTGCTTTGCTGCTTGCGGTGGCGACGGGCGCTGTATGCAGCGTGGCTCCCGCGTTTGCGGCGATGCGGACCGATCTTTTGGAGAATCTGCGCGAAAGCGGACGGAACAGTGCAGGAACCAGTCATGCGTCGTTGAGATCGACGCTGATAGTGGCGGAGATCGCGATCGCCATGGTCCTGCTAACCGTGTCGCTTGCGTTAGTACGCAGTTACCAGAGGATGTTGGCGGTCGATCCAGGATTCCGGCCGGACCATGTGCTGGTAGCTGGGTATCAGCTGCCGCTTGAGCAGTATATGACGGGTTCGTCGGAACAGCGGTTCGACCGCGAGGTACTCGACTGTATCGCAGGTAAGCCCGGGATTGCGGCGGTCGGAATGGCCGGGGCTCTGCCGGCGACGGCAGCGGTGCCGATGGCAGATTACACGATCGAAGGCGCGTCGATAGCAAGCTGGAAGATGAAGTTTGCGCCGTTCACGCTGACGGATGGCAACTATTTCCTGGCAATGGGGATTCCTTTGCGAGAAGGGCGGTACTTCACGCCGCAAGACAAGGTTGGTGTGCCGTTGGTTCTGATCGTGAGTGAGTCGCTGGCCAAGCACGTATGGCCAGGACAGGATGCTGTGGGCAAGCGGATGCACCTGGGAAATCCGGAGAGCGGGTTGCCCTGGGCGACGGTGGTGGGCGTGGTGGGCGATACGAAGCGGTCGCGCGATGAACCCGGCCGCGATCAGTTCTATTTCCCGATCGAGCAGCCGAAGTCTCTCTACGGGAACGACGCGCCGGACAAACTGACCAACGCGGCAAGTGGGTATATCGTGTTGCGTTCGGCGCTGCCGCCGGAGCAGATGGAGCGGACGTTGCGCGCGGCGGTGGCGGAGGTCGATCCACTGCTGGCGCTCAAGGAGGTGCGTCCGATGATGGATGCGCTGGCCAATGTCGAGGCGCCGCGGCGATTCAACACCGGGCTGATCGGCGCCTTCGCTCTGGGCGCGCTGTTGCTGGCGGTGTCAGGAATCTATGCGGTGGTGGCCTTCTCGGTGACGATGAGGAGGCAGGAGATCGCGATCCGGATGGCGCTCGGAGCCGAGCGTGGGAAAATCGCGCGGATGGTGCTGATCGGTGGTGTGAAGCTGGCGATGCTGGGATGCGGGCTGGGAGTGGCGGGCTCGATAGCGTTGTCAAATGTGGTGCGATCGTTCCTGTTCGGCGTGAGCCCGATGGACCCCATGCTTTACGCGCTGAGCGCGTCGGTGATGTTGCTGCTGACAATGGCGGCGTCGGCGCTGCCGGCCGCGCGCGCGGCGGCGACGGAGCCGAACGCGGCGCTGCGTGCGATGTAGTTGCCGGCCGTCCAACCAAGAAATTCTTCCATTTCAGCAATTTCTCTTCACCTGTCCCTACCGAAAATGCTGTCCGGCGCGAATGAATGAGGCAGCGCTCATTCGAGAGCGGACAAGATGCGGCGACGAGCGTCTTCAAGCAAAACCGGCTTGACGGCGCCGGCGTCAATGTCGGCCATACGGCGGGCGACTTCTTCGCCCCAGGCAGCTTGAACGGATTCGTCCTGCGTATTGTCCAGACTCTCGATGAGAGAGCCAGCAAGGTCGGCACGTTCTGACACGGGGAGAGAGAGCGCTTTTTTCAAAAGGTCCGCGGCTTCTTGGGTCATGAGTCTATTCTACTCCGAAAAAGCGCAATTGCGGCTAGAGCCGAAGAACCCATGCACCTGTCTCTGGCGAATTGCTATTTTCGCATTCCTGAGAATTTCCCGTCCTGCTACGCATTATAAGAGTGCGCCCCTTCTAAGGTAAGTTTTGAGCGTTGGCCTCAAGAAGAAAGGAGTACCTGATAATGGAAAGTACGAAATTTGTTGGCATGGACGTGCACCAGGACGCGATCACGATCGCGGTGATGAATTCCGCTGGAAAGGTAGTCATGGAGTCCATCATCGAAACGAAGGGGGTGACCATTCTGCAGTTTATCCAAGGGCTGCGCGGAGACGTGCATGTCACGTTTGAAGAAGGAACTTGGGCCGCGTGGTTGTATGACTTGCTGAAGCCGCATGTGACCAAGGTTGTGGTGTGCAACCCGAGGAAGAGCGCCTTGCTGCAGGACGGTAGCAAAGGCGACAGGATTGACGCGCGAAAGCTCGCCGAGCTGCTGCGCGGCGGCTATGTCAAACCGGTCTACCACGGAGAGAATGGCCTCCGAACGTTGAAGGAGCTCTCGCGAAGTTATCTAACGATCAGTAAAGATCTCACGCGGGTCATGAACCGGATCAAGGCCTTGTATCGAGGATGGGCCATTCCCTGTGCAGGTACACAAGTCTACGCTCTGCGCAATCGTTCGGTATGGTTGAGCAAGATTCTGGAAGCCGGCGTGCGTCGTCGCGCCGAGCACTTCTACGAACAGCTAGATGCCCTGCAGGGTTTGCGCAAACAAGTGCGGCGGGATCTGTTGGCCGAGAGCAGAAAACATAACGCCACGAAATTGCTGCGTCAGATTCCTTCGATCGGCCCGATTCGGGCGGCTGAGTTGGTGGCGCTGATTCAGACGCCCCACCGTTTCCGCACCAAGCGGCAACTATGGAACTACAGTGGTCTTGGACTGGAGACGCACGACAGCGCCCAATACTGCTACGTGGACGGGCAGTTGCAACGTTCCAGGAAACCGCAGCAGCTTCGTGGACTGAATCAAGATCATAACCACGATCTCAAGAAAATCTTCAAGGGTGCGGCCACCATGGCCAGCATCTCAGCTGGACCGTTCCACGGATTCTACGAGGCTTTGCTGGCCAAGGGGGCGAAGCCGACGATGGCTCGTCTCACCTTGGCCAGGAAGATTGCCGCGATCACGTTGATCGTCTGGAAGAAAGGAGTAAATTTCGACGCCAAACATTTGAAACAACAAGCAGCTTGAGCGTCTCTGGTGAGAGAGTCCGTCCATCCCCTGAGGATCTCATCCTTGGCGGTTGGCCATTTGGGTTCTTGAGACGCTCGGTTCGGGGGAACAGTATCAACAGAATCGTTAGGCCATGTGTGCCTTAGGGCACCGAGTCTCTGCTGCTACCCTATGCGCCCCCGGATAACCGAACAAAGCTATAGGCCACGAGTCTCAGATAGGACCATGAGTTACCGCCTATTTAAAGCGGATAACCGGCACCTGCTTGTTAGTTACAAGAGGCCGAATGGCGTCGTTACGACAAGGACATGGAACCACAGTGGGGAGGAGAAAAAGTCTCACGGCTGCAGAGAAAGACCACACTCTCACGGATCGAGGGTGCGCGTTCAAAACAAGTTGGGCTGAATGCAGAGACCAAAAAAGGTGTCGGCATCGAGCCAACGGGGGAGATTTTTCTCTTGACATTCACTCTTATAGGACGATTCTGCGAAGCGCAATCTGGTCGTTCTTTTCATCCACTTCAACGCCTTCGCCCGGTTGCTCCCCGCGAGTCGAGCGTCTGGTAGATCGCCAGTGGCTCATGCATGAAGTCAATTTGTTTAAGTTGTTTCGTATGAGATAGACAATGCACCCTGCGATTTCTAGCAAGTGTTCAGACTGCAACTTGTAGGCGGCACGCAGTTCCCTTATTATGGGTAAGAGGTCCATTATTGTGGGTGAGTCATGAATATTACGCTGACGCTGGACGACAGGCTTGTGAAGGAAGTGCGGAAGATCGCGGCGGATAGAGATACGACACTCACCGGATTGGTGCGAACGCATCTTGAGCAACTAGCGGCGGAAAACGCCAAATCAGGTCGAAAGAGGCGGGAGTTGGAAGCGCTGGAGAGAAGTTTCGAGCGGTTCCAATTCAAGTTCGGGAAGAAAACGTGGAAGAGAGAGGACCTGCATGACCGGTCCTGACTTTGTGGATAGCAACGTTTTGGTGTATGCCTACGTTTCGACCGATCCGCGGAAACAGGGAATCGCGAAAGATATCGTGAGGCGAGCGATTGCGGGGGAGGGTGCGGCTTCGACGCAGGTATTGTCGGAGTTCGCCACGATATTTCTACATAAGTTTTCTCCGCCGGCACGGCCAGAGGATTTGTTGCAGCTGCTGGACATTCTGAGTCCGATTGCGCTGGTGCCGTTGGATCGTGGCACTGTGCGTCGGGCGATCGAGGCGCGAGCGGCTTATGGAATTCACTTCTACGACGGAATGATAGTGGCAGCAGCCGAACGCGGGGGATGCCGACGAATTCTCTCCGAAGACCTAAATGCAGGACAGAAGTACTTTCAGATTCCCGTGGAGAATCCCTTCGTTTGAGGGCTCAGAAAACAAGCAGATAAAACAAGCAGATAAAACAAGCAGATAAAACAAGAAGGAGACAAACAGGAATGTCTGTCCCATCTGTCCATACTGAAAATCCAATGCGTCGCGAACGCCTGTGAAATCAACGACATTCAAGAACATGAAGCGGGGCTCGCGAGGGTGTGGCTGGCGAATTGCTATTTCGCACAGCCACGAGGCATGTAACATTGTACATGCCTTGTCTTGATTAACCCAACCACCTCTCAGTTTCACTAGTGCTGCGGAGTTCGATGAGTATCAAGGCGAAGCCGTGCTCGAACACAGCCTGCCTGGATTGATCGAAAACGATCGGAGCATCCGAGCTCTCCACGCCGCGTTTAAATCGTCGTCCGACTTAGCCGGGCGGCGAGAGTCCATAACTCTCTCTATTTCCCGGTGAATACCGGAGCCCGCTTTTCGATAAAGTGTGCCACACCTTCTCTAAAGTCTTCGGACTGCAGACTCGCCAGCATTTCCTGCTCGGAACTTTCAAACGATTCCGCCAGCGTCTGGAACATCGCGTCATACACTTGCCGTTTAATCACGCGCAACGACCTTGGGCTAACGCTCGACGCCAGGTCCGCCGCGCACTTGTGCACGTTTTCCAGAAAAGTTTCACGCGGAAAAACCTGATTCACCAACCCCATTCTTAGCGCCTCAGCCGCATCGATCATTCTCGCGCTAAACAGCAAATCCAGCGCGTTCGCGTGTCCCACGAGTCGCGGCAACATCCACGCCATTCCGTACTCTGCGATCAGCCCGCGCTGCGCAAAAGCCGTCCCGAACCGAGCCGCATCCGAGGCAAGACGTATATCGCAATACAATGCAATCACCAATCCCAAGCCCACAACCGGCCCGTTGATAGCCGCAATCACGGGTTTTGTGACCGCCGGGAAGTAGGAGTATTTCTTCCGAAAGTCCCTTCGCGTTCCCTCGCCGCCGCTGCTTGCAGGTTGCACTGCTTGGGCCCGCTGCGCTTCGTCGAGTCCCTTCTCCGCGACCGTGCTCAGTAGCGACATATCCGCGCCCGCACAGAATCCGCGCCCCGCGCCCGTCAAGACAATGACGCGAACATTTTCATCGTGTTCCGCCTCGCCGATCGCGGCGCGAACCTCGCGCTCCATGACGGCTGTCCAGGCGTTCAATTTATCCGGCCGATTCAGCGTAATGGCGGCGACCCGGTCGGCCACGTGGTACAGAGTTTCTTGATTTGGCATAGTGAGCGGGATTATATACAATGGCGGCCGTGTTAGTAACATGCATCTGTGTGTGACTATCGCATTCCAGGATCGTCTCCGAAATTTCTGCTTCCCTAATTCGTTGACAGGAGTCTAAACTATTGCCCTGTCATTTGTCGACAGGAGACCCGAGATGGCTAAGCCAACCGACCTAGTCCAAGGCACCCTCGACCTCTTGATTCTAAGGACGCTCGCGCTCCAGCCCATGCACGGGAGGGGCATCGCGCAACGCATTCGTCAGTTTTCGAACGAAGTCTTGCAGGTCCACCAAGGTGCGCTTTATCCCGCGCTGCATCGCCTCGAGCAACAAGGGTGGATTCGCGCCAAATGGGGCGAATCGGAAAACAATCGCCGCGCCAAATTCTATTCGCTGACTCCGGACGCATTACTCCTCGCCGCTGCCGGGCTCTACGGTGTTCTCGCCTATCTCGTTACCCAACGCACAAACGAACTCGGTGTACGCATTGCTCTCGGCGCGCAACGCGCACAGATTCTCCACCTTGTCCTCAAGAACGGCCTGCGGCCAGTACTGCTCGGCCTAGTCGTCGGTCTCGCCGGCAGTACGGCTGTCGCGAAGCTCATCCGATCTTTGCTCTACGGTATCGAGCCCTACGATTCGATAGTCTTCCTTGCTGTCGTTGCGATTCTCCTTGCCGTCGCCGCACTTGCCTGCACGCTACCCGCGTGGCGGGCGCTAGGCTCGATCCGTTGCAGGCCCTTCGCGTGGAGTAGCTAGAAGCGTCCTATATCAGTGGTTAGGGGTAGTGGCAGCCGGAGCTCAATAAACGGTAGCTCGGAGCCAAAGACTCAACAACCGGTAAAGGGCAGTTGGCGCGAACCCCAGTTAACGGGATCCGACCTTCACCGGCGATAGTCCCGGCCCATCGGGCCGACATCACAAATGGGACAGGCTCTTCATCCGGGTCAAACCGGTCGGTCAGAAATAATCTCGGCCTTATCCGCAGCACTACCGAAAGCTCACGGAAATGCGCCCGGCGATTGTGGTAGAGGGCGTGACCGCAACTCGATGGAAATTGCCGATGACTTAGGGCAACGTTTTTTGGACGATTACTTCCGGGTGCCGACAAACGGGGAGTCAGGTTGGCTTGGAGGCAGGGGTTGGGAAAGGTTTTGATGGAACTCAGCTCGTTAGCGGGTTATTTTTGAAAGTGTCACGAGTGCAACATAGAGTTGCTCCCTGTACTCAGCGGCTTCGAGCGGGGTGGACGATCCTATTCGCAAGCGACCGGATGAACCCTATTCGGGCCCAGGTTCCGAATCGTCGGCATTCTTCCCTTATCGGATTATTGAAGGGTTGCTCGTCGCTCATCCACAAACGTCAGCAGACAGATTCGTTGATAAACGCTAGGCGAGTGAGCAAGAGTCATCTCTTGGGTTGATTCCAAGCGGGAACTTGTGCGTAACGTAAGCAATCCTCGCGCTGTTCGGAACCGAGATTTGGAAAATCTGCAAATGCTGCTAAGAGGTCCTCAAGCACAAACCCGCATTTCTCCAAAACGTGGATCGACGCCGGATGATTCGGACGGCAAAGCGCATACAGTCGCTGTACTCCGACTTGGCAGGCCACAGCGACGATTGCGAGCCCACATTGTATATGCGTTCACGTCGCTCTCTCGTGCCGTCGTGCGAGGAACAGCACTTTCATCGTGCCGCCACGTACCTGCCGCTAACTCTACGGCCACTATTTCACGAGTGGCCTGATGTGGCATTAAGGGCCATCTCAATGCCTATCCAAAGTCCGAGGCCGCAAACCGCCAGAATGACGATCGTTATCGCGACTTTCTTTCGTACGCTTGTTGAAGGTTCTTGTTCCTGAATCGGACTTTCAGCATGAAGCGATTGCATCTCCATAGTCTCCTCCATGTGACAGTTCGCGCAGTGGCGAAGCCCGCTCCAGGGACAGGAAGGAAGGCGGTCGCAGCGCTGAACGGCGCGATGACGAGGGTTCGATTCATAATCTTGCCTCGACTGCTGCACAACTCTCGCAGCAACCTCAATCGAGTTCATTGGTGAATCGCAAGAATGTTGTAAGTTGTTTGTAAACTTGATGCAGATCCTCAATCAGAGTCGCCGTTCGGCAATCTCGCATCGGTTCCGCGACGCGTTCGCGGTGGAGCTCCTGCTTGCCGGCGGGCCGATCGAGCGGGTCTCGATTCTCCTGGGCCACCAAAGCGTGCGCGTCACCGAGCGGCATTACCATCCTTGAGTGCGCTCGCGACCGGAGCAATTGGAAGCCGATGTTGCGCGGACTCGGGAGCAAGATCGGTGGCGTTCGGTGTTATGTGACGCTGGGAATGGGGGCCAGCCAGAGAGACGCACGGAAATGCCTGCAATGCCACATAATTCCCTCCGAGGCTTTGGCTCTAGGGAAGTCCGGGATGGCCTGGTCGGCAAAGCTTCCTCACTTGAGTTCTCTCCGGTTTCGCGGTTTTACGTCCAAGTGCGCAGAGACACGCTGCAACGTATACTGAGGCGTTCAACCGCTGTACGCGAGGCCCGTATCAGGACCAAAAAGTATTCTATTCAAATGACGGATCGATCCAATGGATATGAACGTGTTGCTGCTGAGTTTCTGGCAGGGCGAGGCAGTGCTGCGCGGACGCGGGCGAAAGGCATCGGTGTGAAGGCCGTACGGGAGTGGGCGCCGACGCTTCCGAGTGGGGCCGCTGTCATCGATTTAGGCTGCGGGCCGGGATTCCCCATAACGGAGGTCCTGGTTTCGGGAGGTCTGAACGTCTATGCGGTTGACGCATCGCCATCCTTCGTTGAGGCATTTCGGCGTAACCTGCCAGGGATACCGGTGGCCTGCGAAGCTGTAGAGGACTCCACATTCTTTGATCGGACGTTCGATGCCGTCATCGCATGTGGGCTGATATTCTTGCTTCCCGCCGAAGAGCAGCAGCGGCTCATTCACAGAGTCGCTGACATACTGGTGCCTGGCGGCCGACTGCTATTTACGTCGTGTGCTGAACCAGTGGTATGGAACGATGCGATGACGGGATTGGAGTCACGATCGCTCGGAGCGGTGGAATATCGAAGTCAACTCACGGCAGTTGGGTTGTCGGTGATTCGTGAGTACGAGGATGAGGGCGAGAACCACTATTTCGATGCTTTAAAAGGCGCTCCTCGATGAAGCTCGTAAGTTGAGCCGCTAGTTATCAAGAAAAACGGCCGAGGTGCCTTCGCCAAAACATTGGAAGGACGACCTCGCACTGATGCAGTTCCTGCGAAGTCCACAAGTACTTTCGCGGCCAACGTGCAAACCGCGCCCGGAACAGTTGCCGTGTCCCAGGAGCTCTGCATCGTAACCCTGGTACGTCTGGAAGGAGTGCCATTCGAAAAGCTTGCTCTCCGGGTCGTAAATCATTTGGACTGCGCACTCGCCGGATTTTTCGCCGGGAAAATCTGTCTGCACCACGATGGACCGGAATTGAAGAGGGATTTTCTTATCGTCGTGAATTGCCTCGATCTTGGATCCGTGCGTAGAGCCCGATTCCAGGCGAACGTGCGGGGTTTGCGCGCTGGCGGTTGCGCAAGTCAACATCGCCGGCCAGAGCGCAGCCAATGCATAGCGGCAGCTTTCACCGAGAACCAATTGGATCACCTTCAGAGCTCTCGTCTGAATAGTGGGGCAGAGCCAAAGATCAGTGGAGTCCGAGTCCTTGGTGCCTGACGTGTCTTGCTCTGCTTGGGGTGCCGAGCCGAGCAACGAAAAGCAGAGAGCGAACGGAATCGGCATGAGCTCATCGTGGCAATTTCTTCAAGGCATTCTGGGCTTGTTCATCGCCGGCCGCTGCCGCTTTCTCGTACCACTGCCGCGCCTGCCGGTAGTCCTTGGGTACTCCCAAGCCCGCTGCGTAGAGGTGCCCCAAATGGGTCATTCCTTGAGAATCCCCCAGCGCCGCCGCCTTCTCATATAATTGGCGAGCGTGCTGGTAGTCCTGTGGTACCCCGCGGCCTCCCTCATACAGCGTCCCCAAGTTGCTCATTGCCAGGGCAACTCCGGCCCCCGCAGCCTTCTCATACCACTCCCGCGCCTGCCGGAAGTCTTGCGCTACCGCTTTGCCGTTTGCGTACATTGCACCCAGGTTGTTCATGGCCATTGCGTTGCCTCTCGCGGCTGCCTTCTCATACCACTCTCGCGCCAGCTGCCGGTCCTGTGTCACTCCAAGGCCGTTATGGTACAGCCAGCCCAAACTGAACATTCCATAACCATCCCCCGCCGCTGCCGCTTTCTCATACCACTGCCGCGCCTGCGTGTAATCCTGTGGCACTCCGAGGCCATGAGCGTAAAGCTCACCCATGTTGTTCATAGCCCGCCCGTCTCCGATCGCTGCCCCTTGCCCAAACAATTGTCTGGCGCGCTCGTAATCCTTTGGCACTCCGAGGCCATGATAGTAGAGCTCACCCATGTTGTTCATTGCGTGCCCGTCTCCCGTCGCTACTCCTTCCGCAAGCAATTGTCTGGCGCGCTCGTAATCCTTCGGCACTCCATTGCCATGCGCATACATGTTGCCCAGATATGCCATCGATAGGCCGTTCCTGGCTGCCGCTCCTTTTTCGAGCCACTGCCGTGCCTGCTCGTAATCCTTCGTTACTCCGAGACCGTCCCGGTACATGTATCCCAAGTGAGCCATTGCTCGGCCGTTCCCGGCCGCCGCGCCCTTTTCAAGCCACTGCCGTGCCTGCTCGTAATCCCTCGTTACTCCGAGGCCCTCCATGTAGAGGTATCCCAGGTTAGCCATCGCCCCTGCGTTCCCTGCCGAGGCTCCTTTTTCATACCATTCCCAGGCGCGCTGATAATCCTTTGCTACTCCGTGGCCTTCGTAATACAGAACACCTACGTCATTCATCGCGCGGCTGTCTCCGGCTGCCGCGGCTCGCTGGAAATCCTGAAGTGCTTCGTCGAATTGACCCGCACGGGCTGCCAATTTGCCTTGCTCGAACACATCGTTTACTGGACTTTTGGCAGACGCACTCCCCGCCTCGCTCTTCTCAGGATTTGCTTTCTTCTCCGATGGGACCGTCCTAATCGGTTGGCCTTGATCCGGCTGTCTTAGCGGTTCTGGCTGTTCCCGCACGGCGGGCTGCGGATTGGTTGACTCGGCCAGAGTCGTTGGTCTCGGGACGTCTTGTGCTTGTTTCTTCGTCGGTGATGGCAGGAACTTCCAGTAGAAAATGATCCCCACAATCAGCACAGCGAAGACAGCGGCGACGGCTTTTGCTCCGCCGGGATATCTGGACAAGAAGCTGTCGCTGGATTCGTGTGCGGCTGCTTGCGTACGTGCTGCTTGCACCTGCGCTGGTTCCGCCAGATTGCGCCCCTTTTTCATCTCGGGAACATCCCGCACGTTAGAGATTGCTGGCGCGCTCGGTTCCGGCTTTTGCCGGGGAGCTAAGACGTTCAGGAGCTCCTTAAGTCCGTGGCCATAATCGTGTTTAAAGTCCACGTGCTGCAAACGCCGCAACCGAAACGGAATCGCACAATCTGTATAAATCACCGGGATGACAGTCTTCTGTTCCTCCAGTGCGAACGAAACTTCGTCCATAACATTCGTGGAGTTTACGGAGGTGGGGGAAAGAATCACAATCAGCCTTGGGCAGATCTTCAAGGCATCTTCAATAGCGCTATCCCACCGCTGGCCAGGAGTGATGTCCAGTTGATCCAGCCAGACGTTTGCTCCCGCCGCTTTCAAGTCTGCGGCGAGCTGAACGACAAAACTGGAATCGGCTCTGCTGTAGCTGAAAAACGCTGCTAATTCGTTGAACGCCAAAGTCAATCCCCGCCGGAGAGAACCCTATCAAAGGAATTTTCTAGTGAATATAGCCCGGGAGTAATCCCACAAATTCCGCCATTCTAAGCCTTATTCTTCATAATGAAAGCCTTTTTTTGGAAGTGTAAATAGAAGACGTTTACGCTAGCTCAGAATCTCACGAACGCCATCGCGCCCGTCTAACGGGCCAGCCCTCAGCGATCACGAACCAGTTCGGAATGTTACTTTGGTGGCCGCAGCGCCGGTCTTCGACCACGATCTGAGCCCCCGGAGACCGTGGAACAGTGGGTTAGGAGCACGTCGTAAACTCAAGGGGTAAGTAATCGTGCGCGGAACGACGTGAGTATTTTTTCTTTTTCGGCTGCGGTTTTTTGCCGCTCTTTTATTTTCAACAAGTTAACAGAGAGGGCTGCTCCCGTGCTCTGCAGCGCCGGAAATTTCGTAAGTCACTGATTTCTTGGGGTTCCTATATGGCAACCAAAGTTGCTGTGCAGCACCCTTTTAGGGGTGACGTGTTATTCCCCATCCCGGCGCGTCAGCGCCGCTGCTCCGGCGCTGTGCGGTAACGGCCAGAACGGGAGGCCACCGACGATCACGTCCCCCAGACCGGGATGATCGACAGGACGAGGACGAGTGAGGCCCCCGCTACGGATCTTGCCCCCTTCCAGTGACCACGCCTTTGCGTCAGCTACCCGCGTAAATCAAGGGGTTGAGCCTTAAGTTTTGCACCAGGCTTTCGCTAGCCTCCAACTTTGACGTCAAGGTTCTCAATCTTCTCAAGTGTGAGGATCCGTTTCGGGCGTTTAGAACCGAGCGTAAATTTACCCGTAAACGTTGCTGTGATTTTCTTCCCGACCGTCCCGATATTGCCCTGTCGCCGGATTGCGTCATCCAAGGCTCTGAAGTCGGGGTGCTCATCTGGGTAGTTCCGGATGGAGTCCGGAACTGATAGCTCAACTCCGTCTGGGCCGCAAGCGGCGTCCTCAAGCCATGTTCCCCCCTCAACTACCGCGCTCTCGACGCGGGCATTTACCCGGACTCGTTTCTTATTGAAACGTTCAGGATGTTTGATCAGGCTGCACAAGTCAGTGTCGGTGATTTTTCTGTCTTGGGCGAAGGCTGTGCCGCCGAAGATGAATAGCAGCGTGGCGAGAAGAAGGCGCCCGCCTGAATGTTTATCCTTTCCCATTTCAGCAACCTTCGTCCTTGCATTCGTCTATTGCAGTCTTCTTGGCCAACTCTTGTACCTGTCCCTGCCGAAAATGCTATCCGTCGCGAATGCCTTTAAAAGCAGCGACCACCAGTACATCCCGCGCTAACCCGGCGAAAGGATGTAACAACGTTACATGTCTTGTGGCTGGAGAAATAACAATGGGCCAGCCACAGGCCGGGATGGAACGCGCAGAAGCAAGAGTACCAAGCGCAGAAAGACCACCGAGTGAACTGACCGATACTGACTGCAGCCGAAAACTAACGTTACATGCCCTGTGGCTGGAGAAATAACAATTCGCTAGCCACAAGGCTCTCTTGCGACCTGAGCATTTGCGGACGACACGCAAATGTAAAAAACAAGAAGGATTGCTAAACACCGATGAATGGCTGATCGCATGGTTTCTCCTAGCAAAGGGCTCATCCCCTGGTGCTCCACTGCAACGTCAATATGTCGATCTGAATTTTTTCGTAGAGTCAAGAGACCGAACTTGTTCTCCCGACTGGGGGTCATTGGGGTTTTTCGAAAACCAGGATGTGCTGCAATGGCAGTGTCTCCAACGTCTGCAAGTGTGCAAGCCCGACAGCTTTCATCTCTCTATTGACCTGCTCCACGGACATCTTGTGCACCAATTTAATGGGCACATCGGGATCCTCCTTGCGGTATTCGACAAAGACGACGCGACCGCCGGGCTTCAGGGCTTCGCGGATTTTGGTCATGACTTCAAAGGGGTAGGCTAGCTCATGGTAGACGTCCACCATCAGCACGAGATCCACGGCTTTCGCAGGCAGATTTGGATCCGTTTCGCTACCCTTCACCGCCTCCACATTCGTAACTTTCAGCGCCTGCGCACGTTGACGGATTGTCTGAAGCATTTCGTCCTGGATTTCGACGGCCAACACCTTACCGCCCCTGCCAACTCTCGGAGCAATGCGGAATGTAAAATAGCCAGATCCAGCACCCAAGTCCACTACGGTCTCACCGCCCCGGAGTTTCAGAGCATCTAGTACGATTGAAGGTTTCTCTTGGTTATCGCGCTCGGGGCGGTCTAACCAGGGGATGCCTCCCGGTCCCATCACCTGAGCGATTTCTCGACCCATGTAGAACTTCCCCGTACCATTTTGGTCATGAATGGCTCGCGTCTCGTAAAGAGGCCGGTGCGGCTCAACGGCAGCCTGTACATGCGGATCGACCGAGGGGGGAGGTGTTCGGGACGTAGATTCAGGAGTTTGTTGTTCGCCCGGAACAGCATGGGCGCCACCAGCGATCAATGCCAATGCGAGAGCGACAAGGACCCGACGGTGTTTGAGATTGAGAATCATGAATACCTCCCGACTACGGCGCAGGCTATCGCAGCGCCATATAGATTTCCAGCTACTTACTTCAGTTACCGGCGTGCTTGCTCAGTCGCCCACTGGTCTTCACGAGAAGTTGCTGCCGAGCCAGTACGTGTGAAGTCCTATCTTCGGAATGTGGCCGAGGTCAGTTCATTTCAGACCCGGAAGGCGCAACAGAATGTCCTTTCTGTTGCATTCTGCAAGAGGGGGTCCCCTCATCCTCCAAGATTTATGCATTACGAAACTATCGACGGACCGCGAGGTAATGTTCAATTCACGCGAATTGATCTGATTGAACAATCGCCGGGACGAGCGGTTTTGCTAACTCCGGAAACAAACAGGGCCTGACCTTACCGGATTATGGCAGGGTAGCCCGTGATCCAGGATCAACCCCGGACGGAGCACATCTCCGAGGTGGGGACAAGCCATCAACATGGATTTGTCAAACGCTACGGCTTGGTTCGCGACGACCGCCAGGAGGCTCCACCGGTTATGGTGCCCTTTCGGAGAAGTCCAGCAGGACCTTTTGCTGTCCTGCCTCACCATCGGCTAGGCGTACTGCCTCTTGGAAGTCCTTAAATGAATACCGCCCAATCGCTGGCGGCGTAAGTGCTCCGTTCGACAACATGGTGAGGAGATCGCTCGTCGCTGCCCGCACTTCGGCGAGCGGCTGGGAACCCACCCAATGCGGAAGCCACCACCCGCGAACCGTCGCTGTCGAATAAATCAAACGCGGAGCGAATAGCGGCATGGTGAATTTCGCGGGGTCCGTCTGCCGATGACTGGAAAGGGCTCCATACACAAGCATGGTTCCAGCGGGAGCGAGGTTGCGGGCAATCTCAGCGCCAAGTTCCCCGGCAACGCAGTCAATCGCTCGTTCAACGCCCTTGCCCGCGGTCAATTCCTGCAGGCGTGCCCGGAGATCCTCGTCGGCGGTGCAGATTACCTCATTGCCTCCGAGGTTGCGGATGATTGTTTCCTGCTCGCGCCGCCGGATGACGTTGATTGTCTTGAATCGATACTGCTGCGCCAATTGAAGCACCAACTTCCCGACGCTTGATGCAGCCGCCGTCTGTAGGAGCCAGTCGCCCTCCTTGAGGTTGTGACTTGATCTCGTCAATGCCCATGCAGTCAAAGGATTCGTGTAGGAAGTGGCGGCGGCCGGATCGTCGAGGCCGTCTGGAATGGGCACGAGTCTGTCCACTGGGCAAACGATCTGCTCGCGCCAGGTGTTCCACGTGTGAACGAAAACTACGCGAGTTCCAACAGTCGGACCTTGCACGCCCGGACCTACAGACTCCACAATCCCCACGCCTTCAGCGCCCGGGCTGGCAGGCAATTCCGGCTGATGGCCATAGCGCCCGCGCACCATGTGCAGATCCGATGGGTTGATCGGGCTGAGCAGCACTCGGACGAGCGCTTCGCCAGGGGCCAAAGGCGGAGTAGGGATCTCTGCCAGTTTCAATACGCTCTTCGGTTCACCGGTTTCGCGAAAGATCAATGCTTTCACCAATACCTCCTGGGTCTTTAGGCGACGGCTGATTCCGGCCGGATGTTCTACGACTTCGGGAACAAGAACCGGAGCGGGTGATGAAGGAGAACGTCTCGAAGCTGGGAAATGCTGCACGCATTCGCTGAACCAAACCCTCCGCAGTGTCATTCGCTAGGTACTCTTCTTCGCGGCCGTCAGGTACTCCCGCATCTGGGCAAACAGTCTTTGGCGCCCGGCGCGCCATGTCCGGGGCGGATTCTTGTGCACGGAAGGGTCTCATAGAGAAACACGTTATCATTGGTATCCACAAACGGCATGGGAGAATCCTTCTCTATGAGCGTTATCGCGCGCCGAACGGGAAATGACGGCCTCGGTACATTCTAGCCGCTTGGATGAAGCTGTTTGCAGCCACCCGCTCGAAGCGAAAGTTCAACAATCCAGTATCATTTGACGAAAAACGCCATATGCGTGGATGTGGCAGTTGGGTTCCGAGCGGATCGTCGGCGACTCTTACCTAATCACGTTACGTCAGAGTTGCCCGTCAACCGTCCGCAAACCTAAAAAAAAACAGATTCTCGTGCGATGGATAAGTCGCTGAAATGATCGGAAAGGACACCAGCGTCTGCGCCTGGCGAACCAACACGCTACTCGACTCGTAACGCGTCCGTCGGGTTTACGCCCGAGGCGCGATGTGCGGGAATGAGTGCAGCGCCCAGCCCCGCCGAACAGAGAAGCAAGATAGTGACCGCGATTACGGCAGGGTCGAAGGGTTTTATGTCATAGAGTTGCGACTCTACCAGGCGACCCAAAGCCCAGACAAAAGGCAGACCGATGGCTATTCCTGAAAGGATCATCGCCAGCGCATCTCGAAGGACCAGCCAAATTGCCGACCAGCGCATAGCGCCAAGCGCCAGCCTGATCCCGATCTCCCGCGTGCGCTGCGTCACGACAAAAGACATCACGCCGTATAGGCCAACCAGCGAGAGCAACATCGCAAGTGTGCTGAAGCTGCCGGACAGGGTCGCCAGCATATGCTCGGTATTCAATGATCGGGTGAGCTGTTGGTCCAACGTCCGAAGATCGGTCATCGGTAATGCTGGATCAGCGCCGTGAACTATCGCGCGAAGCAACGGGAAGGAGGATTCAGGCGTTCCGCGAACCCTCACATAGAAAGTGCCACCAGCGCCTTCGCCTTCGAAAAACGGAAAATACACTTGCTCCGACTCCTCGCGAAGCCCGCGATAACTAAA
>Ga0207063_1005_pt1 | contig 69399 bp, 61 predicted proteins | sample Alteio_BWMinCont_29_FD_153462 | JGI IMG/M metagenome (GOLD analysis project Ga0207063, IMG submission 153462) | Enriched cells from forest soil in Barre Woods Harvard Forest LTER site, Petersham, Massachusetts, United States -... | ecosystem: Environmental > Terrestrial > Soil > Temperate forest >...
ATCGGCCAGAAAGGTGGACAGAAGCTTAAACGCAAGGCCGAGGCGTAAAAGCGACTCGAAATTATGACAGCTAAATCCAAGCCGCCGGACGGATCGGGCGGCGAAATGTCCGTGCGCGAAGCGGGAAAAAAAGGCGGCAACACCGTCCGCGATCGCTATGGATCCGAGTTTTACGAACAGATCGGTCGAAAAGGCGGAAAAGCGACCCGCGACCGGCACGGTGTTGAATTTTACGAGAGCATCGGACAAAAGGGCGGTAAGATCGTCAAGGAAAAGTACGGCGCCGATTTTTACGAAGAAATCGGGCACAAGGGCGGCCAAAAAGTAAAGAAGCTTATCGCTGAAGCCAAGAAAAAACTCGCTGAAGAATCATAACGTGACCGTGCCGTCGATTTTACCGATGCGCAGGGTGCCGTTTTTTACATCAAACAGGACATGCTCGATTTCGAGAAGCTGATTACCGGTGCGCATGTACGACGGGTGATTGAGTTTGAGTTGTTTTGCCGCGTTCTCCCACACGATAAAATCGGTTTCAAACGTTTGGCCGTTTCCACTGCCGATCCGTTCGACGCGAACACGGCCGGTGGCGGTGAAATCGTAGGTTATTGTATTGAGGGTTGCGTGTTGCGCTGAAATTTTCAGGAATGGCTTGCTGTGGCGATAGATGATTCCGTTGTGCAGGCCGTCGATCGTGCCGAAGCTTCCGTCGGGTGAGAGTTGGGCGTGATCGTAATCGAACGACCACGACTTAACGGAGACGTGGTGGTTGGCGACGCGGCCGCCGGCGATGAGGATCGGTTGCGATTGCGGGGCCAGGGGCGGCATGTTGCGGCCGGCCAGAATTATGCCGATGATGAGGAACAATGCCAGAGCGGAGATTCCGCAGGCTACTATCAGTCGCAGAACCGCTCTGCGCTTCGCCTTCCAGGCCCCACTTAGGCTCGACGGCCTCACTCCTGCCATCCATGGCTCCGTTCGTCGGTCCGACGTTCTGCGACTGATAGTAGCCTGCGGAATCTCCTGGTGCCAAGCATAAGAATTGCGAGATAAAGTATTGCGAATGAAATGATAATTGGGGTTGGGCCGATGTTTGCGAATATTGAGCCGGGCGGAAAGCTTACGAAACCATAAAGAGTTGCAGGTTTGTCGAGGGGGCTGTGGGCGGTGTAGCCGCCGTCGGGGGCGATGATGCCGCTGATTCCGGTTGCGGCTGCGCGTATGACCCATGTGCCGTTTTCGATTGCGCGCAGTTGCGCGATTTGTGCGTGCATTGGAGGGCCGGCAGTTTCACCGAACCAGGCGTCATCGGTTGAAATGACGAGGAGTTGTGCACCGTTGCGAATTTGTGCGTGGGTAAGATCGGCAAACGCGGATTCCCAGCAAATGAGTGGGGCAAAACTTAGGCTGCCGGCAGAATATACTCCGTCCACTGTTCCACTTGCAAATGTGCCGGCGAGTTCGCTGATATATGGAATCCAGTTCAAGTACCGCTTCGCGGGAAGTGACTCGGCGAATGGTACGAGTTGCCGCTTTTCATAAATATTTTCGAGCGCACCGTTTGGACCGAAAATATACAGCGCATTGTAGATTCCGCCGTCGCGGATTTCTTGTGCTCCGACGATGAGCGTTGCATGCACGTGCTGCGCAAGCTTGGCGAAACGCTGTTCGGCGTGAGGATCTTCATTGAGCGGTTCGGGAATAACGGTTTCTGGCCATACGATGAGTTCGGGATGAAAGGCTGCGGCTTGCTGGGTCATTTTTACATAGCGGGCAATTGCGATTGGAACGGAACCGGGCACCCATTTGAGCGACTGCGTAATGTTGCCTTGAATTACGGCAACACGCATGAAGGTTCCCGAACTCGTTTGTCGAGCGGGCCATGCCCACCAGCAGATGGCCCAGGCGAATGCGATTGCGCCCAGCGCTGCAACGAATCGTCGCGGGGTTTTGCCCACTACTGCATCAGCGAGATACGCACCGATAATGCAGACAACAAAGGTCACGCCGTAGGTTCCGATATAGGCGGCAAAGAGCGCGAGCGGCGTATCGGCTTGCGAATAGCCGAGTTGCGCAAATGGCGAGCCAATCCAGCCGACCGAGCGTATCCATTCGAATATGGGAAACGCAGCTGCAGCGGCAAACGGCGCGACCCACCGGGATGCATTCTGAAAGGCTAACGAGGCTGCGATTCCAGCGAGGCCAACGAAAAAACCCTCGAGGATCGCGGGTAAGACGACCACTGCCGGCGCTAGTGCCCCGAGATAGCTGCCGACTGTGTGTCCGACCCACGACAGCGAGATCACGAAGAATATGAATCCGGCGAACCACCCCAGCCAAAACGCTCGTTTCCAGGAGGAGGTGTACCATAGCCAGAACAGCGCCGCCGCTCCCAACGGAGCAAGCCACGCCAAATTCGCCTTCGGAAAGGCAAGCGCCAGCGCAATGGCGCCGAGCGCGGCGATTCCGATATCGAACGCACGCGCCGAGGTAAGAATGATTCGCAGACTCACGCTCTTCGTACTGGTAACGGCGCTCATCGTCTCAGCGTGTGGGCGTCAAGTAACGCCCAATCCGGCCGGAACCAACGGCACCGGTCTTGCCCCAGGCTTCATGGAAGTCAAGTTTCGCGTCTCGCAGCCGTTTAACTTTGGCAACGTTCGCTATTGGGTCGTTTTCAATACGAGCGGCACCGGCGGAACACCCTACGCCAACGGCTATCTGAACAACTACCAAAACTACTCCTTCGCCTTCGTCGTTGGTGGAAACGGCGTTACCGTGCCTTCGCCGCGCCTCTATGAATACGTTGCGCAAACCAATGGGGCTCCCGCAGTCGCGGTTGAGCTTTTTTACACTCCACAGCAAGTCATCTTTACACCGAACAGCAACGGCCAAAATACCGAGTTCACCATTCTCTTTGCCCGTTCAATTTTTGCTGGCATCACGTCGCCCTCGCCATCACCGAGCCCGAGTGCGTCGCCGGGATTCTCCACGACCTGGTACTATAATTTCTTCACGACCGACAACAATAATAATCCACTCGACGCGCTCGGCATCGGCGGTCCCCAAGATACTTCTTACCAGGGCGGCCCGCTCAATATTGCGTCGGTGTTCGATACTACCTTCAATGTCCCAGCCGGCGCCGTCCAAGCTTCCCAGCCCACCGCCCAAATAACCGGCGGCGAAATCATCAATAATCCCTAGCGCGTTCGACTGCGTTAGAAGTTAAAGCTCGTCGGTATCAGTGAGCCGGTTTGGCCGACGCTGAAGCCAGCGCCGCGGCTGGGGAAAGCGAGGAGATTGACGGTTGCGCTGATGAGGCGGGATGCTTCATTGTACTGCAGTTGGATCATGTAGCATTTGCCAATGATTTTGCTGAGGTAGATGTTTTTGTTTTCGATGCGCCCTTTATTGGTCCAATCGATGTCGCCGACGAATTGCAGCACGGTGTCGAAACCGAAGGGTGTGGCGAACTGAACGTTGGTTGTTTGAAAACCCATGCCGGGACCGGGATTAAACGAACCGCCGACGATGAGGATCGAACGCGATGAGGGGCGTGCCGCAAGCTGATAGGTTACGGGCTGTGCGAGTGCGTTGAAGTTGGTTGAAAAACCGAGCGTGAACGTGTAGACATCGCTGTTGTAAAATCGCAGCAAATCTTGCGCGTTTTTGGAATTCGTAGTTGGCTCCTGATCGAGAAATTCAAATGGTACAAGTGCGGGGCCGTTGTAGTTTGACTCGTTGTACGTAATCGAGTTGACGACGTGCCGTCCAAGCGGGGTGGAAAGGCTCAGTACTTGCTGAATCGATGCCTTGAGGTCTCCCGTTCCGTACGCGTATTGATTGACGTTCACCGTTGCGGAGAAGTCGCTGCCGAAAACGCGATACAATGCGGGACCGAGCACGAACGCCAAATCGGCGCGGCTCGTGCTGAACGCATTGCTGGGTTCGGAATACTCGCCAACCGTGAACGCTGCTTGTACCGGAATCACAAAATGATCGAAAAAATTATACGGATGAATCTGCAGCTCGGGCAGCTTATCGATGCCGTAGGGCTGCTGAGCGAAGGTTTTGTCAAAGATCAGCTGATAATCCGCGCCGTGTGTGACGAGATGTGTGAGCGATGTGAAGTGCGCGCTGGAATTCTCGCTGAAGAAACCACCGTAATTGGATTGGCTTTGTGAGAGCGAAAAATTTTCGCTCTGCGTGAGCGTTGAAGTGATTTGGCGTACGTCGGTGAATGCAAATGAATTTGACGAGGATTGCGAGCCAACCGCGGTATGGCTGAAGCTGTAATTCTGTGAAGAACGCGCCGCCGTGTGCACCAGTCCGGCGTTAAAACTCGAGTTTACCGGGACGTTAGTCAACTGTCCATAGTTGCTTTGATAGTTGAATTGAAAATTCGCGCGCAGCGTTTTCGAGATGTTCTCTTGTTCCTGTGCGCTGAGATTATAGGTCGTGGATTGCGTGCGCTGATCGTGAATGCCGTAGAAATTGACATTTGCAGTGCGCCGGCCGTTTTTCTTTTGATAGAACGCAACGTAGCCAAGCCCCAGCCCCGCCTTCGTGAAATAGTTGACTTGATAGTAGCCATAATAGTATCGATCTTTTCCGAAGCTGAGCCGGACTTTCACCCATGCGCCTTCATATTGATCGTAGCCGACCTCCGGGAAGAATGATACGAGTTGTGCGGGGCTGTTTGTAACGCTGCGTAATGGAATAACCACGCGCGGTAAGAATAATATTGCGGCGGCTCCGAGCCATAAGACCGCATCGAGGATAACGATTTTGTCGCCCGGGTAGTAGATAAGGTTTTTGCCGGTAACGTGGTAGCCGCCGCGTGGATTTTCGCAGGTCGTCATATAGGCGTTCGTGCCGTGACCGGTGCCGTCGGAATCGGTGTGCAGATCCTTCGCAGCAAAATGCACGAGCCCACGGTCGACGCCTTCCGCGCTTTCGCCGTGCCCGTTTTTCAATTGCGCTGTTTGATCGATCGTATCGAATGTAATGACGTCGGCGTTAAGAATCGAGTCGTGCACGCGATCGATAAGATACGGATGTCCGGTAATGGTGAGCGTGCGGATTCCGTCGAAGTGGGCTCGATCTCCGACGAGTTCACCGAACGTATAAAAAACATGAACGTTGCCGATTGCATCGCCGGGATGTCCGAGGTTCGTGTTTCCGGTGATCGAATCGGAGACGACTGCGATCTGTCCTGGTGCGAGCGTTGGCGCGCCGGTCGGTTGCGGTGTCGGCAAAGCAGTGGGCTGGCCGGCAGGTGTAATGGGTGCCGGTGATGCGCTGCCGCGCACGAGAAAGACGGGCGCACCGGCGGTATTCGGCGATGGCGTGGCAGTTGGTACCGGCGGCGGCGTTATAGGCGAGCTTTGCGGTGCCGGGGTCGCATAGAGTTGTGCGGGACCGCGCTGCACCGCCGGAAAGCCCGGCGTAGCCTGCGACGTAGGGGTTGCCTGCGGCGAAGGTGATGTGCTTGGCGTAACTTGTGCGACCTGCGAGTAGCGCATCGCGCACGTCTGGCCGTTGAGCAGTTCGACGGCTCGGGCGCTCTCGTCGAACGCAGAAGCGGCGCGCGGAAAGAATCCGCACGCGAATGCAAGGAGACACAGAATCGCGGTATTACCGCGATGCTTCGAACGAGGAATCGGCACGCGTCAGTGCTCTTCCAGCCAAAACAGGACGACACCCGCGCTGCCCATGATGATGTTCGGAAGCCACGCAGCGACGTAGGGATCGATCGCGCCGTTACGGCCGAATGCCGCTGCTGCCGTCATCATGAGATAGTAGACGAAGAACGTTAAGACGGCGATTGCCGCTCCGATGAGCCGGCCGCGCCGTCCGAAACGAATTGCGAGCGGAAGCGCGAGCACCATGCCGATAATGCACGCAAACGGGTATGCGAATTTATCGGCGAGATTGAGTTGCAAATTCCCGAGCGCTTCCCCGCCGACACCTTGTGCCTGGAGCGTTCGCACTTGTTCCGCGAGCCGTTTACTCGACATCGTCCACGGATCGTTGTTGATGCTCGACATGAATTGTGCTGCGCTTTCACCGAGCGGGAGACTGATGTAAAACGATTTGCTGCGGTTCTGCGCCGTTACATCGCCGTCGTTGTTGTAGCGTGTGAGAATGGCATCGTGCAGCACCAGCATAGCATTATCGACGGTAGCAGTTTTTGCTTGAATCGTTTGGCTCCAGTAGCCGTAATGCCCGGGTTGAAAAATCTGCACGCCAATCATGGTTTTATTATCAGGAGCAACTTGGGTTACGTAAAAGACATTCCCGGTATCGGGGTCTTTGCGAAAAAATTGCGATTCCACGGGCAGCGAATCCGTGTTATAGACCATTTGATAAAACGAACGCGTCGAAAGTTCGACAGAAGCCGGCGAGATGTATTCATTGATTGCATATGCGGAGAAAAACATCGCGACACTGAATAACATCGGGGTGAGCGCAAAGCGCCACAGGGGTATGCCGGAGGTGCGCATCGCGGTGACCTCGTTGTCGCCCATCAGGCGGCCCATCGCGAACAATCCTGCGAAGAGGGTTGCGAACGGGAACGCCATCGGTACCGCTTGCGGAACGCGAAACAGGACGAAACGCAGCACGACGAAAAACGGCGCATGCCGATTGATTTCATAATCTGCTGCAATAAAGAAAATGTTCAGCCCCCAGAAGATAAAGAAGGCGAGGAACACCACCAGAAAAGGCCCGGCAATTTCGCGCAAGAGATACGCGTCGAGAATCGGAAGCCGCAAAGAGAGTGAACGCGGCATTGGCCGCGTTTGTGTCAGCGAGGCCATGTTGTTAGCGAAGCCGTCATTGTGCTAGCGAAGCCATGTGTGCGGCTCCTTTAATAACTACGATATGCCGAGATAACGCGGACGACGTATGCTTGCGTTTCGCTATACGGCGGGACGCCATGGTATTTATCGACCGCACCCGGTCCCGCGTTGTAGGCGGCGACAGCGAGTGTCGCATCATTGTGGTAGCGCGAAAGCAGCTCGTGCAGATAGGAAGCTCCGCATTGGACATTCTGCTGCGGGTCAAACGCGTTGCCGATACCGCATCCGCTCGCGGTGCCAGGCATGAGCTGCATCAAGCCTTGGGCGCCGGCGGTGCTTATGGCGCTCGGATCCCCTGCGGATTCTGCCATGAGAACGGCGTGAACGAGCCCTTCAGGAACCCCGTTGGTCTGCGAGGCCTGCGAGACGAGCGCTTCAATCTGCGCTGGATCAAGAGCATGCGGTGCATAGGGAAGATAGCCCGCGCCGCTACATCCGTAGCACAGGCTCAGGAGCGCAACGATCCCGAGCAAACGTTTCTTCACCGCACCTCGCAGGGTTGTAGAGCCTAGCAGGGCCTATTCTTTTCTCGCAGGGTACCACGTTCCGCCCTCCCGCACCAAGAAACCATACGCACTTTTAATGCCGCTCCGTAAAGGGCGGTCCTCTTTTGTGGTGATCCGGCTATAGGTACCGCATCATCCTTCGGTCAATAGATGCCCCAATCGGTTCCTATGCTTGGGAGGTGGAAATGAACATTACCAAGAGGGCATCCGCCGAATTTCTCGGTACATTCTGGCTCGTTTTCGGTGGCTGCGGCAGCGCGATTTTCGCCGCAACATTTTTAACCCCGGATAAATATCCCGCTGGTATCGGATTCATGGGTGTCGCGCTCGCATTCGGCCTCACGGTGCTAACTGGCGTGTATGCTGTCGGACACATCTCTGGTGGTCATTTAAATCCCGCAGTTACTATCGGCCTATGGGTTGGAAAACGATTTGAAGGCCGCGACGTGATCCCGTATATCATCGCGCAATGCATCGGCGCGATCGCTGCTGCTGCGGTTTTATACGTGATCGTTTCCGGGAAATCCGGATTCACCGGCACCGGCAATTTTGCCGCGAATGGTTTCGGAGATCACTCGCCCGGCGGCTACGCGTTGCTCTCGTGCTTTATCGCCGAAGCGGTGCTCACGTTCTTTTTCTTATTCGTCATTCTCGGAACGACGGATGGCCGCGCACCGGTCGGATTCGCTCCGCTAGCAATCGGTTTCTGCTTAACGCTGATCCATCTCATCAGCATTCCCATTACCAACACTTCGGTGAACCCCGCACGAAGTCTCGGCCCCGCACTTTTTGCACAAGGTGGTTGGGCCATCCCTCAACTCTGGTTGTTCTGGACTGCACCATTTCTCGGTGCAATAATCGCAGGAATCGTCTACGCCGCAGTATCACGAGCCGACGCGCCTCCCATCGCCGGAAATCACTGATAAACCCTGTAGCCGTTTTTCGTTCATTTCCCTAGGGGGGAGTTCCGAACGCTCTGCTGGATCGCCTGAGTGGATTTTAGCCAATTTCCTCAATGCCGCCACTGCCAATTACCCGAGATTGTCGAGCAAATTGCTTGCCTTTGGGACTCCCGCGGGGGTATAGTGGTGGGAAGTGGTGTCTGGTGGTGCCTGGGGGAGGATAGATGCACGCGGATTTGCCGCGTTTTACGGGGTCGGTCGAACACGCTCTCGATGAAAAGGGGCGGCTTATTGTGCCCGCACGTTTTCGCGAGCGGCTTGGGGCGGGGTTCATCATCACCATTGCCCAGCCGGACCCGTGCTTAGCGCTTTACCCCAGCGTCACGTGGGCTGAGTTATGTGCCCGGTTGGAGGCGGCTCCCCGTAAGGATGACCGTTTCCGCCGGTTCGTTCGGCATCTCTTCGCTCATACGGAAGAGGTCACGTGCGATGCACAAGGCCGTCTGCTTATCCCGGGTGCTCTCCGTTCCTATGCCTCGATCGATCGGGAGGTGGTCTCGATCGGCTCGCTGACGCGGGTCGAGGTCTGGGCAAAGGAACGGTTGGCGGAGCATGCTGCGCCGGAGGGCGAGGTCGCCGAATTCATGGCCGACCTCGGGTTGTACTGATGTGGTGCTCTCGTGAACACGTCGGGTCATACCAACGGCTCGGAACACACGCCGGTTCTTTACCGGCAGGCGTTGGAGTGGCTGGCGATCCGGCCGGATGGGATCTACGTCGATGCGACCTTTGGTGCGGGCGGTCACACGCGAGGGATTTTAGAGCACTGTACTCGCGGGTGGGTGATTGCGTTCGATGCGGATCCTGCCGCGATCGATCGTGCGAATGCGCTTACGGCATCGCTGGAAAACAGCACAACCCGATTTACCTTCGTACACGCGAATTTTCGCGAACTCGACCGTCAGCTTGGCGCGCTCGGCGTGGAGCAAGTAGACGGCGTGCTTTTCGATTTGGGGGTTTCGTCGATGCAATTTCATGAAATCGAACGTGGTTTTTCGCTACAGCATCGCGCACCGCTCGACATGCGGATGAATCCGCAGAGCGGACGCAGCGCCTACGATGTGCTGACGCACGCGAGCGAACGCGAACTTGCGGATATTTTCTTTTATTACGGGCAGGAACGTGCAGCACGCCGCATTGCGCCCACGATCGTGCAGCGCCGCGAGGCGGGAACGCTTCCTTCGACAACGACGGATTTCGCTGCAATGGTCTCCGGTATGCTGCAGCGATCGGGACATCGCGAGCGCATTCATCCTGCGACGAGAGTTTTTCAAGCATTGCGTATTGCAGTGAACGATGAACTCGATGCATTACGCGAGGGACTCACCGGAGCGATTAGCCGGCTGCGCGGTGCAGGGCGCGTTGTGACGATTAGTTTTCATTCGCTGGAAGATCGCATCGTCAAGACGACGTTTCGTGAAGACGACCGTCTCGATGTTCTCACGCGCAAACCGGTCATTCCCGATGAGGCCGAGATTATAGAAAATCCGCGTGCACGCAGCGCTAAACTGCGCGCCGCTCTACGGAAGGTAAACTAGGTATGTACGCACTTGATGAACAACCTCGGCTTCGCATTGCAGCCGAAGAAAAACCCCGTCTGCGTAATGTCCGTAGGGCGCGTACGGCGACCGATGCGCGGGTTCGGCACAACGTTCGCTCGCGGTATTCAGCGATCGTTCGATTTTCATGTGTGCTTATCGGGGCATCGGGGCTTTTGCTTGCATACGTCATGCTGACATCGAATCTTACCGGGCTTACCTATGCGGTTGCTCGGGCGGATGCGCAGCGCGCCGCTCTTCAAGAGCAAACGGGACGCCTGGACGATCGGCTCGCGGCGCTGCAATCGCAAGATCGTCTCGCGACGCTGGCCGCCCGGTTGGGAATGCGGGAGCCGCAGCAGTTTGCGCTCGTGCATTTGCCGCCGGCTCCGGTTGCATCAGATGCTCGCCTCGCCGTACTGACGTCTTTCGCAAAATTCCTCCGCTAGGAAATATGACGCTGCATCAACGTACGTTCGCACGTATCGCACCGATGCGTGCGAAACTTGTGTTCTTTGCGTTGCTTGCAATGGGCGCGTTTCTTTCCTGGCGTCTCTATGACGTGCAGATCGTACAAGGTCCGCTGCTTGCGAAGGAAGCACTTGATCAACGTTCCGATGTGGTCGATGTCTTTGCTCGGCGAGGCAGCATTCTCGATCGTGACGGGAACGTGCTCGTCCGTTCTTTGCCGTCGGAAAGCATCTATGCCGTTCCGCATGATTTGCACGATCCCAATAGCACGGCGCAAGCACTTCAAAAAATTGTTGGCAAACTTGACCCGTCTACGCTTGAGGAATTGCACGACAAACATTTGTGGTTCGTGTGGATCGCGCGCAAGGTGCCGCACGAGATTGCGGAGCGAGCACAAGCCCTCGATAACGCCGGAATTCAATTAAAGCACGAAGATACCGGTTTGCGCGTCGACAGTGCCGGGCAAATGGCTTCGACGGTGCTCGGGTTTGTCGGGACCGATGAAAACGGATTGGACGGCGTCGAATATGCATTCGATCATACTCTCAAAGGAACGTCGGGTAAGGTAATGCTCGAAACCGACCAATTCGGACGGGCGTTGCCATTCGGCAAAGAAACCATTATCAAGGTGGCGGACCCGGGGCATTCACTTCAGCTTACGCTTGATTCCTATTTGCAATTTATTGCCGAGCGCGCGCTCGAAGAACAGGTCAGGACATATCACGCACGCAGCGGCACTGCAATCGTCATGGATCCGTGGACCGGCGAAATACTTGCGATGGCGGACGATCCGCATTTCGATCCGAATACATTTTGGAAATATTCTGATGATCAACGACGCGATCGTGCGGTGATGGATGCATACGAGCCAGGCTCGACATTTAAATTGATTACCGCCGCGGCTGCGCTTGATTCCGGGCGCGTGACGACCTCTATGCGATTTCCCGCGCGCGATACCATCGAAGTCGGTGGCCGTGTCATTCATAATGCCGAGGACGGTTTTATGGCCGGGACCGGCGGTAGCGAAACACTCGAGCAGATCATCGAGTATTCACATAACGTGGGTGCGGCGGAGGTCGGCATGACGATCGGAGGTCGCGTGCTGTATACTATGGAGCATCGCGCAGGGTTCGGGGAGCCGACGCAGATCGGTCTTCCCGGTGAAAATCCCGGCATCGTTCCGCCTCCAGCCGAATGGAGTGACTCGTCGCTTGCGACGATGTCGTTCGGTCAAGGTGTTTCGGTTACACCGATTGCGATGATACGTTTTTATGCTGCAATCGCGAATGGTGGTTTGCTCATGAGGCCGAGAATTGTAGAGGCGGTTCTCGATCAGCAAGGGCATGTCGTGACGCAATATCACCCGCTCATTGAGCGGCGTATTTTTTCCGAAAAGACGGCGGCAACGTTGCGGCATTTTCTGCGCAGCGTCGTGTTACATGGCACGGGAGATCCGACGGCGCAGATTCCCGGATATTCGACGGCCGGGAAAACGGGGACGGCGCAGATCGTCGAAAACGGGCAGTATGAATCCGGTGCGTATGTTGCGTCGTTTATCGGCATGATACCGTATGAGCGACCGAAATACGTGATTTTTGTGAAAGTCGAGCATCCGATCGGGTCGTATTATGGGTCGGTGGTTGCAGCGCCGGCATTCGTGAAAATTGCGCGAGCGGCGATGTTGCATGCGGGGATGTTACCGAGCGGTGTGCTTGCGGAGAATATACCGGGGGCAAATCCACCGAAGATTGTGGCGAGGCAAAAGAATAGGAAGAAGCGTGAGTGAGGGGCACACACTGCGGGAGTTGCTTGCGGATGTAGCGGTTGTTTCGACAAGTGGCGACCTTGATGTTCTGGTTACGGCTGTTGAAATTGATTCACGTTTAGTGAAACCCGGCGCAGTTTTTGTTGCGCTGCTTGGGGAGCGGCATGATGGCCATGACTTTATCGAGCAAGCTCTTCAAAATGGGGCGGTTGCAGTGGTGGCCGAAAACCAGAGCGGGCGAATGGGAAGAGAGGTGCGGGAAACGCTCGTCGCTCCGCCCACTCGGGTTTTTGTTAAAGATTCTCGGGGTGCGCTTTCTGCAATGGCTGCGGCTTTCTACGATTATCCGTCGCAGGCGATGCGTGTGATTGGAGTTACGGGCACGAACGGGAAGACAACGACGACGCATATGATTGCGGGGATTCTTGAAGCGGCGGGAATGCCGGCCGGTATTATTGGAACGATTGGCGCGCGGTTTGGAGAGCGAACGTGGAAGCTTGCAAATACAACGCCGCTACCTCCCGAGTTGCAGAAATTGCTTGCGGAGATGCGTGATGGTGGGGCTCGTGCTGTAGCGATGGAAGTGAGTTCGCATGCGCTTGCATTGGAGCGGGTTGAGGACGTACGTTTTGCAATTGGGGCATTTACGAATCTTACGCGTGATCATCTCGATTTTCATGAGACGGAAGAAGCCTATGCTGCTGCTAAGCATCGGTTGTTTGAGCTTGCGGAACGTTGCGTTTTTAATCTCGACGATGCGTATGGTGTGCAGTGGGCGGCGGAGTTTGATAAGCCAATGCTTACATATTCGTTGGGAGCTTCCGGGGATATTGTGCCGGGTAATTTGGAGATGCGTGGGGATGGGAGCACGTTTGTGCTCGACGGTACGCAGTTTGCGGTTCGAATTCCAGGACGGTTTAATGTTTCGAATGCACTGTGCGCAATTGCTTGTGCGCGGTTGTTGGGGATAGATGACGGAGTGGCGGCGCGGGGGTTGCTTGCGGTGGATTGTGTTCCGGGGCGGATGGAGCATGTTCGTGCGGAGGATGGATCCGTGGATGTTGTCGTCGATTATGCGCACACGCCGGATTCACTTGAAAATGTTTTGCGGACGCTTCGTGATGGAGCGAAGGCTTCGCTCGTTGTGGTTTTTGGCTGTGGTGGGAATCGCGATCGGGGAAAGCGCGCGCAGATGGGGGAGATCGCCGCGCGTTTGGCTGACCGGGTGTATATTACGAGTGATAATCCGCGTACCGAAGATCCTCGAGCGATCGCCGACGAAATTCTTGGCGGAATTCAAGCTGTATCTTCTGCCGAACGCGCAGCGCCTATTGTCATCGAACTCGATCGCCGGGAGGCTATCGAGCGTGCTGTTCTTGAGGCGCAGCGTGGCGACGCTATTTTGATTGCGGGCAAGGGGCATGAGGATTACCAGATTATCGGCAATACCGTTTTTCCGTTTGATGATGTCGTCGTAGCGCGAGAAGCCCTTGCTCTCCGCAGTGTGAAGATGCAGGGCGGCCAGCGGTGATTTCTTTTGATGCTGCCGTGCGCGCGACAGGTGCGAATGTCATACGTGGTGAGCGTGCGCCGCAAGAACTTCGTATAGTGACCGACACACGTGTCGTCCAATCGGGGGAAACGTTTCTTGCTTTACGCGGTGATCGTTTTGACGGCCATTCTTTTCTTGAAGAGGCGGTCCGTAAGGGCGCACGGGTGTTGATTGTTGACGAAACGTATGCCGCCGGAGCGAGTGTAATTCCCGCGGAATTCGGCGATGTTGTGGTCCTCGTTGTTCCGGATACCCTACGCGCGTATATGGCGCTGGCTAGCAGTGTGCGCGATCGTTTTTCAGGAGAGGTCATTGCAATAACGGGAAGCGTGGGAAAGACCACGACAAAAGCGTTGTTGACGCAGCTCCTTGCGACGACTTTTGGGGAACGGGTGGCTGCCTCGCCGGCCAATGAGAATAATGAAATCGGCGTTAGCAGATTTTTGCTTGCCAATGCACATGACGGGCACGATGTGCTGGTGGTAGAGTTGGGGGCGCGGCATTATGGTGATGTGGCGGCGCTTGTAGATGTCGCGAAGCCAGGTATTGGAATCCTTACAAATATCGGCGAGGCACACGTCGAGATTATGGGATCGCGGGAGCGGCTTGCAGAGACGAAGTGGGGGCTTTTTTCGCGCGGTGCACGGGCGGTGCTCAATGCGCGGGACGAGGGTTCGCTGCATCGAGCACCGACGTTGCGCGATGCGCCGCATTGGTTTGCCGCGACGAAAGGCGAGCGTATTTCGATCGGGGGTCGCGCGACGCTTATACTCGGTCGCGATTGGCTGCTTGAGGTCGATGATCTCGAAAGCCGTGAGCGCACGGTTGACGTGCGCCTACCGGGTTTGCACAATCGCGTAAATCTTGCTGCCGCAATTGCTGGGGCGGAGGAAGTCGGCGTACCGCTTGAGGCGATCGTGGGTGCGCTTCCAAATGTGCATCTCCCGGCGGGGCGTTATGAAGAGATACGAATTTCCGGCAAACCCCGGATACTCTACGATGCCTATAATGCAAATGCGAGCGGTACCGTTGCCGCCCTCGATGCATTTGCCGAGGAAGCAGGCGCACGTCGCATCGTCGTGCTCTCTAGTATGGCCGAACTCGGAAATGAGACAGACGTGCTACACGCGCACGTCGGCGAGCACGCAGCGAAATCGCAGCCGGCGTTTTTGCTCGTCGGTGGTGCACATGCGGAAATGCTCGCCGGTGGCGCGCTTCACGGTGGCCTCCCGTCGGAACGAATTGTGCATTTTGCGACGAACGAAGAGGCTGCGCAGTGGTTGCGCGAACATGCACGCCCGGAGGACGTCATTCTGCTCAAAGGATCACGTGTCTACGCACTGGAGGAAATCGTCGAAAGTTTGAGGCGCCGGTAATGCGTTCTCTCGCAGTGAAACGGGCGGAAGTCCCGTCTGGAATCATTGCAATTCCGGTACGCACGCGCCTCGTTCGTGCAGGTGACGATTTGATCACGCTCATTGCCGATGCGGTTCGGGGCATTGCGCGACCGGGCGATGTGCTCGCGGTTTCGGAGACGGCAGTAGCGATCGCGCAAGACGAGTTCGTTCCGGCCGAATATGTGCGTCCGTCGCGCCTTGCATATGCGCTTTCGCGCCGGGCGGGCGCGCTTGCGACCGTCAATCAGCCGGAGTCGCTACAACTCGTCATCGATCACGTCGGTGCGCCGAAAGTTGTCTACGCGGCAGCGATGCACGTACTCGGACGTTTGCGCGGAAGGCGCGGCGCATTCTATGAAATTATGGGTGACGCGATCACCGCGATCGATGGTTATACCGGAACGTTGCCTCCGTACGAACATGCGATCGTGCTTGCTCCGCGCGAGCCCGAAGCGTTCGCGCAATCGGTGTACGAACGCACCGGTATCGGCTGCGCGATCGTTGATGCCAACGATTTGGAAAAAGCGAAAGTGCTGGGTGCTTCGATCGGTGTGAAACGCCGCATCGTTGAAGGTGCATTGCTCGATAATCCGCACGGGAATGGTGACGAACAGACTCCGATCGTCGTGCTGAAATGGCGCGAGCAAGGAGCGAATCCGTTGTGGGATTGACCATTGCGTCGCAGATTATCGTTGGATTTCTTGCAGCATCCGCTGCCGGTGCAATGCTCGTCCGATTATTGCCGAAGTGGCAATTCCGTCAAATTGCATACGAAGACGCGCCGAATACACATCAACAAAAAACGGGCACTCCGACGATGGGTGGAATCTCGTTTGTCGTGGCGATTCTTGCCTTGTTGTTTCTGCCCGGCGGTCCCTTTACCGGCGCACTTGTGTTTTTGGTGGCGGCGTGTGCCGCAATCGGATTTCTCGACGACATTTTTGCGATACGGCGCGGGAAAAACCTCGGGTTGCGCGCGAGCACGAAATTTTTGGCGACAGCACTTATCGCGATTGTGTTTTTGCGATGGATATACGAATCGTACACTATTTTTCCGCGCGATGTACTCTTTCATGCGGGGAGTATTGTGCTGGTGGCTCCGCACTGGCTTTGGCTACTGCTTGGAATCCTCGCCGTCACCGGCACGGTACATGCGGTGAATCTTACCGATGGACTTGACGGGCTCGCTGCTGGGACGATGATTCCGCCGCTCGCCGCTTTTGCGTGTATTGGCGTGCTTCAGCACGCTTCAGTTGCAGCTTCCGCCGCACTGCTGGGGATTGGTGCGTGCCTTGGCTTCCTTGTGTACAATCGCCATCCCGCGAAAATGTTCATGGGTGATACCGGCTCGCTCGCGCTGGGTGCATTGCTTTCCGGGATCGCGATTCTTACCGGCGAGATGCTGCTACTCATTGTTATTGGCGGTGTTTTTGTTGCCGAAGCGCTTTCCGTCATTGTGCAGGTGGCGTATTTTAAAAGCAGTGGTGGTAAACGTATTTTTCGCATGAGCCCGTTGCATCATCATTTTGAACTTGCGGGATTGCCGGAAACCAAGGTGACGGGACGGTTTTGGCTTGCTTCCGTAGTTTGCTCGCTCATTGGGGTCGCGATCGTTCGATGAGCATACAATTCGATTCGTCGGCAACGGTCCTCGTCATCGGGCTCGGACGTGCGGGGCTCGCATGTACTGAAGTGTTGCGCGCGCGGGGCGCGACGGTCTATGCAACCGATGAAAAACCACCGCAGCAGCTCAGGGAAGCAATCGTGGCGATCGAAGCTGCCGGAGCGCACTTTGTTGCACCCGATGACATCCAGATGGTTTTGCCGTCGCTTTCGTGTGCAGTCCTCTCGCCGGGAATACCGCTGACGAATCTTATCGTGCGCCGCGTGCAAAATGCCGATATTCCGGTGTATGGAGAAATTGAAGTCGCATACCGCCTCTGCAAAGCCCCGATTATTGCGGTCACTGGGACGAAAGGAAAATCCACGACGACCGCATTGATCGGCCATGTGTTGCAGAATGCACATGCCGGCCGCACCGTGCACGTTGGCGGCAACATCGGCAATCCGCTGATCCGTGAAGTCGTCGGCGTAACCGCGGATGATTGGGTCGTTGCTGAAGTATCCTCGTTTCAACTCGAGACGATTCGCGCTTTTCGCCCGCGCGTTTCGATCATTCTCAATATCACACCGGATCATCTCGATCGCTACTTTTCGATCGAAGAATACGCTGAGGCAAAGTTCCGCATCTTCGCAAATCAAGGGATGCACGATGTATTTATCGGTAACCTTGATGACGACCGGCTCGCGCGGCTGCATTGGAAAGACAATGACCTGCGGGTGCAGGCGCGACAGTTGTGGTTTACTCTCGGTGAGCATCATGAGCGTGCAACGATGTACGCGCAGAACGGAAATATTCTGTATGCACCGATCGACGGCGATCCGCGTCCGATTATCATTATGCGGCTCGATGAAATACCGCTTGCGGGGGATCACAATGTTTGCAACGTCATGGCCGCGCTGCTTGCAGCGTTAGCGATTGGATGCGAGCCGACGGTGCTACGTGAAGCCGTTATGCATTTCGCTCCACCCGCGCACCGACTCCAGCCGGTTGCTTCGATCGATGGGATTCTGTATGTAGATGATTCAAAGGCAACAAATCCATCTGCGGTGGAGGCAGCCTTGCAGACATTCGAACGCCCCATTGTGCTGATCGCGGGAGGGCGGGCGAAAAACACCGCATTCGATACGATGGGTGCAGCGATTGACAAGCGCGCAAAAGCGCTGGTTCTGATCGGAGAAGCAGCCGATGCCATTGCGGAGCAGGTGCACAAGGTGCCGGTCGCCCGCGTTGATTCAATGGAACGCGCGGTTGCGGAAGCGCGCGCGCTTGCGAGTGACGGCGACATTGTCTTGCTCTCGCCGGGGTGCGCGTCGTTCGACATGTTCGAATCCGCGGAAGATCGCGGCGAGAAATTCGCTGCTGCGGTGAACGCCATTCAGGAGCCCGCCGGTGCGTAATGCCGTTCAATCCCGTCCCTTCGATCGCTCACGCGAAGAGCGACCGCTGCGTGCGTATGCGAGTGCGCCGCCCGATACATGGCTCTTCGCATCGGTCGCCACCCTCGTTGCAATCGGGCTGGTGATGATTTTCAGTGCGTCGAGCGCGGTCGCATACGCGCTCCATCACGACACCGCGTTTTATTTTAAACGGCAGCTCATATGGTTGGTCATCGGACTGATCTGTGCGTATGGTGCCTATCGAATGGACTATCATGTGCTCAAGCGCGCTGCGCCGTATGTGCTTGTCACGGCGATACTCGGATTGCTGGTCGTACTCGTTCCGCATCTTGGGGTTGTCGTCAACGGTGCGCGCAGGTGGATTGGTGCCGGTTCGTTTTCCGTACAGCCGTCGGAATTTGCGAAACTGGCGCTGGTACTTTATCTTGCGGCAATGCTTGCCTCGCGGGGAGAGCGGATTACGCGTTTAGTGGATGGTCTTGCTCCGCTTTGCGTTCCTGCTGGTATCATGGCGTTGTTGATTTTATGGGAGCCGGACATGGGTACGGCGAGTTTGCTGGTAATGACGTCGTTTGCGATGTTTTTTGCAGCAGGTGCACGGATCGCGCATTTGGTGAGTGTCGTGCTGGTTACGTTGCCGCCGGTTGCTCTGGAGGTGCTCTCGAGTCCGTATCGTCGCGCGCGCCTTTTTGCGTTTTGGAATCCTTGGAAAGATCCGCAGAATACCGGTTTTCATATCGTGCAGTCGTTGCTGGCGTTGGGAAGCGGCGGGTTGCTCGGAGTTGGGCTGGGCGCGTCGCGCGCGAAATTCTTTTATCTTCCCGAGCAGTATACCGATTTTATTTTCTCGGTGCTTGGTGAGGAGTTGGGGCTTTTAGGAGCGGTTTTCGTGGTGGTATTGTTCGTTATTTTGGCGTATCGAGCGATTCGGATTGCGATTGCGGCGCCGGATCGGTTTGGGTTTTTCCTTGTGGTGGGTTGTGCGGCGACGATTGTGATTCAGGCGTTTGTGAATATTGGGGTGGTGACGTCGTCGTGGCCGGTTACGGGGGTGCCGTTGCCGTTCATTTCGTTTGGCGGGAGTTCGCTGGTGGTGAATCTTATTGCTGTTGCGTTAATTGCAAACGTGGGGCGCTACCGTCGTTTGAGTTTGCCAGAGTAGGCTCGGGGAGACAATAGTGGCTGGAAGAACCGCTCCTCGCTCCCCATCCATGGGGAGAGTCGCCGCTGTTGCGCATCCTGCGCGCGGCGACATGCTCCCATCCTGGTCGCTATCCTGCTCGAGCGCTTTTTTGCAACGCTCAAAGGAAAACGCCCTCCGGGCTTTTGCCAAAAAGTCACACGTTCTTCCAGCCACTATTGTCTCCCCGAGCCTTCGGCGTTAACTGTGAATATTGTTTTTACGGGGGGAGGAACCGGGGGGCATCTTTATCCAGCAATTGCAATTGCCGATGCACTGCGCGAACGCGAATCTGAGAATTCAGAGCACGGTCAGCGGGGTGATTTTCTTGAAATAATTTTTATTGGTACTGCGGATCGGCTTGAGGCGGTAATTGTTCCCAAGGCGGGATACCGTCTAAAAACGATTGCGGCGCAACCGTTTTTAGGGGCTTCGTTAATTGCTCGGATTCGTGCTGTGTGTGTCAACGCGATAGGCATCCTGCGGAGTGTTGCTTTCTTGAGGCGTATACATCCGGATATTGTGATTGCAACGGGGGGGTATGTGTGTTTTCCTGTTGTTGCTGCAGCACGAATATTACGCCTCCTACGTTTGCTTAACACACCTATTGCACTCCTTGAACCAAACGCCCAACCGGGTCTGACAAGCCGCGTTCTCACACCACTCGTTGATGAAATCTGGTGCGCATATGAAATCCCTGCTCCCGGAAGTCCTCATCATGTCACATCGAGCGGAACGCGCGGAGCGCGTGCAGTCGAGATGCCGGCGGCATCTCAAAAATTTATATATACAGGTGTCCCAGTACGGGCTTCGCTAGAAAATACGGCAGCGATTTCAAAAGAAGATGCGCGTGTGAGTCTTGGGCTTGATAGAGAGCGGCGGGTTTTGTTGGTTATGGGGGGTAGCCAGGGGGCGCGATCCGTCAATGATGCGATCGTGGAGATTGTTTCGAAAAATCTGCTTCCGGTGGGTTGGCAGGTTTTACTTATTGCCGGTGCGCGCGATTTCAAGTACGTTACCGATGCGCTTCGTATCGCGTCTTCGAGTGTTGCGGGTGAGTCGGCGAGTGAAGGGATTCGAGTCGTTGAGTATCTCGATGATATGGTGGAGGCATATGCTGCGGCCGATCTCGTGCTTGCGAGAGCGGGATCTTCGACTCTGGCAGAGTTGGGGGTGTTTCGGATCCCGGCGATCCTCGTTCCCCTTCCGTTCGTATCGAAAAATCATCAGGAGGCAAATGCCCGTGCTTTTGCGCGTTCGGGGGCGGCGGTGGTGGTGAGCGATGCGGAGTTGGATGAGCACGGCCTCGCGGGGATTTTGCGGCAGGTTACGGTGCCGGAGCGGCTGGAGGCAATGCAGGCGGCCTTTCCCGCGGGGGCTGAGGGAGCGGTTGGGCGTGTTCTTGCCCGGATAGATGGCTTGCTTTCGCGAAAGAATGCGTAAGCATGAAGCACGAGCGGTGGCATTTTGTCGGAATTGGCGGAATCGGAATGAGCGCGATTGCGCGCATTTTGCTTGCTCGTGGTGAGTACGTTTCCGGATCCGATGTAAAAGAAACGTCGTTATTGGCGCAGTTGCGGGCGGAGGGTGCGCGAATTTCGATCGGACACGATGCGCGTAATATTGACGGTGCGACGACGGTGGTGTTGAGTTCGGCGATCGATCGGATGAATCCGGAAACCGTGGCAGCGCGACGCGCCGGCGTCGCCGTGCTGCATCGTGGGGAATTACTTGCGCAACTGATGCGCGAGCGGCGTGGGATCGCCATTTGCGGCACGCATGGCAAAACGACGACGACTGCAATGGCGCATGCGGTCTTGCGCGGCTGCGGGATTGATGCGGGGTTGGCGCTTGGCGGGATCGACGTGCAGCTCGAAAGTAATGCGTGCGACGGAACGTCCGCGTGGTTTGCTACCGAGGCGGACGAATCCGATGGCTCGTTCGCGCTGCTCGATCCGGTGATCGCCGTTGTCACGAACATCGAAAACGATCATCTTGCAAGTGACGACGATCTCCCCCACCTGGTGCGCGCGTTTGGTGAGTTTCTCAAAAAGCTGCCTGAAGATGGGCTGGCAATTATCGGCATCGATAATGCGCAGAGCGCCTCTCTTGCAACGGCGGGCGAAAATGCGGAATATTCGCGGCGTGCGCGTACCGTTACGATCGGGCTTACCCCGCAGGCAGATCTTCACGCAAGCAACATTCGTTTTGCCGACCTCGGCTCGACCTTCGATGTCATGGCGGGTGAAATTCGCTTAGGAACCGTCGGGTTGTGCGTACCGGGCGAAATAAATGTGCAGAATGCATTAGCTGCAATTGCCATTGCGCGCGAGTTGGAGATACCATTCGCGAAAATCACGGCGGCACTGCGGGGATTTCATGGTGTGCGCCGGCGTTTTGATATCGTGGCGCGCAGCGAACGTATGATTGTGGTCGACGATTATGCGCATCATCCGACAGCGGTTCGTGCGACGATCGCGGCTGCGCGGGATTACGCGCATGGTCCATTGGTCGTCGCGTTTCAGCCACATCGGTACACGCGTACCGCGTATCTTGCACGTGACTTTGCCGACGCGCTGCACGACGCGGATCGCGTGTATCTCGCGCCCATTTACGCTGCATCGGAGCCGTCGATTCCCGGCGTGAGCGAACGCTCAATCGGCGAGCCGCTTGAAGCCGCCGGTATTCGTGTTTCGTATGTGAACGACGTCGATGATTTAGAACGGCGGCTTTACGACGAAGTCCCGCACGGTGCAATCGTGCTCATGCTCGGCGCGGGGAATATCACCGATGTGGCACAACGCCTCGCTCAGCGAATTCTTACTCAAAGCGAAACGCACCCTCCCTCTGCTGCACAGCGATTGCACGCGTGAGCGTTACAACTACACAGGCCATTCAGCCGATCGTAACGGAATGCGATCGCGCCGATTTGCGCGCAATTGCCGGCGAGAGCGTACGCTTTGATGAACCACTTGCACCATACACCTCGTGGAAAATCGGCGGTCCTGCTGACGCGTGGATCATCGTCGAAAACGAACACCGCCTCGCTGAAATCATGCGTTTTGTACTGCGCCGGCGCATGCCCTGGTTTGTGCTCGGCAGTGGCAGCAATATTCTCATCGGCGACGGCGGCATTCGCGGAATCGTGATGCAGCTTGCGGGCGACTTCGCGGAAATTACCGTCGAAACGCGCTCAAAGGATGAAGGGTCTAGCGATAACGAGATTGTTGTCCAGGCTGGTGCGTCTGCGAATATGGCGCTGCTGACCACAAAGGCAGCTTCAGCAGGTGCGGTTGGGATTGGGTCGCTCGCGGGGATTCCCGGAAGCGTAGGCGGCTCGCTGCGTATGAATGCCGGAACCGATCGCGAGATGGGTGATTTTGTACGTGAAGTATGGGTGCAATCGCCAAGCAAACCGGAGCCCCATTCCGTTAGTCTGCAATATTTTTACCGTCATACGACGTTGGCGCAAGATGCGATTGTTTCGCGCGTAACACTCGTTTTTGAATGTGGCGAACCACAAGCCGTGCGTGAAGAAATGCTCGTGCGACTCGTGCGTAGAAAGCAAACGCAGCCGATCGCGCTTCCGAATGCGGGCTCATGTTTCCGCAATCCCGCGAGCGACAAGGCGGCCCGCTTGATCGAAGCCGCCGGGGCCAAGGGGTGGCACGAGGGAGATGCAGAGGTTTCTCCGCTGCACGCAAATTTTATCAATAATCTTGGCGGGGCGACCGCGAAAGATGTCGCATCATTACTTGCGCGAGTACGACGCGCTGTTCAGGAACAATTTGGGGTCGAGCTTCAATTGGAAGTGCATCTCGTGGGGGTTTTTATCTGATGAATCGCGGGAAGCGTGTTGTCGTTGTCATGGGTGGGACAAGTTCCGAACGTGAGGTCTCAATTGTCTCGGGCACCGACGCCGTGCGCGCGCTGCAATCGTTAGGGTATGATGTTACATCTCTTGATTATGATGCAGCGTTTGTCGATGCGATTCGCGCAGCGGCCCCCGATGTTGTCTTTAATGCGCTGCACGGTCCAGGGGGCGAAGACGGACAAATTCAAGCTCTCCTTGAGTATCTTGGCATAGCCTATACCGGCAGCGGAGTGCAAGCATCTGCTCTAGCTCTTGATAAACATCTGACGAAAAAATTGCTCGCAGCCGAAGGTTTGCCGACTGCCGCATGGGATGTGTTCGATCTTTCCGGTGGCACACTTCCGCTGCTTCCGGGCACGCTCGGTCTCCCGCTCGTCATCAAGCCGCGCAATGAAGGTTCGTCCGCCGGCGTCGTAATTGTAAAAACGCATGAAGAATGGACGCATCAGATGATCGAGGCGTCGAAAACCCATGCGGAAATTCTAGCGGAAGAATATATCGCCGGTCGAGAATTCACCGTCGGAGTATTGGGTGAGGAAGTGCTGCCGGTCGTAGAAATCATTGCGAATCGCGACGGCTTCTACTCATATGGCGCAAAATATGAACCCGGCGGCAGCACGCATGTCGTACCTGCCGAACTTGACCAAGATCTCACCGCAAGATTGCAAATGCTCGCACTTTCCGCCCACCGGCTCCTCGGCCTACGCGATTATTCGCGCACCGATTTCATCGTGAGCGATGAAGGGCGTCTCTACATCATCGAAGTCAATTCACTCCCGGGCCTCACCCCCGTCAGCAATTTCCCCGACGCTTGTCGCGCTGCCGGCATCTCCTACGAAGCCCTCATCGAACGCCTCGTTACCTACGCTCTAGAACGCACCGACCTCCGTGTCGTCAGCTAATACCGACACGTTGCGGCAAATCCGGAGGCTTGACGGCAGCTCCTAGCTGGGTTCGTGGCGGTGTAAGCCGAAGAAGGCGTGGGAGGAATACATTGTCAACCACGGGTTTAGTTGTCGATCGCGGGCTCGAGGGAGTTATCGTCGGCAGCACGTTGCTGAGCAACGTCGAGGGGAAAATTGGCCGCCTGACCTATCGCGGCTACGATATTGGTGATCTGGCGCCGAATGCGACCTTTGAAGAAGTCGCGTATCTTTTGTTGTTCGGGCATCTTCCGCTTGCAGCCGAACTCGAGAGTTTCCAGCGGGAGTTGGGGTCACGGCGCATGCTGCCAGAGCCGCTTGTGTATGCAATGAAGCGTGTGCCGAAGACGGCCTGGCCAATGGATGTATTGCGTACCGTTGTGAGCGGACTCGCGCTTTTTTCGCCGGTCAATGTGCGAGGCGAACACGTTTCCGATGTCCACACCGCACTTGAACTGATCGCGAAGATGCCGACGATTTTGGCTGCATGGGATCGCATTCGTCGCGATCTCGAGCCCATCGAACCGCGAACCGATCTTTCGCAGGCGGCAAATTTTTTATACATGCACAGCGGAAAGGTGCCGAGTGATATCGAGGAAGATGCCCTCGATACCTATCTGGTGCTGCTGGCGGATCATTCATTCAATGCTTCGACATTTGCCGCGCGGGTAACCGCATCGACTCATGCAGATATTTATGCCGCTGTAACGAGTGCGCTCGCGACACTTGAAGGTGATCTGCATGGCGGTGCGGCGAGCGCGGCCTATACTACGCTGGTGGAAGTCGGCGCGTCGGAACGGGCTGAAACGTACGTGCGCGAGGTGCTTTCGCGCGGCGAGCGCATCATGGGGATGGGACATCGCGAGTACAAAGTACGCGATCCCCGCGCAAAACATCTTGAGGCGATGGCCGAAAAACTCAGCGACTACAAGGGCGATCGCCGCTGGTACCAAATCGCGCGCTCGCTCGAAGACGCTAGCAATAAAGTACTGCAAGAGACGAAGCCCGACAAAAAAATCTACGCGAATGTCGATTTTTACACGGCACCAGTACTCGCGGATCTCGGCTTGCCGGGCGATGAATTTACATGCATGTTCGCGTGCGGCCGTATCGCTGGTTGGGCTGGGCATATTCTCGAGCAGTTGAGCGACAACCGGTTGATTCGTCCACAGGCAACCTACGGTGGTCCGGCGCCCGGACCGTTTATTCCCATGGAGAAACGCAGTGCTAACGGACAAACTTGAGCGCCGCCGCGCGGTAATTTCTCGCAAAACGACTGAAACATCCATCGAACTCGCCATCGATCTCGAAGGTGGACCGATTGAGGTCGCAACGTCCGTCGATTTTCTCGATCACATGATTACGGCGTTTGCAAAACACTCCGGATGCGGATTAACTGTGCGCGCGAGCGGTGATGGAATGGATAACCACCACATTATTGAAGATGTCGGCATTGCGCTCGGGAAAGCGGTTCATGACGCGCTCGGCGATAAACGTGGCGTCGTGCGATTTGGTTCGATCATGGTGCCGCTCGATGAGGCGCTGGTTGCGGCGAGCGTCGATCTTTCCGGGCGCCCGTATCTCAATTTTCGCGTGAGTTTCCTGCGCGAAGAACTGGGTGAGATGCCAACGGAAATGGTCGGTGAATTTTTTCGTGCAGTAACTGACAACGCGAAAATCACACTGCATCTCATTCAGATGAACGGGCACATCGCTCATCACGTTTGTGAGGCAAGTTTTAAAGCGTTTGCGCGCGCGTTCGCGCAGGCTATCGCGCGGACCGGCGATTCCGATGTTCCTTCAACGAAGGGCGTGCTCTAGCCGTAGTGCTGGCAGTTATCGACTACGGGGGCGGGAATCTTGGATCGCTTGTTGCCGCATTGGAGCGCAGACGAGCGGATTTTATCGTCACAGCAGATGCCGAGGTTGTTGCGCAGGCCGAAGGGACAATTCTCCCCGGTGACGGCGCATTCGGTGCGACGATGGAAGCGTTGCGTGCGCGCAGACTTGACCGCGCGATCGTACAAACAATCGATCGTAACAAGCCGTTCCTCGGCATTTGCGTTGGAATGCAAATACTCTTTGAAAACAGCACGGAATTTGGCGGAGCGCCCGGCCTCGCCGTGCTTCCCGGTGAAGTCGCCCGCTTCAAACACGGTCCGCGCATCCCGCACATGGGATGGAATAATCTCGAATTGCTTCGTGACTCCGGTGAAGCGAAGACGCAGCCCAAGCATCCGTTTGTTGCGGGCCTTGGCGAAAATGATTATGCGTATTTTTTACATTCATATCGTGTCCCGGTCGGTTCCGCGACGGTTGCTGCAGCGACGCACGGCGAGCGATTTTCCGCAGTCGTCGCACGAGACAACGTCATGGGCACGCAGTTTCATCCCGAAAAAAGCCAAAAAACCGGCGCGCGGCTGTTGGATAATTTCTTGGCTATCGTGGAAACAGCGCGCAAGGATCGTACTACAACGTGATTGGCGAAATACGTATTTCGCGAGAAGCGCTACGGCGCAACGCCGAAACACTGCGCACGCTGGTTCAGCCGGTTCGTGCTGCGTTTGTTGTGAAGAGCAATGCGTATGGGCACGGCCTCATCGAAACCGCTCTCGCAATTGAACCGTATGCGTCGCGGCTTTGTGTCTATGCACTTGAGGAGGCTATTGAACTTCGCGACGGAGGCGTAACCGCGCCGATCGTTATCCTCGGCCCAATTCCGCCGCAATCTTTGAGTGACGCGCTTGCTGCAAAAGCCGAGATTGCGCTGTGGGACGTCGGCAGCTACGTAAAAGCGATCGTCTCGGCTGCGCGCGAACGGCATACTCGTTTTCCGGTACATGTAAAAATCAACACTGGCGTCAATCGTTTTGGCCTCGAAGCACACGATGCAGCCGATGCGGTCGAAGAGTATTTGCGTCATCCAGAAATAGAAATCGCCGGCGTTTTCTCACATCTTGCCGCAGCGGAAGAACTCGATTCACCGTTTACAAATGAACAGCTCGATCGCTTCAATCGCGCGTATGCGCAGATGCAGCCCCAGTTCGAGCAGCGTAAGAGCAACCCAATTCGCCACATTGCCGCCTCCGCCGCGGCAATGCTCTGGCCCCAAACTCGCCTCGACATGGTCCGCTTCGGCATTGCACTTTACGGTTTATGGCCTTCCCCGCAAACACGAGAAGCAATGCATGGGCCCAGCGCAGGTAACGGAAACAGCACAGGCGATGAAGTGTACCTCGAACCTGCGCTTTCGTACGTATCGTTACTCGCGGCCGTTCGGGATGTTCCCGCAGGAGCATCGGTTGGTTATGGCTGCACGTACAACGCGCCGCAAGCTATGCGCATAGGTGCAGTCCCGCTTGGCTATGCAGACGGGATTCCGCGCTTACTTTCAAACACCGGTACCTTCACTGTGGACGGTGCCCTTTGCCCGATCATCGGGCGTGTATGCATGAATGTAACGCTTCTCGATCTTACCGCCGCACCGAATGCCCGCGCCGGCTCACCTGTAACACTTATCGGAAACGACGGAAACGTATCCGTTACGGTCGATGATTGGGCAACCTGGGCACAAACGATCAATTACGAAATCGTGACGCGATTGCCGAGCGAACTGACGCGTGTCTATACTTAAGCGACTGCAGCGATTGCTTCGGCAAGGTTAAGAGTGCCTTCGTAAATTGCGCGGCCGACGATACAGGAATCCACGTTTGATGGGAGTTCTTGTAACCGCTGAATATCGGTCAAGCTGTGTGCGCCGCCCGAGGCTGTGATTCTTATGTTTCCTGTAGCGGCAATGTCTGCAACTGAACGCAGCGCGGCGAGATCGTAGCCTTCACCGGTGCCGTCGCGGGCGATTTCGGTGAAGATGATGCGGGAGATGCCCCATTGTGCAACTTTGCGAATGAGATCGTCGCGCCCCATGGAGCTTTTTTTGAGCCACCCTCGCACGGCTACGTCATTTCCGAGTGCATCGATACCGGCGATGACCCGTTCTCCCAGGGTGTTGGCGATTTGCTGCGCAGCAGGTTGGCTTTCGATCAACAGCGTTCCAATGATTACATACGCCGCGCCGGCGTCGAGGCGTGTTTTCGCATCGGCAAGCGAGCGTATTCCGCCGCCCGTCTGCACGGGGATATCGACGGCTGTGCAGATGCGCGCAATCGCGGCGTGATTCTCACCTTGCCCGAAGGCACCGTCAAGATCGACGACGTGCAGCCGCTGGGCGCCGGCGCCTGCAAAATCTTTCGCTCGCTCAACAGGGTCGCCATCATAGCCCGTTTGCTGTGCCGGATCACCGTGGCGCAGCCGCACGCACTTCCCGTGACGAAGATCAATGGCTGGAATAAGAAGCATACGCGCTCTTTCGACCAGGCCTCCGGGGTGCCTAGGCGAATCCTCTAGGCTGTCCCTTGCAGTGAGAAATTTTTACGACAGCGAGATATTCTAACGGGCTGCAACGTTGAGGATTTCGAAGAGAGTTGTGTGTTGAAGGGAAAGGGCTTTGTATGTTAGTTGCGTTTCTTCTTGCGAGCATAGTACAGATCGCTCAGGCAGGGATGCCGGCAGCGCCGCCTGATGCGACGCTCGTGCTCAATACTGGGCCGTGCCTTGATTCGCCGCGCAGCGTTCCGCAGGTGCTCCAAGCACCAGCCGTCACTGCACGCCAGCTCGTTCGCATCGATAAAGTTGTTTCGACTGCTACGATGACTGAGAACGAGGTCATCGGCTTTCTCTATACGCAGCAAGACGGCACGCTCTGGCTCGGTCAGCGCTCTGCACAGTACATGTCGCCCGCACAAGCCGCGCAGATCAATCAAGTGCTCGCGTCAACGCACATGCCCTCCGAGACGGCGAACGCATTCCCGCCCCAAACGCGTCTCGGTGTGAAAACGAACTTTCAGCAGTATTTTCGCGTACAGATTCCGGCAAGCTCATTAGCAGCACTGCAAATACGCATCGATCCCTGCGTCGCTTGGCCCACCGGCCGGCAACTCCCCGATCCGTCGCTGTAAACGATAAAAAGGCGCGCCGTAAAACAGCACGCCTTTTTATGCGATAGGACGTGTGGTTTAGAGATTCCCGCAGGAAACGTAGCGTTTGAGGTTTTTTGCGTCGTGCACATTGATCGCGTAATGACCGCTCATGAGCTTCGCGACGGTAATACCTCCTGGAACAGCCGTTCTCGTAATGAGCGTTGTCGAATTTCCGTTAACGACGTTCGAAAGCGCTAAATACGGGTGGGGATTCAAAACGGCGCACGAGCCTATATGAATGTGTGCCGGTTCCGCGGCGCCCGCGGGTACGTTTGCGATGTGGAGTTCCACTTGTACGGCTCCGGAAACATCCCGAAGGGTGGCTGTGCCGATTTGCCCCGAACCATTCTGAGCTTTCATGTGAATGGTCGTCGGCGCTCCCATGGGTTTGCGCACCATCATCGGTGCAGCCATTACTGAAGTGCTCAACACGGCGCCGAAAGCGACGACGGCGAGCGGACGCAGAAATTTCATAGTAGCTTCCCCTCCTATAAGAATCAAGACATAAAGTAAGACAAAAGTAATACGACGGACGGTTATCCGTTACTTCTCCACGTACCCCATGCCGGCCACTCAGAAACCCCGCAAAAAAGGCACCGCAGCTCTTGCGATGCCTATAAGTGCCAAATTGGCCTCCCAAGGCCAATTTTTACATCATGCCGTCGTAGCCGCCCATGCCGCCGCCACCGCCGGGCATTCCGGCGGATTCTTTCTTCGGCTCGGGCTTGTCGGCGATGAGCGTCTCGGTCGTGAGAACGAGGGCGCCGATCGACGCGGCATTTTGGAGTGCCGAGCGCGTCACTTTGAACGGCTCGACGATTCCGGCTTTGAACATGTCGACGATCTCACCGCTCATCGCATCGAAGCCCTGCGGGGCCTTTTTCAACTTGACGTTGTTGACTTCGACCGAGCCTTCGTAGCCCGCGTTGTTCGCGATCTGACGAAGCGGCTCTTCGAGCGCCTTGCGGATGATGTCGATGCCGATCTTTTCATCGGCCCACGTTGCAGCGTGGCCGTTGGTCTTAGGCGCGGATTCGGCGAATTTCTCGATCGCTTTGATCGCGTGCACGAGTGAGGAACCGCCACCGGGGATCATACCCTCTTGCACCGCTGCGCGTGTTGCACTGAGCGCATCTTCGATGCGGTGTTTCTTCTCTTTGAGTTCGGTTTCGGTTGCAGCACCGACTTGAATGACCGCAACGCCGCCGGAGAGTTTTGCAAGGCGTTCTTGCAGTTTCTCGCGGTCGAAGTCGCTGTCGCTCTCTTCGATCTGGCGCTTGATCATCTCGATGCGGCCCTTGATGTCGACGGGTTTGCCGCCGCCATCAACGATCGTCGTCTCTTCTTTCGTAACCGTTACGCGCTTGGCACGGCCGAGCTGTTCGGGCGTAACTTTATCGAGTTTGAGGCCGAGTTCTTCGCTGATAACCTGCGCGCCGGTGAGCGCTGCAATGTCTTTGAGCATCTCTTTGCGGCGATCACCGAAGCCCGGCGCTTTGACCGCAATTGAGGTGAACGTGCCGCGAAGTTTGTTGACGACGAGCGTTGCAAGCGCTTCACCTTCGACATCTTCTGCGATGATGAGCAGCGGGCGCTGCATTTGCACGACTTTTTCGAGTACCGGCAGAATATCAGCGATTGCCGAAATCTTACGCTCGGTGATGAGGATAAACGGATCGTCGAGTACGGCTTCCATGCGTTCCATGTCCGTTGACATGTACGGTGAGATGTAGCCCTTGTCAAACTGCATGCCGTCTTTGGTCTCGACGTCGGTCTTGAGCGTCTTCGACTCTTCAACAGTGATCACGCCGTCTTTGCCGACTTTTTCCATCGCGGTTGCGATGAGTTGACCGATTTCCGGGTCGTTTGCAGAGATCGATGCAACCTGCGCGATTTTTTCTTTCGTATCGACGGTTTGTTTGAACGAGCCCATCTCGTTGACCGCGACTTCGACGGCCTTTTCAATGCCGCGCTTGATCAGCAACGGATTCGAACCAGCAGTAACGTTGCGCAGACCTTCGCGGATAATCGCTTGCGCGAGTACTGTTGCGGTGGTCGTGCCGTCACCGGCGATATCGTTAGTTTTGGAAGCGACTTCTTTGACGAGCTGTGCGCCCATGTTTTCGAACGTATCGGGCAGCTCGATTTCTTTAGCGATGGTTACACCGTCGTTGGTGATCGTCGGCGAACCGAATTTTCTATCGAGAACGACGTTACGCCCTTTCGGTCCGAGCGTCACTTTGACGGCATCGGCGAGAATGTTTGCACCGCGCTCGAGCGCACGGCGGGCGTTTTCGTCGAATACGAGTTGCTTTGCAGCCATGTTATTTTTCTAACTCCTTAAGCGCGGGCCGGAACTTTGTCGACGATCGCAAGAACGTCTTTTTCGGAAACGATGAGGTACTCTTGTCCGTCGACTTTCACTTCGGATCCGGAGTACTTGGAATAGATGACGCGATCGCCAGGTTTAACGGTGATCGGAAGCGTCGTGCCGTTGTCCAGCACGCGACCGGTTCCGACTGCGCGGACGATGCCCTCTTGGGGCTTTTCTTTGGCAGTGTCCGGTAAGAAAATGCCGCCGGCACTTTTCTCGTCCAGCTCCACGTGTTCAATGACCACGCGATCGCCCAAAGGCTTGAGATTCACGGGTTTCAATCCTCCCAGTAAGATAAGACATGCGGCTCTTTCAGAGCCCTTGAGGGGTTGGCACTCCCTCATGGGGAGTGCTAGCTCCGACATGTTAGCAAACTCCGCCGGAGAGTGCAAGCTGTCGGACCAGGTGAGTTTTTCTTTTACCGAATGTCTAAAGGCGGCTTCTACGGGCTGTGTAACCATCGGGGTAACGCACCCGCCTTCAAAGGAGTCTGAAGACAACGATGGCTACCGAACTGCGCGATTTCCTCATGCTCCCGTATGCGGAGCTGGAAGAACTGAATCTCAAGGCCAAGCAGCAGCGCAAAGACCGGATGGCGGCCGACAAGATCCAGGAAAAGCGGCTGAAGTACCTCACGGAAGAGCAGCGCATCAAGGCCGTCACGGTCCTTTTTAGCGACCTGGAAGGGCGCATGCATATGCTGGACTACGACAAAAAGTTTCTGTTGAAGTCCGCCGATAACCTGACGTTTGACGGCTCCTCGATTCGCGGATTCACCCCCCAGCGGGAAAGCGACCTGCGTCTTGCTCTTGATTGGGGGGCTTTCTATTGGGCTCCGGCTGATATTTTCGGCCCCGGGAAGGTTCTCATATTTGCCGATGTGCTCGATCGTGACGGCTCGCCGTTCGCCGGTGACATCCGCGGCAAGCTCAAAAAGCTCTCGGTCGAGGCGTTTGAAAAAGATGGCTATACGCTGAACGCTGCCAACGAGATCGAAGGCTTTCTCTTCCAAGGTTTGGATGCCGAGCAGCGTTATCACGAAACCGGCAAATTCGACTATGTGAATACCGGTGGATATTATCACTCGTTGCCGGGCGATGCATTGCGTACATTTATCGATACTGTTGCGGAAGTGCAGCGTGCAATGGGTTTCGAGAATGAGAAAGACCATCCCGAAGTCGCGCCGTCGCAGTTCGAAATCAATTATAGTTACGGAGAAGTGGTTGCCGCAGCGGATCAGATCCAACTGTATAAATTAATCTGCCGCCAGGTTGCGACGCGCCTTGGGCTAACGGCAAGTTTCCTGCCGAAGCCGGTTGTCGGCGTGAATGGCAGCGGAATGCACACAAATGTTTCCATTACCAAAGCGGAAAAGAATATCTTCTGGGATGCTAAGGGTGAAGAAAAAATCAGTAGTTTCGCGTGGGATTTCGTCGACCGCATTCTGACGCATGGAAACGATCTCTGCTTGCTGCTGAATGCCAGTGTCAATGCGTATCGCCGCCTCGATCCGCATTTCGAGGCACCGAATCAAATTAAAGCCTCAGCGGTCGATCGCGGTTCGATGATCCGCATCCCGATCGGCAACGAACGTAGTGCCCGTGTCGAAGTACGCTCGGTTGGCCCCGATGCAAATCCGTACATGGTGATGTTAGCCGTTTTCGAAACCGGCCTCCATGGCACCGTTAGCAAGGAAAAAAATCTACGCCAAGCCGAGCATTACTTACCCGACAACATCTACGATGCACTTACGAATTTCCGTAAAGCCGATTGGACAACCAAGCTCCTTGGAGCCGATGTCAAAGCCCGCTACGCCGATCTTAAACAAGCCAGCGCAGATCGCTGCTCCCGCCTACTCGGCACCTTTGTAAAAGTTCCCGAAGTGCAATATCACCATGAGGTGTACAACCAGTTTCTTTGGAACCTGTTCTAAAGCGCGAGTTTGCGGTAATGCCCTACGATCACGAGGGCGATGTAGGTTCTTCCGGCTATTGGGAAGATCATTGCGACGAGGCCACCAGCGAAAAAAAGTGCGTGGCCGAATAACATTCCGCAAAGCGCTGCAACGAATGAGACGCCTAAGCTTACCGCTGCAATAATTACCGTCGGCCAAAAATCCCGTACGGCGAGCCGGCACGATTCGGAAATTGCTTCAGTCGCGCTGCGTTTTCCGATGATAATAAACGTCGTGACATACAGAAAGAAAACCAGATAGGCCGCGAGTGAAAGAAGCAAGGTGAATGGCGCAAGAATTATCGCGACGATTCCAATCACGAGCAGTAACAAAAACGCGTAGAAAACCTCGAAACCGTGTTCGCGAAATGCGTTCCAGCCATCTGTAAACGTCGTGCTGCCACGCTCCCATATGCCGCCGGCCATTCCCGTGATGAACGTCGTTTGTGCAACCGCCATAACCATAACGAACAGTATCGCAATGATAAAGACAATCGCGCAAAATACAAGACCGATCGCAATGAGCCCGCTGTAGGTGTGCGCGGTGTTCGCAGACTGGGCCACTGCCGCAATGGCGACGCCCGCGCCGATCCCGGCAACCACCATGAAGACGATCGGTATGAAAATGCCCAGGCTAATTACCAAACCCGGCACGACGATAATCAAATTCTGCATAAGCAAAGCCCAGGCTTGCTTAAACGTACTCTCCAGCTCGCTGCCGCTCTGCGCCACGCAAGCAGTATAGCACGCAATACCCGTCAAGCACGCTCAAGGAAGAGGCGAACTTTCATGAGAAAGCAGCCTTTGCACCCCCATCTGTCCTGGGGTGCAAAGGACAGGCTCAATGCCGAAAAGCAATGCCGAAATGGTCAGGGAGAGCCTAGCGCGCAGACGCCAGCGCGCTCGTGACGCGGGGCTTTGCTATTTTTGTTGCAAGCGAAAACCAAATCCAGGGCGCACCGTATGCAAACTTTGCCGGACTGCTAAGATGGAATCCAAAAGGCGTAAAAGCCAAAGAGACCGTGCAACTGCAGAGTTTCGACAAATCGTTTCAGCACATGAAGCAGCCGGTGATAGAGCGCGAGAGCATCATTTGCACGAGGATGCCGCACAGCATTATCAAGATGCGCTCAGCGTGGCAACAATTGCTCCGGATGACGATGCGCGCATTTCAGAGAAACTCGCCTACGCGCTTTCGTTAAGCCGTACGCCGACTGCTGCAAGCCCCCTCTTCGATCGCGCAATAGAATCGTACCGTGATAAACCAGCGGAATCGGAAAAAATGGTTGAGATGCTCCTGCAGCGCGCGAGACAGCTATGGCTGGATAGCCGCACCGCAGCCGCAATCCCGCTTCTTGTTCAAGCGGTCGAAGTTGCCGAGACGAGTGGCAATACACGCCTACGTACCCTCGCTCGGTGCAGAACGGCCAATTATTTAATTGGCCTCGCACGCTACAGGGAAGCGGCCGCGCAGATAAACGCGATTCCTGAAATTCCGGAGCATGACGGCGCACTTCACGCAACCTACTATACGCAGAAAGCTATGTTAGCCGGTACATCCGGTAATGCTGTGCAGGCTTTCGAGTATTTCGAACGTGCGCTCGACGTTGCTCACCAAGACCCAGACCCCGTCAACATCATTAGCCTCGCAAACGCCTACGCAAACTGGGCATTCTATCTCGGAGATATACGCCGTGCCAAAACTCACTTAGAACGCGCCTTATTGATCGCGCGGCGATATCACGTGGGTTGGAGAATCTCAGATTTATGCTTGCTTTATGCAGGAATTCTTTTCCGGGGAGGGCAGTACGGAGCTGCGCACGAGTATCTGCAGGAAGCAATTTCGCACGAAGTAAGCACTCCGCTTGCCGAGGTAATCTTAGCTATATTTGGCGTACCTATAGCGCTGTACATGCACGATGAAATTGCGCTCGCACGATGTGCACGTCTTTCGACGATCGACTTCGCATTTCGTTCTGAGGAGCCTTGGCAAATTGGACTGATTGCGGCGGTTTTTGCGGAATGGTATGTCGTTCAAGGACGTGAGCAGGAAGCGCAATTGTTGCTGAATCGTGCCTTGCGGGCACTCGATGCCGACGTGCTGGAATACATGTGGGATTTTCCCATCACCGTGGCGCGTTTTGGCAAGCGTGCTGATATTCCAGCTGCCCGGCGGTTTCTGGAATCACTAGCGATTCTTCCCTCGTCCGATGTCGCTAAAGCGTATGTACATCTCTTCGATGCGTATGCTGCCCAATGTGAAGGGCGCCTAGCGGACGTCGAATGCCATGCAAGCGAGGCGGCCAAACGTTTCAACGTACTTGAATGGTATGGTCTTGCCGATCTCGCCGGTACGTTGCTGCCGATCGAACAGCGATTGCCTCCTGCTGTACAAGAACCGTCATTTCCGGAATTTGCCTCTGAGTTAACGCTGCGCGAGCAACAAGTTGCTAAATTAGTGTTAAAGGGGCTAACAAACCGAGAAATCGCTGCAATGTTGGCAATAAAAGAGCGCACCGTTGAAGCGCACATGACGGCAATCATGAAGCATCTTGGAGTGCGATCGCGCTATGAGCTTACCTACCGCATGCGGACTCCACAATAGACGCGTCCGGACGCTCTTGGTATCCTGGTTTTGCGGGGAGAATACCAATTTCACCCTGAGAAGTGCCGAGAGGCTGTCTCGCAGGGGCGGAGGAGAAGAAACGTGTCCACTATGATGTACCGTGCGAGCATTGTGCTTTCGCTGCTTATCGTTTCTATTTTTTATGCGCAAATTGTACGGGCACAAATTGCGCCGACCACTACCGCCGCGATTAGCGGGAGCGTGAGTGATAGCACTGGGAATCCAATAGCCGGCGCAAAGGTCTCACTGAGCGGGCCAAAGAGCGCCTCAGCGCAGACTGATATACACGGATTCTTTGTTTTCGTTGGCGTGCCATTCGGTACGTATCAGATTTCAGCATCAGCAGCCAATTTTGGTACGGCAACTCGAAGTGTTTTGGTTCAGAACGATGTCAATGTTGCGATTCAGTATGAACCGTTGTCGCACAATGGGCTCAAGACGATTGCAAACGTCTCAGCGAGCACGAACGCCACCTTCAACGTGACACCTGCTTCCATTACGCAAGTCAATCCGATGGCGAATGCTTTCGAAGGAAAAACCTCATGGCGCACAATTCTTGAGCAGATTCCGGGACTCTCTCAAGCAGGCCTATTAAACGGGAATAGCGCCCTAAATTCCATGCCTAGTGGCCCGTTCGTACCCGTGAAGATTGCGATCAACGGTGCATTGCCATATGAAACCGCAATCCTTCTGGATGATATGCCGCTCATCGGAGGTCCCAACATCTCCGCTTCTTTACGGGCGGGTAGCGGTACCGATCTTGGTTCGTATCCATTAAATGGTTTTAGTGAAGCCGATGTGGTGCGCGGTCCCGGTGCCAATGCACCAAGCATTGTCGATTCGATCGGCGGAAGTTTCGTCTTGCATCCTCCGGGAATCGTCAGCCATAATGCATTCAATTTCTCGTGGAGCACGGATCCGTACGGCGGAATCATTACGAATGGCCAAGCTTTATTACGGTGGAACAAACTTTCAGTGGCCGTGACATACGGGATTAACGACAGTCCAGGTCCAGTAAACGGTGCCGGAAACGGAATCGCTGCCATAGGGCCTACTCCCGTGACGGTCAATGGACAGCCCTTCTCGCCGGGGACCAATTGCACGTACCAGCCAGGTGGTTCATGTACGGCTAACTTTCCGACTGCTGATTCACAATTTCAAGCCGGTACTGCGTGCTATGCCATTCAGAATGGTTTGCTCACCGGCGGCTTCAATCAGAGTACTGCCTGGAGTCAGCATAGCGGCTCAGTGGCGTTAAATTATGCCCTATCGCCCAGTCTCAATGCAGAAGTCTACTATGCTGGTCAAGTTTCTCAGGGAATTCTTTTTACTCCCTACTTCGGTCAGACATATTTCCTGCCGCCTGCGGGCTATGCCGGGGCCCTATCCCCCGGACAGTATTCTTTTACCGATGCGTACGATAATCTTGTTCCGTATTCCCTCGAGTCGGGTTCGCGTCTGCTCGAAGAGAAAGTAACTGCGCAGATGAAGCGCGGTATACTGCGAGTTGCCATGTTACAAAATCGTACATTTACAACGTATTCTCTTTCGGCCCCATCCTCGGCGAACGTACAACTCTACGGCGGAGGGCAGCTCAATGGAGTCAATACGATCTTTAATGGTCAAACCTATGCTGTTACCTATGATCCCTTGGAAGAGCATCTTTTTTATGGAAGCAATAATCGCGATCTCTTACTGAGTTATACGACCCCGCTGGGGGAAAATCTCCAAGCCGGCGCATCTTTCGTGAAATCGTATTATGATATTCCGACCCAACAGATTATCGGCGAAGGCGGTACAGTTTTCGTAAACACTGTACAACCAACGGCCATCTCACAAACGACCAATGAGTTACGGTTTTTCATCGGTGGAGAACCGTCGGCAAAGACGTCTGTCGATCTCTCGATGTATTTTGCAAACGCCAACTATCATGTTCCCGACCCAAACAATCATGCAATCAACAGGAACACCTATGCCAACGCAACGTATGTCGATGCACAGTACAATTATGCTGCGCCCCGCTTAGGGTTCGTTTGGCGCCCAACCGCTTCTGTTGCAGTCCGTGCCTCCGCAGGCGGTGGATTTGCAGAGGCACCGCTTAGCCAACTCATCGGGAGCAGTGGTATTCCCATATGGTCTCCCGCCAATCTCAATTACACGGTAACGCAGACGAATACCAACATCCAACCCGAGAAATCGTTTTCCTTTGATGTAGGAACGGATGTACGCGTGGGGCGGGATACGCTGGTCTCGTTCGATGCTTATCGTTCTAATCTGTATGGCCAACTCTATAGTTCAACATCGGTCACTGGAACGTATAACGATGGTTCACATGGTAGCGCTCCACTCTTGGTAACGCAGAATGGCAACCTGGGCCTCTCACGCTATGAAGGCCTGCTCTTCGAGCTACGCCACACGATTCCACACGGACTCTATTGGGGGCTGGCAGGCGGCCTGACGCGCGGGTATATCGTGAGTTTGCCCGCGGGTTTTTATAACACAGCGGGTGGCATATGCAATCCCTCTACCGGTGCGAATTGCAAAAATCTCACCGTCGTGCCCAATATCAATTTCAACGGAACGTTTGTCGCTTCGATTCCCTACGCATCGGCGCATAGCAGCATCGGCTATCGCTGGCGTACAGACAAGTATGTCGAGCTCGTCGGGACGTACTACGGAAACAATAACACGTATTACCGGCCGGCTTTCGTTGAATTCGACGGAAACGTCAGCTATCCAGTTGCAAAAAATGCCTCGCTGTTAGTAACTTTCCTGAATATCACAGGCGTCTACGATCAAGCAGTTAACGTCGTTAATCTTGGTTCAATCAGCGGCGCTCCTACCATCAGTGGGCTACCCGCTCCGCTCTTCGGCCAGGCGTATGGTCCCCGAACGGTTATTCTCACGATGCAGATGCATTTGTAAGCATTAAGTCCAAGGCTCGATGCCTTCCCCGTACCGGGGGCGGGCAGATGTTAGGGGAAGTTATCTTTGGAAGCGGCGCTCAGAACGGACGTTTTGAGCGCCTTCTCTATATCCCGGCAAGTGCCCGAGGTAACGGCTGGACCCGGGAAAGTACGCTGAAGGTGACAAACTAGCAGTCGGTGCATCTGATTGCTAATCGTTGGTGTTCTGAGGTAAAATGGAATTCGTACTGAGGGCCCGGGTTGCTCACTTCGAGCCCAACGCCGATGTCTTCGTCGATGAAGAGCGCGGCGACATCATCGTCAAGCTCGAGGTGGCCGGGGCTGATCCCGACAGCTTGCGGATTGCCGTGCGCGAACGCGGCCTGACGATTTCCGGTCGCCGTCTCGACGCGACCCGGCTCCAGCGCGGTTCCTTTGTTCAAAAAGAGATTGGCTACGGCGAGTTTACCAAACGCATCGACCTTCCGGTCGCGGTTATCGCGGAAGAGGTCGTGGCGGAATATGCAGATGGTATCCTGTTGATCGCTTTACCAGTTTCGGAAACCGAATACATTCCAACGGCGCGTTTCGAAACGCGCGTCATCGTAAAAAGGACCCTCGTTTAACACATGCGCTCGAAATCACCCAAATCACCCATCGTTCAAGCGAATCTCATCGGCATATTGCCGATGCAAGAGGCGGTACTTTTCCCAAATACCGTGATCCCGCTTGCGGTCGTGAAGAAACCAGGCATTCAGTTAGTCGAAGAGGCGCTGCGCGAAGGCAACCCCATCGGCCTGGTCGTCATCAAAGATAAAGACATCGAAGATCCGGCACCGGACGATCTGCATCGCGTCGGAACGATCGGCGTCATTCAAAAGATGCTGAAAGTTCCTGACGGAACATTACGCTGCATCGTTGCGGGTCAGCAAGTTTTCAAAATCGAACAATTCACGCAAACCGAGCCGTACATGGTTGCGGCGTATACTGAGTTGCCCGACGTTACGCGTGAAACCGAAGAACTTACCGCGATGCATCGCAATCTCGCGGGGCTTTTCCAAAAGCTGCTTTCCTATTTGCCGCAGGCGCCGCGCGAAATGGAGATGGAGGTCGCGAATATTTCCGACCCCAACATGCTCACGTATTTCGTCGCGTCAACGATGCGTTTGGAACCGTCGGAACGGCAGGCAATGCTCGAAGAGCGTGACACGGCCAAGCGTATGCGCAAACTGACGTTGCTGCTCACGAAGGAACTTGAGGTCGTCGAGTTGGGGCACAAGATTCAGAGCGATATTCAGCGCGAGATGGAAAAAAATCAGCGCGAATTTTATCTGCGCCAGCAGCAGCGCGCGATTCAAGAAGAACTGGGCGAGCTGGATCCGCAGCAAGCCGAAGCAACCGAATTGCGACAGAAAATCGATGCTGCCAAGATGCCGGAAGAAGTAAAAAAAGCCGCCGACCGTGAGTTGGAGCGGCTCGCGAAAGTCCCGCAGGCAAGTCCGGAATACAGCGTTGTGCGCTCGTATTTGGATTGGCTCGTGCAAATGCCGTGGGCGGTTGAAACGGCCGATCACATCGACATCGCCAAAGCGCGGGAAATTCTCGACGAAGATCATTACGATCTCGAGAAAATCAAAGACCGCATCGTCGAATATTTGGCGGTGGGAAAACTCAAGAAACGGTTGACCGGTCCGATTCTGTGTTTCGTTGGCCCGCCAGGCGTTGGTAAAACGTCGCTCGGGCAATCGATTGCTCGTGCGATGGGACGTAAATTCGTGCGTCTCTCCGTGGGCGGCGTGCGCGACTAAGCCGAAATCCGCGGACATCGCCGGACGTACATCGGTTCGATGCCGGGCACGATCGTGCGCGCGATTCGCGATGCCGGGACGAACAATCCGGTGATGATGATCGACGAAATCGACAAAGTCGGCGCGGATTTCCGTGGCGATCCGCAATCGGCGCTGCTCGAAGTGCTCGATCCGGAACAGAACAATTCGTTCCGCGATCACTACCTCGATTTACCGTTCGATTTGTCGCACGTGCTGTTTATCTGCACCGCGAATTCGCTCGATACGATCAGCCCACCGCTGCGCGATCGCATGGAGATCATTCAGCTTGCAGGCTATACCGAGATGGAGAAACTCCAAATCGCGAAACGGTATCTTCTGAAGAAGCAGCGCACAGCGAATGGCTTGAAAGATACGCAAGTGCAGATTTCCGACGCGGCGATTAAAACGATCATCAGCGAATACACGCGCGAAGCCGGTGTACGAAACCTCGAGCGCGAGATCGGTACGGTCTTTCGTAAAGTTGCGCGCAAAATCGCGGAGTTACCGCGTCACAAAGCGCGCATCAAGCCGGAGAATCTGCTGGAGTATCTCTCACGCCCGCGGTTTTTCAACGAAGTCCGTAAACGCACCGCGTCAGTCGGTGTGGCGACGGGTATGTTTTACACGCCGGTCGGCGGTGATATCCTCTTCATCGAAACGCAATCGATGCCGGGCACCGGTAAACTCGTGCTCACGGGTCAACTCGGCGACGTCATGAAAGAAAGTGCGCAAGCCGCCGTTTCGTTTCTACGCTCGCGCACAAGCGAACTCGGATTGCCGGAAGAGTATTTTGCGAAACACGACATTCACATTCACGTGCCGGCAGGGGCGACGCCGAAGGATGGCCCGTCCGCTGGTATTGCGATCGCGACAGCAATCGCGTCTATGTTAGTCGGCTTGAAAGTCGATCCGAGTCTGGCAATGACCGGTGAAATCACATTAACCGGCCAAGTGCTGCCAATCGGCGGATTGAAAGAAAAAGTGCTCGGTGCAAAACGTGCTGGCATCGCAAAGATTCTTCTACCGAAACGAAATGAACCGGATCTCGAGGACATTCCAAAAGAAGTCCGCGACACGATGACGTTCGTCGGGGTCGAGGAACTCTCGGAAGTCCTCTATCACGCTCTTGGCAAGCGCATCATAACTCCCGTCGCTCTCGGCAACCCCGACGAACGCACCAACAACGTCGTCCCCATGCGCAAGCGCCGCACCGCCGGTTTCACCCGCCGCCGATAACGGTACGAGCGACCTGCGCGGTAGCGCGGGAGCTTGCGGCGAAGGATACTAGCATGATGAAGAAGTCGCTGCTGTTTCTCCCTGGGCCCGTTCCGGTGGCCGAGCCGGTACTCGCTGCGATGTCGCGGCCGATGATCAATCACCGAGGACCGGAGTTCGCTGCGCAGTTAGAACGAATTTCGAGCCGGTTGCAAGGGATTTTCGGAACGCGGGGACCAGTGGTATTGCTCGGCTCATCGGGAACCGGTGCCCTCGAGGCGGCCGTCGCGAGCATGTTTTCACCGGGCGATACGCTGCTCTCATGCCCGGTCGGCGTCTTCGGAAAGCGTTTGGCAGCAATTGCGCAGACGTATGGCTGTAATGTAGAAATTCTCGACACCCCGCTTGGTTCAGCGCTCGATCCGCAAATGTTGGCGGCGCGACTGCGCACGGATATCCAAGAGCATTCCGATCCGCAGAAGCGTTTTCGCGGTGTGCTGCTTACCCATAATGAAACATCGACCGGTGTGCAAAACGACATGGCGATACTTGCACCGATTCTGCGGGAGCACGGTGCGCTGACTGTTGTGGATTCCGTGAGCGGTCTGGCCGCAAGCGAGTTCTGCATGGAAGAATGGGGTTACGACGTTGTCGTTAGCGCATCGCAAAAAGCACTTGCCGCACCGCCGGGGATTGCCATGGTCGCGCTCGGTCAGCGCGCGGTCGCGCAACTGGAACGTGCAACGATTCCGCGTTTCTATTTTGATTTGAAGAAAGCGATCGAGTTTGCAGGCAAGGGGCAAACGCCGTGGACTCCGCCGATTTCAATTGTGTATGCACTTGACGCTGCACTCGATATCTACGATCGTGACGGTGGCCCTGCGATATGGGCGCGTCATGATCTCTACGCGCGCGCAATCCGCGCCGCATTCGAAGCGCTCGGATTCACGATTTTCTCGCAACCGAACGCGCATTCGGTCACCGTCGTTGCTGCATGTCCGCCGGCAGGTGTCGATGCAGGTGCGTTGTTGAAAGCGCTGCGGGAACAACGCGGTGTCGTCCTTTCAGGTGGTCAAGGTGAACTCACCGGCAAAATCGTGCGCATGGGCACGATGGGTGATGTCACGCAAACTGATGTGCTCGGCGCAATCGGCGCAATCGAAATTGCATTGCTCGATGCGAATGCCCCGGTGCACATCGGCAGCGGTGTACAAGCGGCCCTTCGCGTGTTCTTAAACCGCAAAACGCTAACGCCGGTCTAAAGACTGAGCTCAAGCATGGTGCCGGTTAAAGAACGGCAACATGAAGGGTTTGGCAAACCACGGAAACGTACCGTACAGGACTGCATCGATGCGCGGATCCGGGCTTGTGAGGGACGTAACGAGTGGTGAATGATGTAGATCGCTGCGCAAATCCGGTGAGAGCGGAAAGAACAGCGCGATATAGAGAACCAACCAGCAGAAAAGCGCGGCTTTAAAAACACCGATCGCGGCGCCGGCAACGGCATTGACCGTTCCCAGCAGCGGTAAACGAGCGATGCGGTCGAGCACCCACGCGAGCATTACGACGATTCCATAGGTAATTGCGGCCGTGAGAAACATACCGATGACGTGCGCGGAACCGGACCCGAGGTGCGTTATGCGCTCGATTTGCGGATCAAGGCTCCCGTTGTAAAACCATGGAGTAATGACGGCAAAAAGGAGCGCGATGGCACCCGAAAGCTCCCGAACGAAACCATTTTGGAAGCTGCGAATCATTGAGACAGCCACTATGAGAACGATCAGGATATCGGGCCAGCCAAGGTTCATAAGAACACTATCTCCGTCATTCTCGAATCGTTGCATCGAGCGTGGTGCGCAATGCTTCGAGTGCTCGGCCGACGGCAGCGTCGGCTTCTTCATCGGTAATCGTTGCGTCCGTGCGCTGTAAGGTGATGCGTACCGCGAGGCTTTTCCGGTCCGGCCCGACTTGCGTTCCGCGGTATTCGTCGAAGACCCGCACGTTCGTACACAGTTTCCCGATTGCCGTCAGAATAGTGTGTTCCACTGATTGCGCCGTCACGTCGAGAGCGAGCGTGAGCGAAAGATCGCGGTACGTCGATGGGAATTTCGAGGGGGGAACGTAATGCGGTGTGATGCGTTCGGGCAATGCGTCGATATATACGAGCGCGATGTAGGCCGCAAACGGCACATCGAAAAATTTTGTGAAACGCGGGTCAACCTTCCCGATCGTCGCGATTTCCCGGCCATCGAGAAAGGCGCTGGCGGTTTTACCAGGATGCAATCCATCACGAACACCACGAACGATTTCTGGGACTCTTCCCGTCATCTCGTGAATGATTGCAAATGCATCGCCCTTGATCCGAAGAAAGCTGCTGTCGCTCCATTCGGGTTCAGCCGGTGGTTCAATTGAAAATCCTGTGACGAGCATTGAGCGCTCGTCCACTTCACCTTTTGCATCGTAGTCAAAGACATGGCCGATCTCGAATGCGCGCATTGGCTTTGCCACCCGCGAGAAATATTCGAGCACACCTGGAATGATCGATCGCCGGAGATAGCGCTGATCTTCGGACAGCGGGTTACACACCTCAACGGCCGTACGTTCCACGGGGTCGCTCAAGACGATCCCCGCCCGGCGAAGTTTTTCGAAAAATGGTGAGCCTTGCAATGAATGTGAAATAATTTCGTAATATCCAAGAGCGGCAACGACATTCGCTAGGCGTTGCTCGCGATCGAATTCGTTGCTCGAAATTGCTTGCACTGCAATGGATGGTACCTCGGCAGTGATTCTGTCGTAACCGGCCATGCGCGCGACTTCCTCAATGAGATCGGCTGCGGTCGACACGTCGCGTCGCCATAACGGCGGGGTAACGAGGAGCATTTCCGGTGAATCCTGTTTCGAGAGCGTGCAGCCCAGTGCTTCAAGGTGAGCGATGATCTCGTCGACAGGAAGCGTTAAGCCGAGGATGCGTGCGACATCTTTTATTGGGAATCGTATCGCGGGTGCGGCAACGACATCGGCGCCGAACGCGTGCGGTGCGAATGCCGTAGCTCCGGTTTGCACGAGCAGTTGTGCGGCGCGGGCGGCTCCCATATCGGTGAGCGCAGGCGCAAGCGTTTTTTCGTGCCGTGACGATGCATCGGTGCGAAAGCCTAGTTGCACACTCATTCGCCGGATGCGCGGGCCGTTAAAGTTCGCGCTCTCCAACAGAAGCGCTGTGGTTTCCGGCTCGACTTCAGCGAATTTCCCACCTTTGAGTCCGGCGAGCCCTTGCGCGGCGCTTTCATCGGCGATGACGAGTGCTTGCGGGGTGAGTTCATGCTCGATATCATCGAGCGTTACAAGCTTTTCACCCGGACGTGCATCGCGCACGATGAGATGGTGATGTGCGATTTTTGCATCGTCGTAGAAATGCAGCGGCTGCCCGACTTCCAGCATCACATAGTTGGAAATGTCGACGAGATTGCTGATCGGTCGTTGCCCGGCAAGTGCGAGTCGAATACGCATCCACGCCGGTGCCGGCGCAACCTTCACGCCGGTAAAACGCTGCGCAACGAACCGTACGCAATCCGGCGATTCGATCGTTACTACCGGCGCTTCATCCGCAGCATTGGGCTGCGTCCCCGGGTTCTCGAACGAGGGAACGCGAATCGTTGTGCCAAGCGCCGCCGCGAGTTCGCGAGCGATTCCAAGCACCGATAATGCATCGGGGCGATTAGCCGCTACTTCAACATCGAGCACCGCATCGGTTAGCCCGAAATGTTCGACTACATCGGTCCCGAGCGGGGTATCTGCATCGAGCTGCATAATGCCGTCTTCGAACCACTCCGCCGGCAGCGCGAGCTCCGCGGCGGAAACCATCATCCCCTCGGAATCGATCCCGCGCATTGTACGCGGCTCGATTGTGAGTCCCGGCAATTGCGCGCCGATCGTCGCTACCGGAATCACTTGCCCGACGGCGACGTTTGTTGCCGCGGTTGCAATCGTGAGTTGCTTCCCGGAACCGATATCGATTGTACCGACGTGCAAACGATCGGCATTCGGATGTTTCTCGAGCGCAACGATTTTTCCAACGACGATCCCGGTAAGAGTCGGCCGCGTCTCAATAGCTTCGCCAGGAAATCCGAGCAGCGCCAAACGATCCGCAATTTCTTGCGGATTCTCGGGCAGATCGACATATTCTCGCAGCCAGGCGATCGGAACGCGCATGATGTTATCGTTTCTCGCTAACGGAGTTGCCGTAAGAAATCAGGGTCGCTTTCGACGAACCGTCGAATATCATCGACATCGTAACGCGTCAGCCCGATGCGCTCGATGCCGAAACCAAATGCCCAGCCGGAAACCACATCGGGATCGTAACCAACTTCGCGCAGCACGTTGGGATGCACCATTCCCGCGCCACCGAGTTCGATCCACCCGGATCCGCCGCACATGTTGCAATTCACTGCAGTATCGAGGCGGCCCGAACCGTGGCATTTCGGACACGTCGTGTCGACTTCGGCGCTCGGTTCCGTAAACGGGAAAAACGATGGCCGAAAGCGCACTTGCTGATCCACACCGAACAACTCGCGACACATTTCGGTAAGCGTACCTTTCAAATGACCGAAATGCACACCTTCCGCGACCAGCAAACCTTCGATTTGATGAAATTGAAACAGATGCCGCGCATCGACCGCATCGCGGCGATAGCATTTGCCGGGAGCAACGACCGCGATCGGCGGTTTATGCTGCTGCATCGCGCGAATTTGCATCGGCGAGGTATGCGGCCGCAGCAGCAGCGTGTCGCTGATAAAAAACGAATCGAAACCTTCGCGTGCGGGATGATCCGACGGAATATTGAGCGCATCAAAGGTGTAGTAATCGGGTTCAACTTCCGGGCCCGTCAACACAGCGAATCCGCGCCGCTCAAAAAAGTTGCATGCTTCTTGAATGATGCGTCGCACGGGATGAATCGTGCCGAGCTGCGGCTCGATCGGCGGGAACGTAATATCGATTGACTGCGCGAGTTCGGCTTCAAAACCACGCGATTCAAGCGCCGCTTGCGCAGACTGCAGTTGTGCTTCGAGAACTTCGACGACGTCGTTGATCGTTTTTCCGGCGGTTGGGCGCTCTTCGGCGGAAAGCTGACCGATGCTGCGGCGCAACAGCGTTACCTCGCCGCTGCGGCCCAAGAAGGCGACCCGAACAGCGTCGAGTTCGCGTTCATCCCGCGCTTGTGCGACCGCCTCTGCAAAACGGCTCTGCAGCGTCTCGAGGTTGTTTTTTAATTCCGACATAGTATTTTAAACATAGAATAAAAAGGGCATGAAAAAGCGCCCGACTTCTACGTTCCGGGCGCTCATCGAAATTTACTTTCGTCTGGGTTTTATTACGTTAAACTGGACACTGGGTGGAGCTGCCGATAAGCCAGATAGGCGCTTATCGAGCCTGTGCTGGCGAAGAGACTCCACAGGAGTTCGGAAGTAGCCATGTGGCTATTATCTCCCTTCTGGGTTTTACACATCCACGGACCCGGCCGGGAATGAGGTCAGTATAGCACCTAAAATTAGGTCCCGGTAGTCTTGACTTTTAAGGAGTTTTACACTCTCTTGACAAGATTCGGTATCCGGCGACTTTCAGCCAGCTCATAGAGCGCGATCGACCCCGCCACAGCAGCATTCAGGGACTCGGTTGGCCCCTCCATCGGGATCCCGGCGAGCAACTCGCACACGGGCTCCCAGCGCCCAAGGCCATGCCGCTCGTGACCAACGATCAGGAGCGTCGAGCTGCCGTGCTTTTTGCCCGGCTGGGACGCGGTAGACCGGAATCCGGTTTCATCAGGAGGCTGGAGTACGACTTCGCCAATGGGTTGGCCGTCGGCAGTAAGGCCGATGATGGTTGCCCCTGCCGATTCTGCTGTCGAGCGCAAAACCTCGGGTTCTGCGAGCGCCAGTGAAAGGCGGAAGATCGTGCCCATCGCGCCGCGGACGACCTTCGGATGATATGGCTCGACCCCGAGGCTTCCAAAGACGACTCCGGATGATCCGAATGCCTCGGCAGATCGCACGAGGGCGCCCGCGTTGCCAGGGTCGTTGATATCGGCAAGAACGAGTGTGACGCCGGGCCGACCGAGTATTTCTGCGAGTGGGCTGAAACGGAGACCCGCGACTGCTAGAATTCCGGATGGAGTTTCGAGGTCGCTGATTTTGGCAAAGGTTCGGTCGTCAACGAGATAGATAGTGATATTGCCGGATTCGAGTTCGCGCAAACGTGGCGTTGCCTTATAGGCATGTTCGGTTGCATAGACTGCGCGAATTGGGGTGCCACTATTCAGCGCTTCTTCAAGCAACATTGCACCCTCGAATGAAAATGCGCCGCTTTCCGCGCGCCCCTTCTTCGTGAGCAGCGTTCGTGCGAAGGCAATGCGCTCGTGATGTGCTCCTAGAGGTTGTGGCACGGTATCCTCATATGCCGGTACGCGCGCGACGCACCCACCAACTGCGAAGCAGCACCCAAACAACGCCGGTGATAATTGCGGAGATCATGATCGCAACTCGGTCATTGAAATGCAGCGGCACGATGAAACGCAGCATCAGATAGGTCGTGATAACGAAGAGAATCAGGAAGATCCCAAGCCACCCGAATTCTGCGGCGACAGATGAAGGTGGCTTCTTGTCGCTTTGGTGAGATCGTTGCTGCATGCCATACGCTACGAGGCTTTGTTCCCTTTTCCCGTTAAAGCAGGCGTATGGATAGCTCGTCATCCGCAAACACACCTGAAATTGTGACGTCGACACCGATCTTTTCCGGGCGCGTCTTTTCGGTGCGCCAAGAAGTCGTGCGCTTTCCCGATGGGCGGGAGGCGACGCTTGATCTCATCGCTCATCCGGGCTCGTTCGGTATTTTGGCGTTTGTACGTGAAAATGAGATCGTGTTGGTTCGGCAATACCGGCACGCCGTCGGCGAATGGTTGTGGGAAATCCCGGCCGGCACCGCCGAACCCGGCGAAGCGCCTCTCGACGGTGCTCGGCGCGAACTCGCAGAGGAAACCTGCTACCGCTGCGAACGCATCCGCGAACTCGGCCACAGCTTTTACGTAACCCCTGGATATTGCAACGAACGCCTGAGCCTCTTTCTTGCCGAAGGGTTGACCCCCGGCGAGCAATCCCTTGACGAAGACGAACGAATAGAGGTTCGTATTTTCCCACTCCATGACGTAAAGGCGATGGTTGACCGCGGCGAGATCCACGACGCGAAGACAATAGTAGCCATGCAGCTTTCATTAGGGGGTACAGGATAAGGCGGCAGGCTTGACTAAGGGCTTTCATAGATGCTATTATGGCGACGCTGAAGGGGGCTCTATGAGCGTAGCGGTAGCGGAAGACATGGCGGATTTCGAGCAAATTGCGCAGGCTGCCCATCGTTTCGTATACACGAAGGGGGCTCGTGAACTCGCGGATTATTTGCGCCACCATCTTGGCCGTCAAACCGTGGCGTATATCACCGACACTGCTGACGTCAACACAATAACGCGCTGGGCAAATGGCACGGTAAAACCGGAACGCGGTCGGACTCAGAAAATGCGAGTTGCCGCCGAAGTACATTACATACTTACAATACTTTTCGGTTCAGATGAAAGTGCAGCAGATTGGTTCACTGGCAAGAGCTCCTTGCTGACTGAGATGCCCGCCGATCTCATTCGCAACAATGAAATCGATCGCATTTTCGATACGGTACGAAGCGTAGCAGAGATATTGGAAACATAAAAATTCTAAGGCTTTATCGCGAGCTCGACAGCTATTTTCCTAATAACTGCATCGTTTGGTGAAAAACGCTCCGTCTTTTTAAGAACTTCGCAATCCGACAGGATGTCCGTTGACCCAAACAGAGCGTAAATGTATCCATTTCGTCTCGAAATGGAATAGATGCCTTGCATACAATCGGAGGCTAACTGACCCCGTAACAATTCCGACGTGATAGTTTGGGTGAGCCTGCGTTCCGGTGTCGTGATTGCATGAACGTCAAGTTCTTTCAAGCCGAGAACCTTGAGAGCCTGGGCTATTCGAGATGTTTGCTGGAGTGCCGTTCGGTTTCCGACCGATGTTAAGTCGAGGAGCATTGCTGGGTTCTTTATGAACCGCGCGTGTACCGCACAGCGCTGATAAAATTCAGGAGGAATGCGTCGAGCGCGTGTCTCTATTTCAATATCGCGATGGGTGTCGCGCGATTCTTCCAAGCTTGTAGATATCGATTTTTTTCCGAAGATCTTTGTTGCCTTTTCATGTTTTTGCATGCCCAATTGATCGATTACCTCGTAAACACATGTATCAAGGGAATCCGCGCAATAGAGCACGGGAACAATATGGTGGGGATCGTCAAAACGTCCGCCACCTTGCTTACTTGCGTTGGGAAAACTGAGTGGAACGGGTGATTTAGCAATACGCCAAAATTCCGAAACGGCGACTATTATAAGTGTGGGTTTGTGCGAAAGAACGTGTCTCTTTCGTTTGATTACGATGAACAATCGCCGTTTCCGAACATTCTCCATTGGCGCCTCCTTGATGCCTACGGTAGCGAGCCATATCGAACATATGTTCGATATGATATGCGATCCCTTGCGCCCCTCGCAAGCCCTATCTGTTGTGATTCATTTCTCCCTAAGCCACTATCATTGCGGAAATGCGATTATCTATGGGAACATTGACGATTTGGGAAAGGAATTCTAATATGGTTGAACTAGTTTAACTATATGAAACCCGTTTCTTCCCGTAAGAATTCTACACCGGTCCCCGCTTCAGGGGGGCCGCGTTCTTGGAATCTTCAAGATGCTAAGGCACGCTTGTCCGAGTTGGTCGACCGCGCGATAATTGGGGAGCCGCAGGTCATACTTCGCCGTGGGGAACCCGCTGTCGTGATTATGCCATACGCTGAATATGAACGCTCGAAACGTCCTCGAGAATCGCTCCTTTCCTTTTTTCAACGCTCCCCGCTGCGTGATGTTGATTTGGATCTTGAACGTTCCGAAGAAACGATTGATTCACTGCGGGACATTGAGTGGTGACTGGCCATGGCAAACGGATTTCTTTTAGATACCATGACGATATCGGAAGCTACAAAGTCGAATATTAACCCTGGAGTTGCATCCTGGCTCGAGCACGTGGATGAAACGCGCACGTTTATCAGTGTACTAACGGTCGGCGAAGTTCAGAAAGGCATTGATCGTCTGGACCGAAATTCACCGCGCCGAGTCGTGCTGGAGCACTGGCTTGTATACGATCTCCTCGGAAAGTTTGGTCGCCGCGTGTTAGCCTTTGATGTAAATGCCGCGCGTCTTTGGGGTTCGCTTGTTGCATCGGCGCTGAGCAGGCAGCTAACATTGCCGATCATCGATTCACAAATCGCGGCTATAGCCTCACTTCATGGCCTAACCATTGTCACAAGAAACGACAAACACTTTTCAGATGTCGGCGCTACCACCCTGAATCCCTGGATGTAGCTGCTGAAAAAGCGTTACTTTCCGACAGCCTGCTTCGCGAGTTTCAGAAGTGAACCGAATGCTTGGGCATCGGAGATGGCAAGTTCGGAAAGGGCTTTGCGATTCAATGTTACGCCCGATTTTTTCAAGCCGTGCATGAAAATTGAATACGACAAACCTTCACGGCGAACTGCTGCGTTGATGCGGCTGATCCAGAGGGAGCGGAAATCGCGCTTGCGGACGCGGCGGTCGCGGAAGGCGTAAGCTAGTGACTTGAGGAGTGCTTCGTTCGCGACGCGATAGTTGCGACGGCGGGCGGCGCGGAAACCCTTGACAAGCTTCATCACCTTGCGGCGATGTTTTACTCCGTGAACGCCGCGTTTAATACGTGCCATTGTTCAAACCCCCTATACCAAGTACGGAATCGTCGGCGCCAAACGCTTCAGATCGCCTTTGAAGGTAGGTTGATCCTTACGGAAGTTGCGTTTGCGCTTCCGCGTTTTTTTGCTGAGGATGTGTCCGCAGCCGCTGAACTGATGACGGTGCAGCACTTTACCGGTGCCGGTCACCTTCACGCGCTTCGCGGTCCCCCGGTGGGTTCGAATCTTAGGCATTGCTCTCTCCTTGGATCAGAACGGCCCGGTACATCGCGCAGCCGTTCTTTCGATGGTTAGACTATTTGTGCTTCTGCACTCGCCGGCGCAGCGGGTTCATCGTTTTTGTGATCTCGCTCGTGTCCGTGATGTGTTGAAAATTTCGGTGGACCGAGCGGTGTCGTGCGCGGCGCCAAAATCATGAACATGTTTTTGCCTTCGAGTTTTGCCTCACGTTCGACGATCGCGAGCGGCGTCATATCTTCGGCCATCCGGTCCAGCAATCGCTTGCCGAAAGCTGTGTATGTGATCTCGCGTCCGCGGAACATGATCGTCACCTTGATCTTGCTGCCATCTTGGAGAAGACGTTCGGCCATACGCGCCTTTGTCTCGTAATCGTGCTGCTCAATCTTCGGCCGCAGCTTCACTTCCTTTAATTCGAAGTTGCGCTGCTTCTTTCGGGCATCTTTTTCTTTTTTCGACAGCTCGTATTTCATGCGGCCATAGTCGCCGATTTTACAAACCGGAGGCTGTGCGGTCGGAGAGATCTCGATCAGGTCCAGTCCGGCCGCGCGAGCGCGCGAGAGCGCGTCTTCGGTCGGCATGATTCCGAGTTGCTGGCCCTCGTCGTCGATGACGCGGACCTGGCGGATGCGAATCTGATCGTTAACGCGGAGCGGTCGAGCTATGGCAAAACTCCTTTAAGAAAGAACCGTGCACTTCGCGCACGGTTTGGCGCTGCGATGCGACGGAATCCGATTGCGTTGCAAAAGAAAAAAGGTCGCCTAAGCGACCCCACAATGGAACCAGCCGGCGGCTCCTCGTGAAGACCGGATCGCCCGAAGGCATCCGGTGAGCGCCCTGGGAGACGCTGCTTCGGCTCGGTGAGGATACCACGCGCGTCTTTCGGGTGTCAAATTTATGACTGCGTTATGGTCTCGTCAAAATTACACCAAGAAGGTGACGGGACTTACGACCCACAGCGGAACTTAGGTAGTCTGAGGTAGCGTTTCAAGGGTAGACATCTTTGGAGGACCACCCTATGCGCACCCCACACCACCAAAACAACGCCGCTCGTCATCGCGGCAGTTTCATTTTTTCATCTATTATCGGGCTTGTGCTCGCGTGCGGCGTCCCGGCATTCGCGCAAACCGACAATCCCAACGTTGCGCGCCTTTCCTTAATACAAGGAAACGTTGCCGTTCAACGCGGTGATGCGCAGCAAAATGTTGCGGGTACGCTCAACGCGCCGTTGCTCGCCGGAGACGCGCTTACGACGGGCGCTGACGGCCGAGCCGAAGTTCAATACGATGGCACTTCGATGGTCCGCGTCGCGTCAAACGCGCAGGTGCGCTTTGCGAATCTCGACCCAAACAATCGCGTCGTCCAACTCGCGCAGGGAACGGTGAATCTCGATGTGCTCCGCGGTGATGATGGGAGTTCGCAGGTAGACACGCCCTCTATTTCTATGCGTACGGCTGAATCGGGACGCTATCGCGTGACGGTTTCGGGTAATGGTGACACGCTGATTACCGTGCGCTCCGGCCGTGCGGATATTTTGTTCCCGCAAGGTACACGCGAACTGACACCTGGCTCGACATTGCTCGTGCAAGGTTCCGCTTCGAATCCTTCCTACCGGTATATTGGCGTCGTTGCCTACGATTCGTTCGACAGCTTTAATGCAGACCGCGATCAAGAGTGGCTTGCGCGCATCGGCCCCAATGATGCCGCATATAATGGTATCGACGGCGATGATCTCGATGCGTATGGACAGTGGGTTTCGGTCCCGAGTTATGGCCGCGTGTGGTCACCATATCAAACTGCAGGTTGGGCGCCGTATCGTTATGGCCAGTGGGTCTGGGAAGACGGCTACGGTTGGACATGGGTAAGCAGCGATCCGTGGGGCTGGGCTCCGTACCATTACGGCCGGTGGTTCCATACATCAGGATACGGCTGGTGCTGGTATCCGCCCGGGCCGAATCCGTTTTGGGCTCCGGCATTAGTTGGATTCATTTCCTTCGGTGGTCCCGGTTTCGATATTTCGATCGGCTTCGGAAACATCGGTTGGGTGCCACTTGCGCCCTGGGAAGTATATCACCCGTGGTGGGGCCGTGGTTATGGTTACGGCCCGCGCGTCGTGAACATCACGAATATCAACATCTATAACAACTATCGAAACGCGCGCTACGGCGGGTTCACCGGTGTTGACGCGCGGCACTGGCAGCAAGGGAACTTCTCACACAACGTCGCGATAAATCCGCGCTCGTTCAATGGAATGCACGCGCAAGCGTTCCACGGTGCTTTGCCGATCGCTCCGACCAATGCCAATCTCCGCTTCTCAAATCACACGCTTCCATCGACGCTCGCCTCACGCCGCTTCGATTCAACGGAGCACTTTGCTGGTCGCACGAATACCGTGACGCGCACGCCCTTTGTCGCGCAGCATAACCGTGTCGTCGAGGCGATACAGCATCCGCAGTTCGCAAACGGAGGATCCTCCACGCACACAGTGTTTACGCATAACACAGTAACACATACAGCAGTATTCCCTCCGCAAACAACGACAAATACGAACTTCTCTCACCCGGTGCATACAGATGATGCATGGGCGCGTTTCAACCAAAGTCGCGGCCTGCCAGTCAATAATAGTGCTGCTGGTAACAGCACGAGGACGTTTAACGGGACAAGAACGTTCAACGGTGCCGGCACCAACGTCAACCATGGCACCAATACAAACATGAACTCTACCTATCGTGGAACAACCCAGACGTATCACCGTTCGGTAAATACCTTGACGCCCGGAGGGTCATCCAGCGGTCAATCAGGGCATGCATCGAGCGGTTCACATGCGGATTCAACGCATACTGCCGCCCCACACTACTCGTCGTATTCGGGTGCTCAAAACGATGCATGGTCTCGTTTCAGTGAAGCTCGTGGAAGCAGCAACTCCTCGCGTGCCTCCGATACCACATACCAAGGCACAAACCACAACGTGAATGTCATGTATGGTAACTCTGGGAACACGGGTACAGCCTCACGCTACAACGGATCGGCTGGCACGGAAACGTATTCCCGCCACAGCGCTGCGAGCACGGCACCGTCGTATGGTACGGAAACGTATTCCCGCCACAGTGCTGCGAACACGGCACCGTCGTATGCCGCACCCGCGTACTCCCGTCCAAACGAATCGTACTCTCGCCCGAGTAACTACACACCTCGCTCGAGCGGACCGCCGAGTACTGCGCGTTCGGGTGGCGGAAGCGGAGGCTCGTCGCGTTCGCACGACAATACCAACCGTTCACATCCGCACTAACGCTAGGATGCTACGCCGAGATGTTTGAGAGTGCGTCTTTGTAGGCGTTGAGGAAATAGGCGATCGCTTCGTCGTCGATGACGAGCGGTGGTGCGATACGCAAGACGTTCTCGTGTGTATCCTTCGCCGCGACACCACGTTCGAGTAAGGCTTCCGAAAGTTTGCGAGCGGGTAATGTGAATTCGATGCCGATGAGCAGTCCACGCCCACGAAGTTCGCGCACCAGCGGTGTATGAATTGTACGAAGTCCTTGCATGATTTTCGCGCCTGCATATCGTGCACGTTCAGCAAGTTTTTCTTCAACAATGACCTCCATTGCGGCAATAGCAACGGCTGACCCAAGGGGATTTCCACCGAACGTGCTGCCGTGTTCGCCGGGCTTGAAGAGGCCCATGATCGGCGTATTTGCGAGGACCGCCGCAACGGGATAAAAGCCGCCGCCGAGCGCTTTGCCGACGACGAGGACATCGGGCTTGACGCCGTCGTGGTCGCATGCAAAAAGCTCGCCGGTGCGTCCGAGTCCGGTTTGAATTTCATCGGCGACAAAGAGTACATCGTGTTCTTTGCAAAGTGCCCATGCGCGCTTCAGAAAACCCTCGGGTGGTACAATCACACCGCCTTCACCTTGAATAGGTTCGATCAGCACCGCGCAGGTATTCGGTGTGATGGCGCGTTCGAGTGCATCGGCGTCGCCGTAGGGGACGAAAACGAAACCTGGTGTGAGCGGGCCAAAATGTTTGCGATACTCCGGCGTTGCCGATGCGCTAATGACCGTTGTGGTCCGGCCGTGAAAATTGTTGGTGAAGACGATTATCTCTGCTGTGTCGTCGTTGATGCCCTTGACTTCGTATCCCCATTTGCGCACGAGCTTGATTGCGGTTTCAATGGCTTCAACGCCGGTATTTACCGGCAGCGCCATGTCATATCCACACAGTTCGGTTAACCGCCGCAAAAATTCCGGCATGCGATCATTGCGCAGCGAACGCGACGTCAACGTCAAGCGTTTTGCCTGCTGGACGAGCGCTGCCTGAATGCGCGGATGGCAATGCCCCTGATTGACTGCTGAATAGGCACTAATACAATCGAGATATTTTCTGCCGTCAACATCCCAAAGCCACGCGCCTTCCCCGCGCGTAATGACGACGTCAAGAGGAAGGTAATTGTGCGCACCAAAACGCTCTTCATCCGCGATGAACGCGCGAACACTATTCGACAGATCCTGCATATAAAGATTTTTACGGATATCGTACAAAAGAACCTTTCCGATGGGTATTTTGACCGAGGAGTATACCACGCGCGTGGAGTAACTATCTCTGCCTTGGTACAAGTTCCTAGGGCCGACGATTTTATGGCTGCTCGCGAGCGGCTAGAAGTTTTGTGTGCGCGCGATGATGGTCACGTTGGCTCTTTTGGCCGAACGATTGCGTTGCTGCAAACAGCGAACGCAAAAATGTCCAAGCCAATACCTGTGAAACGGGCGGCCGTCCTCTACCACGGGCTTACTTTGAGCCCCATGCAATTCAAGGACATTGCAGTCGAACTTCACGCGCGCGGATACAACGTCATCGTACCACGGTTACCGCGTCATGGGCACGCAAACCGTCTGTCGACTTCAGTTGCACGTTTGAGTGTCGATGAACTCAAGAAGTTCACGGCAGAAACGCTTGCGATTGCGCGCGGGCTAGGCAAACATGTTACAGTCGTTGGCTTTTCTCTCGGCGGACTTCTTGCGGGATGGATCGCGCAGCACGAGCCGGTCGAATGCGCCGTTATGATCTCGCCGTCTTTGGGCTCTGCGATTTTATCAGGTCTCTGGAACCGGCAAGTGGCGAGTGCAGTCTTGCGGCTTCCCAATTTTTTCCAGTGGCTGGATCCGCTCAAACGTGAACGGCGGATGCCCGAATATACCTACCCGCGGTATTCCACCCACGCGGTCGCGAATGCGTATCTCTTTGCAAACGAACTGTTTGAGGAAGCCCGCGCATCTGCGCCGCGTGCGGGGCATATTACCCTTATTGGTAACAACCACGACGTGACCGTCAGTAATCGAGCGATTGCGAAACTCGTCGAGCTCTGGCGTGCAAAACGCCGCGATGGGATCGAGGCGCATTTTCTGCAAGGATTGCCCATCTCACACGACATCATCGATCCGCTCCGGCGCCCCTGGGCTGCAGAACGGGTCTATCCCACGTTGCTGCGCTTGCTCGATCCCTAAGAGCGAATCTTCCCTAATAGCCGTGGAAGCGTAATCGCCGAATAGCCAAGCATGATACACAATCCGAGGACAATTGCGACGAGCGCAGTTACCGATGTTGTTGGCCCAGGGCTTGCATCGAAAATACTGATTCCATTGCCGCGTGGAAACGACGGAAGCAGATACGGGTAGAGCGTCGCCGCCGCGGCAATGAGCAGCATTCCCAAAAATATGCACGATGCAACAAATGCAACCTGGGGAGCGTTGCGGTCAACGGCAATGCGACTTGTTACGAGTGCTGCGAGCGAAAAGACAATAAGCATGGCTGCGACTGCCGCACTATAATTTGCAGTGGGCAACATTGCTGCGATAGGCTGCATTGTAAATGTAGTAAAGGTCACGATGATATAGGCGATGAGAACGGCCCACCAGAGCGGGATTGCAAGGCGAGCGGCGCGTTCGGATGGTGCTCCGTCGAGCCGCAGTCTGATAAATAGTGCACCGTGCAATGCTAGTGCCAGAATGGCGAAGAGGCCGACACCGATTGCGTACGGATTGAGCAGGTAGGCAAATGTTCCGATAAAATATCCGTGGGCATCGAGTGGAACCCCCCGCAGTAGATTTCCCAGGGCGACACCGAAAAGTAAGATGAGCAGCGTGCTTGATCCGGTAAAGCAAAAATCCCAGAAGTCATGCCAGATGCGAGTCGGAAAATGCTTTCGTAACTCGATCGCAATTCCGCGAAACATCAGTAACCACAGCACGATCATGAAGGGCAAATAAAAACCGGAAAACGCCGACGCGTAGGCCTTCGGAAAGAGCGCGAACAGCGCCCCACCGCCCGCGATAAGCCACACTTCATTGGCGTGGAGGAACGGACCAATGGCATGCATCGAAGCATCGCGTTCGCGATCGCTACGTGCAATCAACGGCGTTATGGCCGCGACCCCCAAATCGAAACCATCGAGCACGACGTACGCCGAAATCATGCCCGCGAGCACGACGAATGCAACGACGCTTATCATGTGCCGCGCTCCACGCCGAGGCCGATCTCGCGCAGCGTGAGGTACAAGAAGATGACACCGAGCAAGAAGTACATCCCGAGAAAGCCGATAAGCGTGAAAACGGTTTCTCCGCCTGCGACATTCAACGATAGAGCATCACTCGTTCGCATGAGTCCGTACACGATCCAGGGTTGACGACCGACTTCCGTCACTGTCCAACCGGCCTCGTTTGCGATATATGGAAGCGGCATCAAGAGCATCAGAAGCCAAAGGAGCCATCGCGTTCGGTACAGCCTTCCACTCCAAAGAAGCAAAAGCGCTCCAATTCCGGTAACAGCGAGAAAGATGGTCCCTAATCCAACCATGATGTGGTATGCATAGTATGTTAATTCAACCGGTGGCCACAGCTCGGTTGCATATGCCGTAAGCCCTTTTACATTCGATTCGAAATTGCCATATGCCAAAAAACTCAACACATTCGGCGCAAAAATCGGATCAATTAATTGCTTTGTGTGCGTATCCGGCATTCCGATAATGGCAAGCGGCGCGCCGTGTGTCGATTCAAACAAACCCTCCATCGCCGCAAGCTTAATTGGCTGATATTCCGTCACATCCGAGCTATTGCGATCGCCCGTCGGAAATATCGTCAGTGCAGAGAAGATAAGTCCTGCAATGACGCCGGCTCGAACGAAACGTTGCCCGATCGTTACCTCCCGATTCGAGAGCAGATAGTAGGCACCGACACCGGCGAGAATAAACGAACCCGCGACCATCGCTCCCATCATCACGTGCAGATACTGCCACCACGCAAAACGTGAGAGCAACACCGCTGCGAGACTCTGCATCTCAATACGCCCGTCACTCACCACGCGATAGCCGACAGGATGCTGCATCCACGCATCGGTTGCAACGATGAAAAACCCGGATAGCCATGCACCGAGACAAACCAGCACGGCTGAAAGTGCGTGCAGTGCGGGCGAAACGACATGTTTCCCGTACAGGAGAACGCCGAGGAAAATCGACTCCAGAAAGAACGAGTACACACCTTCCATCGCGAGTGGCTGACCGATAACGCCGCCGGCCTTTGCCGAAAACGCTGCCCAGTTGGTACCAAACTGGAACTCCATTGGAATTCCGGTGACAACACCCGCTGCAAAGTTTATCGCGAAGATCTTCGTCCAAAAAGCAGCGATCTTCGCCGCTTCCTCATCGCCCGTGCGCCACGCTTTAACCGTATACCACGCAATGAATGGCGCAAGCCCCATGGTACCGATCGGGAAGAGATAATGGAACATTATCGTGAACGCGAACTGCAGCCGGTCGGCGATCACAACGTCCATCGTTAGAACCTATTGTAACGTCGGTAACGGTAGTGACGGTTTGGTGGTGAGGTCGGGTTCGCTCGGCGGTGTGCGTTGGATGGCGTTGTACATCAAACGCAGCGCAGTTTCCAACTGCGGATCTTTTCCGTCGCGGTAGTCTTGTGGGGAGACATCGACGTCGTAATCGGGATCGGTGCCGTAGTTTTCGACTTTCCAGCCGACATCGGTGAACCAGAACGAAAACTCCGGCTGCGTGGTGATTGTGCCGTCCACGAGACGATGATAGGGATTGATGCCGATGACGCCACCCCACGTGCGTTTGCCAACGAGCGGGCCGAGGCCGTAAAGTTTGAAGCAGTGGCTGAAAATGTCACCGTCGGAACCGGCAAACTGGTTGGTGATGGCGACCATCGGGCCGCCGACCGATTCCGGTGGATACGGAACGGGCTTACCATAGCGCGGAACGTCGTAGCCGACGCGCTTCCGTGTGAGTTTTTGCAGCAGTAACGGCGAAATGTGACCGCCGCGATTGAAACGTACGTCGACGATCAGTCCGCGCCGGTCGAACTCACTCAAAAATCCGCGATGGAATTCGGAGAATCCCCACGGGCCCATGTCGGGAACGTGCAGATATCCAACCGCGCCATTCGTACGTTCGTGCACGATACGGCGATTTTCTTCGACCCATGCCCGATAACGCAACGCCGACTCGCTTGCCAATGCTTTCACGAGAATCGTACGTTCGCTGTTCTCCTTTTTCAGGCGTTCGCCGTTGTTGGGTTTTTCAAAGCCATTGCGAACGGTTATTGCTACATCCTTTCCGGCGGTATTGACGAGCAGATGCGCGGGTGTGACATCGCGCGACAAACGTTTGCCGCCGATTGCGATGAGAACGTCGCCTTCATGTACGTGGAGCCCGGGTTCGGCGAGCGGTGAATCGCTTTCGCGGTTCCATGAGTCGCCGCGATAAATGCGTTCGATGCGATAGGCGTGTTCTTCGTCGTTCCAGGCGATGTCCGCGCCCAGAAAACCGCGTTGATATTGCGGTGGTGTACGATGATCGCCGCCGACTTCGTAGGCATGCGATGTGCCGAGTTCCCCGTGCATCTCCCAGATGACGTCCGAAAGCTCGGTACGCGTGCGTACGCGTGGAAGCAGCGCAGCATACCGATCGTAGACGCGGTCCCAATCGATGTCGCTCATGTTTTCCGTCCAGAACTGTTCGGTTTGCAATCGCCACGCCTCGCGATACATCTGTGCCCATTCGTCGCGCGGGACGACTTCAACCGAAACACGATCGAGATCGATCAATCCACTCTTGCGTCCCGGTTCGAACGGAGGCTTCGGATCATCGGGTTCGTCGGAGAGTTCGCCTTGCGCGTCGATTGCACGCAAGCGTTCGCGCGAGGTGTAAATTAACGTGCGATGATCGCCAGCAAGGCGAATGTCACCGACATCGTTTGCAAACGTTGCCATGCGTTGCTGCTCGAAATCGTACGCGAGCAGCGTTCCGGTTGTTTCGTCTTCGTCCCACGCGCGTTCGGTCGGTTTAATTCCTTTGACATCGAATTTCGTGAAGAGAATGCGGCCTTTGGTTGCGACGAGTTGACTGTAACTCCCCTCATCGACCGGAAAGCCGAGAATGCGGCCTTGAATGCCGTCGAAATCAATTTCGATGTTTTCGGGCTTATCGGACTTTTCAGAATCATGATGATGCTCGTGGTCATGGTCGCGATGAATCGGGCGCAGTAGTGGAACGAATGGTGACGGAATGTCGGGGCGTAACGTTACGACGAACGGCCGTTCCGCTTGCGGAAACGAGAGATCGAATTGCAGCGCGTCGTAAACCGGGTTGAAATCCCGCGCCGAAAGAAAATACAAATACTTTCCTTCCGGATCCCATGCGGGTGAATGATCGATCCGCAGCGGTGTTGTAACGTCGTGAATTTTTCCGGATTTGACCTTGGCAATGCGCAGAATCGACGTCGCATGCACCGGCCACCATGTGTATGCAACGTAGCGGCCATCAGGTGAAAACGCGAGGTCGGCAATGCGATGCGCCGGGCTCATATCGATCGTGCGCACGTTTTTTTCGTCGAGATCGAGCACGCAGAGTTCGTGGCGATGATTTGCAAAGACAACTACATCACCACGCGGCGAACAGACGAGATCGGTCACGCGTCCGATGTCACCGGTGGTGACGAACGTGGCTTCATCGATGCTGTCAGCGTGGAAAATTGCGATTTGCTCGTATCCGTTGGTATCGGTAACGCATGCAAAACGTTTGCCATCGTGCAGCCATTCATTCAGGCGGTAGCGTGTGCGGCTTCCCTTGCCGTGATGCACGACCGCACCTTCGAACAATGGCATCGTGTACGGCTGTCCGCGCGCGATGAGTGCCAGCCGTGTGCCTTCCGGATGCGGTGCGACGTGCTCGAGTTCGTTGCTGCCGTGTTCGAAACGTCGTACCGTCTGCGGCGCCGCAGAATGCGTCTCGACCACGATTTCGCTCGTGCTGTCACTTGCAATATCGTACACAAAGAGCGACCCACCCGCGGAATAAACGATGCGTGCACCGTCCGTAGAAGGAAAGCGTACGTAGTATTCCGTTTCGTTCGTGTGACGCCGTAGGTCAGAACCGTCGAGTGCACACGAATAGATGTTGCCGATTCCATCCTGATCCGCTAGGAAGAAGATGCGCTCTCCGATCCACATCGGTGAAACGGGATTCCCATCCGGTAACTGCAAGCGCTCAAAGTTTCCGCTTCTACCGGCTGTACCGATCCATATTTCGCCGGACGTGCCGCCGCGGTAACGCTTCCAACGTGCGGGATCGTCCGCATTGCGTCCGATGACGACACCGCCGTTTGGAGCGAACGAGAGGCTTTTGCAGTGACCGAGATTGAGTTCGCGCGGTGTTCCACCCTCGCGCCCGATCGAAAATGCCCGCATCTCGCGCTCGTACCACGTCGTAGGGCTGCTTGTGAAAAAGATTGTATTCGAATCGGGACTCCATCCGCTGACCGCGGCGGTGATTCCGCCGAGGAACGTCAAGCGAATAGGCCTGCCGCCTTCCGACGGCATCACATACAGTTCGGGATTCCCTTCGTCGGTCGAAATGAATGCGATCCAGCGCCCGTCGGGAGAAAGCCGCGGAAAGCTGCATGTGCCGAAGCTAACGGTTAACCGCGTCGCGGTCCCGCCTCCAGCAGGCGCGCTCCAAAGGTCATCTTCACAAACAAAAACGACCCGGTCGCCCGCGATCGTCGGGTAACGATAATATCCAAATTCCATGAGCACGAGAAGATTAGCGAATGAGACCTGTACCTCCGCCCCGGAAAAGCTTGCATGCCAGATAACTTTGTGATACAAAGTAACAAATGAGCGGAACGATAGCACCTCTTGCCATCGAGGCAGCGCCTCCTGTAGTTCTTGCCGTTCCTCGGCATGTGGCAGTCATTATGGATGGCAACCGACGATGGGCTAAAGCGAATGGTCTGCCGGTTGCCGAGGGATATAAGCGCGGTGTCGCGGCTCTTCGGGAAGCGGTGCGTGGGGCAATTGCTCAGGGTGTCGAGCGGCTAACCGTGTATGGTTTCTCAACTGAAAATTGGCAGCGAGATACGAGCGAGATCGACATCATCATGCACCTTTGTGCATCAGCCGCGCGCGGCGAGATGAACTCACTCGTTCAGCAGGGTGTGCGCGTTGAGACGATTGGTGACATCGACGCTTTTGCATTGCCGGCCCGCGCTGCGGTGCGTGCGCTGGTACGCGCTACTGCACGAAATCATCGTTTGACATTGACGTTAGCATTGAACTACAGCGGGCGCTCAGAAATAGTAAACGCAGTGCAGGCACTCGCACGCGATGCTGCTGCCGGCCGCATCCAGCCTGAAGATATCACCGAAGAAACATTACGCACACGGATGTATGCACCGCATGCTGCTGATCCTGACCTGTTGATTCGCACCGGTGGCGATCATCGCATTTCAAATTTCTTACTGTATCAAGTTGCTTACACGGAGCTGCTGACGTTGCCGCAGCCTTGGCCGGAATTCACGGAAGAAACGTTTGCAGAAGCAGTACAAATTTTTGCGCAGCGTCAACGTCGTTACGGCATTTAGTGCAATGCGCTTCTTTGGGAAAGCAATAAACTTAGAGAATTGAGAATTGTACCGGTGTTTTCTATTTGGGCGTATTCGTTGACGAGAGTTGGAGTTGGGGTCATGCGTTCGAATGGGGTCATGGTTGCGTCGTCGCCGACGAACGATGTGACGGGGAAGCCGGCGACGGTTCGGAAGAGGAGTTCGGCGAAGATTGCGTTGGCCCAGCCGAAATCGGAGCGGGTAAAGCGCCAGTAACCGTTGGGATAAAAGCTTTCATGGATGAGGCCGTCTTTGCTGTCGGTTTCGGCGAGAGTGGTAATGGATTCGGCGACTTCGGAAGTTGAGGTTGCGGTTAGGGCGCGGGCGATAATGCCGAGAGGCCAGACGAAGTCGTATGGAGTGTGAGGACTGCCCAGGCCGGCTGCGTAGGTGCCTGTGAAATACCATGGGTTGTTTTTGGAAAGTGTAAACGCGCGAGTGCTTAGATACGTCCAATCGTAACTCGAACACCAGCTCATGGCGGGCAATGCGGTGAGATTCGGAATGTTCGCATCGTCCATGAAATTGTAGCGATCGTAGCCGTCGGTTTCATAGACATACATCCAGCGTTTGTGTGCCGTCGACCATACGAGGCCGTAGCGTTCTATGCCGACTTGAATCTGTGCCGACATAGAAGCCGCTTCGTTGGCAAGATTCACGTCGTGATATGCATCGCGAGCGATTTCCGCAATTTCGCGCAGGGCAACGGCTGCTAGCGCATTTTGCGGAATGTTAAAACGATATTGCACGGCATCGTCGGATGGCCGGAATGCACCCCAAATCAAGTTGGTATTCGGGTTATAGCGGTCATCGGTATAGACGTGGTACGGGTAGCGATAGCGGCTGCACGTCGGATGAAGCTGCTCGCAGCGATACGTATCGACGATTTGGCGTAGTGCGCGATGCACGGTCGGCGTGAAAACCTTCGCATTTCCGGTCGCATGCCAGTATATATAGAGCGTCCCGACGGTCCACCCCAGCGAATCAACTTCCCATTTACGTTCCCAAACGTGATAATTCGACATGAATGCGTTCGCATACGGATCGACCAACACATTGAGTGCATTGCGTTCGATCACACCGGTGAAAAGCAAACACAACACCGGAAAATCCTGCTGAAACCGGATATACGGAACTGTTTGCGACGAAGAATCGCGTAGCCACATGGCCGGAATATCGCCGGTTTGCACGTAGGTCGTTCCGTCGTGCTCGTCGACGAAATCGTCGAAGAGCGTGTGAAAGAGCGTCTCCGGTTCGATCGGCCGCACCCGTTGCCCGGTCAGTGGAACCGACATCAAACTCTGCGCACCAGTTGTGCTGGTCGCCCCCGCAGTCGCGAGAAACGCAAGAGTTACAACGATTGCTGCTTTCTTCAATGGTACGTTGTTTGCCACTGGCGGTATATCGGGCGCATATCCACAACTTACCTGTAGTTGCTGGGGAGGGCCTTCGAAGAGGTGCCCGCAATCTTGGACGTTGTGGCGGAACGGTATACATTTTCTGAACTCTTGCGAGACTTCGATGCGAAGAAGCCGCGTGCGCTAGCCCGTGCGATCTCGGTTGCAGAGGGCGGGCACGGCGGCAAGCTGATTCGTCATCTCTTCGCTCGCACGGGGCGTGCGATGACGATCGGTTTAACCGGACCGCCGGGTGTCGGCAAGTCAACACTTTCATCCGCCCTGGTTCGCAAGGCGCGTTCGCTGGGCAAGAGTGTCGGCATTATTTCCGTCGATCCGTCGTCCCCGTTTTCGCATGGCGCGCTGCTTGGCGATCGGATCCGCCTGACCGAGCACTTTACTGACAGTGAGGTTTTTATTCGCTCGATGGCTGCGCGCGGTCATCTTGGCGGTGTCGCGGGCGCAACCGCCGATGCGGTTTCGCTCATGGATGCGTTCGGGATGGATGTTGTGCTGATCGAAACGGTCGGCGTCGGTCAAAGCGAAATTGAAATTGCGGAACTCGCGCACACGACGCTCGTCGCGCTGCAGCCCGGCAGTGGCGATTCGATCCAAGTGCTCAAAGCCGGCATCATGGAAATAGCCGATATTTTCGTCGTCAACAAGGCCGACCATCCGATGGCGCATCAACTGCGCCGCGAGATTCGCTCGATGATGGAGATGCTCGATTTTTCCGGCTGGGTGCCGCTGCTCGTCACCACGCAAGCGCTTTCCGGAGAAGGCATCGACGAACTCTGGAGCGCGATCGAACAACACATCGCCTATCTTCATGAAACCGGCGAAATCACGACCAAACGTCGTGAGGCGTTTACCCACCAAGTGCGCCAGCTCGCGTTGGGCCATTTAGAACGCCGCCTTGCTCACGAGCTTCGCGCCGGTATCGCTTCCGGCGCGGATCCGCACACATCCGGGCTCGATCCCTACGCCGCAGCCGACCGCGTCCTCGAGGCCTTCGGAGGAAAAGATATCGGCGAATCACCAATATCCAATGAGGAGATTGCGCGACCGCGAGCGGTCGTGAAAGGCTTGACGTAGCATGAAATCCTGGAAAGGGTATCTTGCATCCGCAATTCTCGTTGGCTTTACCGCAACGACAGGAACTTCCGTACGCCCGGCGGTCTCGCCGGCATCCGCGCTGCAGCAGTTCTATACGACCGGATGGGCTCAATGGAGCAATGGCAAGTACACGAAAGCGTACGCAACGTTCGAAAACGGATTACGCCTCGCGCGCAAGCGCATCAGCGTTGAGTATGAAGCGGAGTTTTTAACCGGCATTGCCGAGTCGTGCTGGAAGCTTGAACGCTATCCAGAAGATCTTGCCGCCGCAAAACAAGCGCTCGTTCTCTACGAGGGACTCGAGAATGTACGCGGCACCATGATAACACTCGACGATCTCAGCGATGTCGAAGAGAACCTCGACGACTACCCCGATGCTTTGCGAGACGCGCAACGAGAATTGACGTTGGCCCGACGTCTCAACGACCTTACAGAAGAATCGAGCGCGCTTACAAATATTGGTCTTGCCGATGTCGACATCGGCAACTATGCCGAAGGCTTGAAGATCTATCAGCAGGGCCTCGCACTCGACAGGCAGCGCCAGAAAGACGAAGACATCGCAACCGATTACGGCAATATCAGCGATGCCGAAGAAGATCTTGGTCTTTATGGCGATGCCCTGCGCGATGGGCGCGCCAAGTTAACCCTGGCGCGGCAGATGAAAGATTTATCAGCGGAGGCCGAGGCCTATTCGAGTATCGCCGATGTCGAAGATGACATTGGACAATACGGTAGTGCACTTCGAGACGAAGAACAAGCACTCGGGACAGCCCAAAAATCTGGTGACGTGCAGGGGGAGGCGGACGACCTTGGTGAGATCGGGTCGATCCAGGTTGATCTCGGTCAAAATACCGCCGCACTGAAATCCCTCGATAAAGCCATACAACTCAGCCAACGCATCGAAGATCAGGATGGCGAGGCCTCCGATCTTTTAGATGCTGGGATCGCGTACAACGATCTTCACCAATATAGGAAAGCACTGCAGACGTATTCGAAGGCGCTTGCGATCTTTCGGAAGATCGGCGATGTGCAAGGTGGAGGCGACACCATGGAAAATATCGCGCTTGTCGACGAAGATCTGGGCCAGTATTCCGAAGCTGCGAAGGTGGGAATGCAGTCGGTGCACATCGACGAGAAGCTTGGTACGCCGCAGTGGCAAGATCGCCATGCCGTCGCCACAGCCGAAGCGAAGCTCGGGCGCACGACAGAGGCCCTGCGCGATTACGATGCTTCGATCGACAGCATCGAGCAGTTGCGCGCAGGGCTCAAGCACAAAAGCGACCGCTCTTCGTTTTTTAGCGTCGCGCTTTTTGTATACGACGAGTACATCGGATATCTCGTCGACTTAAATCGTCGTTTCCCGGGCCAGGGCTACGATCGTAAGGCGCTGCAGATTTTCGAACGTAGACAATCGCGGACGTTCTTGGAGGAAGTCGCGCAAAGCGCGGCACGCAATTTCGCGGGCGTACCTCCTACGATTGTCGATAACGAACAGAATCTCAGTGATGAAATTGGGAAGCTGCGGACACAAATTGAGCAGGCGCAGGCAACCAGAAATACCAATGAGGCATCGCTCACCTCGTTGCAATCCGCGTTTAAAACCGTAAGACAACAACAGCAATCGCTTGAATCGCAGATTGCCTCGCAATATCCTACGTATTATACGCTGCTCCATCCGCATCCACTCGATATTCCCGACGTGCAGCACGCACTGCATCCCGGAGAAGCGATGGCAGTCTTCGAGGTGCTCGACTCGGAATCGGCATTGTGGGTCATTACGCCGGACGCGTTTCATTTGTACTCGATAGATGCCGGATGGAAACCGGTACAAGCCCAAGTGAACGCAATGCTTGCGAGTCCACACGCAATGCAGGAAGCGGTAAATGCTCAACTCTGGAATGCCGTTGCGGATCGCGCGGTCAACGATATTCCTTCGTTCGCGCAAGCAAGCTGGAAGTTGTATGGCACACTGTTCCCCGCGCAAGCGCAAGCAATGCTCGCGCATTCCTCAACGTTATATGTCGTGCCGACAGGTCCACTCGCGGGTGTACCGTTTGAAGCGTTGGTGACACGAGCGCCGGTTCATGCTGCAGCGCCGCATTATCTCATTGAGGATCGCAACGTCGCCTATCTCTCCTCAGCATCGTTGCTCGGCTTATTACGTTCGGGATTGGAACAGCGCCGGCAGCGTGCCCCGCAACCGTTTGTCGCATTCGCGCCCGTGAATTTCAGCGAAATTTCAACGGCAGATCCGATACCGACCCCGGCATCCGTAACAGTCGCACAAAGCAACGAGAATACAAGCCGTCAGCTTGTTGCGATGGGAGCGAGTGCTTCGGGATTTCCCTCGCTGCCCGGGACTGAGCAGCAGGTGGAGGCGGTGGCTGCAGTGCTGGGGGCGTCGTCACAAAGTGTGTTTCTGCACGATAATGCCTCGGTCAACACGATAGATTCCCTGAACAGCAGCGGGGCCCTCAAGAACTACCGGTACGTGCTTTTTGCAACGCATGCGGTACTGCCCGGCCAAGTGCAGGGCGTCGCCCAACCTTCGCTCGTGCTCGCGCACCCCGGGCAAAACGGGTTCTTGACGATGGGCGATGTTTTCGGCCTCTCGCTTGATGCGGATATCGTCATGCTCTCGGCGTGCGATAGTGGCGTCGGCGAAAATACGAGCGAAGGAGTCCAGGGGCTCACCCAGGCGTTTATGTATGCCGGAACTCCGGTCGTTTCGGTGACACAGTGGGAAGTGATCGATGGTGTCGAACGAATACTCACACCGGGATTTTTTCGCAGACTTGCAAGCGGTGACGGTGCCGCGCAGGCGTTACGGACGACGAAATTAGATTTCATTCATGGCACAAACGTACTCT
>Ga0207063_1009_pt1 | contig 56019 bp, 33 predicted proteins | sample Alteio_BWMinCont_29_FD_153462 | JGI IMG/M metagenome (GOLD analysis project Ga0207063, IMG submission 153462) | Enriched cells from forest soil in Barre Woods Harvard Forest LTER site, Petersham, Massachusetts, United States -... | ecosystem: Environmental > Terrestrial > Soil > Temperate forest >...
GCGAGAATCATATTCAGGTGAGTTTCGCATATAACTATCGGAACTAAAGGCAACGCACGAGAACGCTCTCGAAGCTATATTCACCACTACGGCTAAACACGGAAAATGATGTTGGGGTAAGAATACATTGAGCAGTAATACGGCATTACCGGTCCGTGACCAGATCGCACCGGAGGTGTACAGCTCCGTTACGGGTGTAGCAAGTGGAGCGCTCAATAGCGGTGTCGTCCTACCGGTAACGCGATCGAGTAGCCCATACTCCGTAAGTGGGTTCCGATACCGGGCCTCATGCACATATGGCCTAGGCGGATGAATGCGATCCTGCGGCCGGTCGGGAAGGAAGCTCGCCCACGACGACGGCACATCCTGGGTTACTGGTAATTGCATAATGACATAACGCCCGTTCGGAGCTACTGAAAAAAAACTCCATACATCAACCGCGTTCAGCGATTTATCGAAGGCGCCAGCATATTGCCCGACGCGAAAATTATGAGAAACATCTCTTGAAGGAGCAGCTCCCAAGGTATTGATATCCAGGGTTTGCAGGTAGGCGTACCCTGCCGGACCACTCACGCTGCGTTTTGGAAAGAGATATGGCGGAACAAACGTCGTTACATCCGTGAGGTCGACCGCATCCCTGCCTATGGGCTCGCCCACGCGCTGCGTTTGCAACGGGACCGCTTCGTACATGATCTCATGCCCTGCGACGGCAAAATCGTTTACTATATACCCTACGGGTGAAAGTGGCTTCACAACACCCGAGGGGATATCTACCTCATAGAGACGATAGGCTCCCGAGGTACCACTCGCGGCTTGAAATACGAGTCCTTTGCCGTTAGGAAGCCACTGGAAGTTACCAATGACCTGTAGAGAGAATTCAGGCGGTGGTAAGGCCATCCGAGCGGCAAGATGCGGTTGTACCCCGTTAGCAGACCCTGAGGCTCTAAGAAATGCTCGCACCGCGGTTGTTGAGAAAACCCATATCGTTGATTCGACAGTGTCCGACTGGAGAATTCCTCGGGAGGTGACAACAGCAAAATATCGTCTATCCGGTGAGAATCGCAGGAGCAGCCCGGAATCAAGCGTGAAACCAGATAGTTCTAAATTTCCCTCCTCACTAAAATGGGACATGGCAATTGAGTCACGCACGGTAAAGAGGCGCTCGTGCGAAATTGCACCTTGAGTTAATATTGTTATACATGCGAGCGCAATGAATATCCCGGTAATATTTTTCACTTTCCGTTCTCTATCTCTTTCTTTTCCGATGTGCGTTAAAATGACAGACGAGTTGTTAAAATAACAGTGCGCGGGCCGTAATCTTCCCCAAAGAGCGGATAAGGTAAACCGGCAATAGTAGGCGCGCCAATCATATTGGCAGGTGAGAGGACCTGCCCCACTCCATCGTAGATGCCGGTAATATTTCTAAATGTCGCCAGGAGCGCAACATTCTTCATCAGTGGATAGCTCGCTTCCCCGTTCAGCTCAACGAACGCAGGTCTAAAATAGGTGTTGTTATTTCCGTAATATGTTCCCACCAGATCGATATATTTCTCAGCATTCCAGCGATACCCCAAGCTTCCTAAAGCCTGCGAATATGGAACGGAAACCCCATTAGTGAAAGTCCCATTAAAGTTAACCCCTGGCACAACAGTGACATTCGTGCAGTTTGTATTGGTTGATGTAATGCACGTAGCGCCTGCAACGTTGTAAAAGCCGGCGGGCAAACTCACCACATATCCTCTCGTTAAGCCGCCGGAGAGCGCCCAATAGATCCCATGAGGGGCGTCGTGCCGCAGATCGAGCAAAACTCCTTCGTAACGGGACTCACCCAAGTTCCCGTATTGCGTGACAAAGAGCGGTAGACCGCCGCAGGTAGGACAAGAAGCGTTACTATATGACGTCGAATTATAAAATTGTTCGTAGAGAGAAGTACGATATACGTCGAATGAAAGCACAGTATTGCTCCGCAGCCGTATATCCGTCCCGAGATCAAAACCAAACGACTTCTCAGGTTGAAGGTTGACGTTCGTCAGCGTTACTGTGCAAGCACCGCCAGAGCACAACGGTGTTCCATTGCTTCCCACGAGGTAATTCAGCGGCGCTTCGGCAAAGCCACCGCCCGCCGCAGCGCGAACTGCAACCGAGGCTATCGGACGCCAGACGAATCCCAGACGCGGAGCCGCATAACGGTACTTGGGATCTATATATGGCGTATCGGTATAATCGTAGCTACACGTCACATAATTGTATTGGAGTAGTGTCGGGTCTGGGACATGATAGTCTGCATTTGCGAAGTACATGGAGAGATCGAGCGAGGTTTTCTCCGAAAGATTCCCACCAACGAAAAGGCGCAATTCGTTGGTCGTCTGTGAAATAGCTGACGGCGTCGAGGAAGTGGTCTGGGGTAAACCATAAAGTGGACAAGCAAAAGTTGTCTCCGTTGGCGTATCATAATACGATTTCACAAACGAAACACCAATATGAAACTTCTCACCCAGCGGTTGTGTATAATTCAAGAGAAGATCGCGATTGTTGCTTGCTTGAGATTGGGAGTAATCATAATAGAAACTATTTATCGTATGTGTGCTACCGTTGAAATACGTGAGTGTCGTCGATCCATTGAGATAGCCGGCACCCCACAATTGCGTGACTACGGACGGGAGTGGCGTGATGACCTCTCTGCCGAATGTCCGATTTTGCAATGCCGCAAGGTGCAGTACACCGTTTCCGAATTTTACCGCGATTTTCTCTTCCAATACATTTGACGTTTGCCTATAGGGGAAGTTTGCAAAGCCGCAACTACCCTCATTAAGGGCGTACTGTCCGGGCGGAAGATTTCCGGTGTATCCAATGGGTGGAAGGAAGGTATCGGTACGATAATAGGGCGTACTGTTTTGCTCGGTGGCCGATGCTGCATAGAAAACCTCGATATTTATCGAAGGCGAGAGCATATAGTTTAATGCAATCGACCCGTTATGCTGATTCCACGCACTGCTTTGGTTTGCAGGACCAACAAGAAGTCCCTTCAGCTCACCATAAAAAGGATACGAACTAAGTGCATAGTTCGTATTTAACAAGGTATTTCCATAATTACAAGAAGGCGGCGAACACGGTGGGGTGTATGCAGAGAACGATTCTCCGTCTACGGCCAAAACAGGTAAAGGATCATTCGGAATGCCCGCACTGCTGATGGGGCCGGGACTACTATTGACACCATAGACGATCATGGCAGAAAGTTTACCAAGACGAACAGCAGCAAGTGCATTCGCAACGATACCACCGTAGGGATCGTTACTAACCGAGAGTTCATAGCGATTCTGGTTTACTATGCCCGGAGAATGCAACACGAAACTTCCACCTATTGAGTCGACGATACTCGGTGCATTCGCCCCCGGGCCGCGTACGATATCAGCCGAACTAAAACCATTGAGCGGGTAAACACTAATGTTGGTCCCTGTACCTGCTGGTGATAAGTTGTCGCCAAGGGCGCCATTGCCTATGAGTGGCATATCATCCAAAAGCGTTGCCGTTTCATAGGGAAGCGCACCATCAATCGAAATTTGAATCGGCACAAGCGGTGAATCGGGTAAACCTGCAACGACGTCGGATCCCCTACCTAAGCCGGCCTGAGCAACGCCAGGAATTTGCTCGAGAATTTTTCGCCACGAAGTTTCTCCTGTGAACGCCTCCGCCATCGGATTCACTTGCGTTATTGAAGCTGACATCACATTAAACTGCGCGGGTGCAGCGTTTTTAACTTGTGCGATTACCTTGAGTCCGTTGACAATCGTAGCATTGTATGTAATCGAAATGTTAGTATCGCCTTCAACCGAGAAACTGCGCGTCACGGTTCCTAGAGTACTCGCTTGAGCGAAAAGTTGGTATGTACCAAATGGCACGCCAACAAAAACGAAGAGCCCATGAGCATCAGTTTGGGTTGAGGCATTTTTCGGACCACTTAACGAAACTTTTGCATTCACAACCGGCTTCCCGGTGCTATCGCTGACGCTGCCACTTATCGTAGCGGAATTGGTTGGCGCTATCTGTGCGCTTACAAATTTTTGGCTACAAAGAACAACCGCTAGCAATATAATTGCTGCGCCGTATCGAACCGGCAATTTTAACACGTTTCGTCCTCACAACGCCGAATATCGGCAGAAAGCCAATTTCTTCACCCGCGCTGTAACTATACCAGATATCCTACACTCTTCACATCACGGAACCCGGAATGCGTCCGTCTCTGCAAGCTGGTGCCGAGAGCGTATTCCGAGCCGGTGCATTATCGCCGTCATGTGTTTTTCGATGGTGTTCTCTCTTATCGAGAGTGCTGCGGCAATTGCACGATTTGTTAACCCCTTCAGTGCGAGCAAGGCAACCTCGCGCTCCCGCTGAGTAAGCACTATATTTGAAAACGGTTCTTCGTGACGCACTTCCGAATCAATGCCGCGATGCTCTTCAGGCAGAATGGAGCGAGCGAGATCCGCATACGCATACCAGGACAGCACACCAACCTTCTGAGCTTTTAATAACTTTCGCGCTTGCGCCCGTGCCTCCTCAATTCTCCCATGTCGTTGAGAGACAAACATGTCGAAAAGCTCCCGTTGTAGGATCATATCTCCAAAACGATGGGTGGCTTCAGCTTTTTCCAAGAGCGTCTGGGCAAGAGCAATGTCGGTATCCGAACCAAACCGGGCAACCTCAATCGCTAGCTCTTGGCGCGCTTCTACTCCTTGCACCGCGTGAATCGCGCGGTGCAACAAAGAACAAGCTTTACTCATATCCCCGCGCGACACATACAAACGTACAAAGGCTACCGCTACATGTCCGATGAGCCCACTTTCACCAGATTGAAAGGCAAAACCAATCGCGCTGCTCTCCATGCAGCGTGCGAGCATCTGCTCGTCTTTCATACGTAGCGCGATTGGAATACCAACTGCGGCAAGCACTACTGCAACTTTTGGGGCTCGAACATCGTGCGCAAGTGCATCGAACACATATTCGTGCGCCCGCTCATAATAACCCATATACGCAAGCAGGTCGGCATACAGCAAACATAAATATGAAATACGCCACTGAATATTGTGCCGCCGAGCAAGGAATAATGCTTGTTCGTAGCCGGCCTTCGCAATATCAAGCTCTCCTAGATTTTTTGCCCACCAGGCATAATCTTCCCACGTCGAGCTTATACTGAAGCCATTTCCTCCGCGCTGAGCAGCCTGCACCGCCCGCTCAAAGTAGTCGCGAGCGTTGTCTGTTCTGCCGATGATCGTACTGTAAAGCGCTTGCTCGAAGTAGGAAAGAGATGGTACGTGCGGATCGTGTTCTTTAGTAGTATTCATCGCCTGCGTGCTCGCAGCGCTAAAACAAGAAGCAGCTTCGTCATAACGGCCGAGTATTACCAAGTACGAAGCCATCAAACCGTTCAGACGTTTCAGGAGGAGTGTATCATTGTTCGCTTCCGTTTGCTCCATCATTCTCGCGATCATAGGTAACACTTCTTCTGTTCTACATTCAAGCCAGCATTGCTGTCCTATTTGCTTGAGCGTTTCGAATGTTTTTTCGCTCGCCTCTGCAGTATTAACGGAGCTCTTCCAGAGATGTGCGAGCAGAGGGCTCTCATTTGTTACATCACCTTGAAGAAATACTGCGGAGGCAAGCCTTTTAAAAACCCGTTCGCGGTCCCCGTCCTCGATTTCCGGTGTCTTCAGCGCTTCTTCAAAATGCCTTACTGCATCTTCATAAAAGTATCGAGCGAAAGCATCGTTGCCAGCACGTTCGTGCAATTCCACAATACGATGCACTTTCGTGCGTTTTCGTATCACTGCGCGACGTTGAAGGGTACGTTGTGTCGCTTTCGCGGAGCACGCACCACATACGGAATGTTTTGCTTCCGGGCGTTCCGTGCAACACGTAATGCACAATCCTGCGGCATGTGCCCGCTTCCGCCGGTTGGCAACACGTTCATATGCCGTTCTCGTAACACGCACCAAGACTGGATTCGCCAAATTCATCCTTATTTATATTGAGACCGTAGCAGAGACATAAATAATGTCTCTGCTACGCATTATACAAGCTATGTTCACACGCCTCCCACGGCAACGGGTATATCTTGCGACCTTCGAGGTTGACGGGATAAGGAGCCAAGCCAAGTAAACGAGGCCCCGAGGCGAGCAGTTGGATGCACGGTGGCCCTACATATAACTCCGAGCGAGCTAGAGTCATAGGGAGGAGATGAGTGCGGCCGAGAAGGCTCTCTTTACAGTACCTCATGGATTAGCACTGTAAAGGGAGCTCAATGCCCAAAAGTAATGCCGAAATGGTCAGAGACAGCATGGCTCGGAAGCGGCAGTGGGCGCGGGAAACCGGCCTTTGTTGCGTCTGTTGCAAACAACGGCCTAATCCGGAACGCGCCGTTTGTGCATCATGCAATGCTGCAGTTGTAGAGCGGAAACAACGAAAACGCGAACGGGACCGGGAAGCGGCGAATATTCGAAGTATGATCGCGGAACATGAACGTGCCGGCGATGAAGCATTTACTCAGCATTTTTACGATGATGCAGTCCGTCATTTCGAAGCAGCTCTTGAAAAGTCGGGGATCGAGAATGCCGACCGGTTACGGCTCGCGGAGAAACTCGCCTCGGTATTCTTTTTCAGCGGCGATCCCGATCGTGCCAACCCATGGATGGAGCGCATTTTAGAAGGTTACCTCGAGGCAGATGCAATGAAAGAAAAAGCCATCGCTACGCTGACGGAAATTTCAGTGTATCGATGGCTCGATTGTCAGACAAAGGCTGCATTACCATTTGTTGCTCAAGCATTACGATTGGCCGAAACCGATCTGAACTCCCATTTGTATAAACTTATGAACCTTATCATGGTGGCTCGCTTGCTCGATCTCGGTCACTACGATGAGGCTAAGAAATTTTTGGAAGCAGCAGGAGAGATAACGTCTCAGGATACGGTTCCATTACCTCAGCTTTTCTCGATTGAACGAGCGATTTGTGCGGCAGCAGTAGGCAAAAAAAATGAAGCATTTGCGAGCTTCGAGGAGGCTGTCCAACGGGCCGAAGTACATCCTGACGGAGGGTATCGTTTGACTTCGGTCTTGGATGACTATGGGTTGTGGGCAACCGCCTTGGGGAAAATCGAGGTAGCGAAAATGTGTCATAAGCGTGCGCTATTTTTTGCGCAGCAGCACCAGATTCTGTGGCGCATCCCGTATCTTTCCCTGCGCTATGCCGACCTACTTGCGCGCATGGGGCAATACGAATCGGCATACGAATATCTCAATGATGCGCTCTCCTACGATATTCACGTGCCGCGGGTCGCTGTGATGACGGCATTTGTCGGTATTCCCATCGCGTTACATTTGAACGACAATGATCTCTTACAGCGGTGTGCGCAGGAACCTGCGATAGAACTCGTTTTTCAGTCCGGGGAAAATATGCTCATTGGGCGAATCGTTGCATCATTCGCGAGATTCTTTACCGCGCAAGGGCGGCTGAGTGAAGCGCAAGTGCTTATCCACCGTGCTCTTGGCGCAATACGCAACGTGGACTTGCATTGGGAGTTACCCCTCGCAGCAGCGCAATTTGGAACGGATACTGATGTCGGGCATGCGCGCGCACTTCTGGAGCAGCGAGCGGCGTTGCCTTGTGCCGATGTCGTGCGGGCGTTTCTACTACTCTTCGATGCAATCATTACGCGGCGGCGCGGGCGCATTGCCGAGAGCCGGGTCGCCGCCGCAATAGCGGCTGAGCAGTTCACTGCACTGCAGTGGCACGGCTACGTAGCGCACGCACGGGAAATGATCCATCCTTCTGCAACGCTTCGAACGCTTGTACAGCCTCAGGCAGGGGTGAAAAAATATGCGGTCCCGAGCATTATGCTTCCAGCTCTAACATTGCGCGAGCAGCAAGTAGCCAAGCTCGTATCAAAAGGTCTGACGAACCGTGCAATAGCTGCGGAGCTTTCGATCAGTGAAAACACGGTCGAGACGCACATGACCTCGATTATGAGCCGGTGGGGAATACGCTCACGGTATCAATTGGTCGACCTGCTCAGCGAGCCTGGGAGATAGTATTTCACATCCCGGATTCCGGGATGTGCTAAGTCGCGTGCTATGTTAAACTGCATCTCAGTTGCGGGCGGTGTAATTAATTTTTTCTGCTCTTTGAGCGTATTTTGGAGGACATCTGTGTCAAAAGCGATTGTACATATAAGCATCACCTTGCTATTCCTTTTCATGCTTATTCCACACAATGTCGCTGCTCAGATCGCGCCGACCAACAGTGCGACGATTAGTGGCAGTGTTAGTGACAGTACTGGAAAACCGGTTGCTCATGCTAAGGTTTCAGTGAGTGGCCCGAAGAATGCCTCAACACAGAGCGATGCACGTGGGTTCTTCGTTTTTATTGGAATGTCGTTTGGATCGTACGAACTTACTGCCGATGCGAGTGGTTTAGGGACCGCGACGCGCAACTTGATAGTTGAAGGCGATACCAACGTTGCGATCGAGTACAATACCACAATTGTCAATGGGCTCAAGGTAATCGCACAAGTTAAAAACATCGCGCCTGCACAATTCAATGTAACATCAGCTTCAATAACACAGGTGAACCCGATGGAAGAGGCGTTTCAAGGAGAAACTTCGTGGCGCAGGATTCTCGAACAAATCCCAGGCGTCGCCCAAGCCGGGTTATTAGGAGGACAAAGCCAGGTAGCCGGTGTACCTGATTCGCCGCTCGTACCGGTGCAACTCTCGATTGATGGTGCACTGCCATATGAAACGGCCACTCTTTTGGATGGCATGCCGCTTATTGGCGGCTCCTACAACTATACAGCGGGGAATGGCACCGATCTCGGTCGCTATGCGCTCAACGGATTTGATGCAGCAGACGTTGTGCGTGGTCCCGGTGCAAACGCGCCAAGCATCGTTGATTCGATTGGTGGAAGTTTCGTGCTACATTCTCCCAGTGTAGTAAGTAAAAACCATTTTGAGTTTTCGGTAAGTAACGATCCCTATGGTGGGATCGTGGCGAATGCGCTTATTGGCGTACGTTTCACAAGGCTTTCAGTAGTGGCAACGTACGGCATTAACAGTAGCCCGGGGCCGCTCAGCAGTGCGGGGATTCAAGGTCCCCCTGATCCAATTTTGACGGTCAACGGGCAATCGTTCTCTCCCTACAGTCCACCATGTTCTTCTCCTTGTTATTCCGGACAGTATCTTCTGAACACGAATTATACACTTAGCCAGTTTCCTTATTACGGGTATCAGCTAGGAATTCTCGAAGGAGGCCTCAATCAAACAACTTCCTGGAATCAGCATAGCGGCTCGATTGCATTGAGCTATGAATTCTCTCCTTCGATAAGTGTTGGGTTCTTTTACGCAGGGTTAACTTCGTCGCAAAACGGTGCCCCTACTAGCTTTACAAACACCTTTGTACCACCTGCTGGCTATGGCGAAAGTCTTCCTGCGGGACAATATATCTCTAATACTAGCTATCTTTCGGATTACCCATTCACGCAAACGTCGAGTTTATTGGAAGAGAAGGTAACCGCGCGACTTGGAAATGGTGTGCTCCGCCTCGCAGCTCTACAAAACCGGATATTCGAAGAATGTTCATTCAGCGAGCCTGCTTCTGCGGTCGTCCGGTTATATGGAGGCGGCTATCTGAACGGATCCTCAACGCTCACAATTTTTAACGGTGAAGCATATACCATAACTCTTTCGCCATTTAGTGTAATCACCCCTGAAGAAAACAGTAATAATCGCGATCTGTTAATAAGCTATGCGACACCGATCGGCGAGAAGTTCCATGTCGGTGCTTCGTTCGTGAAGTCTTATTACGACACTCCTCAAAGTTATTCTATACCTTTTTACGGTATTTTTTCGACTACGCCATCAGCGGTTTCGGAAACGACCAATGAGACACGTTTTTTCATCGGCGGCGATCCTTCAGAGAAGACTTCACTCGATCTCTCAATGTATTTCGCCAATGCGAACTATCACGTACCGACTGTATCGGGTACTAATGCAACGCTCTACCACGATGCGAATTATCCTTACGTTGCTCCGCGGCTTGGCTTCGTCTGGCGTCCGACTGCTTCGGTTGCGGTTCGGGCCGCGGCAGGTGGTGGATTCGCAGAGGCACCCCTCAATTATATTGCGGGAGGGGTAAGCGCGCCTCAACCGTGCTTGAGTAGCCCTGGATATTGCGAAAACACGGCTAACCTCAACCTCCAGCCGGAAAAGTCGTTTGGGTTCGAACTGGGAACCGATATCCGGCTGCCCAGGGATACCGTGCTCTCGTTCGATGTCTACCGCTCGGATCTATATGGTCAATTCTACAACGCAACGACGGTCAGCGCTTATACCATAGGTGGTGTTACATATCCGCTCTATACTACACAGTACGGTAATCTAGGAAAATCCCGATATGAGGGCCTCTTAATTGATCTGCATCACGACGTGCCCCGTGGACTCTATTGGACGTTCTCGGGCGGCTTGACTCGCGGCTATTTAGTGAGCGTACCTCAAAGTTTCTACAACAGTCCTGGTCAAACGTGCGACCTCGTAACAGGGGTAGGCTGCACGAATGTCAACGTAATGCCAAACATCAACTTCAACGGGACGTTTACCGGTGTCTCGGTTCCATATGCGCAGGCTCTAGGAGTACTTGGTTATCGGTGGGATATCAGAAAGTCTGTTGATATAACCGGAGTCTACTTTGGAAATAACAACACATACTTTCATCCGGGCTTCGTCGAGTTTGATGGACACATTCATTATCCACTGACGAAAATACTCTCACTTTCGGCGACCTTCCGGAACATCACTGGTATCTATGATAGAGCAATGCAAATTTATTCACCTGCCAGCGGTGCACCGACGATTACCGGATTACCTTACCCACTTTATGGAGAGCAATACGGTCCACGAACAGTGCTGATGACTCTCAATTTAAAACAGTAAACGATAACAGGATAATAGTGAATTAGAAAATGCCTATGACAAGAACCATCAAAACCCATTTAAAAATGCTTGTTACGAGCCGCCTCACCTTTGCTTTAGTTGGCTTTACGTTCGCCGTCGCCATGACGGTATTGTTCGAGCCGATAGTCATAGCGCAATCTCGTATCGCTACGACAATGGATCTCGTGCGCCTCAGGGATGTTGGGAGCGTTAGCGTTTCCCCAAGTGGACGGTACGTTGTCTATCAAGTTTATCAAGCGAATCCAACGACGAACACCTACTCCAACCAATGGATTCTCGTCGATACGACAACAGGCAAGAGTCGGATGATCGTCAGCGGCGGCAATCCGATCCTTACGTATGAAGATAATCAAGCATACGTCACAGACTACGGCGACGATCTTGCATACCTTGCACCCGTCTGGTTCTCGGATGACGCGTTTTACTATGTACGCAAGGACGACGGCCTCTTCTCGCTCCACCGGGCAACGCTGGATGGTGGCGATACACCGATTCAGGGGACAGTTGGAACGATCACTGATTTTCGCCGGATCGATGCAGACCACGCGCTCATCGTCACGTCCGCCCCCTCTGCTGCAACGCAGGCGCAGGCACAGCGAGATCTGCGCGACGGGTTCCTCTACTTCGGCCCGACGAACATTCAAGCGTGGCGTGGCATTCCACAGCGGACGCCGGTAGATGTCCCGCATTACTATGCCCTTAACCTGAGAACCAGGGCGATTCGTCCGGTGACAAGTACGTACGCCGGCGCCACTGACACGCTGGCGGTGTTTCGGACGACGCACAACGCATTGGCCACGTTGGATATTATGTATAGTCCAGATCGGAAAAGCATCGCCTTCTTCGCGCTTATGAAAAGCCACCATCGGACCGATCGTGCACTCTACGTATCTTCACCCGACGGAAAGAATGCAATCGCGGTCGTGCCACCCACTTCTATGCTTCCGCGTGCCGATTTCGTATGGTCGCCGGATAGCCGGCGTATTTACTATGTCCGGCAAGCCAAACAAGAGACACCGAGTACGACTGATTTATATGTTTTGGATATCGCGTCGCGGTACAGCGAACGCCTCACGAACGAGCATGGGTTCATCGATCGCTGCACGCTAAGTACCAATATACACGCTGCGGCGTGCACAGTCGAGTGGAACCTACGCCCGGCCGACGTCCTCTTCGTTGATCTTGTTACACACCGAACGCGCCTCTTGAGCGATCTCAATCCGATGTTCGACCAGCTCGTCTCTAGGACGCGCGTCCGGTTCCTCGTATGGCAGGATGGCTGGGGTAACAAGGTATGGGGCAAGCTTACCTACCCCAGCAATTATGTTCGTGGGAGGCGCTATCCACTCGTTATCCTTACCTATGATGCGATCGGATTTCAGCGCGGTGGTAGCGGCGACGAGTATCCGATTCTACCGCTATCGTCTAAGGGGTTCTTCGTGCTGAATACAACGTTGAATTCCCTCACCTATGATCCGGAAAAACACTCTCCCGCCCGTTTGCAATGGCTACTGCCGCAGCTCGATGCGATGAATCGCATCATCTCGCAGCTAAGCCGCGATGGTCTAATCGATCAGCACGAGGTCGGAATCGGTGGCTTGAGTTACGGCAGCGTAATGTCGCTTTACGCCGTGAGTCACTCGCCGCTCTTCCGTGCCGCCATCGCCTCGGGAACGTCAGCCCTTGATCCCATATTTTATTATCTCAAAGACAAAGGTTGGGATCAGGCGTTTAAAAATTGGGGGCTCGACGGGTCGCCATATGGCGCGAATTTGGCAAAATGGGAAGAGCTCTCTCCCGCCTTGCAGGCGGCCCAAACGTATGGAGCGGTGCTCATCAACGCGCCAGATGTGGAATATATTCCGGATCTACAACAGTACTGGGAACTGCGCGACCGCCGGCGGCCTGCAGAGTTGTGGGTCTACTCCGATGAGGAGCATACGAAACATCAGCCCGCGCATCGGCTCGCGATCTATAACCACAATATTGATTGGTACCGTTTCTGGCTGCAAGACTATGAAGACCCCGATCCAGCAAAGACCGCGCAGTATCGACGCTGGGAAGCACTTCGCAAATTGCAAGAGCAGGGCCCACACAGTCGCCACTAGCGTCCCGCGCCTATATGCCTCCTTAGCCAGGCATTGGCAAAAATTATTAGAGTTTATTGATTCGTAACCGTGGCTGCCTTGGTCTCATTGGCTTCCCGTAATTTCCGCAAAGCTTCCCAGCGTCGATACTGCGCGGTCTTTGCTGGATCGGGGTCTTCATAGCCTTGTAGCCAGAAAGGATCGGGGTCTTCGAGGGTCCTCTTGGGGCAGCCCGGTTTAGCAACGGAACTTAGTAGAGATGTCGATGGAGCCAACTAAAAATGCGATTCCACCAATCCTCTTGATCTGCAGGCGTATAATCAAGCTCAACATGACCCTCACCCGGATAGCGAACGTACGTCACTTCTTTGTTCAATCGGCGTAATCCGACAAACATCTCATCCGATTGTTGTGATGGAGATTCATCATCTGCTCCGCCTTCCAAAATTAGGAGTGGCGTCTGGACGCGATCAAGATGGAGAACAGGAGAATTTGCGATATACTTGTCGAGTGCGAGCCACGGAGTCGTTCCGATTGCGCCGTTCTCTCTCTCGAGCCAATCGATTCCTATTGCGTCGCCAAAAGAATCCATCGAGAGATAGAAGCTTACCAAATCCGATTCGCCGTCAATCATGATCGCTGCCTTGAACAGGGTCGTCTCCGTTATAATTCCAGCCACGTCATAGCCACCGGCGCTTTGCCCCATTACGGCGACACGCTGTTTATCTGCATAGCCTGCTTGCACTGCTGCCTCCACGCCCGAGACGACATCGTCGGTAATATCTTCCCGATGGTATCCCTCCCGAAATGGCCCATCCGGAAAGAGAACAGCATATCCACGAGAGGTTAGGAGCTGCATGTTGAACCATGCCAAGCCGAATGCGTTCACTTCATCGGAACCGTTTTCATCATAAACAAAGACGACGAGTGGATAGCGATGCCCAGGATGATAGGTAACTGGTAAAAGAAGACCGCCTCGCAGCAATTCACCGCGCTCCGAGCGCCATTGTAACACCGTTGATTTTCCAAACGCGTATAGTGCAAGCTGTGGATTTGTTTCGCCAAGTTGATGCAACGTGCCGGATGTATTAACGATCCAAAGTTCCTGAGGATGCGTTGCGCTTTCCGCCGCCACTGCGAAAGATCCATTTGGCAGCGCGACAGCCCCGGTATGTCCCCAAACCGTTAGCGTAAGATACATATTACGGACGGCAATCGGCACGAAGGTATGTGAGTCACTCGAGAACCGTTCAAGCCCCTGCTGTTTCGTCGCTGGGTTTCTTACAATCACATCGAGAGATGCGGCACCGTTGGATACTGTTATCCGGCCATCCGGCCCAGGAACAAGATCTAGTAATAGACGACCGTCCGGCTTTGCAACGAACATAAAGCGGCCATGCTCGTAACGCCATAGTCCTCGACGGTCGACAACATACGCACTATCGCCTGAGGCACTCCAACGCGGGCACGGCACGAAGTGGTGGTTTGGATCCTCGTCCAGTGCTTGCTTCACGATCGACCCGGATACAACATCCACGATATTCGCAGCATAGGTTTTACGAACACCACCGCCCACAGTTTCTTTCAAGCTGAACGTGATATATCCGATATATTGTCCATCAGTAGACCAGGCTGGCTGCGGGTAGAGGCTGCGGATTCCTCTGGTGACTACTTTATAATTTCCTGTACGGATATCGGCAACGCCAAGATCCAATACAGGTGCGATCACGGGAGCTGCCATAGCTCCCACCATATGGATGAGGGCCACATGGGTACCGTCCGGCGACAACGCAAACCTTACTATGCTGTCATCGGGTCCAAGTCTGCGCACTGCGGTCGACCCAGTAACGTTCACAACACCGACAAATCCAGGATAAAAGGGACGAAACGTCGGGTCGAGTCCACCAGGTGGCGGTGTAGCCGGTGCGGGTGTATATGCCAGAACAATTGGCGCCGCTCCCACTTGAACGCCGGGTGTAGACTCGGGTGCCACATTTGCAGAAGGATGGATGTTGTTTCCTACTGCACATTTGGCATCGCATGCAAGGTCGGCAAACTGCGCGACGATCGCGTTACCATCAGGAGCCCACTGCGGCGCACTATAGTACGGCGCCGCCGGAGAATCGGTAAGCGGGCGTGTCACGCCCGTAAGCCTATTCCATACCCAGACCTTGGGAACGCCGTCGCGATCGCTGTAAAATGCCAGCTTCGTTCCATCGGGGGACCAATTGGGCATCACACTCGATCCGGTGCCATTTGTCAACGCCTGCACGTTCCCAGTTCGCAGATCAGCAACCCAGATCGTGCAGCCGCCCATACTCGAATCGCTGAGTAGCGTCGTCCTCTTATCGCTGCTGGTGCGATTCTGTAATGCGTAAGCAGCGAAATGCCCATCCCGAGAGACCGCGAGATCGCCATCAAGGTAGAATTCGTTCAACTCCATGGTGAGGGGATTAATGGGGATTGGTTGCGTTTGGGCGTGCATACCTATCGGATCGAGGGATACTATACACAGTACAAAGAGCGGTGCGAGATATCTATGCATCAAATCTGTTTTCTTCACAACGAGACATTCGCTGTGACAATCACGGTTCGAGGACCATAGGGCAAGCCGTATAGAGGATATGGTGCTCCAACAACGGATGGTGCCCCGGTGGCTGGAACTACCAATTGGTAATCTTGGCCGTAGATACCGGTAATGTTTCTGAAGGTCGCGAGCAGCGAAACATTCCTTGTTAGTGCATAGCCCGCATGGGCATCAAATTCAATGAATGCGGGCCGGAAATATTCATTGTTGTTCCCATAGTATGTCGGTGCAAGATCGATATACTTTCCTGATGCCCAGCGATAGCCGACCTCGGCGCTGCCATTCGCATAAGGGACTGTGGATTGGAACTCTCCGTCGAAGTTAATTCCAGGAACAATGTAGGTATTCGCACAGTTTGAGCACGTTGCACTGTTGTAAAATCCAGCCGGAAAACTAACAACATATGCTCGCGTAAGGCCAAGGGCTCCATGCCAATATATTCCTTTCGACACGTCATGATGAATGTCGATATTGATGCCTTCGAAGCGCGATTGGCCCAGATTCTCGTATTGTGAGGTGTATAGAGGAAGGCCAAGGTATGTTCCGGTGAGAGTCGTTGAGCTGAAGAACTGTCCATACAGATTCGTGTGGTAAAGGTCGAACGAAAGGACCGTATCGTGATGCAGCCGGATGTCGGTTCCTAGATCGAAACCAAAAGACTTCTCCGGCGTAAGGTTGAGGTTCGTTTTATATTCTTGATAGAACGGACCACATAAGTACACGGCATTATGCCCGACGAGATTGCTGAGCGCTGGAAGCGCATAACCACCCCCTGCTGCTGCACGAATAGCGATATCCCGGCCCGCATTCCAGACGACACCGACCCGCGGTGCACTATATGGGAAAGTCGAACCTGCCCATGTATTTCCTGTTGGATCATTGGGATTTTGCACGTGATATGTCCCTGTCGCAAAATACCATGAAGCATCAACGTTGAGTTTGTCCGATACCGCAACGCCGGCGTGGAGACGTATCTCAGTTGTGGTCTCGGATGTCGCTGTCGGCTGACTATACGAATACGAACCCGATTCATCTTCATAAGGAAAATTATAATAGGATGTAACGTACGAAACACCGAAATTCGATCTTGATCCTACTTGCGTCGCGTAGCTCGCAAGAATATCTCGATTGTTAACCCATGCAGCGAAGTTTTCACTAAGCGGGGAGAAGACGAGGTTTGCTGGAGCTCCATTGAAGTTGGTCAACGTTCCTGGTGATGCAGCTCCTACATACCCCGTGCCGTAGAGTGTGTATGGGCCATTAGGGAGGCGATTCGAAGTGGGCTCTTGGACGAACGAGTTGTTTTGTAATGCTGCGACTCGCACAACACCACGCCCAACATATGCGGTGAGCTTCTCCTCCAGGAGACTGGAAGCTTGCTCACTTTCCTCACCAAAAGCATAAACGAAACTATACAGTCCCGCAGGGAGGTTTCCCGTGTAACCGGCCCCCGGTACAAAGTTGACGAGATATTCTGGGCCTGGTCTTGCCATGCTGGCCGACAATCCCGCATAAAAAATTTGCGCGGTGATCGAAGGCGTAATATCGTATGATAGTGTGGCCGATCCGCTGTGTTGTGTCCACGCCGTGTTTATTGGAGCACCATCAAAAAGGAGTGCACTTTGAATTACATAGTTACCATAGGTGTATTGCGGTGGTCCGGAAGGGTATACGTAGGTTGAGCAACCGAAATAATATGGTGAACCGCAGCCTTGAAACGTTTGGCCATTCTCCGTTACGAGAGGCCACGAATAGGCCGCTATCACGTTACGGCTTCCAAGAGGACCAGGACTGTTGTTGATACCGTAGGTTATTGTTGCGGAGAGCCGCCCAAAGCGCAATTCGGCCTTTGCATTCGAGACAATACCGCCGTACGGATCATTGCTTGCAGAAAATTCAAACTGGTCCTTTTCTATTCGTCCAGGTGGATGAAGAACAAAACTTCCGCCGATAGAATCAACGATGCTCGGTGCATCTGCTCCAGGACCACGCACCACGTCCGCCGTGTCAAAAGTCGACATAGAGAGGGAATATAAATCTGCTCCGCCGCCGACGTTACAGGTATTTGAGAACGACGTGTTCGCAAGCGGCATTCCGTCGAGCGTCGTCGATGTTTCATACGGCAATGCGCCATTGATTGAGAGGACGATCGGCTGAATCGGCGAGTCGGGTATAACAGTGCCTACACCTAAACCACCGTACAAACTGCCGCCGACCGTCACACCTGGAATTTGATCGAGCAATTCTTTCCACGAGGTATTCCCTTGAAATGCATAATCGCTTGGATTGATCGAGGCGATGCTGGCCGACGTAACATTGATCTGCGCACCGGCACTGTGGGTAGATACACGAGCGATCTCTTTGAGCCCGTTTGTTGTCTGTGCTACGTACTGAATCGCTACGATGATGTCGCCCTTAACGGTGATATTATCGCGCGAGGCCGTGCCGAGTGTCGGCGCAGTTGCCGTAATACGGTATGTGCCATACGGTACGCCCGTAAAGACAAACATGCCATGCCCATCGCTCTGCGCCCTGAGGTATGCGCCGGCACCATTCAGTTGTACAGCGGCACCCACGACGAGTACCCCATCGGATTCCACAACCGTGCCGGTAATGGTCGCGGTCTGGGCTGCGGATTGCTGGACGCCGGGCGCAATCTGTGCGGCAGCACTATATGGAAAGAGCGCGAAAAGACACATGGGTACAATGCTTATGCGAAAGATCACTTTGAACACAGCCATCCTCCTCGAAATGCCGATGCCTCACGGCCAACGGCAATTACTAGTTCCCGCGCCTTGCATTCTATCAAAGAACCACATGCCGCACATTACGGAATCCGTAAGAAGACCGGCAGACCTAGCCAACCCGGATCCCTGAATCTTTCTCTACGTCAGGATATGCTATTGCATCTGCAAGTTGATGGCGAGAGCGGACGCCGAGCTTGTCCATTACCGAGGCAACGTGCTTTTCGACTGTATTTTCACTAATTCCAAGCGTATGAGCGATTGCGCGATTGGTCAAACTTTTTAATACCAGCGTTGCCACCTCACGTTCGCGCTCAGTAAACTTTGCCTGCATATGCGAAAATGGTTGTACAGGACGCAACCTTGAAGCCGGTGATGATTGCTCCGCAATGGGGAGCAATGACCGAGCGAGATCGGCGTATTTTCCCCATTGAAATGCATCGAAGCGAGTTGCCGCCTCGCGGGCATACGCATGGGCATCTCGTCCCTCCCGCTGCGCAACGAATGCGTCGAAGAGCTGCAAATATGCTTCGGCAACTTGTGCTCCAGGCCGTGCAATGCGCGCTGTAAACATTCTACGAGCCTTCGCGAAATCTGCCTTTGCTCCGCAGCGAGCAACCTCCAGCGGCAAAGGCCACGCATCTACCGCGTTATGCGCGGCTTCTACGGCACGATGAAGCAATGTTCGTGCCTTTGTAATTTTTCCTTGCTCGACATACCAGCGAGCAAAAGCCGCCGCTACTAACCCAAGGCGACCTGGTTGACTTGAAAGAAAAGCCCGATCGATAACATGTGGACGCACGCATTGTGCCAAAGTTGTCTCGTTCTTTACCAGCAATGCGAGCGGGATGCCAATATAGACGATCATTTGGTCTAAAATAGCACTGTGGGCATCCGAGGAAAGTGCTTCCACCAGATACTCATGTGCGGCTGTGTATTCTCCCATATACATGAGGAGTTCTGCATATTCTAAACAATATTGCGGTATGAGCCAGGCAATATTGTTACGCCGCGCTGCCAGCAACCCATGCTCGAGATGAGCCTTAGCAAGTTTTGTTCGGCCAAACATCAGTGCGACGAACCCATAGTCAGACCATAGACCAACCGGGCGATATAAATCTGTATCCTCTCGAATGATCTCGACGGCACGGTGGAAATTCGCAAAGGCTTCTTTTTCATGACCCAGCCCGGCAGCTACTAAGCCTTTTTGTATATAATATCCGATGTGAATTCGTACGTTGTGAGTTTTGCTATGTAATCGTTCGATCTTATGCAGATAGCGTTCTGCTTCCACAAATCGATCTAACTGCGCTAATGTATTAACCATCAGAATGTGAGCCTGCTGCAAGAGCTCCGGGGTATTGGATAGTTCGGCGAGGCGAATGGCTCTGCGCAACACCGGAATTCTATCTTTCGGTCTGGAATCGACCGAAAGCTGTCGTGCAACACGGAACAGCGTCTTGATATGTTCTGCGCCACGTTCTGGATGCGCACGATATATAGGCAGCAGACGACTGTTAACGGCATGCACCGCCCCAGGTTCATTACCGACCCACAACACCTCAGCAAGCTTTTCCGAGAGACGCATCCAGGCCGATTCATCGGCGTGAGGCACGTGCAAGGCATCCTCATAATGCTGTGCAGCGGCTGCATGAAAATGATGCTCGCGCGCTACATCTCCGGCACGTTCGTGCGCCTCGATGATAGCTGTAGGTCCACGTTGACGTAACTTTTTGCGCTGTGCCTTTTTTCGTACTTGCACAGCAACTTTACACACTTCACAAACGCGAAGGCCTCGAAGAGGCTTCACATTGCAGCAGGTAATACAGAACCCTTGTTCCCGTGCGCGCATCCGTTTGCGTCGCAAACGCTCGGCTGAGGTTGCCACGTACTCCATTTGGATACGTTACAGACCAATCCTGCAAGGGTCTGTAACGCCGCACAGGGTCACTCCACCATGCATGAATCCTATCCAATGCACCCTCGGCCGCAGGGGGGCCATCTTGGAGCCTCCATCGACACCAAGTCGCTTGGATGACTCTAGACTGCGACGTGCGCAGGCAGCAGCGGCTCTTACAGACGCTGGGCTTAATGATTACACAGTAGCAGCAAAGCGCGGCGCTCAAACCAAAACCCACATGTGTGCCAATGCCTCTTGGGTCGATGATGGCTCCTTGGCTGACATTGATTTCCGGCGCGATGTGCGGCCGCATCTCACAAAGTATTCGCTCGCGCAGCTGCAAGAAGTCACCGGCTTCTCGTTGCGCTACTGCTCTCGGATTCGCGCGGGAATCTGTGTGCCGCATCGGCGGCATTGGCGGAAGCTTCTGAGGTTTATTGATTCGTAGCTGCGGCCGCGTTTGCTTCATTGGCTTGCTGGAGTTTCCGAAGCTGCTCCCAGCGTCTGTATTGCGCGGCTTTTGCGGGATCGGGGTCTTCGTATCCCTGCAGCCAGAAACGAAACCAATCCACGTTTCCCTGCTGCGATGCCATCCGGTCCAAAGGCTTCTGCAAGATGTGCTGTCCGTCCGGAATATAGACAAACTCAACGGGCTTCTTCTGCATTCTCAGCGACGCATAGAGTTCCCATTCACTCAAGATTGAAGAAGGACCAATCGCTCCGATAAGAAGCGGGGTTTGAATACGATCTGTAGTAAAACCAGGCGCTTCTTTTACCCACGTTGCCAGACCCTTGCCAAACGGGGTCGTACCATAGATTTGTTCCTCCTCACGGTTTGTCTGGCCAACTTCAAAGAGAAGGTACTGCATATAGCTTTCATCCACTCCATCGGTAATGGCCGCTGCAGTAAAAGAATGTTTAATTATTGCGCTTTCAACGTAGTAGCACGTGCGGCTAAAACCGATAATTCCGATTCTATGTGGGTCGATCAGGCCATCAGCTACTAACTGGGTGATAGCGGATTCAAAACCACGAATTTGGTCCGTAGCTTCGCGGCCGGTGACTTCGTGGTCAGCATCTGTTGGCATTTGGAGAACGATTATACCGGCGCTGGCAAGCGGCCTAGCTGCAAACGCAGTTGGGAATGCTCCGTCACTCATGAATTTGTCTTTGTCGAATCCATGTGTTTGTATGACGAGCGGATAGCGCTTCCCCAGAACATAATCCGGTGGCTTAACGAGCCCGCCAATCCATTTGTGTCCGCTCGTATCTTTCCAGTGGAATACCGAAGCAGTACCAAGGTTCATCCCCGCTAACTGTTGATTTGGGTCCCAGAGTTTCTTCGTTCTCCGTGTTTTGAGATTCGTCACCCAGAGCGACGGTGGAGTATTTAGGTCCTGTTTAACTGCAACGGACAATTCCAAGGCATTCGTCGTTGCGGCAATAACGGCAATGCGTACGAGTTGCCAACTCCCATCTTCGTGGTGATACCGTTGCTCTCTCATCACATTGTTTGAAAGATTCAAAAAATGTAAAATTACATCATTGCCTTGAAAGGCCCCATCAAGCAATACCGATATTCTTTTGCCAGTGGATGTATCAAAAATAACACAACTTATTTCCTTGGATTGGATATTCATGACTGCGGCAATACAAGGATGGATCCGTTTAGATTTTTCAGAGGTATCCACCCCTTCCAAGGGCAGAAAGGTGTTCATGAGTAAAAGTTTATTTTCGTCGCGAGACCATACCACACCATTGTTATGTGCGTACCCAAGTGACCATCCATTTGGTGCATTGACAAGTGGCGTTACATGACCAGTATTGATATCAATAAGTGTGTATTCAGAAGGTCGCATAGTATTAAATTGTCCGGTCACATTTGAGTCCTGCGGATTGATCCTTAGATATGAGAACTCCGGTTCAAAGAGTCCCCATGCTATGGGAACCTGACGAACGGGTAATAACACGACAAGAGAACGGTCATTTGGAGAAACAGAAAGAATGTCAAGGTTGCTGAGGAAGCTATTCATTAAATGCAGCGGTTGAGTAGGGTTCTGGTTAGTGATTTTGACATTCCTACCCGTTCGATGAATCCAAAGTTCGCTATATGTAAAGAAATGATCAAACTGTTGCGGAAATAAAATTTGCGATAACGGTGAATTGGTAATGTCGTAAGCTTCTGCGTTAATACGGTCTCCATATGAAAAAGATTCATTGGCCCGCGTCGCTTCATAAATAATGGAAGCATGTCCTATGGAAAATTTTGTAACATCGTATCCGTAAGGCGTTAGTATATGAATGTAGCTAGAAACTAAATCTACTCTGCAGAGCTGACGCTCGGCTTTGGAATTTTGCGCCAAGAACACGATCGATTTTGAATCTGGGGACCAATTCGGATCTGAAATGGCCGGTTCGTAAGAATCGGTAGAATGAATCCGAGGGATCGTCTCCCATCGGGCAGCGACACGTGGCATGGGAGCTTTCGCCGACTCGCCTGCTGCTAAAAATGCCTGGACTGCGCCAGTCTTAAATACCCAAATAGTCGATTCGATAGCATTGGATCGAATAACTCCGCGAGATGTGACTATGGCAAAATATTTTTGGTTAGGTGAAAATTCTACCTTAGGATCAAAGTCTGCAAAACGTGCCATTTCGATCGAATCCCGCACCGTGAAGAAGTGCGCTTGTGGAGAAGCGCGCACTTCAGCGAAAGCGTAAGAAATCGAAAACGCGACCCCAAGCGCAATAAACGTGCAGAAAATAAATCGCATTAAGGTTTAGTGAACATCAATCGTGAGGGTAACGAATCGTGGACCATACTGCAAGCCATAGAGTCCATATGTCTGTTGTGCTGCGCCAGCAACAACCGGGGCAGTCAGACAGGGGCAGTAAAAAGCGAGATTCTGCGACCCGCCATAGATATCGGTGATATTATTAAAGGTTGCCAGCAGCGAGACGTTCTTCGTCAGGGGGTAGCCTGCGTGTGCGTTGAACTCCAAGAATGCTGGGCGAAAATACGCGTTGTTATTTCCGTAATACGTCGGTGAGAGATCGACGTACTTTCCAGGTGCCCAACGGTAGCCGATAGTTGCGCTGCCGTTGGCATAGGCAACCGGCGATTGGAAATACCCATCGAAGTTCGCTCCCGGAATAACGTACGTATTTACACAGGGCGTGCTCGGACAGGTATTATTGTTGTAGAAACCGGCTGGAACATTTACGACGTAACCGCGCGTAAGCCCAAGTGCTCCTTGCCAGTATATCCCTCGCGGCACATCGTGGTGAAGGTCGATGTTGATGCCTTCCATAACCGACTTTGCGAGATTGCTTTCTTCGGTGATATAGAGCGGCAGAGCACCATCACCGGTAGGGCACGTGGGATTCGTCGAACAGGCAACGGGCGTAGCCGCGGACTGGAAAAACTGTCCGTAGAGATTTGCGCGATAGAGATCAAGTGAGAATACGGTATCGTGTTGCATCCGTATGTCCGTCCCCACATCGAATGCGAAGGACTTCTCCGGCTGAAGATTGAGGTTCGTCAAGCTTTGCGTACATATGCCCCCCGAACAACTAACGCTTCCACTTGATCCGAGGAGATCGGCGAGCGGTGGGAGTGCAAAACCGCCACCCGCTGAAGCGCGGATTACGGTATTACTGTTCGCACGCCAGGTTGCACCGAGTCGCGGCTCACTGTAGGAAAAGATCGAGTCGGTATATGATGATGGTAACCCTCCGAGTATTTCGAACACACCTCCAGGACAGCAATTGGATGTAGTCTGTGCAGTTCCACCATAGGGATTTGGTACGTGGTAGGTGCCTCTCGCGAAATACCATGACGCCGCGAGCGAGAGCTTGTCCGATAGTTGGCTCATCGCGTTAAGGCGTAGTTCGTTCGTCGTTTCGGAGACCGCTGGTGGTTGCGGTAGGGAGAGGTATAAGGAGTTCGGTCTAACAACCAGTATACTGTATGGATCATTATAATATGACGTTACATAGGAAAGACCGAGACTTGATTTCGATCCCACCTGCCGTGCATAGCTCAGCAAAAGATCGCGATTGTTAGACCATAGGACGTCGAGGTTGTTGGATTGAGAAGAATCGACGTATGCTGACGTTCCGTTGTAGACGGTCAACGTACCTCCTGAAGGACACGCGGGATTCGCGGCAGCCGTCCCGAGACAGCCCGTTCCATACAGCGTACGTTGGCCGTTGGGCGGATTCGTTGAACCATACGAGTCGAATGAGTTGTTTTGCAACGCAGCTAGTCGCAGGACACCGCCCCAGATATACGCCGTGATCTTTTCCTCCAGAAGACTTGCACTTTTATTCTCATTAAGCGGGGTGTCGGAAGAAGTCAAAAAATGCACACCCGGAGCAATGCTTCCGGTATAGCCAGAGGCCGGCGTAAAAGTTACCCCATCCAGCCCGCCGCCATTAAGTTCTGAGGTTGAGGTGCCCGCATAAAAAACCCCTGCCGTTATCGATGGGGTGATAGTGTACGACAAGGCGATCGAACCGTTGTGCACCGTCCAAGCCGAACTATTTGAAGGCCCGACGCAAAGAAACGAGCTGCTTTCACCATTAAAAGCGGTGAAGTTCTCGGTAAAGTAGAAGGCTTGTCCGTTCACGCTAGACGCGCCATTTGGGAGCGTCAATGGTGTTATTGTACCTTCGAAGGGGCCAGGACTGTTGTCCAGGTTGTAGGTGATCAATGCCGACAACTTCCCGAAGCGTAACGCCACCTTCGCATTTGTAACTGTGCCACCGTAGGGATCGTTGCTCAAAGAAAACTCGTAGGCATTTTTCTCTACTGCTCCAGGAGCATGCAGAACAAAACTACCGCCAATCGAATCGACGATACTCGGTGCGTCAGCCCCCGGACCGCGCACCACGTCGGCTGTATCGAACGTTGCCAGAGGAATATAGGAAAGATCAGTACCTGTCCCAGGGCCATTATCTGAAAACGTTTGACTTGTAAGTGGCATACCATCAAGGGTGACAGATGTTTCGTACGGTTGCGCGCCATTGATCGAAAGCACGACCGGTTGAATTGGTGAGTTAACCATTTCAACGGTGTCGCACCTCCCTTCAAGCAAGTCACCGCCAACGGTCACGCCGGGAATTCGAGCGAGCAATTGCTGCCATGACGTATTGCCTTGAAACGCATAGTCGCTGGGATTCACCGAAGCAATGCTCGCGGGCGTCACGTTGATGCTCGCACCGGCGCTCTGCGTCGACACGTGCGCGATTTCCTTAAGGCCACCGCTTTGCGCCACATACTGAATCGTCACAGCGATGTCACCCTTGAGAACGAGGTTTTTCGTTGTTGTGCCCAGATTCGTGGCAGTGGCAGCGATAGTATATGTCCCATATGGCACGCTGGTAAAAATAAACGTTCCGTGCGTATCGCTTTGCGTCATGAGGTGCGCACCGGATCCGCTTAACTGCACGCTGGCACCCGTAACCGGCGTTCCATCGCTCTGCGCGATTAAGCCGGTAATCGTTGCCGTCTGCGCCGCAGATTGCAGCACCCCCGGTAGCACCTGCGCATACACGGTTTGTGTATAAAAACTACAAAGGGCAATCAGCACGAGCGCAATGCTTGCACGATAGATCATTGTGAACATACATCTTCTCCATCCACGACCAGACGCAAAGCGTCGGACACTTAACAAATGAACACCCGCTACATGTAGTATAGCAGGAACAGTCAGGCTGCACATCCCGGAATCCGGTAGTTATGCCAATGGTCGAGATTCTACGAGGGCATCACCGAGCTGATGGCGTGAACGGATTCCAAGGCGATTCAAGATCGAGCCCATGTGTTTTTCCACCGTATGTTCGCGAATGCCGAGCTTTTCGGCAATCTGACGATTTGTATAACCCTTGAGCACACGCTCAATGACTTGTTGCTCGCGTTTCGTAATAGTAAGCGACGAACCGACAAGCGGCCTCTGATGTATTGTAGTTGTCAGCACGATTGGATGCTCGAGGGGGATAAGCGATCGTGCAAGGTCACGGTATGCATACCAGTGAAGCTGATCGAACCGTTCCGCTGCCTCCATTGCCATTTGTCGTGCATGCTTTCCTTGCCGTATACGTTGGTCGACAAAAGCATCGAAAAGAAACGTACATGCTTCTGGGAGAGACGCTGATGGAAGACGACAACGTGCCTCTAAGAGTGCACGAGCTCGAGGAATATCCGCCAATGCACCATGCTGCGCAACAACAAGCGGTAAATCAATGTTTTCATCCACATAAGTGACGATTTCTAACGCTCTGTGTAAAAGTGCATGTGCCTTCCGCGATTGCCCTTTTACTGTATAGAGTTGGGCAAACGCTGAGGTAACCGGCCCGATGCGCTGAGGTTCGAGCGATTGAAACGCCAAATCGATTGCAGTTGGCCGTGCACATTTCATCAGTGCTGCCTCATCGTTAACGTGCAATGCGATCGGGATGCCGATTGCAGCGAAACGTTCTTCAACGAGCGGTGCATGTCCATCCCACAAGAGTGCCTCAAGCAGATACTCGTGCGCAGCCGCATACTGACCCATGCGAGCGAGAATACCCGCATAGCCCATACAATCATACGGAACGAGCCAACCCATATGATTGCGTCGCACGACTATTAACGCCTGTTCGTATAACGCCTTCCCACGTTCGATGTTACCTAAAGCGACAGCATCACATGCATAGTCAGTCAATACTGCTAGGATACGATAGAGGTCGATATCTTCTTTGGCTAATTCAATAGCTTGCTCATGGTGTTCATATGCATCGGCTTCCCTCCCGTTCACGGTGGCTATAATTCCTCTCGCATAATGATGCGATATTCGCACCGAAAGATCATCCGTGCTATCTATCTTACCCAGATTCTCCAAATAATGTGCGGCTTCATCGAACCGCCCAAGGGCTTTTAGATGATGTATGAGGCGCAGCGTAGCGACCTTGCGTAACCGATCAAAACCATGCACCTTGGCAATACGAATGGCTCGCAAACATAACGGGACCCCCTCTGCGGTTTTTGAATCAATCCAGCGTTGGCGTGCCGTTTGTAAAAGAGTTTCAATAGCTTTTTCTGCGGCTTCGGCATTACCGAGATACGCGTCCAGCACGTCTTCACGCCATGGTGTTGCCGCAGCCGGATTATCGCTTAATAGGGATGTGGATCCGAGTTTTTCCACGATACGTAGACGATCATCAGGAGCAATAGCGGGAACATTCAAAGCTTCTTGATAGTGTTGGGCTGCATCATCGAAAAGATGATATGTTTGCGCCCGATCACCTGCGCGTTCATGCGCTGTGATGATCTGCTGGAATTCTTCGCGCTCTCGCAATGAGGCGCGACGTAGAAGCGTGCGGCGGGTTGCGTTCTCCGAGCAATTGCTACACGTTGAACGGCCTTTTCCCGGCGGCTTTTTGCAACAGGTTATGCAAACGCCCGCTTCACGTGCCCGCTGCCGTTTTCGAACCATACAGAGCTTGGCTCTTTCTGCATTGCTTTTTGGCATAAACCCCTAGCGTTAACGGCGACAACATCAGTCTCTGTTAACGGTTTTCTTGCCTAAAACACATTCTCCTTTGCCAGGGGGCCCCACGAAAAACGACCCTAACCCCTTACCCTAGTTGGGGTTGACCGTTGAGGCTATACTGTATTTAAAGGACACTTCGGTAGGTGAGGCGTCCGTACGGAACATAGGCCGCTGCCCGGAAACCTCGAGAGAGGCCAACGGGTCACCAGATCCCGCCGAATCAAGGCGGAATCTAATGCGGCTGAGGCGAGGGCCTCTACGTCGTACGGTGTCAAAGCTCGGACGATGGGTTAAATGGGAACGCGCAAGCTCTCATCTCTTCGTAACCGGCACCTGCAGGTGACCGGTTATAATTTTTTATTGGCATCGGTCGTGAGATCGACTGGGAGGAGGTGAACGGCGATGGCATTTACCGAGGGCTTCATTTCGGAACTCGTTGGGCGCAAAGCAACAATCAACGATTTGCCGATTGGCAAGGTTACGGATTTCCTCGTGAACGAGCCAGATGATACGTTTCCGCACATTGATGGGCTCGTGATTAAAACTACCCAGGGGCTGCGCTTCGCGCCGATCGAGACCGTCATCGACGTCAACCACGACGGCACCGTCGCGCTTACGATGGCGCCCAAAGAGCCCGCACCTCCCGATCAAGAAGCACTGTATCTCATCTCTGATCTTCTCGACAAGCAGATTGTCGACGTTGACGGCCGCAAAGTCGTGCGGATCAACGACATCGAGGTCGCCAATACGGGTGGGCGCCTGCGCGTCGTCGCCGCGGATGTCGGCGTCTCGGGTTTGTTGCGCCGCCTGGGGTTGAAATCGTTTGGCAAACGCTTCACTCCAGCGATTTATCGCTCGGTCCCGCGTTCGATGATCGCGTGGGATTCCGTTGCGCCAATTCGGGAAACAAATCCCACGCAGGTTCATCTCTCCGTCAAAGAGGGCAAACTCGCGCGGCTGCATCCTTCCGAACTCGCGGAAATCATCGGCGATCTTTCAACGCGCGAAGCCGCTGCCGTCGTGCGTTCTCTCGACGACGAAACTGCCGCCGACGCGTTCGAACACCTCGACGCTGATATTCAAAAAACACTCATCGACGACATCGGCACCGAACGCGCCGCGGATATCATCGAAGAAATGGATTCCGATGACGCGGCCGACTTGCTCGCGGAACTCCCGGAAGAGCAGCAATCACGATTGCTTGCAGAGATGAACGAATACACCGCCGGTGAGCTGCGCGAACTCGTGAAATACGAAGAAGATACCGCCGGCGGCTTGATGACGACCGATTACGTCTGGATCTATCCGCATCGCACCGCCGAAGCAACGATTCGTAAAATTCGCGAAATCGCACCGGTTTCCGAGTTCATTTATTACCTGTATGTCGTCGATAAGGAGGACACGCTGCTCGGTGCGCTTTCGCTCCGCACGCTGATGCTAGCCCTCCCGACGGCATTCATCGAGTTGATCATGGATCACGATCTGGTGACCGTGCTCCCCGATACGCCTGCAGTCGAAGTTGCAGCGATGATTGCGCGTTACGACCTGCTTGCGATTCCCGTTGTCAACAATCACGGCAAAATGCTTGGTATAGTGACCGTCGACGACGCAATCGATGCCATCATGCCCGAAGAGCTCGCAAAGAAACTCCCGCGATTTACCGCCCACCATCACCACAGTAGTCATCGCGTCGCGGCCGGCGCCTAACCCCAATGGTCGCGACAATTCCCCGAAGACGCTCGCTGTGGCGTTCACTCATTCTGCTGCTGGCCGTTTTGGGCCCGGGGTTTATTACCGCATCCGCCGGTAACGATGTCGGCGGCATCGCCACGTATTCGCTTGCAGGTGCGCAGTTCGGCTACGGCATGCTGTGGCTCCTGATTCCACTTGCAATTGCATTGATCGTCGTGCAAGAGATGTCGGCACGGATGGGTTGCGTTACCGGCAAAGGGCTTGCCGCACTGATTCGCGAGCATTTCGGCGTGCGCATCTCATTCATCGCAATGGCCGCCTTCTTCTTCATCAGTACCGGACTAACAGCAACGGAGTTCGCCGGGATTGCAACAGCATCGGAAATCTTTCATATCTCGCGCTACATCGCTGTCCCCGTCTCTCTCGTCATCGTTTTCCTCTTTGTGCTGCGTTTCAACAATAAAATCGTAGAACGCGTATTTGTCGGGTTCTCCTTAATTTATCTCACCTATATCGTTTCCGCAGTTCTCGCGCACCCGAACTGGGGGAACGTCCTGCACGGAGTCGCCGTCCCAACGTTTCAACCGCACAATATCGCCTGGACCGTCATGGTCGTCGGTTTGATCGGCACGACAATATCCCCGTATATGCAATTTTTCTTGCAATCGGCGGTCGTTGAAAAAGATCCCCGTGAAGACGAACTCGGGCTTGCTCGAGCCGACGTCATCATTGGGTCAGTTCTCGGCATCGCAATTGCCGGCTTCATGATTATTGCTAACGCCGCGACGATCTACGTCGCAAACGAACACGGGGCGCATTTACATCCCCAGCAAGCCGCCGACTTTGCAGTCGCGCTGAAACCTCTTGCAGGAGATTTCGCTGCAACGCTTTTTGCACTCGGCATTCTCAACGCAGGGCTGTTCACTGCGACGATTTTACCGCTTTCAACTTCCTACGTAATTTGCGAAGCACTCGGTTTTGAAGCAGCGATCGATCGTAAACTTTCGGAAGCGCCTATTTTCTTCTCGCTCTTTGCGGCGGGACTCATTCTCGGCGCTGCTATTGTGTTGCTTCCGGGAATTCCCTATCTTACGCTGATCTTCTATGCCCAGGTCATTCAAGGAATCTTGTTGCCGGCAGAGCTTGTGCTCATGCTCATTATCATTAACCGTGTGAGCATCATGGGAAAATACGTCAACAGCGTATTCGGCAATGTCGTGGCGTGGACAACTGTCGTCGTCGTCGGCGGCCTTTCACTCGTCTATATCTTCGAGCAGATTCGAGGCTAGTAGAGTCGCAAATACGCGCGGTGCTCCCAAGGATGCACGGCGCGACGGTAGCGCTCGTATTCGGCGAGTTTCGCATCGCGAAATGCGTGATAGAGATGATCACCGAGCGCGGCCCGCACCGCATGGTCACCGTCGAGTTCCACAATTGCCTGGCGCAGGGATTTCGGAAGCGTTCCGATGCCGCGTTCGCGCCGCTGGCGCTCGTCGAGATCGTATGTCGATCCGACGAACGGATCGCCCGGCAGCGTGCGCTTCTCGATGCCGTCGTTTGCAGCACCGAGCAAAACTGCCAACGCCAAATAGGGGTTGCACGACGGATCGGGGCTGCGCATCTCGATACGCCGCCGGCTCTCCCGCACAGGTGGCACGCGTACCAAGGCATTGACGCTGCGCTCCGACCACACCGTGTAAATCGGCGCATCCCACGCGGCGACCAATCGCTTATACGAATTCACCGTTGGATTGCAGATCGCTGTGAGCGCGGGGGCGTGCGCAAGCAAACCGCCGACGGCATACAGTACCGTGTCGTCATCGGCGTCGGCACCGAAGCGCACGTCAACATGCATTCCGTTGCCGGCGCGCTCTTCAAGCGGCTTCGGCATGAAGGTCGCTTCCAATCCGAAGCGCGCTGCAATATGTTTCGCGATCGTGCGCAGCGTAAGAGCATGATCCGCTGCTGCAAGCGGATCGTTGTTTGCAATATCAACTTCGTGTTGCCCGTGTCCGTGTTCATGATGCGCGCTCGCGATCGGCACATTCATAGCTTGCAGCGCGGCAACGATCGCGTTACGTGCATCTTCACCGCGATCGTTCGCTCCAAAATCAAAGTACGAGCCAACATCCTGCGTCGTCGTCGAACCATAGGCACTTTCATGGGCCTCAAACAGATAGAATTCGATCTCCAATCCGATATGAACATCTGGCAATCCTTGGCTTGCGTTTTCGATTGCGCGACGCAGCGTTGTGCGGGGACAGCCTTCGAACGGAGAACCGTCAGGCATCGTGATATCACAAATCAAACGAGCCTCGGCTCCGTCGCCGGCATTCCACGGGTAGAGCGCAAAGGTAGCGGCATCGGGACGTAACACCATGTCGAGTTCCTCGCCGCGTACGAAACCGTCGATCGAACCACCGTCAAACGTGACGCGGCCGTCGAGTGCGTTTTCCAGTTCACTCGCAGGAATCGAGACATTTTTGCTCACGCCAAGCACATCGGCAAAAACCAAACGCACAAAACGGACATCTTTATCGTGCGCAAGTTTGAGAATTTCACGTTTGGTCATGACGTTTTCATCCGGCCTTTCAAATCGCTAGAGCGTCTATCGCTAACGCAACCCTGAGAGTGAGCTGATCGTGTGCGCTTTCCAGCGAACAGTTGCAAATGTCGTTGATCTGGCGCAGCCGATAGAACACGGTGTGCCGGTGCACGAACAATTCTGCTGCGGCCGTTTTCACGTTTTGCCCAACTGCAAAATACAGCCGCAGCGTTTTTTCAAGTTCGGTTTGATGTTTTTCATCGTATGCACGGAGCGGCGCAAGCGTCCGCTCGGCAAATACACGCAATCGCCGCCCATCGGCTCCCTCGAACAGCAGCGGATACACACCGAGGTCGTCGTACACCGCGACATGCCCGCTTTGCGGGCCGGTATCTTTCGTTTCCCAATAGAGACGTCGGCCGATTGCGATCGCCGTTTCGGCCTGCTCGATGCTCCGATGTGCGTCGATCGCTGCAACACATTCGCCAACACCTCCTAAGAAGTGGAGGTTGAGGTTTTTCTTACTTGCCGTTCGGGGAAGCAGCGTTGCCGCAGTACGGGCATTGCTTGCGTCAATCTCTCGCTGCGCCGGCACCAACGCGAGGACGCCTGCACCGCGTTCTATGATCCCCAATCCCGTCCGGCTCGACGCAAAAGCATCGGTAAGGAGTGCCTTTAACGCGTGACGCTCCATTGCGATCGTTTGTGGATCCCAATGCTCCGTATTGGATTCGGCATGCGAAACATCAACTTCAAGTGCGATTGCAACATATTGGGCCGTCAATGTAATTCCGCGCGCTAGAGCATCGTCGCGGGCTGCGTTGTAATCGTGATACCCGCGCGCAATCAAACGCTCCCAAAAAATGCGTCCGCGGCTGGCGCTACTGCCATTTGACCCGGCCGCAAATTCGATCGCAATTGCGGCTGTAATACGTCGCCATTCCGCATCGTCGAGCGCACCGCCGCCGAGGCGCTGCGCAAAATATTCTGCTATCGCCTTTTCAGCATCGCCCGCATCGGAAACGCGCGCCAATCCTTCAACAAAGGAGACCATTTCTTCGGGTGTCACGTTCGGAGCCGCTTAAATAGCGTAGGGTTGCGGCTCTTCGAGCGCAGTGAGTAGTTCCGCTGCAAGGAACGCACTCGGCAGCGTGAGATGCCATCCGTCGCTCAGACCCGTCCCGATACCGATCAGGATCGGCGAGCCTTGTATTCCGGCACGGATCATCGAAGCACTCGCAGCGATACGGTCCCGATCGACGATAATTGCGTCGCAGGGTTCTTCCTTAAAACGTTCGTGCAGTTCTGTGACCGTACGATACTCCCGCACGCGATAACCATTCGAACGCAAAACGTACGTCACGAACGGGCCGAGCGTTGCATCCGAGGCCAATATCGCTATTTGCGGAAGACGCCGCTGTGTAGCCCTCCGCGGCAAAATCACGGCAAACGTGCTTCCGCGGTTGACTTCACTTTCTACCTCAACCCGGCCACTATGTTTTTCCACCAGCATTTTCACCAGGAACAGCCCTATACCGGTGCCTTGAATTTTGGCGTTTTTGGCGTTCGAAGCGCGCGCGAAACGTTTGAAGAGATTCGGCAACTCGGCAGGCGGAATACCGATTCCGCGATCGGTGATTGCGACACGCACGTACTCGCCCTGCGACCGAACGGTTACGGAAACCACATCACCGTCGGGTGAGTATTTGACCGCGTTTCGAATTAAATTCTCGAACACTTGCCGCAGTCGCTCCAGATCTCCCGAAACGATGCTATCCTCAGTTTCAACGGAAACCACAATGTCGCGTGCATCCTTCATGCGCTCAACGATTTCGCGCACCAACTCACCAAGATTAACATTGTCGACCGCGAGTTCGAGTTCGCCATGCTCGATACGCGATAGCGCGAGCGTGTCGTTTGCAAGCGTATTAAGGCGCGCAACGTTTTTTCGGATCACCGTCGCAGCTTCGCGCGTATCGTCATCCCCCAACGCGCCTTCGGCAATCAATTCCGCGTAACCGAGAATGGATGTCAACGGCCCTTTGAAATCATGCGCTAGTACGGAAATCAAATCGTTTTTCAATTGATTGAGTTGAATGACACTTCCGCGCTGCGACTCCAATTCTGCAACGCTGGCCGAAAGACGTGCGAGCAACTGCTGGCGTTCGATTGCATAGCGCAGCGCCCGGCCCAGCGTGAGTTCGCTCACATATCCTTTGATCAGATAATCCTGCGCCCCCGATTGCACCGCAGTCGTCGCGAGTGCCTCGTCCTGCTGCCCGCTAAGAATGACGATCGGCAACTGCGTGTTCGCCATATGCAGCCGCTGTAACGCCTCGAGCCCTTGCGCATCCGGCAACGACATGTCGAGCAGCCCAACGTCAAACGAACTCTCGCTCAGAATTGCGACAGCATCAGATAGTCGCGATGCAACTTGCACTTCGCGAATTCCAGAATCTTCCAGCAATGTGCGAACGAGCGCCGCGTCTGCCGGATTATCCTCGACAATCAGGACTCGCACGAACTACTCGCTCATTGTTCGGGTGGAAGTTTCACGACGGTCAACCAAAAATTCTCAACAACCGTGATGATCTCGAGAAAACGCGCGAGATCGACCGGTTTACGAATATAGCAATTCGCGTGATATTCGTAGGCTTTCACCACATCCTGCTCAGCTTCCGATGTGGTGAGAATGACGACTGGAATCGTCTTGAGATCTTCGTCGGTTTTGATCCGTCGAAGCACTTCTCGGCCATCCATTTTTGGAAGATTTAAGTCGAGCAAAACGAGGTCCGGACGCACGGCATCGGCATATTTACCCTCACGTTTGAGATATGCCATCGCCTCAGCGCCGTCGGTAACCAGCGTGAGGTTATTGCGAATTTTGCCGTCTTTGAATGCTTCCTGCGTTAGACGAGCGTCGGATGGACTGTCCTCAACAAGGAGGACTTCGATGGTATCCGTTGTTTGAATCATGTTGCCTTTTCCTGTGACGTCGGTAGTGTGAATGCGAAGGTTGCACCTTCTCCGTCCTTGGATTCAACCCACATGCGGCCGCTGTGGCGATCGACGATGCGCCTGCAGACCGCTAGACCGATACCCGTACCGCTATACTCACCCCTCGTATGCAACCGCTGAAAAATCCTAAAAATACGATCGTGATATTCGGGAGCGATGCCGATTCCGTTGTCTGAAACCGAGATTCGCCATTGACCATCGCTCTCCCGGGCGCTCGCGATCTCTACCCGGGGGCGTTCGGATTGGTTGTATTTGAGCGCGTTTCCAACTAAATTCTGCAGTAGCTGGACGAGCTGAATTTCGTCCCCGTGAATGGTGGGAAGCTCCCCAACGATGATCTCCGCGTGGTGCTCCTCAATCGCAACGTACAGGTTGGCAAGCGCCTTCTTCGCGACTGCATTCAAATCGACGGTCTCAAGCGGCTTGCCGTGGCTCGTCACACGGGAGTAAGTGAGAATATCGTTGATGAGCTGCTGCATGCGCATCGCGCCATCGACCGCATACGAAATAAATTCATCGGCGTCGGCGCCGAGTTTCCCAGCATACCGTTTTTGCAAAAGCTGCGTAAACGATGCAACGGTGCGGAGTGGTTCTTGTAAATCGTGCGAAGCGACATACGCAAACTCTTGCAATGATTCATTGCTGCGTTCGAGTGCGACGTTCCGTTTTGCAAGCTGCTCGCGCAGGCCACGCTCTTCTTCAAAACGCGCGTGCTCAATACGCAGCGCAATAGTCCCGAGTATTGCAATAACGGCAATGCCGATCGCGCTGAGCAAGATAATGATATACTGCAGGCGATGAACGGCTTGGGTGGTTGCGTGCTGGATATCCCGATCGGCTTGCGCGGCGCTGTAACGCATGGAATCGACGAGTCCTTTACCAGAGATTTCCACGGTTGTGGCATTACGCTGGTGCGGGGCGGCAATTAACGGTTCGGCAACGGACGCAATCCAGCGCTGATCGAGATCGGAAATGCTTTCAATTTCTTGCCGCGCCAACGGAAGATTGAGTTCAGTAAGATTCTTTTCGATCCGCGAGATAAGCGTATTAAAATCGGCCCGGGAGTCGTGATACGGCTGCAAAAAAAGCTGCTCATTGGTTGCGACGTACCCCCGCACGCCAGTTTCTTGATCGACCACATGCACAATGAGATTTTGGATATCGAGACGCGCGCCGAAGAGCTGCGCAAGTTGTATCTGACTGTTCAAGATCGAGACATAGCTAATTACGCCCAAAATTGCGGACGAAAGCAAAATTGCGAGCAGCGTTAACGTGCTCAGCCGAGCCCAGCGGAACATCCGTGCAACCATTCTCCCGAACCTTCGCGCAGAAGCCCAGAGGAACCCGCCGAAAGCTAGCTCTCCTACGCCATATATCGCACGTGGGTGCCTTTTAACCTGTGCTTAAGAATGGCCGTTTCGCAAGATTTCAACACCGGACCGCAAAACCAACGAGTGTGAAATACCGCACGTATCCCCATTCCGATATAACCGTCAGCGAGGTCGGCTTTGGCCTGTGGACAACCGCGACCGGCTGGTGGGGCGAAAAAACCGACGATGAAGCCGTGGCCATGCTGCGGGAGGCCCGCGACCTCGGAATTACATTGTTTGACGCTGCCGATACCTACGGCAACGGCCGCAGCGAAGAGCAACTCGCCAAAGCTTTTGGAGGCCGGGCAGACGTCGTCTACGCAACAAAGTTCGGATACGATTTCTACAATTTCGGTAACGGCCGCTACGAAGACGGTACTCGCGGCCAAAACGAAATTCCGCACGATTTTTCACCGAAGTTTGTACGATTTGCACTAGAACAATCGTTGAAGCGCCTGCAAACCGACTGCATCGATATCTACCAAATTCACAACGCTCGCATGTCTCAAATCGAAGACGACATTCTCTTCGAACTGCTTGAGGATTTCAAGCAGGAGGGTAAGGTCCGCATGTACGGCGTTGCCCTCGGCCCTGCAATCGGTTGGCTCTACGAAGGCATCGACGCAGTCCAAAAACGCAACATCGCAACCCTCCAAATCATCTGGAACATCCTCGAACAATACCCCGGCAACGCACAAATCACATCTGCACACGATGCAAATGCTGATACCGGATTCATGATACGTGTCCCGCATTCAAGCGGTATGCTCGAAGGAAAATATACAGAAGACACGGTGTTCCCAGCCGGCGATCATCGCCGCCACCGCCCAAAATCGTGGCTCATCAACGGCATCAAAAAAATCGAACACCTTCGTTTCCTCGAACTGCCAAATCGCACGCTCGGACAAGCTGCAATCCAATGGCTTCTCAACGAACCTCGCGTCATGTCGGTGCTACCGAATATCTACGATCGCGAACAATTACGCGAATTCGCCGGCGCCCCGGATACACTGCCGTTAACCGCTGAGGAACTGCAGCACATCACGGAACTCTACGCCCAAAACTTCGGCATCGAAGAACCCCCCATGAACTTCAAAGGAACCATGGAACGCGCCGCACAAAATCTCGCTGTGTCACACTGAGCGTAGTCGCGAAGCGACCTAGTCGAAGTGCCGTCGAAATCTTTACTAGAGGAGTACACGTGGAACAGATTCTGACTCATGAAGCGCCCGCGCCGATCGGCCCGTATAGCCAAGCGATTAAAAGCGGCGGCTTCCTCTTCTGCTCCGGTCAGGTCCCGATCGATCCGCAAACCGGCAACATCGTCGAAGGTGATATCTCGACACAAGCCGCACGCGTTCTCACAAACCTCGGTGCGGTGCTGCAAGCTGCCGGCCTCGATTATGCAAACATCCTAAAAACAACTATTTTTCTCGTCGACATGAACGATTTTGCAGCCGTCAACGCGGTGTACGAACGCTACTTCGGCACCAGCAAACCCGCACGCTCGACTGTCGCTGTTTCTGCGTTGCCCAAAGGTGCCCGGGTCGAAATCGACGCCATCGCTCAATTGCAATAGCCGAGCGGTATGTGCTACTTCACTTGCACCGCAAGAGTGATCGTACCTTGGCCAATGTCTCCGGAGCCTTGCGAGAGTGCCGTGAAGCCCATTGGCCAGAGCTGGAAGCTTGAACCACCAATCGTTGCCGCAAATTTCGTGTCGCTGCCGGACGTAAAGGTAGATGAGCCGGTGCTACCTGCCGGAATGCCGGTATAGTACAAAAATGTCGTGCCGTTCGTCGAGTCGCCACAATCGCTCGTATGTGATGGGCCACAGAGCGCGTTGGTGATTGTCCCAAGATTGTTCTGCAGTTGATAGAGCACGCCGTTACTGAATGTCGCCCAGTTCGCAGTTGTATTTTGACTGGTCGTCGCGAGCGTTCCATCATCGGTAATGATCAATGATCCCGCTGCCGTAGGCTGCAATGCTGCGGCAGGCTCATTCGATCCTGTACCGGGGCCAGCAATAATATTTCGATAATCAATGGTATACAGAATAATTCCCCCAGGACACACACCTAATGCCGGGTAGGTTGGAGATACTCCTGAGGGACAGCCGGAATTGAGGATCGAGAATGTCTTGGTAATTGGCACCCAGCCGGGATACATTTCGTTGTGCGTGCTATTACTGAGGGGAGTCGATTCATTGTCGACGGCATTGATCGAGGCATCATAGCGAGTATACGCAACGAGTCCGCTTTGTGGTGCGGTATAGACAGTCCAATAGGTCACGGTTACGGTCACCGGAGAAAGAATCGTAGCGAGTTTTACGCAATACTGCGCGGAAAACGTGGCACCGGCACCCGATGAATTGTTATTCCCGATCGTATTCATAACCCAGTCACTCGTGAGGCTAACGCTGCAAAGACCCGTTGCTACTGTCCCATTCGTCGAACAGTTCGGTCCGGTTTCCGAACCATTATCGGCACAAATTTCCACTTTCCACCCCGATGGTGCAGCAGGTGCGGTTGCCGTCAGTGTTATGGTATCAGCCGAAAGCGTTGACATATTGGAATAATACAGTTCATTCGGAACGTCGATCGTCGGGGCGGAAGCGAGGGAAAGCGTATTTCCGCTTGGCGAGCCAGGCGTTGCGCTCGAATTGATGAGCTGCGTCGTTCCTACCGGAATTGCGCGTGCCGTAAAATCGTTGCTGGCATTGACTGTCTGAACACCGTCGTAGCTGCCGGTTTCATTCGCGCCGAAAAACGTTGCCTCACCGGAATCATAGGGCCCATTAAAAATCGTATTCGCCGCAATTGCCGGGGCAGCTCCAAGCAGCGCCGCGAGCACGAGCATAATAACGACTCGCAGCCAACGCGACGGCATCAGTTTTTGCCCCATCCGAAGATGCGATCGACCAGGGTTGTCGCAGTCACATAGACGCCTTTATGTTGTGGTTGGTCGAGGAGCGTTGGGTCGACGCTGCCGGAAAAATTATAGCCCGCGGCTAGGCGCGTGCTGTTGCCGAGCTGATAGCCGACTTCGCTTACAAAATCTGCTGAACGCGCACCAGAAATCGAAGGTTCGTCAGTCTGTCGCACTTCGGCACCGATATCGAAGCGCGTGCCGATATCTTTGCGGAGGCGGATACCGGTAAGCATTGTATGGGCGACATAGATGCTGTCGCCATTGAGCTTATAGGCAAATTCACCGGCGAGTTCGACATCCCGCCACGGACGGTACAACTCCTGAACTGCAATCGTGCTGCCGATTCCATCGGTGCCGTACGATCCATTCGATCGTTCGTAATCAATCAGTGATGTAAAGCGATCGCTTTCGGCGGAACGATATGCAATTGAGATACGGTCGTCGATCGCGTCGATGCCATTGCCGTAAGCTCGCTGCGAACTTCCAACAATTGAAAACACCGGTGAAAGTTTTCCCGCAATCGCCGCGCTGAAGGTACTGCCGCTCCCGAAGCCGGCACGCGTTTGATACGAAATCGTGGTTCGCGCCCGCTGCCCGTTCGTGTACGCGAGCGTTGCTCCCCACACCGTAAAACCACCGGGAATCTCCGTTCCGCTTACGGTGCTTCCTCCACCGATAGTGTTGGCAGACTGCACGAAGAAATTGCCGCTCATGTGCGTGTTCAACACGAATTTCTGCTGGACGCCAACTGCCGAATATATATTCTCTGCACTCCCCGTGCCGCTGACGACGTAGTCACTACTGACCGTGGTCATCGGCGAAAGTGGCCGTTCGAAACCGACTTGCAGCGCCCGCGTCGCTGCAGCTGTGTAGGTAAGCGCCTGTGTTGAACCGGCAAAGCTTGCTGCAGGTTGGTCACTCCAAAGTTCGCGTATGTACAGACTCCCCTTCTGCGGGAAATTATAATTCGCTTGAGCAAGCACTTGCGTCGGCTGCGTAGATCCCACGTCGCTGCCTGACAGCGTTCGATACGTTTCTGCTGAAAATGTAAGCCGCTTCGACGCCTGATACGTGCCACCCAAATGCGCTTGCATCTGCGAACCATTCGAAACAGCAGTGGGTGCCGGAGACGCTGGGGGCGAATTGGGTACGAGAGACGTTATCGTCGAACCGGTTTGTACGTGTTGCAAAACACCGCCTTGAAAAGAAAGTTTTGCATTCGGGTACCACTGGTACGCAAGCGTCGTATCCTGTTCGGCGCTATAGATTCCTTGATAGCGGCTCGTTTGCCCGTTCACGCTGAGCAAAAATCCATTGCGCCGAGGGACGACATTCGCAAATTGCGCGTGATAGGTAAGCAAACCCGGTGTTGCAAGGCCGCCAAACGGATCGTTGTAGCCGTCGGAGGTTTCTTGAAAACCCAGTGAGAGTGCATCGAAACCGTGACGCTCGTCGAGATGTGCTGAGAATGCATCGCCCGCTCCACCGTTTCCGACGGCCGCGAACGGATTTATCGTTCCAAATAATGGAATACCGCCGCTGCTACTCGCATGTGCAATCGACCATGAGCCACTTTGCCACGAATGCGCAAGAGTTTGTGTAAAAAGCGAAAAATTCTCGGCACCCGTCGCATCATTAACGTAACCAAATTGCAATGTTGTCTTGGCAATTGATGGATTAATGCTAGCATTTCCAAGATCGAACCGCAATGAACCACCCGTCGTTTGCGAGTGCACGTTTACCCCCTGATACTGATACTGCACGAGAACCGCTTGCGGGTTGAAATTTTGATCGAACGGCAGTGGAATATTGATGAAGCGCAAAATTCCGGTAGCATAATCGATCGTGTAATCGATATTACGTAGGAGTGGCGTCATGGAAAGAACTGCACCAGTGGTGCGATTGAGAGCAACGAGCTGCAAATAGTCCGATCCGACAACGATATCCGGCTGCAGCGGTTGTTCCAGCGCAGAAAGCCCGGATACTGGAAAAACCTGCTGTATGTAGGCAACATCGTTGCGCGCAGTAAATGCGCGCGCGTGGATTGCATTATTTCGTCCGGCAGCGATCTCTGCATCTGCCCCGCTCAAGAGTTGCTGGTACGTTCCGACATCGCTCGTTCCAATATCAGCATTGAACTGCCCCCACGTGAAGCTATCTTGTTTCCGCTCAAGTCGAAGGTAGAGGTGATCGTTCGATGCTGGACCTGCGAGTAGTTGGGATGCGTCTCCATAGGTAAGGAATGGACGCTCATTCGGATCATCAACAAATGATCCATACGATGACAATGGGGCGAGTGGATTTTGCGATTCATATGCCAGCGTGAGCGATGATAATTTTCCAATGGCTCCATTTGCATACAGCGCCGTACGGAGCCGTCGCGCTGCGCCGTTATCACAGGTCCCGGTTCCATCCACGGAAGCCGGCATCGAACCTGCACCAACATTCACAATGCCGTTGACGAACGGCCTGCGGATATACGGATCGATATAAAACATGCGCTGCTCATGCACATTTCCGATAACAAAATCGAGTGTTAACGGACCCGCAATGATCCCCGGCTGAACGTTCAAGCGCACGTAGCCTCCCGGCGTGACCGCACTTTCAAACACCGAAGCACTCGAATTCCCAAAGCGAGCACCCCCTTTTAGGATGGTGACGCGAAGTTTATCACCAGGTGCAGCCGGATGCCCCCAGTGATCGACCACCGTTATATCGAGCGGCGCGACACTTGCGCCATCGGCTACGAGTGGTCCCGCAAAACCAACTTGCAGCGCGGCCGGCGCTCCGGGACCGTACATTGTTTCCGATGTGGCCGTCCCTCGCAAACCGTTCGTACCAAGCGGTATTGCCGTAAGTGTATTTGGACCCGGTAGCAGCGCTACGCCATAAAAGAAGTACCGCGTCTCGCCGGTTTTTACATCCACAGTTCGTTTCCCAAGCAACGTCACAGGAACGAGATTACCGTTAACGCGCAATTCGACACCGGCTCCGCGTACTGTCGAAACGATGACTGTTGTTTCGTCGATATCCGACCACCCATCCTCAGACGGAAAAAGAACCGTCGCCTGCAAATTTTCAGCCGCCGTGTACGATATATGCTGCAAATCCCCATAGGTCGTTGCAGCCTGTACCGACAATGGCATGGCCACGAAAAGTGTCACACTGAGCACAGCTGCGACATGAATAGAACAGTTCATTGGATTGGCTCTAAAGCGAATTCAACGTCTTCGATTATTCCATCATCGAGGATGCCGTGGGCGAGTTGCTGCATAGCGTGGGTTGAGTTCATGCGTTGGTCTGGGAACGGATGCGTGTTTTTTGGCAACGTTGTCGGGTCGAGGCGTAGAGCGTGCATCCCAGGGCGCACTGCGGGGAACGAGAAACGTCCGTCGCTGTCGGTTGTTACTGAGCTGCCATCTTCGAGATAGATACGGATGCCCGCAACACCAATGTCACCGCGTGCGAAATGCTCGTCGGATGTATATGCGATGAAGACACGGCCGGTGATTGGGTAACGTTGCGAAAACGCACCTCCAACAACGAGCACGGTGACCGCAGATGCACCGCTGGCACGAAAGCCCGCAACGGCTACGGCGCCGTCAGCAGCGGCTTGGTTCGTAAGGTTTGTATTCGGACCGACAGACGGAAAAACGATTGCGTTATACGTTATCGTATGCGAGGCACCATTCGGAAGCGCCGGTAAAGACCATAGTATCGTAGCCGCACTGCGAGTAGCATTCACCGGTTCGAAAAGAGCGCCATCGAGGCGCGCGGTGTGAGGAGCGTATAGCATTCCCGGGGGAAGCGTATCGATAATTTGTGTGGTGCTGAGTTGTTGTCCCGATGTGTTATTCAAGACGATGGTAAAACCGATGAGATCGCCGGGCTGAACCGTTGGGCGATCAGCATTCATCGTGAGTGCGATGCGATAGGTTGGCTGTGGGCCTACCCCGAGTGACGAGGGGGTCTTCCCCGAACTACTTTGCGTCGAATATTCACGATTTCTCCCATCCATATATGTGGCCGTCGCATAATTGACGATCGTCGCTCCGCTTCCACTGTTACCGGCTGCATTGCACCATGCACTGGCCAGGAGGACAAGAAGCGCAAGTAGTAGCGTGAACCGGCGAAAAAAATGATTGAGCAACGTGCTGTCACGTTTACTTCACGCTCAGCGTGAAGCTGATCGTGCCTTGCCAGTCGAGATTTGCCGGCTCGCTGACAGGCAACGTTGGGTTGCCGGAGATTCCGCTTTGGAAATACCCTTTTGGTGCGAGTTGAAAACTCGACGTTCCACCTACCGCGTCGGTGAATTTCGTTCCGCCTGCTGAAAAGGTCGTCGAGCCACCGCCGCTTGCCGGAAGATTCGTCCAGTAGGTAAAGAGCGATGCATCACCACTTGCACGAGCAACGCTGTTGCTATCACTATCGGCGGGCGCCGACTGTAAACCGGTCGTAAATGTTGCCCAGTTCGGTGTCGTGCTCTGGCTCGTTGTCGAAAGCGTGCCATCGTCTGTAACGGTGAGACCGTTGAGGTGCGTGATCGCCTGTGCGAACGAGGCGTTCGTACTTGAAAGCCCCATCACGAGATTGCGATAATCGATCGAATACACGATCGTGCCACCGGGACACACTTGTGCCCCTCCGGACGATGTCGCCGGCAACGAGGGCGACGTTCCACTCGGGCAGTTCGTCGCTGTTACATTTGCTAACGTCGTCAATGCAATGAAACTCGAATACAGCTCATCGTGGGTCGAATTCTGCTTCGTGCCGTCACCGTTCGATGTTGCCGTAATCACGGCATCGAAACGCGTGAAATAGGCCGTATTCGATGGGACAACGTATTTCACGTAGTATTGCAGCGTCGCACCGGAGTTGATGCTCACGTTCGTTGCCGTCGATGTCGAAGAACCATCCGTCGCCCCTCCAAGTGCTGTCGAGCATGCCCCATTAGAGTAAATGCCGACCGTCCATCCTGTTACGGAAGCCCCACTGGAGGTTGTGGGAATCGAATAGGCGGTCGGCACATTAGCGAGGATACTATCTTGATCGTTCTTATTACCGTTGTTATACAGCGTATGCGCGACGCATAGTGTTTGCGATGCGCTGGTCTTTACTGTGGTTGCGGGTGTGCCCAATGTCGTCGAGGTATTGATGATACCGTCGCCCGATTGCCCGAACGGCACCGCGGTAAAATCTCCATTATTGTCGTTGCTGACAACGCCATCGTACGAACCGGTTGCATCACCGCCTTGGTTCGTGCCACTCGCATCATACGGTCCGGTTAGTGTACCGTATGTTGCCAGCGATTGAATCTGTACGTTATTCGAGGCGCCTGCGGTCAATGTCGAGGTGTAATTGATGCCTTCTCCACCCGTCGTCAATACACTCGCCGACGTACTATCTGCAGTTCCGCCGGAGATGCCGGGACCCAGAATATGCTCGGTCGACTGATTGTCGCCGCCGAGGGCATCGCTCACGTTGGTAATGGAATTTGCATTCGCCGATCCCGTTCCTGTCGGCTGCGCTACGGTGAATGAATATTGCACGGCTGGAAAACTCGCAACATTCGAATTCCCGTTGGTCGTGCTATTACTATCGGTGCAAAGTTCAAAACCGCTCGTACTTGAGCATGAACCGCCGACGATCAACACACCGAGGTAATACACGGCCGCGCTGGTTGGAATCGTCCACGCGGTCGTTCCGGTCGCAGGCGTACCCGATGCAACCGCCCAGCTTGCGCCACTGCTCGATGTGCTATAGACGATATACGCCTTTGCACTGCTTCCGAAACCATATGCTGTATTTGCGGTAAGGCTAACTCTAGCATTGCTGCCGCTAATATTACTCAATGCCAGCGGTGCACTACTGAATTGCGGTATTTTATCGGAGAGCAACACACCACCATTGCCGCCGCCGGTCGGCCATGCACCGCCGATTAACGCTTTGACGGACTGCAAATCTTTGACCGCTTCCGAGCCGCCGTTATGTCCAGAAACCGTGTACGTTATGTCACCGATATTTTCGCCAGCGGGGGGACTCGAGGTTACTTGCGATTGCGATTTGTATTGGTCGATACGTGCATCCGCGATCACATAGTTCGTTTCAGCAGCATTCTGTGCAGCCGAGGTCTCAGCGGCAGCGGAACCGGCAGCTGCGTATGCAATCTGCGCATAGAGCGTCGAGGTTGCAGTGACCGTCGGGGGAGCCCCCGTTCCCGCGCTGCTTGCGATCGTATAATAGACTGTGACCGTCACCGCCGAGCCGGCTGCAACCACGTTGCCACTCTGATTTAAATAGAAATCGAGCGCACTGGTATCGCTTCCCGTCAGCGCGGTGAAATAGGAGGTGGTCGAACCAACCGTCAGAGCGTATTTGCAGGCAGATGATTCTGATCCGGCTGGCGTCGTACACGTCGAGGCGCCGTTACCTAATGTCAACGAACCTGCGTCGGTTCCACCCAATGCGGCATCGGCTGGTGACGTGAGATTACTTGTACCGCTAACTTGCAGATTACCGGATGCGTTACCGGCATTGGTCAAAAGAAACGTATCCGTTACGAGTTGTCCCGGCGCGTAATCGCTTCCACCTCCGGCCGTTTCAGAAATTGTCGCTGCATTTTGCACGATCGTTGTAACGGTATTCGAAGTCGTGCTGTACGTATTTCCGCCTGCGTCCTTATAGGTTGCACTCGCATTGTTGGTGATCTGCGTTCCCGGCGCCGTCGCCGCCGTTACCGGGTTCACCTGAACGACAAAGACGTTTATAACAACTGCACACGCAATAATTGCGGCACATACACGCTTTGCGAATATTCCGCACGTGTGTTTCATTTCACGTGCACTTCATAACTGAAGGTAGCGGTTTGCCGTACGCCGAGTTGCGTTACGGTCCAGCGTACTGCACGGTAATTCGAAGGATCTGCCAATTTCTTGACGATCCTTCCATTCGGTTCTTTTACGCTCGTCGTGGGCCTAGCGCTCCACGTTATACCGTCGAGCGTGTATTCAACCGATGCATCAATCGATGAAAACGCACTATTTGTCACGAACGCTGCACCGGCGGGAATATGGCCGACGGGTTCGAATTGGAGTGCGGCTCGATCACCACTATTGCTCGCAACGATCGTGTAACGAAGCCGCTCGCCGCGCTTGATCCCCTCGGGGGGCAATGGAACAACACTCGGTTTCCCGTCATGAAACACAACGGCGCTGCTGCTTAGGACGAGTTTGACGTTCGGCCGCGCCTGGGCTGCAATACTACAACAGAATACGGCAGCCGTTAGTGCTGCTGAAGCCGGGATAAGAGAAGAAAATCTCACACACGCCCCCCTCCTTGGGTGCGTCCCCCACCCGAGAGGACGAGAGATCTCACTCGCGGATCAACCGCTTTGAGAAGCGCCCCGCAGTGAAAATCCGTTTTTCACCTACCAGCCAAAAACAGCTGGTACAAGCTCGGCGCCGTTGCGTATTATTAAACCAAAATATGTTCTTTGTAAATTAAAAACCCGTAAAGCAAACGTTCTTGCTTCAACAGTTTTGTGTAAAGAACGTTACCTCACTATGCAGACCAAGCGGAGTCTGTGGCTATTCATCAAGCCGTTGATCGTTATTTTACAAGCGGTAAAACATTGCTCGGTGTGAGCGGATAGAATGTCATGGCAACTACGGCAACCCCGCATAAAATAAGGCTTATCCAAGCGAGCGGTACGAGCGAATGTTGCTCTTGTTGATGCGTCATCGCACCGTTAGCACGAGCATGTTGACGCGTTAGCGGAGCGTCACCACCCGCGATATACATTTCACGGATAATCTTCGCGTATGCATAGAGCGAGATCGCGGTACCAAGTATCAGGAAAACCGCGAGCCATGCATACCCTGCATTCGTACTCGAAGCGAGAATCAGAATTTTCCCAAGAAATCCCGCCGTCGGCGGTAAGCCCGCTAACCCCAACAAGAAAATCGTCATCATAGCCGCGAGCACCGGTCGCCTGCGTCCAAGCCCACTATAGGCCGTCAGCGACGAACCGAATTCATCGTTCTCGAGCGAAACTCCATTCCCCGGCAAAACCGTCCTTGCACGGGCATCTGCCGAGAGGACTGCTGCAACTGCAAATGCGCCAAGGTTCATAAATGTATACGCGGCAAGATAATAGATCGCGTACCGCAATCCGAGCGCGGTTGTTCCAGCAAGCGCCGTAAGAATATACCCGACCTGCGCAATACCCGAATATGCAAGTAAACGCTTGAGATCGCGCTGCGCGAGCATACCGACATTCCCAACGATCATTGAAATCGCCGCCGCGATCCAAATCGGGAGCAAGAGTTTTGCCTCGATTCCGCCAGGAAGCGCAGCATAGATGAATCGCGCAAACACCGCCAGCACCCCGGCTTTGGTTGCAACCGACATGAACGCCGTTACTGGAAGCGGAGCTCCCTCGTACACATCCGGAGACCACGCATGAAACGGCACAAGACTGAGTTTAAAAGCGATGCCGATCGAAAACATGCAACTGCCCATCCAGAACAATGGACTGGCGACGAGTGCAGGATTCACGAAGTCGGCAAGCTGGACGCTCCCACCCGCACCAAACAACAACGCCATCCCAAAGAGCAGAAATGCCGACGCCGTCGAGGAAAGAATCAAATATTTCAGCGCCGATTCCCGCGCCGTCGCCCGATCGGCAAGCCCGCAAAGACAATACAGCGCGAGCGAAAGCAACTCAAGCCCCAAAAAAATCGTCATTAAATTCGCAGCGCCCGCCATAATCAACGCACCTGTCGCGCTCCACAGCATCAACGCAACCGATCCCGCAATCCGTCCCGAGCTCCCTATCGCACCATACAGTACCAGAGACCCAAGCAAAGCCAGGACAACAATCTCTTCAAACACCGTTGTAAATCCGCCGGAAATGAACCCACCGAAAAACGAATTATACGGATGATTGTACTGCTGCAAAACAAAAACCCCGGTAACCGCAGCGCCCGCCACCCCGAGCCCAATCGCTACATACCTCTTCAACTGCGCCCCCGCAATCAAATCAGCGATCAAAACCAAAAGCCCAGCAACCGCTGGAATAAACGCGGGAATAACAGCATTCCAATCGTTACTACTAAACGGAATTATCACTTAAACACAACCTCCCGCCTCATGCCACCCCGACGACCGGAGGATGCCGAAGGCGGCCGCAGTCGAGGGGCCGGCGTAACAGAAAGCTGCGAAACGGTTGTCGCAAAGGATCTCGTATCAAAGTTCAACAGCATCTTCGGCTGGACCCCAATGAGAACCAACGCCGCAAGTAAAGGCGCAACAGCCAAACCCTCAATCCACGTAAGATCATGATGCTGCGGCAGCCCCTTCACCTCAGGCCCATTCATAATACCCTGGAAAAGCCGCAACATATACGCAGCCGCAATAACAATTGGAATTAACGCCAAGACTGCCGCCCAAATCAAGCCGCTTTGATACACCCCGGTAAGGATAACGATCTCACCAACAAAACCACCGAGCCCCGGCAATCCAAGCGCCGCAAGCGCTGCGATGCAGAGCGCACCTGCGAGCCGCGGATTCGCATACCCCAGCCCACCAAGCTGTGAGAGCGACCGCGTCCCTTCGCGCTGCTCGATATAGCCCAGCAGAAGAAAAAGCGCCGCACTGAACAGCCCGTGCGCCACGATATACACGATCGCCCCTTGCAGAGCGAGGGCGTTGAAAGAAAAGATCGCGATCAAAATAAGCCCAAGATGCGAAAGCGATGAATACGCAACAATGCGCTTCACATCGTTTTGCGTGAGTGCAATAACCGCACCATATACCAGCGAAATCGCACCAAGCACGACGAACACCCCAGCATACTGCTTCATATAATCCGGCAAAAACGCCGCACCAATGGCAATAAACCCATAAAGCCCGGCTTTCGACTGCACCGAACTCACGACCGCAACCATCGGCGGAGGTGAACCTGAATACGTCGGCGGCATCCACGTGTGCAATGGCCACACCGGCGTCTTCACCAAAAACGCGAACGCGAACCCGGCGAAAATCCAGGGGGCCCAGCTTCCAACGATGTGTGCGCTCGAACCGATAATATCGGTCGAACCATGAATCACTCCGAAAGCCGCGGTCGCAAACAGCAGCGTTAAACCACCCGCAAAATTATAGATGAAATACCGCCATGCTGTGTGCGCATGCTCGCCCCAGCGAATCAGGCAGAAAAAGACCGGCAGCAGCATCAGGTCCCAACCCAGTGCAAAAACAAGCAAATCGCGAGCTAGGAACACAACTAGCATCGAGGATTCCAGCAACAGCAGTAGCGCGATCAAGCTGCGTCGATCCCGTTCATCCGTTGCCAGAATTGCGCCGAATGTCGCCAGCGTCAAGACAATGACGATCCAAAAAGAAATCGGCGTCGCTGCAAAATGAAATGCCGCATCGAACGGGCGCGAAAGCCAGTGAATGCGTATCTCATCATTCCGAGCCGCAATTGCGAGTACGAACGTGATCGCAGCAACGATAGCGCCGACTGCTTTACCGATTGAACCCGAAGTGTTCTTTGGCATGAAAAAGAGCAGTACGGCAACGAGCGCGGGCAGCAGGATCAACGTCAATAACATTAGTGCGCACCTACGATCGCGTAATATGCCAGCAAGCACACTGCGCCCAACACCAGAATGAACGCGTACGCCCGCACGAGCCCGGTTTGTAGCCAGCGCACCAACGAGCCAAGCAGACTTGCAGACGTGACAGCTCCACGAACCGCTCCGTCAATAACCTGCGGATCGAGAAATTCCCCAAACGCCGCTCCAAGAAACTTTGACGTACGAACAAACAGCACATCGATCGCCGCGTCGACATAAAACGCATGTACCAGGACGCCCGGCATCCGCACCGATTCGTCGCGCAAGCGCACAACGGCATTACTGCGCGCAGCCTCTGTTCCATAACGTATCCAGGCAATCGCAATACCGGCAATCACGAGCACCAGCACGATCAACGTCGTTATTCCCTCCGATATCGGCGGTATATTTTGCAGAACACTCACCGTAAATTGCCCAGCGAAAAACTGCGCCCACGCCGAGTGCTCGCCACCAAACAACAACCACCCAGCCAGCACCGTCGGCACGATCAAAATGCCAACCGGCACGGCCATAAGCCATCCCGGCGCATGAGCATGCGTGTCGCCGACATGCGGTTCGGCTTGTGTTCCCGCGGCCGCTTCCGTTTCCGCATCCGCGGATTTCGGAACGCTCATGCCCAAATCGCCCGGAGCGACGTTTCCTCGATATTCGCCGGCAAACGTTACGAGTAGCATGCGAAACATATAATACGCAGTAATTCCAGCCGTAATAATTCCAATTGCATACAACCACGGATGGCCGTGCTGAAGCGCACCATAAATTACTTGATCTTTACTAAAGAACCCACTAAATCCCGGAATACCGCAGATTGCCAGCACACCGATCGTCATCGCCCAGAATGCAAATGGCAACTTTTTCGCTAAACCGCCCATACGCCGCACATCCTGCTCGTTCGCAAGCGCGTGAATGATTAATCCGGAACCGAGAAATAACTGCGCTTTAAAAAATGCATGCGTAAAGAAATGCGCGACCCCGCCCTCATACGCACCCACCCCCACACCCATGATCATGTACCCGATCTGCGACATGGTCGAATAGGCCAGAATGCGCTTGATATCCCATTGCGCCGTTCCAAGTATCGCGCCCATGAGGGCAGTCAACGCACCGATCGTCCCAACCAGCAACTGCGCCTTCGGTGACTGACTCCACAACGGTGCACACCGCGCGACCAAATACACCCCCGCGGTAACCATCGTCGCTGCGTGGATGAGTGCCGATACCGGCGTCGGGCCTTCCATCGCGTCCGGCAACCACGTATGCAGGGGGATCTGCGCTGATTTCGCCGCCGCACCGATAAACAAACAGACACACACCGCGAGCAGCGCTGTCGTTCCAAGCGCACCAGCATTGGCAAAGACATCTCCGAAACCAAGCGATCGCGTATATGCGAAAAGAATAAAGATCGCAAGCATAATACCGACATCGCCGGCAACATTGATGACAAATGCCTTACGCGCCGCCGCAACCGCCGACGGGCGCTCGAACCAGAACCCGATCAAGAAATACGAAGCGAGACCGACCAGACCCCACCCAACGAGCAACCCGACGAAGTTATCGGAAAGCACCAACGTCAGCATCGCAAAAACGAAGAAATTCATATACGCAAAAAATCGCGCATATGCACGATCTCCATACATATATCCCATCGAATACACGTGGATCAGGAACCCGACTCCGGTAATAATAAACGCCCAAATCAGCGAAAGCGGATCGAGCAGTAATCCAAAATCAAACCCCGGTAACCAAGAAAACAACGCCTGATGCGCACCCAAGAGGTTCGTGGCGGCAACGTTCGAGTCGCCTACCCTCGTTTGCGTTCCAGCCTGCCACGACAGCAGCGTGAGAACAAATGATGCGCCCATCGCCGTACATGCAAGCCAACCGGCAACCTGCTTCAACTGCGGCCCAAACACCCAGCAAAGTATCGCACCTGCAAGCGGGAGCAACCACAATGCCACAATCAACGGATACGATCCGTCTACACCAAGCATATGATGCATCATCCGTGCAGTGTCCTTACTTCGTCAACATCCACATTCTGCGCACTTCTAAATACCGTCACAACGATCGCAAGTCCAATCGCTGCCTCGGCGGCTGCAACGGTAATCACTAAAAACGCAAAGACATGCCCCGCATTATTCAACCAAACACGCGCGAAAGCGAGAAATAACAGATTCGCAGCGTTCCACATTAACTCAATTGACATCAGCATGATAAGTGGATTGCGGCGCAACAACACTCCGGCTACGCCAATAAAGAAAATAATCGCCGAAAGGCTGATGTAATTCGCAATTGCGACGGGAAGCACACCGCTCATTCCTCACCCCCACGCAGAATCGCTTCGCGCAATTCACGCTGTACGGCGACCGCACGCTTACGCGATGCGACGTATGGCGTCTGATCCCCGGCCAGCAAAATTACGCCAATTACCGCGACCATCAGAATGAACGCCGTAATTTCAAACGGTAGCAAATGCACGGTGAACAATGCTTTCCCAAAATCCGCAACGCTCCCGAACACATCGGCCTCACCGGCAAACCCAACCGTCGAAAGCATCCGCGCACCACTCGTTGAGATAACCGCCGGCGTTTGCAGTGAAACATGAGCCGTTGCATACACGGTTGCACCGAGCGCAATCAGAATGAGCGCAACCGCCGGAATCCCGATCTTCGGTAAACGGTTGGGCCCTGCCGAAAACGGCGCGACGCCGCTGCTCAACAGCGCAATAACGAACAAGAACAACACTAAAATCGCGCCGCTGTACACGATGATTTGAATCGCGGCCAAAAACTCTGCAGAAAGCGTGATGAACATAAAGGCCAACGCCGTAAAATGTACCAGCAATCCAACCACGCTATAAACGGGCTTCGACGCTGAAATTACCCACATCGCACTCGCGATCAACACGATCGCAAGAATCCAAAACGCAATCATCCAGCCAGCCCCCGGCGCTGCGTTTTCAAAATCTCGCCACGCCATGTTGCCGAATACCCGTCTGCGATGTTCGTCGTTGATTTTACGTCGGCAACCTGTCCGAGATCGGCCGGAATTCCACCCGGCCGCTCATCGGGCGGCGCGCCGACACCGGCTTCGGGTGGTACGAGCAGCCGATCTTTGCTATAGATGAATGAACCGCGACGATAATCAGCCATCTCAAATCGCGGCGTCAGTACAATTGCATCGGTTGGACATGCTTCTTCGCACATACCGCAGAAAATGCAGCGCAATTCATCGATTTCATATCGTACCGCATAGCGTTCACCAGGTGAACGGCGATCCTCCGGCGAGTTTTCCGCGCCGATCACGGTAATTGCATTCGCAGGGCAAGCGCTCGAACAAAGCTCGCACCCGATGCAGCGTTCCTTGGCATCCTCATACCTTCGCAATTCATGCAACCCATGAAAACGCGGCGCATGCTGCTTCTTCACCGATGGGTATTCAATCGTTGGCCGGCGCTTGAACATAAATCCGAAGGTGATCCCGAGACCCCTCAAAATCGCAAGAATATTAAATAGCTGCTTTTTTGTAGTGACTATCGGTTTTTGGAGTGTCCCATTAGTCGTTTGCTGCATCTTAACCCCAAACCGCAACGATAACAGCCGTCGCGATCAAATTGAGCGTCGCAACCGGCAGCAATACTTTCCATCCAAACGCCATCAAGCGATCATAGCGAAAACGCGGCAGCGTCGCACGGAGCCACATATAAAAGAACATAAACGCGCCGACTTTCAGGAGAAACCATACGATACCCGGCACAATCGTTAAACCAGCGGGCGCATTCCAACCACCCAAGAAGAGCAGCGTTGCAATACATGCAACCGTCAGCATGTTGACATATTCGGCGATGAAGAATAAACCAAAACGCAACCCTGAATATTCGGTATGAAAGCCCGCCACCAGTTCCGTTTCCGCTTCGACGAGATCGAATGGCGTGCGATTCGTTTCGGCAACCGCTGTAATCGTATAGAGCAGAAAGCCGACCAGTTGCGGCACAACAAACCACACCTTCTGCTGGGCGTGTACGATGCCCGCAAGTGAGGTCGTTCCTGCGAGAATGAGCACTCCGACAAATGACATCGTCATTGCAAGTTCGTAAGAAATCATTTGCGCCGTCGAACGCACGGAGCCCAGAAGCGGATATTTCGAACCTGACGCCCAGCCGCCGAGTGAAATACCGTACACACCGATCGACGTGATCGCCATGAGAATTAATATTCCGGCATTGACGTTGCCGATAGCCCAAACCCCGGTTGACGATTCGCTAAACGGAATAACCGCGTACGCGGCAAACGCCGTCAACAGCGATATGAACGGCGCCAAACGATAGATCAGTGGATCCGCCGACTTCGGCGTGAGATCTTCTTTAAGAATCAGCTTCGCCGCATCGGCAGCCGGCTGCATCAAGCCCCACGGTCCCACGCGATTTGGCCCCGGCCGAAGCTGCATCCAGCCAAGCACCTTCCGCTCAAAAAGCATTGCATACGCAAATGTCGTGATGACGACGAAGGCGAGCACACCCGATTTAATGAGTACGAACTGCCATATTGGCGCTGTCAGGAAATTCAATGCAATCTGCACGTTACGCCTCCACCTGCGAAAACGCCGCATGCTTTATCACGTTTGCCTCGAGTTCTTCCGCAGCCGGCAGCACAACACTGAGTTGCTGCCCCAACCCAATCAGCATCTCTCCATCGGACAGCACGCCGTCGGGCGGCTCTAACGAACGATTGACAGGCAACACGTCGCCTGCGAGATTGATCGTCGTTCCATTCTTCTCGAACGCACCCTTCGCCGGCAATACAAGCGTTGCAAGCTGTGCCGTTTCGGTAAGAAACAGATCACTTACGACGAGAAATGGGATTTTTGCGAGCGCATCCCGCACGTGGACTCCTGCTGGATGATGGCGCACCGGATTTGCACCAAAAATCGAGAGCACACCAAAACGCCCATCGTACGCGGCCTCGAGCATCTCCTCGGTCGTTTTCCCGGATTCGCGCGGCAGCATTGCCATCGCTTCAGCCCCACGGGCATTCGGCTGTTCACTCATAATATACGTCTTCACATCATACGCTGCAAAAGCATCAAACGTCTTTTGTGCAAGCGCCACATCAATACCATCCCAAACAATTGCCACCCGTTTCACGTCGGCACCGACGGTCGCAACCACATCGGCCACGGAATTTGCCATATGCACGAGCTTTGCCCCGTAGCGAGTTACGGCTTTGCGGATGCGTAGACCGAACACCGGCGCAACGTCCGTGGGCAAACCGCCGATAACAACGATCGCTTGAGCCTGCTCAATTGCAGTCAGCGAACCACTGTTCGTCTGCGGAGTTGCAAGCCGTTGCGCTCCCGTGCGCCAATCGAGATTCTGCACACCAAGGCTGCGAAATATGTGCTGCAACAGATAGAGTTCTTCATTCGTAAGCCGGGCGCCCCCGATTGCACCGACGCTTTGTACACCCTGCGTAGCGATCGCATCGCGAATCGCTTTTGCCCATAACGCAAGCGCATCATCCCAGCCGATCTGCACGAACTCGCCGTCACGTTTATACAGCGGCTGCGTTACGCGTTCGGGCGATCCGTAAAAACCGAAGTTGTACCGTCCGCGATCGCACAGCCAACCATCGGAAATCGCGTCATCGTTTTCAACGGACATCGTGCGCAGCACGCTGCCAAAACGCACGTCGCTGAACTGCTGACAGCCAACCGAACACTGCATACAGGTCGTTTGTGTGCGCTGCAAATCCCACGGCCGGGATTTAAACCGGTACGTTTTCGAGGTCAGCGCGCCAACGGGACATATTTCCGTAACGTTGCCGGTAAAATTGTGCGTGTATGGCTCGCCGGTAGCCGTTGCAATAATATCTTTATGTCCACGATCCTTAACGACAAGCTGATTTTCGCCCGCGATAATATCATCGAAACGCACGCAACGCTGACAGACGATGCAACGCTCTTCATCGAGTACGAT
>Ga0207063_1010_pt1 | contig 54169 bp, 38 predicted proteins | sample Alteio_BWMinCont_29_FD_153462 | JGI IMG/M metagenome (GOLD analysis project Ga0207063, IMG submission 153462) | Enriched cells from forest soil in Barre Woods Harvard Forest LTER site, Petersham, Massachusetts, United States -... | ecosystem: Environmental > Terrestrial > Soil > Temperate forest >...
TGCGATTCAACGGCGCTTTCGAGCGGGATCCCGGCATCGATGCCTGGATGAAAGAGCATGCAGGTGAATTGGGAACCATCGCGCATCAGTGGTTTGAGGTGATGCGAAAGTGCGGGGACGAAGTCCGGGAGCTTTTGCATGACGGCTGTCCGGTTGCATGTTTGGGAGACGCGCCCTTCGGCTATGTGAATGTATTCACCTCGCACGTAAACGTTGGGTTTTTTCACGGCGCAGCACTGCCGGATCCGGCTCGTTTGTTGCAAGGCACCGGCAAGTTCATGCGTCATGTGAAGCTGAGACCGGGAACGGCCACAAACGCCACAGCGCTAAGCAGGCTCATCGATACGGCGTATTCGGATATAAAGGCGCGCGTCGAAAACGGCTAGCTACCCAATGATGTTGTGTATCGTTGCGATCAAGCCTTCGGCCGCAGCCCCTGGGACGGCTCCTCAACGATCTGGTGAAACGGTGAACTGACGGGCAGCCGTGCGCGGCTTTAGATTGGGGGACCTTTCCGGACACGGTCGAAGCATTTCTGAACGGTATCCGCGGCCATGTCTCCTTCAATCCACCATGTCGCGCCCGCATCCACATACGGCCGGACGATATCCGGAGAACGTTGGGTTTTCATTCCGGCAGACGACCCGCCTGTAATGATGTCGAAGGCACCTTGCCCGATGCGATGCTCGGCAACATAGGCGCGAAGCTGCCGTATTTCGTCCGGGGATAGGGGATCATAGCTGTCGTATTTCTGGGGAATGACACCATCCCATGACAGCATCCGCCGCATGGACTTCGGCTTCTGCCAGACGGCGACGACCCATATGGGAATTCTCGGCTTCTGTACCGGCGACGGAATCATCGTCATACCCTCGAGTCGAAAGTGCTTACCGGCAAACGTGTGTGCTGTTCCCTTCCATAGCCCGTCAATGATGGCGAGACCTTCGTCGAGCCGTTCGGCGCGTACTCTCAAATCCATCGCCTCACCAACTTTGTAGAATCCCGCGTCATCTCGCGCCGCGCCTAAGCCCACCGAAAGAATCAGTCGGCCTTCGGACAGGTGATCTGCCGTGACGCACTCGCGGGCGAGTTTCCACGGACGCCGGCGCGGGACTGGAGTAATCATAGTGCCGACACGAATACGGGACGTACGCGCCGCAATCGCACCGAGAACAACCCATGGGTCAAAGAGCGGCAGCGGGCCCAGGTTGGGAACGTCAATAGCGATTCCGTCCGGAACGAAGAACCCGTCCCATCCGGCTTGCTCTGCCTCACAGGCCAGATCGATGATTGCGTTGAAGTCGTCGGCTGCGTTGATGCAGTAGGCGTAGCGCATAACAGAACGTCATGATGCCGCAATCGCAACGGATGCGAAACAGATTAGTTTTGAGCTGCTTGCTTCATCACCCCGGCCACAACCGGCGTGCTGACTCCCGGTCGGCTTCGTGCCAGCGTTTGTCGATCACTGCTGGCGCGTTTATCGGGAGCAATCTGCCAACCCGGAGGCATTACTTCCGGTCTCCCCCTAAACCCAGGAGAAATCCAGAAACAGTCCTGAACTGTCCTGTGACGGCGGCTTGTAGGAAGTGATCTCCGCGCTTAGCATCGATTTTGTACGGAACGAGCAATCTGGAACTAACAATCATGCCAGGACCTGATCATCAGTGAGGTCATCCGGAATCTCAAGTAACCGGCATGCTGTAGGTCATCGGCAAAAATGAAAAAAACATTTTGTCAACCGTTTGTCAACTTCACGTTTAGCGGGATCCCGTTGCACGCCGGGCGTTCCGAGGCAACGTAACTCTCGTCACCGTGCTGCGCGCGCTCGGCCCTCAGAAATGACGCGGCCCGAATAACCTATAGAGGGTGTGGTCCTCGAATATCTGTGTATCCTTCCGTGTATCCTTCCGTTGACTTGGGCGTCTAATCCACTTAGATTCGATTTAGCACTATGGGCAAGCGACTAATAGTAGTTTTGGCCGTCGTCACCCTGTTGGGCCTGCAATTTGCGGACTGCACGTCCGCAATGACGCAAGACCAAGAGAGTATGAAGTGCTGCGGCTCCATGCCCTGCGATCCGTCCAATCAGAGTCACGATTGCTGCAAGAGTATGGTTTCCGCGCAGTCTCCGAACGTTCTGCCTGCCTCGCACGTGACGCTCCAAGCGCCCGTGATGGTTGTGACCGATATTCTTGTTTCACCGCAGCTAGTAACTTCCCCCGAAGCATCTCGCTTGGATTTCGAGGCTCCGACACATTCTCCTCCCGAACTGTACACCCTTCACTCTTCCCTCCTGATCTGATCCGCTGTTCAGCGGTGCGGCAAAACACCGGCTTGTCTCTTTTTCCGTCTCCACAGTCCACTTAACCCGCCGACCTCTTTCGGTCGAGGCCCTTTCGGGTGACTCACCGACAGTCCGCGGCTTCGATCCATATATTTAGGAGAAAAAGATGTTTTCGATAGCGAGAACGAAATTCGCTGCCCGTTTGTCGTGCGCAGCTATTGGTCGAACTATTTCTGTGATTTTGCTTTCTGTTGTTCTAGACGCGTATGTTTTTGCTCAGGAGTCCCCAACATCGCACACGGGGCCGATCACTCCACTCTCCGAGTTGCTCGCAGAAGCGGAGAAGAACAATCCGCAGATCGAGGCGGCGCGGCAAGGCTGGCAGGCGGCCAAGCAAATTCCAACGCAAGTCTCGACGCTGCCCGACCCGCAATTCAATTTGCAGCATCTCAGCGTTGGCAGTCCCCGCCCCTTTGCCGGCTACACCAACAGCGACTTCGCCTACCTTGGCCTCGGTGTTTCGCAAGACATTCCATACCCAGGCAAGTTGCGCTTGAAGGGCGAGATTGCGAGACGTGACGCGGATGTTTCGCAGCAACAAATCGAGTCCGTGCGCCGCGCCGTCCTCGCAGAGCTCAAAGGCACGTATTTCCAGCTCGCGTATCTTTCCAAAACGCTCACCATCCTCGAAGAGGACGGCGAGTTGCTCAAGTACGTGGAACAGGCCGCCGACGCCCGCTACCGTTCCGGCTTGGGAACGCAGCAGGACGTTCTCCAGGCGCAACTCCAAAAAACGAAGCTGCTTCGCGAAATCGCCATGCATCATCTTCAGGTTGGCAAGCTCGAAGCCCAGCTCAAGCAACTTCTCAACCGTTCGCAGGAATCACCGGACATTGAACCAGCCGATCTCACGGAGACACCTCTCGCGCAAACCTACGGCCATCTCTTGGCTATGGCGCAAGTGCAGAATCCGGAAATGGCTGGCGCGCAGAAGATGATCGAAAAGCAGTCGTTGCAAGTGGACCTCGCCCGCAAAGACTTCTATCCCGACTTCAACGTGCAGTACATGTGGCAACGCACCGACCCTGCCCAATTCCGCGCCTATTACATGCTGAGCGTCGGCATCAAGGTCCCGATCTATGGCAGTCGCAAACAGCGCCCCGAACTGGCCCAGGCCGAATCACAGCAGCTTCGTGCGCGAAGCGAACTCCAGGCGCAGTCGCAGCAACTCGCTGGTGATTTGCGGTCGCAATATGTGATCGTGCACCAGACCTCCGAACTGCTCAAGATTCACCGCGAAGGGCTGTCCCCTCAGGCGCGTTCGGAATTTCAATCAGGTCTCGCGGCCTACCAATCGAACAAACAGGATTTTCAGGCGCTGCTAACGGCGTTTCTCGATGTCCTACATCTTGACGAGGACTACTGGCAGAACCTCGCCGAATACGAGACTGCCATCGCGCGGCTCGAACAACTCACTGGACTCTCGTTGCATGAACAAGGAGCGAAGCAATGAAAACGTATCGCACAGGATTTTTACTGGCGTTGATCGGAAACATCGTTCTCGCCGTGGTCCTCGTTGGATTGTGGCGGCATTATCGCGCTGCGAAGCCCCTGGCGGACATGGAAGCCAAGAAGGACACTTCCGCCGAGGCGGATTCCATAACCGATTCGATGGCCCCAGCCCCTGGAGCTACAGAAGCGCCGCTGGTTCCGGTGCAGATTTCTCCGCAACGTTTGCAGAGTATCGGTGTGAAAACGGGCAAGGTCGAACGGAAATTGGTCGCAGACGAGATCCGCACCACTGGCAGTGTCGCTGTGGATGAACGGCGATTGGCCTACGTCCAAGTGCGGTTCTCCGGCTATATCCAGAAAGTCTTTGCCGATGCCACGTACCAATACGTCAGGAAAGGACAGCCGCTATTCACAATTTACAGTCCCGATCTAGTGGCCACCGAACGGGAATACTTAGTCGCCAGGCAGAATCAGCAGCGAGTGGCGCAGAGTACGGTTCAAGGTGTCGCATTTGGCGCAGCGTCGCTGCTCGACGCGGCTGCGGAGCGTCTCAAGCAGTGGGGCGTTCCGCAAAAAGAAATCACGCGCCTCGAATCCACCGACCAGGTGCAACAGGAACTTGAGGTCGATTCGCCGGCCTCCGGTTACATCACCGAACGCAATGCCCTGCCTAGCGTTGCCGTTCAGCCGGAAATGCGCCTCTATACGGTCGCCGACCTTTCCACCGTTTGGGTTCAGGCGCAGGTCTTTCAGAATGATCTCGAACGTATAAAGATCGGCGCTCCTGCAGTCCTCACCTTGAATACCTATCCTGGCCGGACGTTCACTGGCCGCGTGGACTTTATCTATCCGCAGGTGGATATGGATACGCGGACCGCCAAAGTGCGCGTTGTCTTTTCTAATCCTGGACTGCAACTCAAACCCGGCATGTTCGTCAACGTGAGTCTGAAGGTCCCCATGGGAAGCCAGCTTGTTGTCCCCGCAAGCGGCGTCCTGCAGTCCGGCACCCGCGCGATTGCGTTTGTCGAGCGTAGCGACGGCTACATCGAGCCGCGCGAGGTGCAGTTGGGCACCCGCGTGGGTGACGATTTTGTCGTTCTCAAAGGGTTGAAAGCGGACGAGCAAATTGTTACCTCCGCAAACTTCCTGATCGACTCCGAGAGCCAGCTTCAGGCTGCACTCGGTTCATTCGTTCCACCTCCACCTGGCGCGGGAGCGGCGTCTACTACCAGCGCTCCGCAAGGAAATGTCGAATTAAGCTCTGACCCGGCCACACCGCGGAAAGGAAACAACGTGTTCCGCGTGAAACTCACCGATCCGAGTGGAGCACCCGTCGTCGGCGCGGAAGTCACCGTGACGTTTCTTATGCCCGCGATGCCCGCGATGGGCATGGCCTCGATGCGTACACCTGTCACTTTCAGCGACAAGGGCAATGGGCTCTACGAGGGCTCGGGACAGCTGGAAAGCGGCGGAACCTGGCAAGTCACCATTCTCGCCAAAAAGAATGGGCAACCCATCGCGACCAAGCAATTGAGCGTAAGCGCCACAGGAGGGATGTAACGTGATTTCACGATGGATTGATTGGTGCGCGCAAAATCGTTTCCTCGTTTTCATGGGAACACTCCTGCTGGTGCTCACGGGAATCTGGGCCCTGCGGCGCATTCCGCTCGACGCGTTGCCGGACATTTCCGACGTGGAAGTGATTATCCACACGCCGTGGGCGGGTCAACCTCCTAGCCTCATCGAAGACCAGGTCACTTATCCCATTGTCACGACGCTTCTTGCTGCACCGCACGTAAAGGCCGTGCGCGCGCAAACCATGTTTGGCGACTCCTACGTGTTCGTCGTCTTTGAGGACGGAACCGATTTGTATTGGGCGCGTTCGCGCGTTCTCGAATACTTGCAACAGATCACGGGTCGCTTGCCCTCGAGCGTGCATCCCGTCATCGGGCCGGACGCGACGGGCGCAGGCTGGGTCTACGAATACGCGCTCGTGGACCACAGCCATCAACGCAGTTTAGCCGATTTGCGCAGCCTGCAAGATTGGTACCTGCGCTATCAGCTCGAAACGGTTCCCGGCGTGGCCGAGGTAGCCACGATTGGCGGATTCGTGCGTCAGTACCAGGTCAACATGGACCCTGACAAACTTCGCGCTTACGGAATCCCGCTCTCAACGGTCATCGAAAGAGTGCGGGCCAGTACGAACGAAGTGGGTGGACGGCTGCTCGAAATGGGCGGAGCGGAATACATGATTCGCGGACTCGGCTATTTACGTTCCCTGAACGACCTAGAAACCGTTCCTGTAGCCACCAAGAACGGCACGCCGGTTCTCGTCCGCGATTTGGGAACGGTTACGTTCGGGCCGGACATTCGGGAAGGCGTTGCCGAGTGGCAAGGTGAAGGGGAAACCGTTGGCGGGATTGTCGTGATGCGCGACGGGACGAATGCCCTCAGGGTCATCAAAGGCATCAAGCAGAAACTCTTGGAAATCAAACCCTCGCTGCCACCGGGCGTGGAAGTGGTCGCAGGATACGACCGCTCGGGACTAATTCACGCCTCCATTGAAACTCTGCAACGCGACCTGCTCGAAGAGGCCCTCATCGTCAGCATCGTGATCATCATTTTCTTGTTCCACTTCCGTTCCGCGCTGATTCCGATTCTGACCTTACCTATCGCCGTGCTCGCAGCCTTCATCCCGATGTACTACCTCCACGTCACCTCGAACATCATGTCGCTCGGCGGTTTGGCTCTGGCGATTGGCGTTCTCGTGGACGCCGCCATCGTCATGGTCGAAAACGGATACCGGCAGCTTTCAGAGCACCAATCCTTTCAATCCGAGCCTCTTGCTGAGCCCCAGAGGCGGAAAATCCTGTTGGATTCAGCGAAACAAGTTGGCCCCGCTATTTTCTTTTCGCTGGTGATCATTGTGGTTTCCTTCCTGCCTGTCTTTTTACTGGAAGCCCAGGAAGGACGCATGTTTCGCCCGTTGGCGTGGACGAAGACGCTCGCCGTTGGCTTCTCCTCCGTCTTGGCGATCACGCTCGTGCCCGTACTCATGATTCTATTCATCCGAGGACGGCTGCTACCTGAATCGCGCAATCCCATTTCAAGAATCACCCAAGCTATCTATTTGCCGGTTCTACGGCTGTGCTTGAGGTTCCGCAAAACCACCTTGCTGCTCAACCTGCTCTTTCTGATCGTCACTCTTCCGCTCGCGCTTTACATCGGCAGCCAATTCATGCCGCCACTGTATGAAGGTTCAGCTCTGTACATGCCGACAGCATTGCCCGGAATTTCTAGCGGGCAGGCGTCGCAATTGCTCCAGGAGCAAGACAGGATTATTCGAACGTTCCCGGAAGTCGAAACCGTTTTCGGTTCCCTCGGGCGATCCGACAGTGCGACCGATAATGCTCCACTCGATATGTATGACACGACGCTCATGCTAAAGCCGCGCAGTCAGTGGCGGCCGGGGATGACCTACGAAAAGCTCATTCAAGAAATGGACGCGAAACTCCAGTTTCCTGGGTTGTCCAACACTTGGACCATGCCGGTCGAAAACCGTCTCGATATGGAATTGACAGGCATCAAGACGCCTCTTGGCTTGAAGATTCAGGGGCCAAACCTTGAGGGCATCCAGCAGGTTGGCGCGCAAGTGCAGCAAATCCTCACAACGATTCCGGAGATGCGCTCCATCTTCGCGGAACGCGTTTCGCAAGGCTTTTATCTCAACGTCGAAGTGAACCGTAGAGAGGCCGGTCGCTACGGCTTGACTATTGCTGATGTGCAGCAGGCCGTCACTTCGGGAATCGGCGGCGAAATGGTCGCCGAGAACATCGAGGGCCGCGAGCGGTATCCCGTGAATGTCCGGTACAGCCGCGACTTCAGGGACAACGTCGAGGAATTGCTGCGCGTCCTGATTGGCACGCCCTCGGGCGCACAGATTCCGGTTTCCGATGTCGCGAAAATCTCGTTCTCTCGGGGACCGTCCATGATCCGCGATGAAGACGGCTCGCTGACCGGCTACGTGTACATCGATCTGAACACGAAAGACTACGGCGGCTTCGTCGATCATGCGAGCAATTTGCTCAAGCAAAAACTCGCGTTGCCTCCGGGCTTTACCTACAAATGGTCGGGCGAGTACGAGTTCGAGCTCAGGGCAAAAGAGCGGCTACAACTCATTCTGCCAATGGTCTTTTTTGTCATCTTTATGTTGCTCTACGTGGTGTTTCACTCCGTCACCGAGGCGGCTGTCCTCATTTTCCCGACGATCTATGCGTTGACGGGCGGCCTGATTCTGCAGAAGTTGCTGGGCTACAACTTCAGCGTAGCGGTATGGGTCGGCTACATCGCGCTCTTTGGCATTGCCGTTGAGACCGGAGTCGTCATGGTTGTGTATCTTCACGAAGCCCTTAATCAGCGGCTCACATCCGGCGTTCCGGTGCGCCACGAAGACATCGAGGCGGCAGTGATCGAGGGGGCTGTCCACCGCCTGAGACCGAAACTAATGACCGTCTGCGTTGTTCTCGCCAGCTTGATTCCGATTCTGTGGGAAACAGGCGTCGGCGCAGACGTGATGAAACCCATCGCCGCGCCTCTCGTGGGCGGGATGATCACATCCACGATCCATGTGTTAATTCTCGTGCCCGTTTTCTTCGCACTCATGAAGGAGCGCGCGTTGCGCCGCGGAACGTTAGGCCCCCAGAGCTGACTTCAGATAATGCGGGCCCTCTTACCAGAGACGGTGCGGAAACAAATAAGTGAAGCCGACGAATGCTTCCCAGCGCGTCGAAGTGCTGGTCAGCCCTCGATTGAAACCTGCATCGAAGACGAGCGTTTTCCGGGCAGCATAGCTCACTGCCCAAAGATTCCCAACGGCATAGCCGCGCAGGAACGGTTGTGTGAAGTGCCAGATTTCACCCGAAAGGGAGAACTTCCCAGCGATAGGATGTGAAATGGAAAGTGTCTGGCCGAACTGAACTCTATGCACTGTCTCTTGAGTTTGCTCGTTGAAGATCGCATTTGCGTCGTAGTGAAATCCCTTAACGTCCGCGCTGGCAAGAACGAGAAAAGAATTGCGAGGACTTCCAAAATCAACCTCCGGCACTCCTCCGTCATAGACGCGCCGAAAATAGCTTGCCGAGATTGTCGGTTTTGAGCCTTCGCCATGACTCACCACGGCCTGCGCGCCGAGAAATACCTCCGCTGTGCCGTTCGCACTTGTGCCATCGGTACGGTAGTGAACAAGCGGCTCGGCAGACGCGATAAATTCGAGGCGGGGTGTGACGGACAGCTTCATCACTTCGTTGAGGCCGTAACGCGATGAGAACTCAGGCGAGTGACTCGCACCCAGGACACCTGTCTCAAACTGTAGATAACCCGCTGGCGTGAGTGTCGCCGGCGTCGAGACAGTAGGCCGACCGGGATTCGCTTCGGGGGCCCCCGATTCCGCTGACTGCGCGGCACTCAGCGGAACAATCACAAAATTCAGCAGCAAAAGGCAAAGACCAATTGGGCCGCGCATCGATAGCCCATTCTACACTGCCCAGAAGCTCTCTCTCCTGCGACTGCAGGGTTAGAATGATTGCGATTCTCTTATGACCGCAACGACGATATCTCCGTTGTCTGACCTTTCGCGGAAAGTTCCAAGCGATGCGCCCGGGAATCGCCAACTTGGATAACGAGGAACGCGTTTCCAAAAAAAATGATGATTGACCGCGCGGAATTTGACGGCGCACTGCGATGAGCGCTACTTCGCTTGCTTGGCCCACACGATGTCGTAGGTGCGGTCGAACGTCACGAACATCAGACAAGTATTCTTTGATTTGCAGGTAAACCAGTGCATGGCTTTGCTGGGCATCATAGCAAAGCCGCCGGGGCCAAGCGTCGCTTCCGCCATGCCGTCCATCCCGGTGAGCACGTCGCCCCGGACCACCATCAATTGTTCTTCCGCCGTGTGATAGTGGGCGGGAACCACGCACCCGGAAGGAGCTTCGAGAAGGAAAGTTGATGCACCTTTGTCTGGATCGCCGTTCTCGCGCGCAACTTTGAGACACGCGGGTTCGCCGTCGAAAACGAGATTGGCACTCGCGAGCGGCGTAACTATACCCCGCTTAGAAATCTGTTCCTGTCCCCGCGATGACGCGGCCACGGCCACGAGCAGGACCATCAACGCCACGACGCCAAGAAGCGATTTCGCCGCTCTTCCAGTAATGCCATTCATTTTTTTCATATCGGCCTCAACCAAAAGCAGCGACGAAAATTCAGTCAGGTGCCGCCGCCAAACCATCCACGTATGCGCGCCGGGCGCCTCGATGTCCCCGGACACCAGAAGCAGCTAGAAAGTCCTGTTTTTTCCCTTTCCTCTCCCAAGTTCAGGGGACACACGTTGCCTTTCGCATCTCTATTCGTTCCAAATTTTCCGGTGCAAGCCGTCGTCCGTCTTGAGCCGGAACTCGGGGGCCAACCGGTTGCGATCTTTGTCGGTGCTCCTCCGCTGTCGAAGGCATTCGCCGTTAACCGTGAAGCCCGAAACCTGGGCGTCGAGACTGGAGTGAGAAAAAGTCCAGGCGGAAGCGTTGAGGAGCGTTGTCCGACGATGGCGTTCCCCTTCGCAGGAAGCGATCGCCTATGCCGCGCTTCTTGATTGCGCACGGACGATTTCACCCGCGGGTCCGGCCCGGATACATGGGTTACACAACGTATCGGCTACATAGGTAACACGTTTGGGCCGAAGGGATTTTCCAGCGGTTCCAACACGCGGGTCTCCAGATCGAAGTATCCCAAATCATGATCCATAAAGCTAACGATCGTGAACTTCTTTGATGCCGACCGCTTGGCCAGCAAAGACCGTGCTGAATTTGATTTTTTTTTTGCGGCCCAAACAGATGCGGCCGCAATTGGTGACGACGATGACTTCCAACAGAATACCCGTCAATCCTTCGTGGGGCGGGTTTCGAAGCGGATACGGTCTCCCGCGAGAAACTCAAACGCAAAGCTTTCTCCGTTACTAGCCGGCAACGGCCCACTCGAACCGTGGACAGGTCCATAGAGTGCGCCGTCCAAGTCCTGCTTCGTCGGGGAATTTGATTTTGCCTATCGGAGTGTGTCTTCCGGCTCGGGCGCGAGTTTGGGTGCGGTACGAAGAAACTTCATGAGTCCTTCCCCGGCGGCCTTGCCTGCCCGCTTCTTGAAGAAGTCGGCCGCGGTTTCCACCACTCCAACTTTTTTCGGCGACCGCTGCCGCGATCCATTGGTTCAACGACACGCCATCTTCTTTCGCGAGCCGCTGGGCAGCCTTCTTGATGGAGAGGGGAAGCTTCAATGGATAGGTAGCTTTGCTCATGGCTTCACCTTCTTTAACAGGTCGCCCGGACGCAGTAGAGAAATCCTAAACCGCTCCGCGGGCCCGGCAAAGTCTGCGACGTTGTAAGTCACAAGCGCATCCGCCCGGCCATTGCTCGCGGCCTCGAGCACCATCTCGTCATTCGGGTCCCGGGACTGCGGCCGCCATTGAAGATGAACTTCGACCGGCTCGATCAACGCGGCTAATTCCGCCAGAAATTCTTCAATCGCCTCGGGCGCTAGGCCATGCGCTAGCCGATGCTTGGGACGCTTCAACACGTCCTCATACTCCAAAAAAAGAGGCGGCGTCGCCAAAGCCACCAGCCGCCGCTTGGCGACCAACCGCAGAACGGCGTTTCCCGCACCCAATGGTGTGCGAAGTCCGGCGACCAGCACCGCGGTGTCGAGAACGATCCTTCTCATGTAACATCACATAGGACGTCACATTGTATGGGATATTTCAAACCCAATGGACCTAGGGCCAGGCAAGGCCCCAGGTGAAGCCTGTGGAGATGCGGCGCTGTTAGGCTGATCTGTGAAGCAGGAACCCGCCGAAGCGACCATGCGAATCTCATGGTTTCGCCGTCGGAATCCTCGCCATGAATGGCGAGGAGGATGTCAAAGTCAGAAGTAACGCCGCAACGGGAAAGCCGCCGACTCCCTGCGCCCACGCGCGTCCCATTGCTGCGGCATGGATGTTCAAGACGAAAGCGCGGACGACCCGGCTCGTTCATTCAACCTATCGGGACGCAACGTCTAGGGCTTTTAACGACGGCGCCAGGGCCGCTCCGCTTATCGCATGAGCCCGGCAACCTCGCCGCGAAGCACCGTGATAGAAGCTTTTGGCAAAACGAAGGTGCGGTCCCGCGTTTCCGGCACAGCCGTGCTAACCGGCGGCCCGTCGGGATCGGCATGACTGTTCTCCGCATCATTCTTCCACACATACTGTTCACTGCCGAACGTCACTAACGTGACCGGGCCTGAAAAAGATGCCTTGCGTTGGTTCTTTGAATGGACAAAAACGACGCGCACGGTGTGCGGGCTATTTTCGTCGCGATTGACCAGCATCACCGCCCATTGTCCATCCGGGCGATGCACCGCGTAAGAGGTAACCAGCACGTTGCCCTCGCCGTCGTTGATGCCGGTCGACGACGGGAACAGTTGATGCACTCCTGAACGATGCTGGACCCACTGCAAATTGATCATATGGGCGGCGAAGTACAGGGATGTGTATCCGGTGATGTTGTAATCGCGATCGGCTACAAAATTTGACCAGGTGGCCCAACCGAGACAACTTTCGCGCACCGGCTCAGGCTGGATGGGCGAGTGGTAGAAAACTGCCCCGCCGCCTTCAAAGAACGAGCCGACATTGTCCGCGAGCCACAACGCCGCGAAGATCGTACTCATAGGGCCTGTGAGGCTAGCCGCGAGGTGGTCTTCGGTTATCCATAGCGGAACGCTCTTCGGTACGCCGTCTGCCCGCCATACGTCCAGAATGTGCTTGGTCAATTGCGGTTCCTGGTACAGAGTCTTCCAGGTGATGGTGCACGGCTCGAAGGGGTAGTGCTCAAACGATACGAAAGAGAGGTCGGAAATGCGGCCGTGCGCTTTCAGATACGCTACGAAGCGACCCATCCAGGACTTCCGGCCTTGCGCGTCGGGCCACACGGTAATATCTTCGTTGACGCCCTCGAAAATCGGCCCTCCCAATTTGAGCTTCGGATCTACCTTGTGAATGGCTGCGGCCCATTGGAGATATAACGCACCGTAGTCTTCTGGCAGAGCGTGCTTTCCGTCCGGCTCCTCACCCAACTCGATCCCCGCGATGGGGTACCCTCGCTTTTCGATATACGCGATCTGGGCTGCCGCATCGTCCGGCGTGCCGTAGAGCATGGTCACGGGAATCAATGCGGGAAGACTGTTGGTCAGGCCGCTGGTGAAAAACAGATCGAAGCCGCTGTGTTGGCGGGTTCCGCCGGCGTTGACATCACCCGCCGAGTGCCAGGGGTCGATGGAAGACGTGCAATAAGAAAACGTCTCTTTTTCGGAAGGGCCCTCTGCTGCTGCGATGAATTCATGGTTTGCATCGCTGGCGCCAACCTCGATTTCTTTTATAGCGTATCCGCGGCAGTTACGGATATCGTCCGCACCGTGTTCATCGCAGGTGTTCGACGATTCTGTCATCCAAATCCGCAAGTACCGCGCGGGCACCGGGGCTTCCGCCAGCGTGAGAGTTACCGCGCCACCTGAAGAGCTGGTCAGCGTACCCGACGGAAAGGTTTTCCATTCGCCTTGGGGGCCGCGATCGAAATCGAGCGGATCTTTTCCGATCCAGTATTGGACGCTATAGGTCGTGGCGTATGGACTGGCCCAAGCAATGCGCATCGCGTTTACTGCTTTCTCGGACTTTAGGTCCACGACGACCCACTGCGGATGAAGCGCATCGCTTTCGCCCGTAAATTTAGAAGTAAGGTACGGATTGCTCTTCCAGTAGATGAGCGTGGGCCCTTGAATCGGTCGGTCACCACTGGTCGAAAACCCACGATGTGGCAGCGCGTAGGAGAGGATGTAGCGGGTCGGCTCCTTCAGTTCGGTGCTGCCGGTAAAATACCCGCTCTTGTGAGCTGGATCGCTCCAGGTTCCGTTCTCGGTCCAGTGCCACGCCGCCATGCGGAGCTCGGTGTTGTTGCGATAGCTGATCGGGCCCCATCCCGCGGAGAGGGATTCCTGAATAATGTGCGGGCTGTAAACCTTGTCGATTCCGGTACGCGACAAAACGTCGATCGAGCTTCCTAGGGCGCTGTCGGGATCAAACGAGTTGATGGCATGCCCAGGAGCCGCGTCCACACGGACCGTGGCTACCGGCTCTCCCACCTGGGCACGGGCGCCGCCGGCGCAAAACGAAGATGCCATCGCGATAGCCACAGCCACAATGCTAGGTCGTGTCATCGTGAAACCTCTCTGAATAACCCACCTGGACGCTGCGGAAGGATACAACAAGTCGGCTGCCAATGCCTCAGATAATCCCTCTATTTAATCGTTTCAATACAGGGTACGATGCTGTCCCGTGCGGGATCCTGACGGAAGTGGCGAGCGCACAATATTGGGGAGCGCCGAACGAAACCAAGGATCGCTCGGCGGAACAAGTTTTTTTCGACTTTCGAGAAGGACAAGGAGTGTGCCCGTGGGTCGCGACAACTTAAGAACGACGGCCTGGTTTGCCGCGATATTTTTCACTTGTACTTCGCAGGCTTCCGCTCAAGCCCAACACCCGCCACGCGAATTCGAATTGCGCGCGGAATCGCCGGCATTCTGGAAACTGGTACGACACGATGCGAAGCTGGAAACGGTGGCGAGTGGATTTGGATTCACCGAGGGGCCGGTGTGGGATAAGGCCGGGTTTCTTTACGTCAGCGACGAAGAGATCAACAAGATCTATCGAGTTTATCCCGACGGACACAAAGAGGAGCTGATCGCCCTGGGCGATCCGGACGGGAGCACGCTTGACCGACAACTCCGGCTGCTCGATTGCGCGAGCGTACTACGCGCGATTATTCGCGTTGGCGCGAATGGAGAGTACACCGTTCTCGCGGACCATTTCGAAGGAAAAAGGTTCAACAGTCCGAACGATGTGGTCGTTGGGCCCGACGGCGCCATTTATTTCACCGATCCCACGCTCGATCTGCCGCACGGGGAAACGCAGGAAATTCCGTTCCAGGGCGTTTATCGGCTCGACGAAAAAGGCGAGGTTCGCCTTTTGACCAAAGATCTGACGCAGCCCAATGGATTGGCTTTCTCTCCCGATGGCAAGCGCTTCTACGTAGATGACAGCCAGCAACGGAATATCCGCGTCTATGATTTTTCTCCCGATGGCACGCTGAAGAACGGTCGGATCTTCGGCGAGGAGCCTGGAGGTAAAGGCCAGGGCGTACCCGACGGGGTGAAAGTGGACCGCAAGGGAAATCTGTTTGTCACCGGGCCAGGGGGTATCTGGGTATGGGACAAGCAGGGCCGCCACCTCGGGACCATCGTGGTTCCCACCCAGCCCGCGAATCTCACCTGGGGCGACAAGGACTACCGCACGCTCTATATCACGGCGACTACTTCGGTCTACAAAATAAGGATGGAGGTTCGCGGTTTTGTGCCGTATCTAGAGCAGCGGCGGTGAATCAGGCCAGGGGTTGCCGGTTCGGTTTTTGAGCGCGTCCATGGCGCGGGTGACGTGTTTTTTCCAGCGCATGCATGGCTGCGGAATGGATTCCTGGCGATTCGCCGATTGAAATCGTAGGTGGCCCGATGGTCATCAATCCGCCCGCGTCGCCAAGGTTGAGAGGAGACTACTCATGAAATTTGCTTGGAGTCGCCGTTCATTTCTTGCCGTGCTAGGAGCTGCCACCGGAGGCTTGTTCGGTGCTGCTGGGTCGAACGCTCGAAGTCTCTTGGGCAAGAAGCACAAACCGCCAGTGCCCGGAATTGATGGCAGCCCCATCGTGCCCATCACAACCGGTCTTGGTTCCACCGGCGATATCTACGCCGAGCTTGGAGTGACGCCGCTCGTCAACATCAATGGCACAGTGACGGTCATTGGCGGGTCTGTGATGAAGCCCGAAGTCATGGAGCTGATCCGCAGAGGCAATGAGCACTTCGTCTTGATTGACGAGCTGGAAATCGCAGCTGGCAAATTCATCGCCAGATTGTGCAAGTCTCCCGCCGGCTACACCGGCCTCGTGACCGCCGGCGCGGCCGCGGCCATGGTCGTCGGTTACGCGGGCATGATGACCGAAGACCTCGAACCTCGCATGCGCGACATTCCTGACGTGAGCAATTTCCCCAGGAACGAAGTCATCATCCAGAAGAGTCATCGATATCCCTTTGACCACCAGATTCGCCAGACCGGCGCGAAGCTGGTCGAAATCGAAACGCGCGAAGAGATGATTGCCGCCATCAATCCAAAGACGGTGGCGATCCACTTCACCAACATCCTCTCGGACAAAGGCAAGGTCAGCGGCCCTGAGACCGTCGCGATCGCCAAAGCACATGGTCTGTACACCTTCAACGATGCCGCCGCCGATGTTCCGCCGAAGGAGCGGCTCTGGGAGTATCCCTCCATGGGCTTCGATATGGTTGCCTTCAGCGGCGGCAAGGATATCCGTGGGCCGCAGGCATCCGGTGTGCTGATTGGGAAAGAAGAGCTGATTCGCTACTCGCTGCTGAACATGAGCCCGCAGGAAGATCGCATCGGGCGTTGCTGTAAAATCGGCAAAGAGACGATTTTCGGCCTGCTCAAGGCGCTGGAGATGTTTGTCAACGAGGATTTCGACGCCGCTCTACAAATGTATGACGAGCGCGCCCAAGTCATTACCGACGCAGTGAAGAAGTTCGGCGTGACTGCGCTTCCCCGAGAGTTCAACCCTCAAGCTCTCGGCAATGTGACGCCGCGTTATAGCTGGCAGATCGACCCTTCCAAACTCAAGACTACCGGAGCAGAAGTTATGCAGAAGCTGGCCGACACAAGGCCCGTCGGTATTGGCAGCATGGGAGCCGGTGCCAGCGGCATGCGGGGGCGCAATCCAGACGCGCCAAGCGGTGACCATCATGACGAAAATCACCGCCCGCCGCGCGACCCCAACAGTTTCGGCTTTGCCGTCTGGCAACTCAAGCCCGGCGAGGAGCAGAGGATTGCAGACCGTTTAGTAGAAATTCTTAGCGAAGTGCCGAAGGCTTAGTCTTTTGATCATTAAACCTCGGACGGACCTTCCTCCAGCAATATGCGGACCTGGAGGAATGCCCAGTCGGTGGTCCGCGATGAAACGAAAGAGCCTATTCCTGGAATCATTGCCCACTGTGGAAGCGAAGCCGCGGAAACTTCTGGTGAGCCGAGGGCCAAGGCGTTCCGGCGCAGCGTACTCCATAGAACCAGTCATGGTCACCCACCTCTTGTCGCCGCGAATCTGTTGATTTGGATGTAGCGAGAATCGAGCCCGATAGCGGTGCAGCGGTGCCCAACGGGACGATTTCCGTACATTTCTCTCCGATTTCGTGGCAGGCTTGCATGAGATTTGATTTCCCTTCTGGATTGAGCCTGTAGCATGACCGGGAGCCCTGAGGACGCTTGATTTCATAGCAAATGAGAGAAAAAATTGCGATGAACCGGTCACACCGAATCGTATCGCGCAAGCTTCTCACGGCACTTATTCTCGCAGTTGCTCTTGTCGCTTTCGTTGGTGCAACGAGCGTGGGGCGCTACCGTCCAGCAATAGCGTTGAAAGTCGCCTCAGGCCTCGTGAGTCACCAGATATGCTCCTCGGTCTTCGTGTCGCATCTGGACGCCAGCGAAGAGTTTCGCAAGATTGTTCCGACACTCGGACCGCTCCGCTACGTGGCGAGGTACGACATCGACTGGCAGCAAAGAAGCGTCAGCGCGCGCATCGCAGGCATGGCCTACTCGCATGCTTTATATCGGCAAGCCGAGGGTTGCATTGTTCTGGTTGGGATAACTCCGAAGCCTCCGGCCGTAATCGACGAACCAGACGACGGGTCGACCATCATTAGCAACGCTCTTCCGGGAGCCGGTGTCGTGAAGCCAGTCAACTCCGCGCTCGGACTTGCGATCGACGAGCAGTTTGAGGAACCGCAAAACCCGCCGCATCGTTGGACCAGGGCCGTCGTTATCGTCAAGGACGGGCACATCGTCGGGGAGCGCTACGCAAATGGGATTGGACCGCAGACCCCGCTTCTCGGGTGGTCTATGTCGAAGTCGGTCATCAACGCGCTTCTTGGCATTCTCGTCCGGCAGGGGCGGTTGTCGCCAGAAGCCCCGGCGAATGTAGGGGAGTGGGCAGATCCTAAAGATCCAAGGCATTCGATTACTGTCGATCAACTCATGCGGATGAAGAGTGGTACCAACTTCGGTGACTCGCTTGAGGCAGGCTTCCTGAGCGGGTTCGATCCCACCAAGCGCATGCTCTTTACAACGTCTGATATGGCTTCCGACGCGGCCCAGGCGAAGCTGGCAGCAGCACCAGGGATGCGCTGGAAGTATTCGGATGGAAGCTACCTGATCCTGAGCCGCATTCTCCGTGACAGGGTTGGCGGAGACACCCAGTCAGTGCTGAACTTTGCGCATCGTGAACTGTTCGACCGCCTTGGCATGGAAAAACCTGTCATTGAATTCGATGCCACCGGCACGCCAGTCGGGTCCAGCTACATCTTTGCGACTGCGCGTGACTGGGCCAGACTGGGACAGCTCTACGCCCAGGACGGGGTGGTCGGCGGACAGCGCATTTTGCCAGAAAGTTGGGTGGACTACTCCTCCCGCCTCACGCCTGGCAGCGAAGACTATGGGTACGGAGCTGGTTTTTGGACCAACCGAGGGAACAGCGACGCCGCGCACCAGCGCGTGGCCGCCGGAATGCCGTCGGACTCCTTCATGGCCCGCGGCAGCTATGGTCAGTATGTGCTGGTTTCACCCTCTCAACGTCTAGTCATCGTTAGGCTAGGCACTTCCTACACGCGGGCCGGCGATCTACGCGCAATGGAACGATTGACCTCAACTGTTGTGCGAGCACTCTCGCCAAGCACACGCAATTGACCATGCCGAGACATCGTTGCAAAAGATAGGGTAGTCCTGGCAATGCTAATTTCGATGATCTCATTCATCAAAGCCGCGAGGCACGCCGCGCATCCGCTGGGCCAAGGTGACGTCCTAGAGGTCCCGGTCCGAGTAGAAACAATTGTGAGCGCATCGCGCCCCTAATCGGACCATCTTCGGGGCAGAGCATTTGTCCGGTCGGACATCCCACAGGTCTTTCGGGATACTCCTGTGGATACACCACAGGAGGACGCATGCCAGCTGAAAACTCACGGAGGGCAAATCGGCTCACGAAGACGATCCTCCCGCTAAGGACTGGAATGCAATTCTTGGCACGAAAGCGGAGGTGCGTAAGTTCAACGCAGGTCGTGCCCAGCCCGAATGATTCGCCGGAGAAGAACTTTGGCGAGCGCGTCGCTCTGGAGCGCTCGGGATTTCTGATCTTGGGGCATTTCTCGGCAATGCGCGCACGATTAGAACCTTGCGCCGCCCCGGAGGCGGAGTCCACAGTAACTGAGAATCGAAATCACTCCCTAGGGAAGCTCCCGGGCCGAATCTTGCAGCAATTAAGAGAACCTTTCAGGATCGTGGAGCTGACGGCGATACTTGCGCGGCGTCGTTCCGACGGATCGCAGGAACGCACGCCGCATCGAGTCCGTACTGCCAAATCCACAGGCGGCAGCAATTTGTTTGAGGCCTTGGTCCGTTGTCTCCAGTTGCCGGCGCACAGCCTCGGCTCGCGCTTGCAGAACATAGTGAGATGGCGTCTTCCCCAACTCGCGCGTGAACACGCGCTCGAAATTTCGAACGCTCATTGCGGTACGGTCTGCGAGCTTCTGTACGGACAGATTGTTATGAAGGTTTTCCGCAATCCAAACCTGAAGCTCATGAATTGCCTTCATTTCCGATGCCTGTGCCGACAAGGAGGCGCTCAGTTGAGCTTGTCCGCCGGGACGACGCAAGAACAGAACGAACTCGCGTGCTATCTCGTGAGAAATGCTGCCTCCGCAATCCTCTTCAACCCACCCAAGCGCCAGATCGATTCCCGCTGAGATTCCGGCGGAGGTGTAGATGTTTCCATCTTTAACCCAGATGGGATTGAATTCCACGTACACCTTAGGATACCGGCTTGCCAATTCGCGTCCGAATTTCCAGTGCGTGGTCGCTCTCTTCCCATTCAGCAGACCCGCCTCGGCGAATAGAAATGACCCAACGCACACCGATCCCATCCGGCGGACCATCGGGGCCATCTTTCTCATCCATGCGAAAAGGGCCGAGTCGCGTGCGGAACGTGTTCCTAGCCCGCAGACGAGAAGAAGCGAGTCGAATTGCCCTTTGACATCCTGGAAGCGCCCTTGCGCAGTAAAAGAGAGTAGTCCTCCCTCACCCTGAACTCTCAGATCTCTTGCATTGGTTACAATCTCGACTTCGTAGATGGTCTTGCGAACCAGGCGATTCGCGGCACTAAAAACTTGGATTGGGCCAACGAGATCAAGCTCATCGATAGGAGGCACGACAACAACGATGACTCGCCGCCGCTTGAGGCGCGCGCTTCCCCGCGAGCTTGTGGTTGATGCGGTCTTCGACATCTCGAGGTCAATATGCAATGGGAACGGCTCCTCAGCAAGCAGAACGTGATGTTTTGGCGGAAAACGTCTGACTTCAGTCGAAAACCGTCGGTTCATGGTCGCTAGAATCCAGCGCTTGGAGACGGGCATTCCCATCGTCCATCCCGCTCTCTTGAGGAAAGATCATGAAACATCGTTGGATCAGCATCATTGGCGCAATGGTTCTCGTCGGCACTGTGTTCCCGACACTCTTCATCGCTCCAACCGCTCAGACGGCGCAAACGGAACAGGCTCCCGGTCCCTACGCACGCATGGCGATTATGCGTGCGCTTGAAGGCCATTCGGTCGATTGGGAGGCCGGGTACATCCGCCATCTCGAGTGGCACCGGCAGGCCAAGGACACGTTTGGCTGGTACAGTTATTCGGTCTGGGCATCAACTGAGCGGCAGCGGTGGATCATCTACGCGACGTTCGGACATACGGCCGCCGAACTGAGCAACCCAGTGTCGCCGGCCGAAGACGAGCGGGACAACCTCATCAACGTCCTGCCACACGCCAAATTCCTGGGAAACTGGATCTACGAGTTCCTGCCGGCGCTCTCGCGCGGAAATGGTGTGCCGACTCCGACCCCTCGAGCCGAGTACACAACGGTGGAACTCAATCAGGGGGCGGGCAAGGCTTTCGAGGCAGGACTCGCCGCGGAGCAATCAAAACTACAGGGAGAAACGCTCTGGTATCGAATGGTCGTGGGCGGCAATACGCCGCGCTACGTCCGCTTGCGTCCGCGGGTAAGCCTGGCGGCCATTCTCGATGAGCGCGCTGATCAGGCACTCCCTGACAAAGTGAACGGCTTGATCTCGAAGGTTACCGTCGAGACGCTCAATCTCCGGCCGAACATGTTGGTTAACGTCACACCCGAGCCCGCGCGCTAACTGGAGGACTTCCATGCTCCACGGTGCGGGCGCACGCGTCTCGATGCTGCGTCCCAATGACGGGACACGGTCGCCTTCGAAGCCGGGTATCCGACACGTCGCGTTGCACCGGGGAGACTTGAGTCTGGTAGCGGGGGACGAAGGCAATGAATGAAACAGCGCAGCAGTACATTCAGCGGATCACAGCCCACGTGGAAGGAAAGCAGCCTCTGGCAGTTCAGGCCGCTACGGCTGAGAAACTCGAGCGGCTGATCGAGGGCGCGCCTATGAGCGAATTGCGGAAGCGCCCGGCCGCTGACAGGTGGTCGGTTAACGAAATCGTGGCGCACCTTGGCGATGCCGAAATCGTGATTGGGTTCCGCATCAGGATGATTCTGGGCGCGCCGGGTGTTCCCATGGCGGCCTACGATCAGGATTCGTGGGTGACCAGAGGACATTATGAGCAACGCGATCCGCGCAAATCGGTCGAGCAGTTTCGCGTGGTCCGCGAAGGCAACCTTGCCTTGCTCAAGTCGCTGGCACCGGAGCAGTGGAAGCACTACGGAGTGCATTCCGAGCGCGGACGGGAAACGATTGAGCATATTGTCCACATGACTGCGGGGCACGACATAAACCACCTGCAACAAATAGAAAAGATATTCGCGCGCAAGTGACCTGCAGTTCGGCAACGGGTTGGCTGGCGCTGGATGGAGTTGGAACGACATGCCTTTACCTGAACTCGTGACACCTGAGCCCGAAGAACGACAGATTCGCGGCGCGTGCCCGCTTGATTGCCCGGACACCTGCAGTTGGATCGTGACCGTGAAAAACGGCAAAGCTGTCGCACTTCGCGGCGATCCGACGCATCCCTACACGCGCGGATCGCTGTGCAACAAGGTCGTGAATTACCCGGCGTATGCCCGCTCGTCCGATCGTCTGCTATATCCCATGCGTCGTACCGGACCGAAGGGGAGTGGCGAGTTCACCCGGATTTCGTGGGACCAAGCGCTCGAACGGATCGCGGCGGAGCTCGGCGAGGTGATCGCCAAGCATGGCGCCGAGGCTATTTGGCCCTATGTGGGCAGCGGCAACATGGGGCTGATCCAGGGCATCTACGGCGCCGGAGAACGGCTGTGGAACGTGCTCGGCACGTCGCGTGGTTTATACACGTTGTGCACGATCGCGGGCGGATTCGGCACTGGTTACACGCTGGGCGACAATCGCGTCGGAATGGACCCGAAGACGTTCCGATTCTCGAAGCTCGTCGTGCTTTGGGGCGCGAACGTACTGTCAACGCATCCCCATTTATGGCGACCCATCCTGGAGGCGCACAAGAACGGGGCGTCGATCGTTTCCATCGATCCGATTCAGACGCGAACTGCTGCGGCGAGCGACTGGCATCTCGCGCCGATGCCCGGAACGGATGCCGCGCTCGCACTCGGCCTGCTGCATGTTGTACTGCTCGAAGGCAAGGAGGATCGGCAATTCATCGGTGAGCGCACCATCGGCTGGGAGGCGTTTCGAGAGCGAATTCTCGACTTCCCACCGTCCCGTGCAGCCGCGATTACGGGTCTTCCGGTGGAATCGATCGTCGAACTGGGCAAGCGACTCGCCGAGACGCGGCCGACGGGCATTCGCATCGGCATCGGCCTGCAACGTCACGGCGGCGGCGGGATGGCGGTGCGAACGATCACGTGCATTCCCGGCGTTACCGGCGACTGGAGGCACCCGGGCGGCGGCGTCTTCTACGACACGCGGGGCTTCTTTGGCGTGAACTGGGCCGCTCTGTGCCGCGACGATCTCAGGCCTCGGGAAACGCGCGCGCTGGACGCGAAGCGACTCGGCGAAGAACTTCTTGAGACCGACGATCCGCCGGTCAAAGCGCTGTTCGTGTACGCCGCCAATCCGGCGGCGAGCGCCCCTCATCAAACGAAGGTCCTGCGCGGTCTTGCACGGAACGATCTGTTCACCGTAGTAGCCGAGCACTTTATGACCGACACCGCACGCTACGCGGACATCGTACTACCGGCAACAATGGCGATCGAACATCGTGATCTGCTGATCGCCTACGGACATCTATACCTGGCCTGGAACGAACCAGCGGTCTCGCCGCCGGGCGAGTGCCTGGCGGCGACGGAGATGTTCCGGCGACTGGCGCGAGCAATGGGCCTCGATACGCCGGCGTTGTACGACAGTGACGAGACGATCGCCCGGCAGCTACTGGAGAGCGGGCATCCGTCATTAGCTGGTATCACATTCGAGAAACTCAAGGCTCGCGGGTGGATGCGGCTGAACTATCCTGATCCGTTTGTACCGTTCGCTGACGCCTTTCCGACGGAGTCCGGCAAGCTGGAATTCGTCTCCGATCGTATGGCGCAGTCCGGAATGGATCCCGTTGCCGGTTACACTCCTTCGCACGAAACGTCGCAACACGATACCAAGCTGGTCCGCGAATGCCCGCTGACTTTGATCGCACCTGCCAACCATTACTTCCTAAATTCGATCTTCGCGAACGTGCCGAGGCAACAACGGCGATCGGGAGAGGCAACGTTGCTGATCCATCCGGACGATGCCACGCCACGGCAAATTGCCGCGGGAGATCGCGTGCGCGTCGCGAACGCGCGAGGCGCGTTCTTTGCCGTCGCGAACGTGAGTGACTCCGTTCGGCCGGGTGTAGTCGCCAGCACCAAGGGCCGGTGGCCGGGCTTCTCCAAAGCGGGCGCGACGATCAACGCCACCGTGGACGACCGCGATTCCGACATGGGCCGAGGCGCGGTCTTTCACGACAATCGCGTGCGCGTCGAGAAGGCGTGGTGATGGGATGCGCGCTTTCATCCTTTGCGCGGTACACACCAAGCGGATTTGTTTGTAGATTTCCTGTTCAGCGCGATTCTCTGGGATTCGAATAGCTTGCGGTTCGCCCGTTACACTGCCCAGCGCGGAAGACCGCCGGCCTGGACCCTGTGTCTGCGCGGAGGGGTGAATAGTCCCGGTCGACAGATAGCGCGTGATCGACCAACGTCTTGATCGTAGAAACGTCGCTTGCGCCCGGTACATTCGGGACGGCAATTCGGAACCTTCCGGAAAGAGGTGCTGGGGAATGGATGTGGGGTTGATTCGGAGTTCGTGGACTTTTCCAACCCACAACCGAGCTTCTCGGGTCGCTCACATACGATGCTGGCGAACGCACAGGAGCCCCGGCTCGGGTCATTACGTAAGACAAGATTCCTAAGAATTACCACAGGACCTTGAGACCCTTGTACAGGCTGAATTTCTCGTCGCAAGTCATCACTGGGATCGCTTCGCACAAAGCCTAGCCAAGGCCGCAGAGTCAGTTGGATTCTCAGTTCTCGAACTTGCAAAAGTTGTTCCCTGAACGAAGTATCACGCCTTGTAGCAGTTCCTGCACAGACCTTCCGGCAGATGGCACTCCTATGCTGTGTTCTGGGATGGGCCGATGACAACGTCGAGTTGTATTCTTCATCCGGCGATCCGGTCGGCCTCTCCGATACGTTCGCAGCTCTCGTAGCAGATGATGTAGAGGGCTTCCGCTGCGCGAGAAGCTTCGATGTTGCGCAACCAGCAGAAAAACTCGGAATTGTCTGCGCGTAAAATCCATTGATGACTATTACTCAACGATTCTTAAATTATTTGAACTTGCATCACAAGGTGGCGTGAATTGAAATGATACCGGAGCAGGTCCAGCAGGCCTGCGCCCCCGGACGATGGAGAAACGTGCTTGCGGGAGTTGACCGGAAAACGGCGCGAGGTCATTGGTGAGGTCAAGTTCCCGGAATTGGCTCCCGCCATCGCACGCTTGACGCCGCTTCAATGGCTCATATGCGGTGTCGCCGCTCTCGGCTTCGCCTTCGACCTTTACGAGATCACTGTCTTGCCGCTCGTTGTGCGGCCTGCGCTCGTCGCGCTCGGGAACCTAAAGCCAGGCAGTCCTCAGTTCAATCTATGGGTGGGCATCGTGTTTTACATCCCATTGGCGTGTGGCGGCGTGTTTGGATTCTTTGGCGGCTACCTGACAGATATTCTTGGCCGCCGCCGAGTTCTCGTTTGGAGCATTCTTTTGTACGCCTTTTCGGCGTGCGCCACGGCCTACGCTGCAACGCTGCCCCAGTTTTTGATTTTCCGCTGTATAACCGTAATCGGCGTGTGTGTCGAAAACGTCGCCGGAGTTGCCTGGGTGGCGGAACTCTTCTCCAATCCTAAGCAACGTGAATCCGCCCTGGGCTACACGCAGGCTGCATTTGGTTTCGGAGGACTCATGGCGACGGGGGCTTATTATGTGGCCGTCACCTACGCTGAACACTTTCCGGCGATCCGCATGAGCCACGAGGCTTGGCGTTATGCCTTGCTCTCGGGACTGCTACCGGCCATTCCACTCGTCCTCGTCCGGCCTTTCTTGCCTGAATCACCACTGTGGCAAGAGAAAAAAAACAAAGGGACGCTGAAACAGCCGAGTATCGCGGAGCTCTTCCGGCCATCGTTGCGAAGGACCACGTTGGTTACAACACTCCTGGTCGCGTGCAGTTATGCGTTGGCTTCGGGGGTTATCCTACAGACACCTCGCATGGTGCCGGGACTTCCGGAGTTGCACGGCGTTGCGCCCCGCTTCCTGGAGCAAACGGTGAGCCAGGTGCAACTGTTCCAAGAGCTCGGCACGATTGCCGGACGCGTGCTGTTTGCCTTTCTGGTCGTCCGAATTGCGAGCCAACGTCGTCTGTTACGCATTTTCCTTATTCCGGGCTTGATTGTCTTTTCCTGGGTCTATTTCTTCGCCGCAACGCACAGTCTAGTGCTGCTAATGTGCGGGATTTTTCTCGCCGGTCTCTTGCTTAATGGGCCGTTTAGTCTTTGGGGGAATTATCTGCCGCGGGTGTATCCGACTCACTTACGCGGTACCGGCGAGGGTTTCGCAATCAACATCGGAGCCAGAGTGATCGGCGCATCGAGCGTACTTCTTACCATGCAGCTCGCCAACATCATGCCCGGTCCTAGCGCTGCTACGCACCTTGCCTATTCGGCTGGCAGTGTTGCCGTCCTGGCCTATACGATGTCCTTGATCGGGGGGTTCTGGCTGCGCGAGCCTGAAGGTGGACAATTGCCCGATTGAAGGGTGCGAAGACGATGTCTCCAGGGCTCGTGGCGCGAGGAAGATTTGGCTTGCCAATGAGTCCGTCGGCTTCGTCGGTCTCCTTCAAGGAAGCCTTGCTGATTCCTTCTTATTCTGCTGATGGCAACTGTCGGCCTCAGCCATCTGGTATCTCCTACTGTTGTTCCTGCGTCTGCTCCTGTGACGCACTTCTCCGCCGAACGCGTCATGAAGCACCTGAGAGTCATCGCTTGTGAGCCTCACCCGACGGGCTCCATTGTAAACGGGCGTGTCCGGGGCTACATCGTCGAGCAGATGCAGTCCTTGGGACGGCATCAGGATTTAGCCGGCTTTGGGGGTATCCTCGAAGAGTCGCATCTTTTGGAAGGCAGGCTCAATTGCAGTGCGTGGGCACGAATTTCTCTAAGCCGTTTCTCAGACAGCGAGCCCTCATTATTGGATTTGGTAATGATCGTTGATCGGAGCCGTGGAATTGCGCAGACCGAATAGACAATTCAAGCTGCTTAGCGCCTGCGTATGGCTCCTGGTCTTCGCGTCCGCGATGAACGCTGCCGCGCAGTACCCTGCCGCCGCCAACACTTCCACGCAATCCCAAAAGATTCCCTCCACCGAGTCACGAAACGAGACAGGACAATATCGCTACACGAACCGGCTCATCCACTCTAAGAGTCCCTATCTGCTCTTGCACGCCCACAATCCCGTTGACTGGTATCCGTGGGGCCACGAGGCCTTCGAAAAAGCGCGCAAGGAGAACAAACCGATCTTTCTCTCCATTGGCTATTTCACTTGCCATTGGTGCCACGTGATGGAGAAAGAATCGTATTCCGATCCAGGTGTTGCTGCCATCTTGAATCAGTATTTCGTCTCCATAAAAGTCGACCGCGAAGAGAGACCCGACATCGACCGCCTGTATATCGCATATGTCGAAGCTACCACCGGCAGCGCGGGATGGCCACTCAATGTGCTGCTCACTTCAGACCGCAAACCATTTGTCGGCGGCACCTATTTCCCCCCAGAGCAACTCAAGTCGCTCCTGCAAAAGGTCGCCAGCGCTTGGAGCAAGCAACCCGATTCCATCACCCAGACCGCGGGTCGCTCAGCTCAACAACTCATTGAGATGGTCAGTAAACAGCCTCCAGCATCGGGGGAATTGCAACCCTCCATTCTGGACCAAACATACAAACAGATTGCTTCGACTTACGACGCCACAAACGGTGGCTTCGGCGGAGGACCAAAATTCCCGAGACCCGTCGCGCTGAGTTTCTTGCTTCGCTACTACGCGCGCACGGGTCAGCGCGAGGCCCTCGAGATGACCCTCAACACCCTTCGCGCCATGGAGCGCGGCGGCATCCACGACCAACTCGGCGGCGGCTTTCACCGCTACTCGACAGGTGCAACCTGGCTCGTTCCCCATTTCGAGAAAATGGCCTACGACCAGGCTCAACTGGCCATCGTTTACACCGACGCCTACCAGATCACGCAAGACCGTTTCTATGCCAACACTACGCGCAACATTCTCGATTTTGCGCTTCGTGAGATGCAGCAGCCTCGCGGCGGCTTCGCGTCCGCCGAGGATGCCGACAGCCGAGTTGCTCCGGGAAAGTCCGAGACCAGTGAAGGAGCCTTCTACGTCTGGACAGAGAAGGAAATTGAGAGCGTCCTGAGCAAGCAAGACGCAGCGATCTTACTCTATGCCTATGGAGTCGAGCCCGGCGGCAATGTTCCCGCGCAACAAGACCCCCGGGGAGAACTGAGGGCTAAGAACGTGCTCTTTGAAGCTCGCTCGACGGAGGAAACGGCAAAGAAATTCGGTCTAACCACTGAACGTGTCGCAGAGAAGCTGACTGCCGCACGCAGAGCCTTGTTCGGAGCGCGCTCCCGACGTCCGCGGCCCCCGCTCGACGATAAAATCGTCACAGCTTGGAATGGCATGATGATCTCGGCTCTGTCGCGGGCCAGCCAGGCTCTCGATGAGCCGCGCTATCTCGAACGCGCGCAAGTCACAGCAAGATTTCTCGAATCGCATCTTTATGATTCGAAGACGGGCGAGCTTTGGCGCAGCTATCGCGCGGGCGGTCCCAATGTGGGCGGCTTTCTCGACGACTACACCGATCTCATCAGTGGACTTCTGGACCTGTACCAAGCCGGATTCGACGTCCATTGGGTGAAATGGGCCGTTGCCTTGCAAGAAAAGCAGAACCAGCTCTTTGCGGACGCCGACGAAGGCGGCTATTTCGACACGAGCTCCTCTGATCCTTCCCTTTTGAGCCGCACCCGCGAAGCCTACGACGGCGCCGAGCCTTCCCCCAATGCGACAGCCGCGATGAATCTTCTTCGTCTCGCACAATTCACAGACCGCGCCGCGTGGCGAGACCAAGCGCAAAAAGGTATATTCGCGTTCGCTGCTCGTCTTCAGTCCGACCCCGAATCCCTCCCCGCCCTTGCTTCCGCACTCGATTTTCGGCTTGCGCAAACGAAACAAATCCTCATCGCCGGTGATCCAAGCTCTCAGGACACGCGTGATTTATTGCGACAGGTCAACACCCGGTTTCTGCCAAACAAAATCCTGCTCCTCGCCGATGGAGGAGCGGGACAAAAGCAACTTGCGGTATGGTTGCCCTTCGTAGCGGGAGCCCATCGTGTCAAGCAACGAGCGACAGCCTATGTCTGTCAAAACTACATCTGCAAGCTTCCGACCAGTGATCCACAAGTGATGGCACTTTTGCTTGAGAACAAAAATTAGTCTCCTCTGGCCAGGAGTTACGCCGTTTGACCCTAAAAATCTTCGTAAAGTGAATAGAAATGAACAGCGCCCAGCCTCGACATCCTCTTGCGTACTGAGCCAGAGGTTGAGATGGAGCAATGCCCTTGCGCGGCGATGAATTATCCCACCGTCCCCGAAGTGGTAAAGGCCACGCTCGCGGAGTCAAATGCGGTAGGTAGGCGAGCCTATGAAACCTTTTTACGGTGTCACCTTGCTTGCTTCTTCGTTGGCGCGCTCATCGTCCGGTTCTACGCGCCACGCACAGTGGGATTACCTCCGACGGCATCTAGGAGCAGAGGGTTCCTGGGGTTGAGCGGCTGCTTGTGAGGTTAGCGCGTTTACTAGTTACTGAGATTTTTATAGGATTTCCGACTCCCTGGGGCGAGAAGCGCGGTGACGCGCCCAAACGTCATTATATTGAGACAGAATGGTGCAGCATCGCGCTGAGCGAGAGGTAGAATTGGGAATCGCGAGGCCGCTCGGAAGAAAGCAAATGCGGAAAAATTCATGGATTTGGATCGCGGCAGGGTGGTTCTTCGTCGTTCGAGTTTCAGAATACTACGCTCTGCGCATCGACCTGGGGCATGAACTTACCTGGGAGGGAACCCTACGCTATACCTTCGTTGAATTGGGGTTCTGGCTAATCATGACGCCGGTCATGGCCGGGTGGGCAGAGAAATTTCCGCTGGAACGCCCAGCGGTGTTCAAAAATGTGGCAGTCCTGCTTCTCTTGAATGTAGTCACCGAATTGCTGTACTCATCGTACCGCGTGAGATTGCATCACTTTGTGTATCCCGATTTTGCGCAGCACTCCTTCTGGCGCCAGAGTCAGACCTACCTGATCGACAATTCCGTAATAGTCGCATGGTTTTTTTGGGCCATCGTCGGCATTCACCACGCGATAAAGGCTGCCCGCAAATCTCAACAGCGAGAGCAGGAGCTCATTAAAGCTCAGCTTGAAATGTTGAAGGGCCAGCTACAGCCGCACTTCCTGTTTAACACCCTAAATTCCATTTCGTGCCTGATGAGGGAAGACGTAGAAGCAGCGGACAATATGATGACATCTCTCGGCGAATTGCTGCGCACAACCTTGTCCGTTTCTGCCAGCGAAGAAGTTACTCTTCGCCAGGAACTGAACATGCTGGAGCTGTACCTGGCGATTGAACGCGCGCGTTTCCAGGACCGGTTGAGAGTGCTGGTAAACGCCGATCCTGAAACGCTGGACTGCAAAGTTCCATGCCTTTTGCTGCAACCCATCGTAGAAAACGCCGTTCGACATGGCATTGCCCGGCTCGATCGACCGGGGTGCGTTGAGGTTCGAGCAGCGTGCGTCGGAGCTGAGTTGTCCATATCGATTCTGGACGATGGTCCCGGGATATCAACGGAGTCCACCTGGCGGGAGGGCATAGGACTGGCCAACACACGGGCGCGCCTGGAAAAGCATTACGGCGAAATGCAGTCTTTGCGCTACACCAACCGGAACAAAGGTGGATTGATTGTGGAGATTCGTCTTCCGCTGCAGGCGCACAAGACCGGCAACGAGAATGGCGGCAGGAGTCGTTTACGTGAAACTGCGAACGTTAATCGTTGATGACGAATTGCTCGCCCGGAAGAAGATCCGCGCTTTCCTGCAGGAACACGCAGAATTTCAAATCGTGGGAGAATGCGCGGACGGCGAGCAAGCGGTTGCCGCTATCAGCGCTCTCAGGCCGGATCTGCTGTTTCTCGACGTGCAGATTCCGGGGCGGAATGGATTCGAGGTACTTGACTGCCTGACACCGAATGCGGCGCCCGCGGTTATCTTCGTCACCGCGTTCGACAAGTATGCCGTGCGGGCATTTGAAGTGCGGGCTGTGGATTATCTTCTAAAGCCATTCAACAAGGCCCGCTTCGCGGAAGCGTTGAAGCGGTTTCACGAGCGAAGAACACGCTTGAATGACGTGGACCGCAAACAAGAATTAAAGGCAGCTTTGGAAGAGATTCAGAGAGAATCCCGGGACAACGAGCGAATCTTGATCAAGTCCGGATCAAGAATCATATTTTTGCGCAAGGGATTGATCGAATGGGTGGAGGCGCAAGGCGATTACGTAAAGCTCCATATCGGGAAGGAAAGCCACATGCTGCGCGAGACGATGATGGCAGCGGCAGAACGCCTCGATCCGAACCGTTTCGTGCGCATCCATCGATCTCGAATTGTTAACTTGGACCACGTTCGCGAAATTCGCCCCCTTTGGGGTGGCGATTATTCGGTATTGATGCGCGACGGTACGGAACTCACCATGAGTCGCACGTACCGAGCGAGTCTGCAAGCCGCGCTGGGCGGAGAACACTCTTTGAGCGCGCGAACAAATGGGTGACAGAGGTTTCGCCTTCGCCGAGACTGCTGCCAGCATATTTCCGACGCATTAGATCTGCCTCCTATCGCGTTCCAATCTCTGCTGGTCGCAAACCCATTGCGCTGCTCCCGCCGACATCCTAGTTTTCCTCTCGTCGAATCGAATTCTTCTTTTCGCGAAAGCCTGGGGAGCCCCGTCGCAGAAGTAACAGGTAAGCAGTTCCAAGGAAGGAGACAACATGCGATCTAGAATCTTGACGTGCATCATGGCGATTGTTTTATGTAGTGCGCTGGCCCTGGGGGTTCGGCTCGGCGCACAAGACCAGCAGGGATCCGCGGGGCCGGCCCGCTATCGAATCATTAACCTCGGCAATCCGCTTGGTGGGACCAGCAGCGCTGGCAATGCGATGAACAACCTAGGTTGGGCAATGGGTACCGCAAACCTGCCAGGCGACACGACCCAGCACGCCGAGCTCTGGTTACCCGGATTACACCTCGATCTCGGCACGCTGGGAGGACCCAATAGCGCCGTAACTTTCGCAAACCACAGCAATCGGGGTCAGATTGTGGGCATCGCCGAGACTTCCGATATGGATCCGTTCCCGGAGACATGGAGTTGTGCAGGAGCGTTTTTCCCCGGCGCGACACAGCATGTCTGTTTGGGATTTGTTTGGCAGAATGGCTCGATGACTGCGCTGCCGACGCTGGGGGGCTACAACGGTTTCGCGGCTTCCGTTAACAATCTAGGGCAGGTGGTCGGCTGGGCGGAGACTGCGGTCCATGATCCGACTTGCGCGCCGCCGCAGGTCCTACAGTTCGAAGCTGTCATTTGGGGCCCGGGGAACGGCCAGATCCACCAACTTCCAGGGCTGGGGGATGACCCCGACACGGCTGCTACAGCCATCAACGACAATGGTCAGGTCGTTGGCATCTCTGGTATTTGTCAAAATGCTGTAGGAGCATTCAGCGCCAAGCACGCCGTACTGTGGCAAGACGGCCAGCCGATCGACCTTGGCAATATCGGAGGACATGGATGGAACACGCCGACCTCTATCAATAACCAGGGGCAAATCGTGGGATTCGCCAACCAGAGCGGGGACTTGATCAACGGGAATCTCGCGTTCAAATTCCACGCTTTCTTTTGGACCAAAGAACGCGGCATGCGCGACCTCGGCACGCTCTCGGGAGACGCCATTAGCGAAGCTCTGGGAATCAACGAGGCAGGTCAGGTCGTGGGCGTATCTTACGGTGCGGGCTTCAGCCATCCACGCGCCTTTCTTTGGCAGGACGGGGTAATGATGGATCTGAATGACCTCATCTCTGCCGGTTCCAATCTCACTCTCGAAGTGGCTGGCGACATCAATGACCGCGGCGAGATCACGGGGACGGCCTTCGACAGCAGTGCCGAGACGAGTCCAGCGTTCCTTGCGATCCCTCGAGAGGATCGCCGTCAAGACTGACAGCGATGGCGACCAGTGGGCCGCCGGCTTAGCGAAGATAAGTGCAACTAGCAGAAAATTTACACCCCAAAGGACGCGGCGAAGACGAATACATTCCGTTCTCCGCCGCGCCCACCCCTCGCCGGCGGGCCATATCGAATGCGAATGAAGCAAAGGAGCTGCGCAAAATGAGGCAGGCTGCGTGGTGGCCAAAGATCAGTTTCATTCTTGTTCTTGCCCTGTTTGGAACAATCCAGGGTGAGACCGCTTCCCACCGGTCTACGCAGCAGTTCGTAAGACCAGCCTTCTGTTCGGGCCCTGAGTACCGGCAGTTTGATTTCTGGCTCGGTGACTGGGACGCGCTCGAGACCGGCAAGGCGGAAGTCGTCGCGCGGACTCGCGTGGACCGCATACTTGATGGCTGCGTCTTGCGTGAGGACTATGAAAGCGCAAACGGCCTGAAAGGACAGAGTTTCAGTCTGTACGATGCGTCGAGAAGGACTTGGCATCAGAGCTGGGTGACCAACAGAGGCCAATTGCTCGTCATAGAAGGAAGACTCGAAGACGGGGAAATGGTGTTGGCCGGCGCGGACCGAGCGGCGGGCGGCCCGGAGAGGTTAGTTCGCGGCACGTGGAAGCCCATAGACGGAGGCGTTCGGGAGAAGGCGGTCACCTCGCTTGACGCCGGTAAAACCTGGCAGCCATGGTTCGATCTTTTGTTCCGTCCCCATTCATCCGGGGACGGAGCTAACTCATCAGCTGATAGTGATGCCACGATCGTCGCGCGGTTAGACACTGAGTACCAGACAGCGGTGAAGAGGAATGATGCAGCCACGATGGATCGGCTTTTGGCCGATGATTTTGCACTGGTGACAGGGTCCGGCAAGATTTATACGAAGTCGGACCTGCTGCAGGAAGCGCGGAGGGGGTACGTGATCTATGACCGGCAAGAAGATACCGCCCAGATGGTTCGCGTTTGGGGCAATGCCGCGGTTATCACCGCTATGTTGTGGGAGAAAGGTACGGAGAACGGAAAGCCATTCGACTACACGCTTTGGTTCACGGACACTTACGTGCGCACTGCGACTGGATGGCGCTATGTATTTGGTCAGTCTTCATTGCCGTTGCCAAAAGCCTCGAAGTAAAGCTGCATAGCCTGCCCAGGAACTCGGGCCGTTAGACTCTCATATCAACTGGTACCTCCTGGAGGGGCGCAAGCCAGGAAACGCTGGACAAGTCTGTAGGGAGCGCCCTCCTTTGTAGACTTTCGTTGAAAAGCTTGAGAGAGTCCAAAGGAAAGAAAACGACACCTTGTGGATCGGAGATCTCTCGATGCTCAACGAGGAACGCCGCCGGGAAATTCTAGAATTGTTACGGAACGACGGCCGAGTCCTCGTCCGCGATCTATCCAAGCGTTTTCGCATATCGCTCATTACCATCCGCAAGGACCTGGAGTATCTGCACCACCAGGGAATGCTCGAACGCACGCACGGTGGAGCGTTGCCCATTCGCACGGGGGCGCTACAGGATCAAACTCTGCGTGAAAAGGAACGCCTGCATCGGAAGGAAAAAATGCGCATCGCCGCCGCAGCATTGCGCATGGTTCGCCCCGGACAGGTAATCATTCTTGATTCGGGCACCACAACAACGGCGATTGCGCGAGGGTTCCGCCATTTGCGCAGTCTTACGGTCATTACAAATGCGACAAATATCGCGGCGGAACTAGCGGATAGCAACGTCGAGGTGATACTTACGGGCGGGTCGCTGCGGAAGCGTTCGTTTTCGCTGGTTGGGCCACTTGCGGAAGAGTCCCTGCGCAAACTCAGCGCGGACATGCTGTTTCTGGCCGTGGATGGCTTCGACGTGGGCTACGGGCTCTCGACGCCGAATCAACAGGAGGCGCGCGTAAACCGGGCGATGTCCGAATCGGCGCGGCGAACGATTGTGGTGTGCGATTCCTCGAAATTTGGGAAGAGAAGTTTGTCGCTGATCATGGACGTTTCCGCGGTACATGAAGCGATCACCGACCGGGGAATACCCAAGCAAGACCTCAAGGCGCTGCGCGAAGCGGAGGTCGAAGTCACTATCGTCTGAAATCGGGCTGGATCGGACGGTCCGCGCCTGCCGCATTTCTGCGCTTGACTTACAGAATAATAGTAAGTAAAAGACATAAAGCGAAATAAAGCGTAAGTTCGCTTTTCGTGATACCCTCAACCGGTCCTGGAGGTACCACTGACCGCGCCGCAACTGCCCAACTTGAGGACGCTCAATACACTTTGGCATATTCACGGAGCTTGTTCTGTCACTTTCACCGGGAAAACAAAACGGATTACAGGCCTTGGCGGACGAGCGCGGCATAATCGCCGCGCTCGCGATTGACCAACGCAGTGCTCTGCGCAGGCTCTTCGCAAAGGCCAGCGGGCGGGATGCAAACGAAGTTCCCGCCGAATGGCTGGTGCAGTTCAAAGAAAAGGTCAGCCAGCTTCTTACGCCCTATGCCAGCGCCATTTTGCTCGATCCTGAATATGGGCTGCCTGCTGCGAGCCGACGCTCCAAGGATGCAGGTCTTCTTCTTGCCTATGAGCAAAGCGGATACGACAAGTCTGTTCCCGGGCGGTTGCCGCGACTGCTGGATGATTTCACTGCACAGGGTTTGAAAGATTCTGGCGCAGATGCGGTCAAGGTGCTCCTGTACTACTCTCCGTTCAGCGACGCCACAGTTAACGCGCATAAACAGGCTTGGGTCACGCGCGTTGGCGGCGAATGCCGCGAAACCGATATTCCTTTCTTTCTCGAAATTGTGAGCTATCACGATCAGATGGACGAAAAGAGCGCCGAGTTCGCGAGCATAAAACCTGACGTAGTTACTCGTTCGATTGAAGAGTTCTGCAAGGCGAGCTACGCGGTTGATGTGCTGAAGGTGGGTGTGCCCGTAAGTATGAATTTCGTCGAGTCGGCCAACTTGCCGCGTTCGCAAGCGGTTTACTCACGTTCGGAAGCCCGGTCACACTTTAAACGCGCTTCACAGGCGGCTTCGCTTCCCTTCATCTATTTGTCGGAAGGAGTCGGCAACCAGACCTTTGCGGACGCACTGACCTTGGCGGCCGAGGCTGGCTCGGACTTTTCTGGCGTGCTCTGTGGACGCGCAATTTGGCAAGATGGCGTGCCGGTCTTCGTGCATCAGGGTGCCGCGGCGCTGGAAGAATGGCTGCAGGAGCAAGGTGTGCGGAACATTCAGAATGTGAATGTGCATCTGACTGCCGCGCGACCATGGTTTGAAAAGATCGGCGCTGCTCCGAGTGACGGGAAGTAACGGCGGAATCGAGCCATGTTCCTTTGCGTGAGCCCCAATCCGGCGATAGACAAACGGCTCACGGTGCCAGCGCTTGTACGTGGCCAGGTAAATCGAGTACATGCGGTCCAAGGTTTTCCTGGCGGGAAATCTGCACATGTGGCCATGGTGCTTGGTACGCTTGGAGGAAGCCCCCGCTGGATAGGTCCTTGCGGCGGAGTGAGTGGCCGCGAGCTCTTGGCTGGGCTTTCTGCGCTCGGGATTCAGGCCACTGCATGTACTACGCACCAGCCAACGCGCACGAATCTGGAAATCGTGGAAGACGACGGCACCGTTACGGAAATTCTTGAGCCAGGCTCGACACCCAGTCTAGCCGAATGGCACGAATTCGACAGCACCTGCAGAAGTCTCTTCGCGGAGGGCTCCGAAAATGCGTCCGTTATTTTCTCCGGGAGCCTGCCCGCAGGTGCCGCGCCGAGACTGTACGCAGATCTCGTCACGAAGGCACGGGAATTCGGCTGCAAGACATTCCTGGACACCAGTGGCGAGCCGCTCCGGCTGGCGCTTGCCGAAAAGCCCTACTTTGTGAAACCAAATCGGGAGGAAGCTGCTCAGCTTCTTGGGAAACCTGTCAGTGCGCTTTCCGATGGGGTCGGCGCCCTTCGTCAGCTGCTGAGTCTTGGCGCGGAGAGTGCCGCGCTGAGCCTCGGTTCGGAGGGGCTTCTTTTTTGTGCTGGCGCGGGTGCACCAATGCTCTTCGCTCCCGTGGTGCCACTCGAGCCTCGTTCGACAGTCGGCTGCGGAGATTCGGCACTGGCCGGATTTGTCTTCGGCATCGCGTCTCGATATGCACCTCAAGAAACGCTACGACTGGCAGCAGCTTGCGGTCAGGCAAACTGCACAGCGGATTCTCCGGGTGCCGCCAGACTCGAGAATATTCGAGACTTTCAGCGACGAATCTCCGTGCACATGCTCGATTGAGCCGATTGCAGATGGGGCCGTGGAATGACTAGCCAAAACAAATTCGGTATCAGTGTCGTCGGCGAGCTCAATTTGGACCTGGTTCTCTACGGCCTGCCGGGCCATTTTGAACTGGATCGCGAGCATCTGGCCTCGAGCCTAAGTCTCACGCTCGGCAGCTCTTCGGCAATTTTTGCGCACAACTTTGCGCTTCTCGGGAACCGTGTGGGCTTCCATTCCGCTGTCGGCGATGATCCTCTGGGCGAATTGTGCCTCGAACGCCTCAGGGAAGGCGGCGTGGACGTATCGGCTGTTAGAAAATTTCCAGCCAAGCAGACCGGCCTCACCGTCATTCTCCCACAGCCCGAAAAACGGTTTATTCTCACTTATCCGGGCGTAATGGCAGAGATGCGCGTTGAGGATCTCGACCTGACGCAGGTATTGGACGCGCGTCATCTACATCTATCTTCCTATTTTCTTCAAAAGGCCCTTCGCCCCCGAGTGCCGGATCTTTTTCGCCTGGCAAAAGAAGCGGGACTCTCTACTTCCCTGGACACCAACGACGATCCCGATGACCGCTGGGAGCAAGACGTCCTTGATGTGCTCTCGTGGGTAGATGTGCTCTTGCCCAATGGGCACGAGGCCTGCCGTCTAGCTGGAGTCGAAGACCCCATGCTGGCGTTAGACTTTCTGGCGGCGAAAGTTCCTTTGGTGGTCATGAAGCGCGGCGAGAAAGGAGCGCTGGCTCGCCGGGGATCAGAAATCTTTGAAGCTTCGGTGGCCAGAGTCGCGGCTGTAGACACCATCGGCGCGGGTGACAGCTTCGATGCTGGTTTTCTTCATCAGTTCATTCGCGGCGCTAAAATCGAAGAGTGTTTGAGATATGGCAATCTGACTGGTGCGCTCTCCACAACGCGGAGCGGCGGCACCGAAGCCTTCCGAGACACCAAGCACAGAGAATCATTTCTCGCCCAATAGCGCTCGCATACACCGAGAACCTTTGGCGTGGTGATCCGCAGCATTGACGGCATTTTCCCGTTTGGCGAGTCGTCAAATGCTCTATCTGTGGGGCACACCGCTGCCGTCAGGAACCGTTGCGATTATCGCGGAGTTGCAAACGATTCAGCGATCCGCGGGATCCCGGAAGCGCCGATTGTCGAGAAGGCTTGGATAAGCGCGCAAATTGCCAATGGCCTTGACAGAGAAGATCTGAACGGCTGGCAAACCGTCTATGCCCTGCACAGTGAGATGGATAGTGAAATTCGCGGCTCGTGTGTAGGTGTGAGACACCTTTGGGCCGTCTGCGCCGGTCCCGTCGCCGAAATCCCAGAGATAGTTGACCGCCGGCACTTCGGCAAGTTCTGATTGCGCCAACAATTGAACGGTCTCGCCGACATTGGCGATCGATGGCACATTTGCGGTAACTGTTGGGGCGCTCGGAGAAACGCGGTTGTCGAGAATCTTGATGATTCTGACGGATTCGGGAGCTTGATTCTCAATCCGCACAGTAGTGCCCGCCAGCGGGACCGGTGCGTCCTGGTTTAGAACGTCCGAAGCGGTAAAGGAATGGTCCGAAGGCAGTCCGAGGTCCGCGAGCCGCAAGGTGTGCGACCGCGGCGATTTTGTCCAATTGAAGACGGTTAAAATGGCCTGGTGGGGACTTTCTCGCAAAAAGAATATGCTCGGCTGTTCATCTTCGGGATCGTAGGTCATCAGATCGACGGGCGTGGACGCCCGGCCCAGTTTGGCCATGTTCAACAGATCTTCGTTCTCAACGAGCTCCAACCGGTCCTTCTGCGAACCCATAACAAGCATGTCGTCGCCAATCTCGTACATGCCTCCGGAAACCGCGGAGAGGGCAATGGAGGCCTGAGCAACGGACAGAGGATACGAGGCAGACGCCCGTGTATGATCGCTGAAAGACTCCTCGACGGTGTTGAAGGCGTCCGGATCATCGAGAAAAAAATTGCGGTGCATGTAGAAGCGGGCGGCAATTCCGCTTGCAGCAGTTCGCGTTCCTTCAAACGAATGTGCGGTGTCGGCGGAGACCCGTCCGGTATCGACCAACCCGACTGGGGTAAGCATGGGGCTACCGTCCTTGTCCAGGATCACGTCTTCGCCAACGGCATCACGAATGACTTGCAAACCGATGCGCAGCGCTTCCAGTGCCGTGGTGTTGGGACGATACATGAAACCCTCGATGGCACTGCTATCCATGAAGTCGAGTTTGATGAAGCGGACACCCCATTCACGAACCAGGGTATGGTAAGTTCGGCGTAAGTAGTCCTGGGCTCCGGGGTTCGTGGTATCGAGCGCGTAGATCAAGTCGGATTTTTGGCGCCACAGTAGCTGGGTGTGGATGGGCTCACCCTTGGCGTTGTGCACCAGCCAATCTTTGTGGTGCTCGTATACCCAAGCACGGGAGGTCACCTGAAACGGGGCAGTCCAGACGCCAAAGATCAGGCCATCCCCGGTTACGTGGTGACCGACGGCGCGCATGCCATTCGGGAATTGCCTGGCATTCGCTGTCTCATATTCGCCGCGCGCATATTGGTAGCCCTCATCGACCTGAAAAAAGTTATAGCCCAGTGCTTTCAGATGTGCCGCTTGCCAATCGGCGTTGGCGAGGGTTTCACCTTCGTTGATGGCGCCATAGTAGGCCGTCCAGCTCCACCAACCGATAGGAGTCTGTAGGGAGACGCGGGCATGGTGCAACTTGCGAATTGCGTCGCCGTAGGCCAACAGCTGGTTTTGATAGTCCGGGCCAGCTGCGAACATGAGGCGCTCCGAGACGAATTTCCCTCCGGGTTCGATCGGGAGATTTAGTTCCAGGTGGTTTTCCGCTGGACCATCTCTCAAATCGTATTCCTTCTGAATTTCCGTAGTTCCCGCAAGGTCAACGCTATAAGACGCAATCCTCATATCAGCGCCTTCGCGTGCCGCTTGCAGATGGAGGTAGGTCAAAAGATGATCGGCGGTGAGCGCACCGACGAACAGGCTTTGCTTGCTCTCGCGGTTGTAAATGAGTTGACTCCCGACGCCCCGATGCATCCCGCCGGGCGTTTTCCCCAAATCGTAGAGCTGCAAATCAGGGCGATCCTCGCTATAACTGTCCGAGAGAATACGATCGGCAGAGGCATGACCACCGAGATTCAGCAGGGGAGCCCCGAGAAGTTCGAGGCCGCGGAAGGCCTCGAGCGTGAGCATCTTTCCCGTCGTGTTTTGAACGGCCACCTGCAGAGTGGCGTATGAAGTTTGGTCGTAAAGCTGGATCGTAAAAATGAGGTCAGCTTTCTCTTGAAGTCCGGAGTTTGTGACCGAGATAGTCCGGCCCGCGCCGAGATCATCCGCAAATCTAGATTCAGACACGGTATGCTCTGGATAGTCGCTCGAACGTAGCCACTCGTGATTGACTTGTGCGGCTGCACGGCTGGTAAAGATAGGCTGGCCTCCGCGCACCGCGAGTACGTATGTTCCATCTTTGGCGTTTACGCTCACGGAGAGCGTGTCATTCTCCAATTGCCGGGCCGCGCAGGGCCCGATGAGAATCAGCGCCTCGAACACAATTGCGATTCCGACGCTACAAGACAATTTATGGACTCTCTTCGACACCATGTGAGTCTCCTTTTCGAGCAGGCGTTTGATCGAAGTAAGCAAAGATTTGAGGTCCGACGGAGCGAAGAGCGAAATGTCCGTTCTACTCTATGGCTGCGGCAGTTCGAGGCGTGTCGTATCCATCGAGCCTCACCCACGCGGCCTTTGCAGATTGCGGAAGCGTGCCGCGAATCTCGACCGTCTCTCCCGGGAAAACGGTGACGTAATTGTCGTCGTATTCGAGGGGAAGGAGCTCGTCGCCATCTTTGGCGGAGGTGATCTCGGCACGCTCGAAAAACGCGATATGTTCGGACGGATTGTGCAGGCGAATGGTTACGATATTTTCGACTGAAGAAGACGAATGTTTGGCGCTAAGCTCCAACGGCACTTGGGGCATGGTATTCAGCGGGGTCATGTCCGCCCAACTGACGAGTTTCAATCCGAACGCGCTGTCGTTCTTCGGATCGCCCACATCGTCGTCTTTCTGTGACTGCCAATAGACATTTTCCGTCAGCACCCTTCCATCCGCGTCGAGCAACTGACAGCGCACGAAGAAAACCTGAGAACTATCCGGAAAGCGCGGCAAGGTCATGGCTTGGACCGCACCACCGGGATCGACCTGAAGATTCTCTGCGTGGCGGTCTTCGCGCAACTTTCCCTGCAAGTCGTACACCCGCACGCGCACCCGCAGATTTCTCCGCTCCATAGGAGTCTGATTGACAACGGTAATCTTCGCCTGGCGGTGATCGCCAGTCGCATAAGAGTCAAAGACCACAGACAGAGGGCGTAAGCCGGTCTTGGCGCCGTAATAGGCTCCGCCGGGACTCAAATAGTAGTCGAAAATATTTCCAAAGAATGAGGGCCAGTGGCTATTGAGCATCCAGTAGATGGTCATTTTGTGATTCGCCCATCCGTTGGCGGCGAAAGCCTCGAATTGGGCGCGTGTGTTTTCGAAGTGCGCGAGCTGGGCCTTACGTGCAAATTCCTCCGCGCCACCAGAGGACCCGTAACGGCGATCGATAGCCTTCTGAATATTGATGAGCGTATCGTTTCCGGTGTTGGCCCCAGAATGGAAATACCAGGTTTCGTTAATGGGCCAAAGCTTATCGACCGGAATGAACTTCTTCAGACTTTCGTAGGTGGGTATGTGCTCATTGTCACCCTGCTCCGCGCAGGATCCGCGTGAAGCGGCGTACCGTCCGCTGAACCAGTAGGTCGGAGGTCTCCAACTGTACGGGCCCTCCATGTGAATGCCGTTCCACTTACGCTCACCTCGCTCGTCCTTGGCGAAGGAAGAAACGGTGTCGACGGCAGCGTTCTGCCAGTGCAAGTTGGTGAGAATGTTGTGATAGGCATTCAGTACGGGGTCGGGAGGCAAGCCGTCACTACCGTTGGCCCAAATCCACACGGAGGCGTGCTGGCGAAGCATGGCGATCTGCGACCGGAGACTCTCCTCCGCAACCCGATGGTCCTCTTCATCCCACTGATCCCACATTTCCCACTGGTTGCAACACATCCAACCGAACATCAGTGGCATCCCCTGTTCATCGGCGAGCTCGATGATGTGTTCGCTCGAAATTTTCGACTCCCAGCGGAGCATATTCAAACCAAGGTCTTTTGCGTAACGGAGCACGGCAGCTTCGCGATCCGGGTCATATCGATACAAAAGATCGGGCGTGTAGACGGCGCCGCGTACCAGGAAATCCTTGCCATTGATTTTGAGATAAAAGTTTCCACCTTTGCCGACGTCTGAAAATTGCTCATCGTGGTCGCGATACTGGGTAATCGAACGGATGCCGAACCGTATGTGAGCTGCATCGGAAAGCTTGTTTTTCTCAAGAAATTCGAGGCCAAGGTCATAGAGACTTGGGTTTCCTATGCTGTAAGGCCACCATAGATCGGGATCGCTGACAACGAGCTGGGGAAACTGCTGGGGAGTGAAGCTTGCCTGGCGCTCCTCACCAGGACCAAGGGCAATGGTCTGTTCGAATTGAATGGTAGTTTTGCCGGGCCGCGAGATTGTCCCTCGAAGAATTCCCTTCACTTGCCGGCTGGAGGGATTTCCGAGGCTGGCGTAGACGGTTAATTTGGCCGAGGTGGTTTGCAATAAAGAAAGCTCGGTGTTGACGAACGGATGACTGAGCGTGAGCTCGCCTGAAACCTTTAGGTAGACTGGCTTCCAGATGCCCGCATTGCGGTCTGGAACAAAGGAGATTCCGTGACTATTCTTCCCTCGCGGCCCTCGGTAGCCCAAATATTTCCAGTTCAGCCAATCAAACCAACTGTCTGCGAGCTCAACGCCGTTGACATCCTGAATGGCTCGTTCCGGTGTGACTTTTACCGCAAGCGTATTGCGTTGGCCGGGCTCGATCCAGTGCGTCGCGTTCAGTTCGTGCGCGCTGTACATGCCGACTACGCGCTTGCTGTCCGCGATCAGATGGCCGTTCAACCAGATTTCGGCGCGGTAATTAATGCCGGGAAACTCGAGTACATAGACCGCGTGTTCAGCAGGCGCTTCAAATGTAGTTCGATACCACCAATCCTGCGTGTATAGGTCTTGAGGAACATTCTCCGCCATGTTCTTCCCAACATAGAGATTGGGATAGACGCCATCCTCCTCAAGGATCTCGAGAACGGTAGCAGGCATTCGACGGATCGTGTGCCAACCCGTGTCCTGGTAGTCGAGAAGCGAGATGGCCGCTCCGCTGAGTTGCAAATTATTTGCGGAGGTCAGCTTCCAGTTTTCCGCCAGCTCGATCGTTCTGGGAAACTCTGCAGCCGACGACGACGAGACGTAACCAGCACCGATTGACAAAAATAACGGAACGATCAGTTTCACGAGGCGCGGGCAAGTCCTGTTCACCGAACCAACATTGTGCTTCGACACGTGACTTCGGATATCGCCAGATTGCATATTGACCTCCGACACCAAACCGAAAAACGGACCCGGCTTCCAGGGACGCGACCCAAAACGAACTTCTCCCTTCGCCATGGCCCCGCATCCGAACATTTGACCAGCGAAACAATCGATCTGCCGCGGAATAAGACTCCGCGATTTAAATTTCGAGAGGCTCCCTTGGCCCGGAGGATTCCGGTGGCGCACCTATTTCCTTCATGTTTCTAATCCCAGAAGCCGTGCGCCAACCAAGAATTCTCTTGCCCCTAGTGCAACTGAAATCGTTGCACCACTCTGGTAATCACACCATCCGGACTCGGGTTATCGGGGTCCAGGTGCGAGGCCAGACTCAGGTGATAAGCGAGCAATTGAGGAAAGACAATTTCGAACGGTCCGCGCAAATCGTCAGGCAAGTCTGGTGCCATGGCCGGGATGAAGTCGTGGCCAAGTTCGCTGTCAGAAGCTGCAGATCCGACCACAATAACGTGACCCAGTTTTTTTTGCCTGAGTTCCCGAAGCACATCTTCTTCGAAGCGGCGCCTCTCCGCAGCCGAAGAGAGCACGGACAGGACCAGGGAATCGGGTCGAAGAAAGCTCATCGGGCCGTGGCGAACACCCAAGAAAGTCTCGTTTATGACGGCAGTACGGCCCGCCGTCATCTCCAGAACCTTGAGGCTGGCCTCCTTCGCGAGGGGAACCAAGCCAGCGGAAGTCAGCACCATCAGGCGAGAAGACGATTGAGACGCCAAACGCTGCGCTACTTTTTCAAGGCCAGGAAGGGCGTTATTCACGGCGGCCACGATGCGCGGGAGATGCTTGGTCAATAAGTCGCCGCTGGCGATCGCCAAGCCCGCCAAGAGCAAGTTAGAAAAGGAACCGGTCATCACTAGACTGCGGTCATTTGTTCTGGAATCGAGAACCAGGGGGTTGACACCCGGCAACCGCGCAAGTTGACCATGTTCATTGCAAGTGATCGCGAGATGGACCACGCTTGGGAACATTTGATTAATACGCGCTATGACGCCAACACTCTCCGGGCTTTCCCCGGAGCGTGCCAGGGACACGAGTACGCCGTTCGAAGCAAAGCTTGGAGCTAGATGAGACAGTTCCCGCTTAGAGAAGGTAAGAAGATCGGTAGTCGGGATCGCTAGAGAGTTCGTCCAAGTGGCCGCGACGGCTGAGGCCGCGTACGCCGAAGTGCCGGCACCGCAGATCACCCGAGCGTGGTCTTGCACAATGGAATGCGCGTTCGAAGAGGCTACGCGTTCGAGTGTTGTGGGCCAGAGTTCCGGTTGCTGGCGGATCTCGTTGAGCGTGATTACTCCGCGTGGATTGCGGCTATCGGAACCTGAATCAAGCCTTGCGGTCATGAACTACGTGCCTTTCTGCGAGTGAAGTTCACTCAAAAAAACCGCCACACCGGATTCGGCACACGCGCGACCGAACTGCCGTATCCGCCGCCCACGCCAACCGCGAAGTCACGCGGCCACTACTCGCCTAAAAATACAGCTTGAGTGCAAATTGTATTTCGCGCTGATCATTTTGACCGTCGCGCGTTGAGGTGATTGTTCCGAAGCTGCCGCTCGTGTAGTCGAGAGAGCCGGGGGCGGCCACTACGCCATTGCCCCCGAAACCCGGATTGGAGAAGTTAGGATGGTTGGTCAGGTTAAAGAATTCGGAGCGGAATTCCAGGCGAAACCTCTCTGTAATAGCAAACTGTTTGAAAAGTGAAAAATCAAGACGATGGAACCCCGGGCCACGGAAATTACTCGGCCCTCCGCCGAGCGGGCTGAAGTCCGTTTGGCCGATCGTGGTTGCCACCGGTGGAGTAGCGAATGCCGCTGGATTGAGCCACTGATTCACATTATGAGGACCGGCGTCGGGATTCTGGCCTGGTACCCTGATCGCGTAGCAGCCGAATCCGGAAGTAGTGGACGTTGCGCACGGAACAGTTCCTGGTTGCCCGTCCTGCAGCGTGAGAATCCAGTTCGTTGCCCATCCCCCGAGCACGGCATCCACAATGCGCCCGCTGTCGTGCAGATACTTTCTTCCTTTACCAACCGGCAGCTCATAGCTTCCGCTCAGGTGAAATACTTTATTAATGTCGAAGTCGCACCGGCCGTAGTCCGGGTGGATACCGAAGCCCGGCAGGAACGGTGCTCGATACGCGGTGAGTGAAGTAGCATTCAGAACGTCAATCGCGTTGGTCAGACAGCTCGACCAGGTGAAGTTGGCCAAAACGTTAAGTCCAGCGTTGAATCTGTGTTCATAGTTCGTCTGCAGGCCGTTGTAGTGGCTGTTGCCGGCAAAGCTAGTGTAGGTAGAGCCGGAAAAATCGGGATAGGGAGAGAAGGAGAGTGCGTCCAACCCCAGCGGCAGTATCTGCCGCGGCGTGTTCGGATTGACGTATACCGCAAGGTGGCGAACGGTATTGCCGACGTAACCCACCTGCACGGTATCGTTTTTAGTGAGCTGATACTGCGTGGTCAAGTTATAGCCCTGCGTGTACGGAGTTTTGTTGTGGAAGTCCTCGCCGATCAGCCCGACACCCCCGGGCTCAGCTGCCCCGGAGGTAAGTGGAATAGCAGTTAGCCCGTTGGAAAGCGTACCAATCGATCCGTTGGCAAACGTGATCGGCGCATCAGGCGTCTGATTTGGATAGCTCAGATTGAATTGAAACGGAAAATCGTTGTAGGTCAACAGTGCGGAGTTTTCAAAACCCCCGTAGAAGATCCCGTAGCCGCCGCGAACAACAAGCTTTGGCGTTACTCGGTAGGCAAATCCAACACGCGGAGAAAAATTGAATTTTTGCGATACTCCCAGGCCGGGTTGTCCCGAGCAGGTAATACTGATATTTTCTGCCGCGGCCGCCGCCTCGAAGTCTGGCGAAAATGGAGTATTGCAGCGCTGCTTAGTCATCAAGAAGGTGGAAGCACCGCCCACTGTGGAGGAGGGTTGAAAATTGGACTGTTGACCATATTTTTCGGTCAATTGGCCGAAATACTCGTAGCGAAGTCCGAGGTTCACGGTCAGCCTGGGCTTTACCTTGATGTCGTCCTGAAAATAGCCGGCATAATAGTTACGCTTCATCGACGTGGTGGCGATATTGGATGCTTGTACCTGGTCCGCGCCGCCCACGAAATCAGAGGCGCCCGGAACCGTACCCGGAATCGGTGTCAACAACATTTGAGCGAGTCCGGTATTGCCTCCCGTTGTGGAAGGCACTTCGGTGTAAACCCCGGTAAAGCTCCACGCTCCGCGGCCCGTAAAAGGCTGCAGGATATTGAATCCCAGCCTTTGGTATTGAAAGCCAACCTTAAAGGTATGCCGGCCTGCCGCTTTGGTGAGATTGTCCGTAACCTGCGAAGTGGTGCTCAGCTCGATCGAGGGTAGAAACTGGTTGCTTCCAAGGGTATTCAGCCCCGTAATGAACAGCGAGCCCAATCCACCATTCGAATTACCTTGCGGTACTCCGGGAATTCCAAACTGTGCGGGGATTCCGTCGGTGTTGGCGTTGGGTTGAAGACGAGAGGAAGAAATGCGATTGTAGCCCGCCCGCACTTCATTGACGAGCGTACCCGAGAACAAATGCGTTTCGCTCACCACGGTGTTGATCGACTTCGCCTCCTGATCCCCAGACGAGAAAGATCCCCCATCCGCAATCCCGCCAAACGGGCCCGGAATAAATGTTGGGTTATCTACGTAACTCACACGCCCGAAGATGCTGTCCTTCTGGCTGAAGTTGTGGTCCACGCGAACATCAAATTGGTCGGCGTTGTTGCTCAATTTTGGGTTTGCGGCGTAGTTGTTGAAGAGGCCTGGAAGGTTGGGGGCGGGATAGAGGTTCAGAAGTTTAATCGCATTAGCGTCGAGCCGGCCGGGCGGAAGAATGTTTCCGGCAAAAGGCTCACGAACAAAACCGAGCTGAGTTCCGGGCGGCACACCCGCGCAAGGAGCGGTGATTCCTGTCACCGGGTCCGCAACTCCGCAAGTAACCGCTCGCGTGGTGGAAGGATCGAAGACCTGTCCCAACGTAAAGCTACGCCCGAGAACATCGGTTCGTGAGCCACCCTGAGTCAGTAGCTCCGAGAGATTTGTGTACCCGCTGCTCCGTTCGAGAGCCGTTGGTACGGTATTTGTCGACGGAACCGCCTGACGGATGCGCGTGCCTTCGTAATCCATGAAGAAGAAGGTTTTGTCCCTGCGAATCGGACCTCCGAAGGTAAATCCAAATTGATTCTGGCGGTATTCTCCCTTCGGAATGCCTCCTGAATTTTCAAAGAAGTTGGCGGCATCCAGCTTGTCATTGCGGAAAAATTCCCACGCATTTCCGTGAAACCGATTTGTTCCTGATTTGATGGTGGCGTTGAGGACTGCGCCCGCCGAACGTCCGGACTCGGCGCTATAGTTGTTGGTTTCGACCTTAAACTCTTGGATGGCATCCACTGGTGGCCGAACCGTATAGGCCGTTCCGTTCAAGAAGTCTACTAGATTTGCATTATTGTCTAGACCGTCTAACAAATAGTTATTTTGCGCAGGGCGCAAACCATTGGCAGCAAAACTCCCACTAGCACCCAAGCCCCGGGTGTCCTGCTGATCCTGAGTCACGCCTGCCGAGAGTTGCGCAAGAAACGTAAAGTTACGCCCATTCAGGGGCAGCGCGTTGACGGCATGCTCCTCGATGACCTGTCCGACGGCGGCATCCTGGGTCTGAAGAGCGGGTGGCGCCGTATCGACAAAAACGACTTCCGCGGATTGGCCGAGCCGCAGCGTGACGTCCACCAGCACTTTCTGCTGGACGTCGACGGTGACATTATTCTGCTGTACCTTCTGAAATCCGCTGAATTCCGCCGACACCGAGTAGTGACCAATCTTCACCGGCGAGAAGGAATATTCGCCTATCGAACTGCTGGTAGTCGATATCGACACTCCCGTTCCTTCATTGGTGAGCGTCACCTTCGCGCCCGCCACAACGCCTCCGCTGGTGTCTTTGACCGTGCCGGAAATAGCGCCGGTATCCACCTGGCCGAATATCTGGCAGGGCAGAATCAGGCCCAGCAACACCAGTGCGATTCCTAAGGGCAACTTGCGACTCAGAATAAAAGTAAACATGGTGAGGGTTTACCATCCTTTCTCTATGTGAAGACCCGGTCCAGGAGTTGACTTACTGTTCGGGACGATTCGATGAAAACGTTCCGGTGATCCGTCGCCCCGCCCAAATCTGAGTGAGAGAAAGCGATTCCGCCAAAAGGGCTCTCGCCAAGCGCCCTGTCAGAGTGAGGACAACGGGCCACCGCCTTCTCTCCCTTCCGCAGTGTCGACAGCGGGCCGGGTGGCTGGCAAATTCGGCAGAGTGCTCGCATTTCCTTTGTTTTCTTTTACTACCTATTACTTTCGTTTTCTTGCGATTCGCAGAGACCTTATTGGAAGGCCATTCCGTTGTCAAGAGGAAACCACGAAATGGAACTCTCCTCATTTTGCTAACTAGAACGAAGAAGTTTGATTCCTGGAAAGGCCGGTTCCATTTTCACGAGATCGCTTGCGCGCATGCAGTGTTCGAGAGGCCCTTGCTTTTTTTTGCGCAACAGTTCTTTACTTTCCCTTTCTGTAAGAGTCAAATGCCTTGCGCGGGAACCAGCGCGCTGGGCTAATCGCAAATTTATCCGCCAAAGAGCCGCCGAGCGACTTATGGATCAGTGTCCAGTCGCGAAGTCATCGAGGTCGCAGCCAAAGCACATCCAAGCGAGGTGCCATGAAAAAATCCATCGGTGACAATATGATCCCCAAAGGCTGGAGTTTCGAGCAGGGACTGGAGCTCGTCAAAAAAGCGGGATACGACGGGATCGAACTCTGGCTCGGCGATGTTCCGTGGTTCCAGATGAACACCACCGACGCGGCGGTGGGCGAGTTGCGCCGTAAAGTGGAAGAGGCCGGCTTGGTGGTCTCAAACGTTTCTACCGGCCTGCACTGGGATACTCCCCTTTCGGCGCGTGACCCCAAGATCCGTGCTCAGGCGATTCGCATTGTGGAACGCCAGTTAGAGACCGCCCAGCTCCTCGGTTGCGACGCCATACTTGTGGTGGCGGGGCTCGTGACCCAAGAGGTTCCTTACAATGAAGTCTATCAACGCTGCCTGGACGCCATGAGGCAACTTGCGCCGCTCGCAGCAAAAGCACGAGTTAGAATCGGTTGTGAGAATTGCAATTCGGAACAACGTTTTTTGTTGACACCCAGAGAGTTCTGGACCTTCCTCAATGAAGTCGACAGTCCATTCGTCGGCATTCACCTTGACGTGGGAAACATTCACGACACGGGATTCGCCGAGCAGTGGATTGAGATGCATGGGCCGCGCATCACGCGCATCCATCTAAAGGACGTCATGAAAAAGCGCGGCCGATGTTGCGACACGGTCTATACGAGCCTTTTCATTGGTGACAACAACTGGCCCGCGATAAGAGCCGCACTCAGCAAAGTGGGCTACGACGGCTGGTTGATTGCGGAAATGGAAGCTCGCTACCGCTATGCGCAGGACCAGCAGTTTTATGACACCGGGGCCGACATAGACCGCCTGGTGTCAGGCCGGTTATGAAGGCCCAGGCTCTCGGGTTTCTATGACAATTTCGCGCCGACATTTCTTGGGTGCTGCGGCTTGCTCTGCCGCCACCCTCTGGTCAATCCGACCGATCGGACTGGATACACCAGGTTCTCGCCCTGAACGTGAGGTCGACTGCATTCTGCTGGACCTCGACACGCATTGTGTCCTTCGTGAATCGTTAGAAGGATATCAAGCGGCCCTCGCCGGCCAACACCATCACATCCCGGAGGCCGGGCTCAACTTACGAAGCCCTTGCCGGATGGCAATTGTTCCGGGCTTCGGACCGATGGACCCCGCCACGGCCTTGACGTTATCGGGTTTACTGAAGGCCGGGACTCATGTTCTATTGGAATCCGGCGCGGGGTTCTTAAGCCGGGCGGAATTTACTGCTCATCAGCGAATGCTGTACCGTTATTTCGACATGGCCGTCTTCCCTCCTGTCAGCCTATGGCCGGGACAGCCTCTTGACGACGCGCTTTTTACGCATCGCTCCGGGCGATATCCAGGCAAGAAGCTGGATAGACACGAATCCATTCCTTACGTCGACTACCTTTGGCCACGCGAGACAAAGGTCCGGGACTTCAGTCGGGTGATTCCAGTGTCGGCCACAACGGGTGATGTAATCGGCAAGGTCGAGGGAATACCAGTCGCTTTGAAGAGGCGCATGGGGCAGGGAACACTGATCTTTCTCGGCTCTCCGATGGGCCCCGCGCTACGCGCAGGCGACCCTCAAGCGCGCTCCTGGTTACAGGTGGTTACCGCGCTCTGACTGGGCGCCGTAAGTTTTTTCTCGCAGAGGGACAACGAGTTGCCCACTCTTTCGGACCTATCGAACCTTCAGAACGCGAGAGCGTAAGATGGCCCATATGTTTCGTTTTACTTCTTTTGCTTTCGTTCTTTGCTCACCCGGTTTACACTTGCCGTGCGCGTTGGCGGTGACAAGAACTCAAAAGACCGGGGGGACGGGCGAAAAGCCATGACTGACAAACTGTGCTTGATGCGTTGGCCGATACAGATGGCGCCATGGACCACCGTGGTGGCCGTCAATTACGCACCGGCCCTCGGACAGGATATTCAGTATCGCGAAGACCCTAACGCAGAAAAACGCATGACCTTAGTTTTGAAGGATGGGGATCCAAAGGCCCAAGCTGCACGTGCCCACGTGGTGCCTCGCGCAAAGTTCTATGGCATTGATGTGCACATCACGTCTATGACGCCACGGGAGTTCACGGCGGCGATGTCGCGCCATCTGGACAAGGAAGATGGATGATTTACGGAATGCAGCTGTCCGATTCAATTTTGGAATAAGGTCTACCACGGCAACGTGGAAAAGATTTTTGCCATGCACCACGGAGGAAAAAGATGAAACGGACTCGCCGACGACCGAGCAATGCACTAACGTCCGTGATAGCAACCGTGGCGTTAACGGTTTTTGGCGGATGCAAGACAAAAGAGAAAAAATCAGAACCCGTATCCGCTGTTCATGTTGAGACCCAAGTCGATGGAATTCATTTGAAGACAGGACCAGCGGAGTTTGTACTTACCACCACTGGGAGTGTGTTAGGCCGCTTCTCGAGCGGGACGCAATGGCTGACTCTCGATGCAGCGGAGCCAGGATCTGGAATCGTCGTAACCAGCGGAAAGCAAGTGGTTAACGATTTTGTTCGCGATCTGGGGCACGCCCAAATCGTGCCGGCGAATGGCAAGCTCGGCTCTCTTGGCAAACGAGTGGAAGTCAAGGGCCACAGCTCGAGCACGGGACTCGATGAATTCCTGACCATCGAGGTGTATGACGACTTCCCTTCTCTAGCGCTGCTTTCAGCCCTCTACAGAAATTCCGGCGATAGAGAAATAGCTGTGGATAAAGTGACGTTGCAAAATCACTCGTTAAACGCGTCTTTGGCGGACAGCAATGCGAAATCTCACGAGATGTGGGCGTTTTTCGGATCAAGCCTCAGATGGGGCAAAGATGATGTTCTGCCGATCCCGGCAAAGTTCTCGCAAGCCAACCCCTTTGGCGCCCCGGTGGAAACGCACGACGACCTAGGTCGCGTGGGCGGAGGAGTACCTGTCGTGGCGTTCTGGACACGCCACATGGGCTTGGCCATCGGACACCTGGAAACATTACCGCTGGCCCTCTCCATTCCCGTACACACGACGACCGACGGGAGGGTGGAGGCGTCTGTTGAAGTTCCGGCGAGCACGACGCTCAAGCAAGGCGAGAGTTTCTCTACACCGAGAACGTTCGTAACGGTCTTTCGCGGCGATTACTACGAACCCTTGAGCACGTGGTCGAAGGCGGTAGAGCGGGAGGGAATGACACGGCCGAAAAACAACGAGGAGAACTATGCAGTGGCTTGGTGCGGCTGGGGTTACGAGTCAGAGGTAACCCCGAAACAAATGACAGACACGATCCCCAAATTGAAAGAGCTAGGAATTCATTGGGCCACCCTCGACGATCGGTGGTTTGGCAATTACGGCGATTGGCAGCCGCGCAAGGACACTTTTGGCGGAAACGCGATCCAGGAAATGGTCAGGGATTTTCACAAGCAGGGCATCAAGGTTCAACTCTGGTGGTTGCCATTGGCAGTAGAGGATGGAAAGTTCAAATACGGGGACCACAAGTACGTCGTTTCGGATGTCGTCAAGGAGCACCCAGACTGGCTGATCCTTGACGAAAAAGGACAGCCCGCGAGGATGACGCGAAACCTGGCTACACTCTGTCCAGCAGTACCCGAAGTTCGCGAATACTACAAGAAACTTACGGAGCGCTTCATACGCGACTGGGATTTCGACGGACACAAGCTCGACAACATCTACTCAACTCCGCGCTGCTACAATCCGAAGCATCACCACAAATCGCCGCTCGACTCCGTCTATGCCATGGGCGAGGTGTACAAAACGATTTTCGAAACGACTCGCGCACTAAAGGCCGACAGCGTGACGCAGAGTTGTCCTTGCGGAACGCCGCCGAGCCTGGCCTGGTTGCGTTACATGGATCAAGCCGTGACTGCGGACCCGGTTGGCTCCGTGCAAGTGCGCCGGCGAATCAAGATGTACAAAGCTTTGCTCGGCCCCAATGCAGCCATCTACGGAGATCACGTTGAGCTGTCCCGCATCACCGGAGCAAACACCGACAGTGAGCAGGATGTTGGCGACGACTTCGCCTCGACGCTTGGAGCCGGTGGCGTTCTGGGAACGAAGTTCACCTGGCCGGACTACGGTCCGAAGCTCAAAAACGTGTACTTGAATCCTGCCAAGGAAGCGCATTGGAAGAAATGGATCGCGCTCTACAACGAAAAGATGCTCTCAAAGGGAAACTTCTTGGATTTGTATGTCTACGGATATGACACCCCTGAAGCATACGCAATCGAAAAAGGAGGCGTAACGTACTATGCGTTCTACGCGCCAGTGGCGACTGACCAGGGCAGCAAGGACGCGAGATGGAGCGGCGAAGTGGAATTGCGAGGACTAGGCAACAGGACCTATCACGTGACCAACTACGTCGATGGGAAAGACCTCGGAACCGTCACTGGTCCGGAAGCTAAACTGCGTGTCGATTTTACCGGCAGCTTGCTCTTGGAAGCGCAATAGGAAAATCTAGTCTTCGGCAAAGCGGTCTATTTTCGGGTGCGATGCCTACCGGTTTTAAGACTCGCAGGCAGGCTCTTGCCGACCGTGCAGCGGCGATCCTTTTTTTGCGTGGCCGTCGTGTCTGGCGCGATTACTTTCATCTACCGGTGGTTCTCGGCCGCTACAGAGCACGCGCTGACCAGAACCGCCATGGCCCTCATCGTGGCCCGCCGTCATGCAAGAAACTGTGCTCCCCGAGTCTCTCTTCAAGTCAAGGAATCGCACGTCTGAAAGGATCAGCGCGTGGCGCTACGGCGATAGAGCGTGTAGGTCAACCGACCGTGCAACCAAGCCTCGCAGCTTACGCCGTCGTGCTTGCTGTCGACGGA
>Ga0207063_1015_pt1 | contig 44737 bp, 32 predicted proteins | sample Alteio_BWMinCont_29_FD_153462 | JGI IMG/M metagenome (GOLD analysis project Ga0207063, IMG submission 153462) | Enriched cells from forest soil in Barre Woods Harvard Forest LTER site, Petersham, Massachusetts, United States -... | ecosystem: Environmental > Terrestrial > Soil > Temperate forest >...
CGGATGCAATCCGTCAGCGGGTAAAAGGGATGTTGCATCCCAGTATGGCCGGCCATGTACCCAGCCACGTGCATTGACTGGACGAGGTGTCCCGAAATTCGAGTGCATATCGAACCCGACAAACGAAATTGGCCCTTGAATTATCCGATGACTGTTGTTGATGAGTATCACGTTCACTGCAATCGTGTGTGAGGATGCATCGTAATGCGGCCGTTCAAAATCGAGAGCAATCGACGGCGAAATGTCACGCTGTCCGGGAATGGCAAACCACTGCGACGTACGGTGCGGCACGGGGTGTGTGTGAAATGTTCGAGCAGATACACCAGCCGATAGCTCATTGTGCGTTTGAGAAGGAAGTTTCACGGATGGTGTAGTTGTAGCCCCATCGGATATCGGGACCTGTACTGTTCTCGTTAGGAGCCGGTGATCGTTTTCTGCATCTGGCTGTCCCCAGAAAACATGGAAAATGCCATGTGCGTCTGCGATAACCTGCGAATCTCCCATGAACTGCCCCTGACTCATCCGGATGCTCAACCCGAGATGCGGTACATCCGCATCCATCTTTTCTGCAGCCTTCCTGCCAGAGACATTGTCGAGTATTTCAGAAAGCCAGTCCTCATCCCAAGCTACAGCTTCAGTCGAAGAGGAAAGCAGGTCGTTGGTGATTGGGAATGTTGCTATCGTTGATACCATCCCAAACCGCTTGCCTCCATCGGTCGAGGAGACAAAGAAGAGATTCCCTGTAGTGTCGCTCCACGTTATGCCGAGAGTGCCTGCACTATTGACAGCCACATGCGGGCTTGCGAGAAGCGTTGCTCTGGAAATGGAACTACGCAGGATGATTCTCGAAAACCAATGATAGCCGTCATCGTCTGAAGTGGCAAACCACAGAGCACCAGGGATATTCGGTTGCGCGGTTTCAACACCCACCGAATATAATCGCCCGTTATAGGGACCGTTGCTTGTATCTCGTGCAAGGGGTACAGCAAAACCGGTAATTAAGGAAGAGGCGCGAATGAACGACCGATAGGATAACATGTGTGTTACTGGTGAAAAAGCAAACAGGGTAGCTGTATCGGGTCCAAAATCAAAGGCATTCTTTGGTTTGAGAAGTGCTGCCGATGCTGAAAAAAGCATGGTACCATCGGGTAAAACGGCGCTTCCCCCCGTAAAGATCCGAGTGAGGAAGTGCCCTGGTGGCTGAGAGGACGTTACCATATCCGAAAATGTGCGAGCGCCATCGCTCGATTCTAAAGCTACCGGTTTAACTTTTGTCCAATGATGTCCGGGACCATTGTTCGCGTTGTTGGCAAATATCACGATCTTTTCTGGAGTGCCCGTAGGTGGAACCGCTTGCAGATACGTCCAGTCGACCCAACCCTTGGAACGTACCCATGGTGCCTTCCAAGTCATGCCGTGGTCGTCGGATGTATAAACATGCAAGTGTCCGAGATCGAAGGGGGCAATCATGTTTATAAGGTTCGTTACGCCCGCAGCGTAGTACGCGTGCCCGGATGACCCGTACGTACAAGACTCTTCAGAGACCCAGTGCCCGGAGTTATCGCGCAAGGTACGCGACCAAGTGATGCCTCCGTCTGCTGAGACATAGACATACCCAAACGTTAAATAGCTTATGGAAGGATCGCTTTGATTACCGCATACCATGAGATATCGAGCATCAGTCGGATCGGCATGGGCCCATAACCCATCTACGGGGCCATTGTTCGCGCTGATATTCACGATGTGACCAAGCAGCGTCGATGCTGTTCGCGCCGTATGTGTTATAGCTGAGGAGGTTGTAAGCGTCCATGCGATCAGGAATGAACTGCTGGCAGCGATTATGGTTGAACGTGATTTCACGCGCATTACAACCGTACATTCGTTGTAAGGATAACCGTCCGTGGCCCATACTGCTGCCCGTACAGAGCAAAGGGTGCTCCACTGATCGCAGGCACTCCCAGAAGATTGGCCGGATTGACGACCTGGATGGGGGCATCGTATCTGCCCGTAATATTCTCAAACGTCGCGAGTAGCGAAATGTTTTTTGTCACGGGATAGCTGAAGTGGCCATCCAGTTCGAGAAATGCTGGGCGATAATAGGAGTTGTTCGGCCCATAATACGATGGTTCCAGATCTACGAATTTCATGGGAGACCACCGATAGCCTACAACTGCATTTGCTTGTGAGTACGGTATCGATGCTTCAAACCAACCGTTGAAGTTAATGTTGGGTACAACGTACAAGTTCGCACAATTGGTGCAGCTCGGCGTGTTGTAAAACCCCGCCGGGACGCTTATTACGTATCCGCGGGTGAAGCCTGCAGCCAGATGCCAATAGACCCCTCGCTGAACGTCGTGATGGAGATCGAGCACCATTCCCTCAAGGCGTGACTGGCCAAGATTCCTGTATTGCTGGGTGTAAAGTGGCGAGCCATTGAAGGTTCCGGTCAAGCTCGTCGAGTTATAAATTTGACCGTACAGGTTTGCACGATAAACGTCAAATGAGAGCATTGTGCCGTGTTTGAGCTGAAGGTCGGTGCCGAAGTCGAACGCAAAGGATTTTTCCGGCTGAAGATTCAGATTTGTCAATGTCACGGTATAATACCCAGGCGGATTGCTCGGAATAGGCGCACCGTTGGACCCAATCATATCATAGAGTTGTGCCTCGGCAAATCCCCCGCCGGCCGATGCCCGAACGGCCACATTTGGAGTAGGGCGCCATACGAAGCCTGCACGCGGAGCCGCGTACGTAAATTGCGGATTCACGTACGTATTTCCCGTAACATCATTTGGATTTTGGACGTGGTACCCAACGTTAACGAAATACATCGAGAGATCGATCGATGTTTTGTTGGTTGGATTTCCTCCGACCAGCAATCGCATTTCCCGGGTCATTTCGTAATTGGAACTCGATGTGCCAAAGGTAAGCGGAAATGTTCCGACTAGCTGATACGTAGAACACGGATTATTGTAGTACGATGAAACGTATGACACCGCTGCGTGCATGTTCTCACCCAGCGGGGTCGTGTAACTTACGGCGATATCCCGATTCGCAGTTGAGGTCGTTGCGTCCACGATGAACGGGCTTTGTGTCAAAGTATACGTCCCCCCGTTAAAAAACATCGGAGTACCACCGACGATTCCTGCGCCGTAAAGCTGCGCGGTATAGCTCGTTAGGCTGTTTAGCACCTCCGTGGAAAATGTACGATTTTGCAATGCGGCGACGCGCAGGAGCCCAGATCCGATAGTTGCTGAGAATTTCTCTTCGAGAAGGCTCGCTGATTCGAGTTCCAAGCCCAGGTCGCTTACACCCAGCGGCCCATAGTACGTCCCCGGAGCGAGACTCCCACTGTATCCAGCGGCTGGAGCAAAGACATTGGTGAGATTTGCCGTGACGAGATCTTGTCGTGATTGCTGGCCTGCGTAAAAAACACCAACGGTGACGCGGGGCGAAAGATCGTACGAAAGTGCGATCGAACCGCTGCTCTGAGTCGCAGCGGTATTGCCTGGAATACAGCAGGCGACAAGTCCGCTCTGAAACTGGAAATAATTCCCCTGATAATTCGACGGAAACTGAAAAGTTGTGTTGCAGAGGGGAGGGCCACATACAAATGACTCCCCGTTTACGGTTTCCGGAGTAGTATATACCGGCATTTGTGGAGTTGAGATCGGCCCCGGCGTATCGAATATTCCATACGTTGCAACGACGGAAAGATGCTTCCAGTGATGAGCTATCAAGCCGTTTGCGGTAATACCACCGAATGGATCGCTGCTGACGGAAAACTCTGCCCGGTTATTCGTTACCTCACCCGGAGAACGCAAAACGATGCTTCCACCGATCGAATCGACGATACTTGGTGCCGCAGCTCCCGGTCCCCGAACGATATCGGCACCGGCGAAGGCATTCAGTGGATAAAGACTGAGATCGGTTCCACTCCCCGCTGTGCTGCCGCTAAACAGCGCGCTTGCACCGATCAATGGCATATCGTCTAACATCGGTGCCGTTTCATAGGGAAGTGCCCCGTCGAGCGATACTTGCGCCGCGCTAAAGGGACTATCGGGCAATGCGTGCGTGCCATAGCTGAGATATCCACCACTGGTGGTGACCCCTGGAATTTCTTCGAGCAGCGTGCGCCATGAGGTTTGCCCATCGAAGGCGTGTTCTTGAGGACTAACGGCGGTGATCGAGGCGGGCGTCACGTTAAATGATGCGTTTGCGCTGGTTCCCACATGAGCAATCGTTTTGAGTTCGCCGCCACTTTCCGGCTGGTATTGAATTGCTACATTCGTATCACTTTCAACCTGAACGCTCCGTGTTGCCATCCCGAGGCCAACCGTGGTAGCGGAAATTTGATATGTCCCGAGCGGCACGCCGACAAAAGCGAACAATCCTTGCGCATCGGTATGCGTTACAACGTTTCTGGGTCCGTTCAATGAAACAGTTGCATTGGCCACCGGCCTACCGGCGCGATCGCTGACGCTTCCAGCAATCGTTGCTGTACTTGTCGGTGCAATCTGTGCCTGCACTCGTTGAGAAAGAACCAAGAGACAAAGGGCCGCGAGCACGGTACATACCAGCATCGGTGCAGCACCCAACCGTGTAATCTTCTTGATCACGAATAAACCTCCAAAACGCCCAAGGCAATAAAGAGAGAATGCTTTACCCCGCGTTTCGAAGTCTACAGCTCTTCCTACGAGAGCGCATCGTGGAGTCCACGGTATCAATCGGGGAGCATGGTCCCCAATTGATACCGAGAACGTATACCGAGGCGACTCATTATGGACGTCATGTGCGATTCTATCGTTCGTTCCTTGAGAGAGAGTTGTTCCGCGATGGCACGATTGGTGAGCCCCTTGAGCACGAGTGCTACGATTTCATGCTCGCGCTGTGTGAGGCGCATGCCTATATCGGAAACGAGCGTCTCTTGTTTGACAACGGTAGATGCTTGCCGCTCCGCTTCCGGAAGGAGCGAGTGAGCAATGTCCACATATGCATTCCAGTGGAGTGCACCGAAGCAACGCGCAGCCTCACGCGCCGAGACATAGGCCTCGCTCGTTCGATGAGAGCGATGGGCAACGAAAGCATTGAAAAGTTTTAGGCAAGCATGTGCAACATTGGAACACGGTAATGCTGTACGCTTTTCAATAATTGCGCGTGCTTTCGGAATATCCTCGAGAGTGCCATACCTTGCTATTTCGAGGAATAAATCCCAAGATTGCTCAAAGTTCAGCACCTTTTCGAGCGCGCGGTGAAGGAGCGTCGATGCCTCTTTCAGTTTTCCTTGCGAGAAATAAAGTCGAGCGAACGCGGCCGCAATTGGACCGATGTCAAACGGTAGACAGGAAGCAAATGCCTGCTCGATCAGATGAGGGGAAGCGCATTTCCCCAACGCCTCGTCATCCTTCACTTCGAGTGCTAATGGTATCCCTACCTCAGCAGCAGCGAATTGCACGGCGGTCGCCGGAGTTTCGTAGGAAAGTGCTTCGCGTACATAGTGATGGGCTATGCTGTAGTGCCCCATCTTACGAAGGATGTCTGCGTATACCAAACATTTATATGGGATGCTCCATGTTATTTGCTTCTGGCGAACGATCAAAAGCCCCCGCTCGAGATGTGATTTTGCAAGCAGTGTGTCACCGAGTGCTAACGCTGCCCAACCGTAATTCCCCCATACCATCCAAGTCCTCGATGCTCTCTCGGTATCGGCTTGGTCGATATCGATCTGTATGGCCTGTTCCAGGTCAGCATATGCATCTTTCGCTCTTCCTTGTACCGTAGCCATAAGTGCGCGTTGTGTGAAAAAGTTGTTCCGAATCTCACCATCTTCGGACTTATGCATCTCACCTATGGCCTCGAAAAAACTTCGTATCTCATCCCAGCGATTAAGATTGAACAAATAGGAGATCATCGTAAGGTTTGCGCTTTTATAGAGTGGTAGATCTCCTGCCGCTTTTGCAATTTCAATCGCGCGGCGAAGATCCGGCAACGCATCCTTCATGCGATGTTCAGTCCAAAGCTGTCGCGCACGCTCGATTAACAATTCTGCAACTTTGACGCCCTGCATTTGACTGGCGGTGTACTGTGATAATGTGTCGTCGAGCAAATGACGGCCATCGGTTGGAGTACTTCCAAGATAGAGCGTGTGCGCAATTTTTCCGGAAATACGAGTCCGATCGTGGGCCATAGTTGCAAGGGCAAGTGCGCCGCGGTAGTGCAGGATTGCACCGCTGTGAAAATGATGTTGTTGGGCTATGTCACCCGCCTCTTCGCGAGCCTCGATAACCTGCTGGAACTTCGCACGGTGGCGCAATGCGATGCGGCGTTTCATCGTGCGATGACTTGCACTTTGCGAGCAGCTGCCACACGTTGAGCGGCCATTTCTCGGCGGTTCTTTGCAACATGTTATACAAAGCCCAGCCTCACGGGCGCGTTGCCGTTTCCGCGTAAGGTAAGCTTGTACTCTTTCAGCAGCACTTTTTGCCATCTAAGCGTCCGTAAGCAGCGACAAATCTTTGTCGCCGCTTACGGATTTGAGGCTCCAAGCGGCTTCTCCTGTGCATTGACTCGCCAGGCGCCCCGACCTTGTGATAGGAGGCCGCTGTGCGTACAGGCTGCCCGGGGTAGGGGGCTGGGGAATGACTTTAGCCTTCCGAGAGCAAATATTCCGTGACATGTAACATAAAATTGTTACGTGCCACGTGCTATTATATGCCTAAAAGTGTTGCCGAACGTAGTAGAGCCTACCGACTCCGCAAGCAAAAATACGCTCGTGAAGTTGGTCTCTGCTATAGCTGTTATAAGGAAAAGCCTCATGCCGGATACTCAATCTGCGCCACTTGTAATGCCGTAACTGCGCAGCGCATCCAGCGAAAACGCAAAAGAGATCGTGACGCGGCCAAGTTTCAACACGTTGTAGCCGCGCATGAACGCGCTGGTGATGTGGCATGCGAACATCATTTTTACGCAGCAGCTGCACAGCACTATCAAGATGCATTGGAAGTGCACGGTCTTGACGACCTCACACGAACGCGGATCTCGGAAAAAGTCGCAGAGGTGCTGTGGTTTGGGAATGAGCCAGGAGCCGCAGTTCCTCTGAATGATCATCTTCTCGACATATACCGCGTTCGTTCGGGACAAGATACCGAGATCGTAAGTGTGCTTTTTAGAATTACGCGTCACTTATGGGCAGATTCTCAAACGGAAAAGAAGCTACCCATCCTTAAACAAGCGCTCCACATTGCTGAACGGTCGGGAAATCAAGCTCTTCTGAAAAAAGCCACTATTTTTATCGCAAGTACTCTGTCGCAGCTAGGTCGTCATGAAGAGGCTCGAAACCATCTGCGTTCGATAGGCGAAGTCGACGCTGCAGATAGCCTTGCAATCCGTGTAGCCTATTGGGTGGAAAAAGGGGTAATCGCTGCCAACTTTGGGAATGAAGACGAAGCTTTAGCGGATCTTAATCGTGCAGTCGATGCGACGAAGCATGATTTGGATCCCTATCGTCCGACGTCTACTTTGGCAAACTATGCTTTCGTTGCATTGATGTTTGGGCGAACCAAACTCGCAAAAGCCTGTCGTGAGCGTGCTTTGCTGGCAGTACGACGAGGCAATATCGCTTGGTTTATTCCAAAGTGTTGCCTGGAATATGCAGAACTCCTCATGCGCATGGGACAACATGATGCTGCATACCCATATCTCCTAGAAGCGCTTTCCTCCGACGCAAAAACTCCGATTCTCGATGAAATAGTTGCGTATGTCGGTATACCGTTGGCGTTACATATGAAGGATGAAGGGACACTTGCCAAGTGTATGCGTCCACAGGTTATCGACCGAGCCTTTGCATCGGGGGAGCCATCGCGAATAGGCTTCGTCACTGCAGCTTTTGCACATTTGTACAGCGAACGAGGGGAATCTCTGAAAGCCCAGGCGTTGCTTCATCGAGCAGTACGCATGATGTGCAGTGTTGATAATGTTTGGCACCTTCCGCTAGAGGTTGCTCGGAATGGCGCGGTAGCTGATATCCCACGAGCACGCCGTCTTCTCGAAGCCCGTGCCGAATTTCCTCAGGCACAAGTAGCCGAAGCATATTTGCAGCTTTTTGATGCTTTCATAGCCCAGCGTGAGCAGCGTATCGACGATGCACATGCGTGCGCGCGCGATGCAGCGGTCCGCTTTGATACATTTCAGTGGGGGATGTATGCTGATCTTGCCCGCTCACTTCTCCCTAGAAGGATGCAACGTAGGCTGGCGGTCCAAATCCACAATACGAAGCCGTTTTCCGACCCGCATGTTGCGCTTACGAGCCGCGAAGGGGAGATTGCTACATTCATTCTTAAAGGTTTGACGAATCACCAGATTGCTGACACAATATCGATTACAGAGAATACCGTCGAGAAACATGTAGCCTCGGTGATGAGTAAACTCGGGATTCGCTCACGTTATCAACTCGCAGACGTGCTCACGTATCCTGAAGTGAAAAAGACTTTCTAACGAGCTCTCAACTCAGTCAACGACATACTACGGATTCCGTGATGTGTGGCGGAGGGTTCCTCTGATAGACTCCGAGAGCGGGGAGTGCTTTCTGTCAGCGTTTAAACGCCTGGTATTTGGAGGAGAATCGTGGTAAAAGCGACCTATCGTGCGAGCATCGTATTGTTGCTGCTTGCTTCATGTTTTTCTACAACGCAGTTAGCGCGCGCTCAGGTTGCGCCCACGAACTCAGCAGCTATTAGTGGGAGCGTGAGCGACAGCTCCGGGAAACGGGTTGTCAATGCTAACGTTACTCTGAGCGGCCCCAGGAGTGCCGCGACGCAAACCGATGCGCACGGCCTATTCGTGTTTGTGGGCGTGCCCTTCGGCACATATCAACTCTCAGCCGCAGCGCAAGGTTTGGGAACAGTGACGCGCAGCATCACGGTCGAGGGTGATACCAATATTGTAATTCAATATCAACCGTTGGGTGGCAACCTTAAAGTCATCGCGAACGTATCGAGCAGTGCGAATGCGCTTTTCAACATTACGCCTGCTTCGATAACGCAGGTAAGTCCGATTGCCAACGCTTTTGAGGGAAAGACCTCATGGCGTACGATTCTCGAGCAAATTCCCGGAGTTGCTCAGGCAGGTTTAGGGAATGGAGAAAATAGTCAAGCTGGTTTACCGGACTCACCGATCGTGCCCATGCAGATTTCGATCAATGGTGCGCTCCCGTATGAAACAGCCACGCTTCTCGATGATATGCCTCTGATCGGAGGATCATTCGGTCTTTTAGCGGGTAGTGGTACGAATCTTGCTAACTATCCGCTCAATGGTTTCGATTCTGCCGATGTGGTACGGGGTCCAGGTGCCAATGCTCCTAGTATCGTCGATTCAATTGGCGGTAGCCTCGTTCTTCATCCCTTCAGAGCGATTGAACAGAATAATTACAATGTTTCGGTGAGCACGGACCCCTATGGCGGTATTGTCGCTAATGCATTGATGGGACTTCGTTGGAAAAAATTCTCGGTGGTAATGACCTATGGCGTCAATGACAGTCCGGGCCCGCTCGCCAGCGCTCACGTTATGGCCAATTACATACCTGCAACAATCAATGGGGAGAGCTTTTCTTGTACCGGAGCATGCCATAGTAGCCTTCCTGCTACGTCGAATTATTCGGGCTTCCCCTCTTATGGGTATCAAACCGCCTTACTTGTCTGTTGTGCCCAAAATAGTACCGCATGGAATCAACACAGCGGTTCAATCGCTGTAAACTATGCACTTTCTCCTTCTGCAAATTTCGAGCTTTTCTATGGCGGAACCACTGTTAATCAACGTAGTTTGCCCATTGCCTGTACGAATATTTTCACTCCTCCCTCTAGCTATTCTGGCAGCATCGCCGCCGGACAATACATCCTTCCCGCGACCTTCGGTACTGCTCTAGAACCGATAGTGTTTAAGCAAGCCTCGAGCCTTCTCGAGGAGAAACTCACCATGCAAGTAGGTAGGGGAACATTACGTTTAGCCGCACTACAAAATCGTACTTTTTCATCGTGTGTTTTTTCGATCGATCCGTCGGGGAATGTACAACTCTTTGGTGGAGGAACGCTTAACGGGATGCCGGCTGTTTTCAACGGCGGAAGTTATAACGTTACCTATACACCAATTGGTTTAGATACGAGACAGCAAAGCAATAATCGTGATTTGCTCGTTGGCTACTCGACCCCCATTGGAGAAAACTTCCATGCGGGAACTTCTTTTGTGAAATCCTATTACGACATTCCAAGCCAGCAGTCGTTTCAATTTGGCAGTTTTCTTGGAGGAAACTCGCTACCGTCATCCGTCTCGCAGGCGACTAATGAGTTTCGCCTCTTTATCGGAGGTAATCTATCAGCGAGAACATCGCTCGATCTCTCTGCCTACTTCGTCAACGCCGATTATCACGTTCAAAATCCGAACGATCCAACCCTTGCCACGTACATTGACGAGCATTATACCTATGCTGCTCCTCGCCTCGGATTCGTTTGGCGGCCTACGGCTTCTCTAGCGGTTCGTGCCGCAGCGGGCGGAGGCTTTGCAGAAGCGCCGCTGTTCGATCTCGTCGGATCGAACGGAACACCAGATTGCAGCAGTGGTACCTCGTGCGTCGTCACGCTGACAAATACGAATCTGCAACCTGAGAAGTCCTTTTCCTTCGATCTTGGGACGGATATTCGGTTGCGTCGGAATACGGTGCTCTCTCTTGATATCTATCGTTCGAATCTTTATGGTCAGTTCTACGGCTCAACCTCGTCTACCGGGACATATCTCGGACTCCCACTCTATACAACACAGATCGGGAACCTCGGCGAATCGCGCTACGAAGGCGTCTTGCTTGATCTACGCCACGACGTTCCTCAAGGACTGTACTGGTCGATCTCGGGTGGTTTAACGCGTGGATATCTTGTGAGCGTTCCGGCCGGCTTTTACAACGATCCCACTGTACCGTGCATAAACTGCACGAATCTCACCGTTGTGCCTAATGTCAACTTCAATGGAACATTTGATGCTTCGATCCCGTATTCGCAGGCTTTGGGTACACTAGGCTACCGATGGAATCCCGAGAAATACATCAATATCGTGGGGACATATTATGGAAACAATAACACCTATTTTCGTCCAGCCTTTGTTGAATGGGATGCCAATCTTGGATATCCTGTTCATAAAAACGTAGCATTACTCGTGACGTTCAGAAATATCACTGGTATCTATAATAATGCCGAACAAATTTGGGGTCCGACGAATCTCAGTGGAGCACCCACGATGAGTGGGAAACCATATCCGCTCTTTGGCGAGGAGTATGGTCCTCGTACGATCATTGTAACGACCATGTTTCACCTACAATAAATTGCGGGAATTGATTATGCGGACACCTTTAAAATCAATCTTCCTCGTGCTAACACTTTATTCGTTTCTTGGGGCAAGTAGCCCCAGTCCAACCCATCTCTTTGCGGTCCGCGATTCGATTGAAATGGTCCGGTTTGCGCGTAGGAACCCAATGGTAATATTTTCCCCTGATAGAAAATATTTTGCTATCGTCACTTCTCGTGGAATCATCCGGTCCAACGAGATCGAGTCCACCATTTGGGTGTTTGCGACCGATGCGGTCTTGGCATTTGTACGAGCCGGCAGCGAGGCACAACCCCCTGCACCTACAGTCGCCGCTCGATGGTCCGCGATTCCACAAACAGAGTATTTCGATTCCTACGAGCCGGTAATTTCCGACCTGCAATGGTTGCCGGACTCAACTTCGCTCTTGTACCTCGTGCAAAATTCTTACGCTGAGCACCAGGTCTACATTGCCAACATAGCCTCAGGGATGATCCGCCCCCTAACACCTCGCGGGCGTGATGTGACCAAATTGGAGTTACATTATGCTTCCAACGGCAATAGTGTTATTACCTATGTAGCGGTACCATCGAGGGTATCAATCTCAAACGGCGATCGTCTCAATGCAGACGCTTCCGATGTTACGGGCCTGCCATTATGGCAAATTCTTTTTCCAAGGGAGGAATATCGTACGTGGGGTTACCCTGTAGCAGCGCGGAGTTATGTCAGCGAAATACGAGGGCACAAACGTAAGGAAAGTACTCCTCTTGCGGTGTCATTGTCTGCAGTAATTAAACAGAATCTTAACATACCTCCAGCACTTTGGGTAACCGATCTTAGAACTAAGAAGACAAAAAAACTCTGGGATCCTAATCCCCATTTTACGGCAATGAAGTTCGGCACAGCGTCGATCTTCCACTGGAGGGATTCCAGCGGATACGAATGGGTCGCCGGGCTCGTCAAACCGCCGGATTATATTCCCGGGAAACGCTATCCGCTCGTTATCCAAACCCATGGATTCATTGCAAATGAATTTATGACCGACGGGGTATTTACAACAGCGTTTGCGGCAAAACCGCTAGCTAGTGCTGGTATTGTTGTGCTTGAAATGGGTTGGAACCCAAATCATTTCATTACTGCACAGGAAATTCCCGATCAAATTCGGGGATTCAAATCTGCTATCGACCGATTGACCTCGATTGGATTAGTTGATCGAAAGCGAGTCGGCATAATCGGCTTTAGCCGAACATGCTACCATGTTGAAGGTGCGCTAATTAACGATCCACAACTTTTTGTGGCTGCTTCTATCACTGACGGTGTGGATGAAAGTTATGTACAATATCTCCTTTGGGGTGCATCCATGCAACCGCTGGATAAGCAAGCGGCTAACGAAAGTAATGTAATTTATGGCGCTACACCGTTTGGGAAGGGTTTACTTACATGGGCTAAAGATACGCTGGGTTTCCACTTGAATCGTATTCAGACGCCGGTTTTAATCGGAGCGCTTGGTCGAGATTCAATTCTCAGTGAGTGGGAAATCTATTCATCATTGCGGATGCAGAAGAAACCGGTGGATTTGATATATATTCCCGATGGGCAGCATATTTTGCAAAAGCCCTTGGACAGATTGGCATCTCAGCAAGGAAGTGTCGATTGGTTTCGCTTCTGGCTTCAAGGCTATGAAGACCCCAATCCCACAAAGGCTGTGCAATACCGGCGTTGGGAAGGGCTGCGAAAACTTCAGGAAGCCAATGAAGCAAGGGCAGCTATGCCAGAGACTCAATAACGCTCAGAATTTTCGTTGTGAGCTGATATTGAGTGCGAGATAGACGCCTTCGTGTTGAAGTAGCCACGTTTTTCGCTCGAGACCACCGGCATAGCCTGTGAGCTTGTCATTCGCACCGATAACTCGATGGCACGGAACAACGATAGCGATCGGGTTGAGCGAGTTTGCCAGCCCGACTGCGCGGCTCGCTTCCGGCATTCCTAATTTGGTTGCAATCTGGCCGTAGGTTACCGTCGTTCCCCCCGGAATTTCACGCAACATAGCCCAGACGTCGCGCTGGAATTCGGAACCGCCCGTCTCTACGGTAATTGTTCTAATTGCATCGAGGTCACCCTCAAAATATTTGCAGACGCGTGTGCTATATCCTAGTGGATCATCAGCTTCGACGAGTTGATAGTCGGAATACCGTTCAGCAAGTAGCCGATGCATGCGATGTTCGCAACCTTCATAGTCTAATGCGCACATACTGCGATCATTCGTTACAATGAGAACGTTTCCGATAGGAGACATTATGCGATCGAGAAAGAATTTGTGAAGAGTAGTCATGATAATTCCCTTGATTATTCTGTCGGTTGTAAATTCTGAGAGAGGCTTTGCCAAAGGAACATTGCCGCATAAGAACGCCAGGGACGCCACGCTTCCGCAATTTCAGCCAACCGTTTTGGTGTCGTATTCAATGCTCGTAACAAGCCCAGATCAGATGTTGGAAAAGCATCGGGTTCGTGCAAGGCACGCATCGAAATGTAGTGCGCGGTCCACGGTCCAATGCCAGGGATACTCTGAAGTTTTTTCAGAGTATCATCGAATGAAGTCGTGGATAGTGCCAAGATATCTGGGTTTTTCATGACTGCTTTCGAAAACGCTGTGATTGTCGATGCCCGCATTTGTGTGAGACCGAATCCGGTAAGATCGGCTTTAGCTAAAACCTCGGGACGCGGAAAAATGTACCGCAAGGGATCGCCCTCACAAGCCCCCGGCAAGGGAGTCCCGAACGCAGCGACGAGTCTTCCAGCCAATGTTCTGGCAGCTGCAACGCTTATTTGCTGGCCAAGAATACCCCGTATCGCCAGCTCGAAAGGATTCCACGTCCCTGGCACGCGCAACCCCGGATAGGCAGCCACGATCGATTTCAAGCGTTTATCGCGAGCCAAATGTTTCCCAATCGTCTCAACATCTGCGTCTACATCAAACATACGGCGTAAGCGTTGAACGACAGGTGCAAGTGCGGTTACTTGTGATATTTGAATCGTCGCGAGAAGATAATCTTTCCCGAGAACTGCTTCGACAGTAATTGTGCCAATTGCGTTCTCAATCTCAATAGTTCGCCAGTAGCGATCGTTTTCGACATGTTCTATGCCTGGAATCGCTCGATCTCCAAGAAATTTAACAAGAAGGGCCCAATTGTACGGTCTGCGAAATGGAAGCTTCAAGGTGATAGCTGAATCGATGCTCGAGGATAGTGTCGGACGTGTTTTCGAAATACTTCTGTCATGGCGCAACTCGCGTGGAGAGCGCCCGTACGTTTTTTGCATAGTAGTATTAAACCGCCGGATGCTGTTAAATCCCGCAGCTAAAGCGATATCAGCGATTGGAAGCCGGGTCTCGTTCAGGAGCTTTTTTGCGAAAAGAATTCGTCGCGTTTGCGCCACGGTAATCGGTGAAGCTCCGAGATGTTCTTCAAAAAGACGCCGCAAGTGGCGTCCACTCATGCCGAGTCGGGCGGCAAATTGTTCACTATCTTCGTCGTCGAGGGCACCTTCAGCAATGAGATTCAATGCACGTGAAACAGTCGCTGCCGTTCCCCGCCACGCGGACGTCTCTGGAGCAGTCTCCGGATGACAGCGCAAACACGAGCGAAACCCTGCTGCCTGCGCCGCGGCGGCGGTTGGAAGAAAAAGGCAATGCTCGAATGTAGGGGTTCTCGCCGGGCATATTGGGCGACAATAAATCCCAGTCGAGAGTACGGCCGTAAAAAAGCGACCGTCAAAGCGAGCATCCCGAGCTTTCAGAGCCCGATAACACATCTCGCGATCTAGTTCCATGGGTGTAGTATGCCCCTATTTGTCAAAAAAACTAGCCGTTTTCGGACCTATCCATAGAAGCGGCGCCCCCGAGGCGCTCGGCAAGTTCCTGCGCTTTCGATTTTATGAGATCTCGAATTTGGCGCACCCGGTCAAGTGATTGTCCCTTGGGATCGGGTAGCCCCCAATCTTCGTCTACATGGTCAATCCCTTCGACGTCGCAGCCCATTGTTACGATTACGGACGCTCGCAATGCAACGGCTGGATCGATGAGTTTCGGGCGAGCAGAGGAAATATCGATTCCATCCTCTGCCATTGCAGTTACTACGACTGGTTCGGGCTTTTCAGCCTGAATGGTTCCTGCTGACGCAGCTTCAAACAGGTCGCCGGCGAAATACCGAAAGTACGCTTCGGCCATTTGACTTCGGCCGGTATTGTGCCGGCAGACGAAAAGTATGAGAGGTTTCATCTACGTCAACTCCTATAAAATAGCGGCATGCGAAATCGCAGCATCTTTCGCGACATTTTGAATAGGCACGAGCCAGCGGAAAAATAGTGTAGCTGCAAATGCACCGGCTAACTGGGCGAGGATAAACCACGGAACATCCCTTGGGGCGATCCCCGCAAATGTATTGCTCATCGAGCGCGCAATCGTCACGGCTGGATTTGCAAATGATGTGGAAGCTGTGAACCAATATGCGCCAATGATATATGCCGCTACAGCAGACGGTGTCGCATTCGAACGATACCGAACGCAACTCCAAATAACTACGAGCAGACCGAAGGTTGCGACGAATTCGCTAAAGATTTGTGGGAAACCGTGCCGTGAATGGTGTGAAACGAAAAATACTGGCTCACCAAACATGACATGCGCGACAGCCACGCCTACTACAGCTCCAGTAATTTGGGCGAAGATATAGGTTAGAGCTTCATTCCATTGTAGGCCACCTCGGAGGGCATCGGATAATGACACGGCCGGATTGAGATGCGCCCCGGAGAACGATCCGAAGGCCAAGATCATTGCAAAGAGCACACCACCGGTTGCAAGTGCATTTGCGAGGAGTGCGATAGCGATATTACCACCGGATAAACGTTCCGCCGTAATTCCGGACCCAACGATTCCTGCAAGAAGTATTGCCGTACCAACGCCTTCGCACGCCGCTCGTTGTATCAATGGATGCTGTACTTTGCTAGGCAACGTGTTTTCGCGCCGTACGTTTTTCCGGTAGTACAAGATCAATGGCAAGCTGAAGGCGTTGCCGGGCGTCTTGAGCCAGTGCGTAGTAAACCCATGTTCCACGTCGCTCCCACGTTACCAAGCTGCTGTCTCGGAGGATCTTCAAGTGATGTGATACTGTCGATTGATCGAGAGATAACCCAGCCGTGAAATCACACACGCAAACGGTGTTGGTCGCTCGAGCCAGCGTTGCGAGAATTGCGAGTCGTGCCGGATCGGCGGTGGCTTTTAAGACGCATACGGCGTCGGTAAAATCAACCTTAAAGACTTTTGTGGATGGGACACAACGCTGTATTGACATACATCAATACTATAAATATATATTGGCGATTGTCAATATATAGTGTTCGAATCAGTTTTCAGTCTGGGGGATTTTTGCACCAGGACTAGCTGTTGCCCCATAGAAGGTGTTTCAGAGGTCAATACAGAACCTCTGAAACGAGCCTAGAACCTTTCGGAGGGCTAATTTGAGTGCAAAATCAACCGCTCGAGTAATTGAAAAACGGCGTCGCGCCCGTGAAGCTGGATTCTGCATCACATGTTGTAAGCGGCGGCCCGAAGACGAGCGCGTCGTGTGCCAAGCATGTCGGCAAAAAGCGACATCACGCTCAGTGACGCGCCGTAAGAATTTACGCCTCATAGCTAAATCGCAGCACGTTATCAACGCTCATGTGCGCCTCGGTGACGAAGCGTATACAAATCACCTCTATGCTGATGCTGTGCAGCATTATCAAGACGCACTAAATATATCGTCAATCGCCCCTAACGAGCGGTCTCGAATCTCAGAAAAACTCGCATATGCACTTTCACTCGGCCGCGATCCTCACGCAGCAAGTCCGCTTTTTGATCGTGCTTTGGCGGCATATCTTAATAAGCCGGCAGAGGCCGAGAAAACCATTGAAATATTGATGCAGCGGGCCCGACAATTATGGGTGGACGCGAGAACCAAAGATGCGATACCTCTTCTTGTACAAGCAGTCGAAGTTGCCGAAGTTGCCGAGGACAGGAGGCTGTGCATAATCGCTAACAGCAGAATTGCTGGCTATCTGATCGGCCTATCGCGTTACGAGGATGCCGCGTCATACCTCGATGCCATTGGAGATATCCGCGATGTCGATGATGCTGGAACGCGCCCCATCTATTATACCCAAAGAAGCATGTTAGCAGCTGCCTCCGGCAACGTTGCAGAAGCCTTGGAATATTTTGAACAATCAGTGAAAATAGCGATTGAAGAACGGGATGTTGTCGGAGTTGCGCATAGTTGGGTTGCCTATGCGATATGGATAGATATTCTAGGAAATATCGAGTTAGCAAAGACTTGTTACGAACATGCTCTGCTGATAGCACGTGAAAATCATATCGTATGGGCAATTCCTCACATCTGCTCAGGTTATGCTGGTGTTCTTTTCCGATCGGGTCAAGTTAGAATAGCTCGCGATTATATGTTGGAAGCCCTCTCCTATAACACGCAAGTGCCGATTAGCGAGACTTCATTTGCCATAGCCGGCATTCCCATAGCATTGCATATGAAGGATGAATCGCTGCTTGCTAGATGTACCCGCGAATCCGCAATTGATTTTGCATTTCAATCAGGAGAACCGGATCGCATAGCGGGCACTGCGGCCGCTTTTGCACAATGGCATGGCATTTATGGGAGGGAGCGTGAAGCACAAATGCTCTTGCATCGGGCAGTGGAGATTGTGTCGAGGATAGACGGATGGACTTGGGACTTTGCAGTTGCTGCCTCACGGTATGGAATGCTCTCCGAAATGCCCCGCGCGCGCGCGCTTTTAGAGGCACGCACTCGGCTCCCTTGCTCCAGCCTTGCGCAGGCGTGCATATCTCTTTTCGATGCGCTCGTTGCACAAAGAACTGGAGCGCACACCAAATCACATGCTCATGCGCGGGATGCAATCAAGCGGTTTACATCGTTGCGTTGGTATGGATACGTCGATCTTGCATACACATTGCTTCCAGTTACAGCGCAAGCCACTTCCGTCGTTGTTCGGGATCAGCGGCCGCTTTTGGAAGCACTCCCCAAACCGCTTGCAGGTTCGTTGCTCGCGCTGACGGAGCGCGAGCAACAGGTGGTTGAACTCGTGCTTAAAGGGCATACTAATCGAGAGATTGCGCAGCGATTGAGCATTCGGGAGCATACAGTCGAGAAACACATGGGTTCGATCATGAGCCGGCTCGGTGTTCGTTCGCGCCATCAACTCGTGGACGCGGTAGCGGAGCCTTCGTAAGACAGATAACCTATACCGGAATCCGGGATGTGTTTCCCATCTTCATTTGCTAGAATCGTGTTGCGGGGTAGTATTATATCGCTGCTTGTAAGCGTTCGGAGGTTCCTGTGTTGGAAGTGATTCATCACGCGAAGCGGTCGCGGGTCGTTCCTATTGCCAGTGGAGTTCTATTCTTTTCGTTTCTCTATCTTTCGGTAATGATGTCGGGTCAAGCGCAGGTTACTCCAGGCGTGCTCCAATCCGCGGCACAGACTGCAACTATTACCGGTAGTGTGCTTCAAAGCGATGGGACGCCGGTTGCAGGTGCAGATATACGATTGACCGGACCTGGTGCGCACTTGACAACAGTAAGTGATGTACACGGAGCGTTCGTTTTTATAAGCGTACCATACGGCACGTACCGTATCGATGCTAGTGCACCCAATATCGGAACAGCCTCACGCGATAACGTTGTCGTCAAGAGTGATAGTACTCTCGCTATTCAGTATGTGGCCCAAACTGGGGGCGGACTCAAAGAAATTGCCCGTGTGTCGACGCATAGCTCCGGTGCGAATATCAATGTTACGCCAGCAAGCATCGCGTCCGTAAATCCGAGTGATTATGCATTTCAAGGCAATACTTCATGGAAGGAGCTTCTCGACCAAATCCCCGGTGTCACCGTCGGTGGTGATCTGTATCAGGGAAGGGCGAGTGGTACCAGCGTTGTCAATGGTCCGACATATCCGATCGTACTTTCGATTGATGGAGCATTACCATATGAGACATCGGTTACACTCGATGGAATGCCGCTCGAAAGCCAATCTCTTAATGCTACTCCCGGGACAGGGGCCGATCTCTCCTACCTCCCCATGACCACCTTCGACACTGCGGACGTGGTGCGCGGTCCCGGGGCGGACGCACCGAGCATCGTCGACTCCATCGGTGGCAGTTTCGTACTGCATGCTCCCGGGCCAGTCGATAAAAACTCGTATGAGTTCTCCTTTAGTAACGATCCGTATGGTGGCACGGTAGCGAATGCTAAGGTGGCTTTACGTTTTGGACGATTGTCCGCAACGATCGTCTACGGCATGGATAACAGCCCTGGCCCATTGGAAGGCGGAATAACGCCGTTGAGAGGTGCTGTTCCCACCGGGTTGTTGGTGAATGGGCAGGCGTTCTCTGCAGTAACTTCTTCCTCGTTTGCTCCTCTTAGCAACTTCGCTAGTTCACTTTTTTTCTATGGCGGTTCATGGGGTTCGGCATGGACACAGCATAGCGGTGCCGTGGCATTATCGTACAACGTGACTCCATCGATCACCGCACAGGTCTTTTATGCGGGCACCTCGAGCAACCAGTACACTGACGACGAACTCGCGACTTGCAAGTTCATTCCAGGAGCCAGCTATGTCGGAAGTCTCGTCCCCGGCAAGGTATATACTATACAGGGGGGAACTCCCAAAGCATTCCTCTGGCCACAAAGCTCAAGTCTTCTGGAAGAAAAAATCACCGCATATATTGGTGGCGGCGTTCTACGACTCGCTGCATTACAGGGCAGCTCACGTGATGGCTATGCTATAGCGGGCTCTGCTGAGGGCGACAACGGCTATTACATACTTAATGGTACTGGATATTACGCAAGTGCACCGAGTACACCAGTAACCTTCAACAGAACGTCAGCTTACCTTACATTTCCTTCGGAGGTCGAAAGCGAGGAAAGTTGGTCCAACAATCGCGATCTTTTGGTAAGCTATGCACGGCAAATGGGATCGAAGTCGACTCTCGGCATTTCGTATGTCAAATCATACTATAACGATCCCGAAGCGTCTAGTTATATTTCATCAACTTTTGTTGACTCGTTCGATGCAGCGAGCGCGGTTTCCGAGGCGACCGACGAATGGCGTCTCCAAGGGAGCACTCAAATCTCCGATAAGCTTTCACTCGATGCTTCATGGTATGTTGCGCGTGGTGGGTATCACATTCCTAATCCATACGTTTCCGATACAAGTATTACTTGCCCTGGTGGCGTCTTCACGTACATCGTCGGGCAACCCTCAGCGTATGAAGATTCGATCTTTTCCTACAGCGCACCACGGCTGGGTGCTACCTGGCGCACTAACCATGATATGGTGATTCGTGCAGCAGCAGGCGGTGGCTTTGCACTCCCACAACTCAGTTATCTTGTGGGGAGCAGTGATGTGCCAAGTTGTCCTTCCGGCGCAACGTACTGCACGGTGAGCCTGACAAATCTCAATCTCCAGCCAGAAAAATCGTTCGGCTTCGACCTGGGAACCGATTTGCGGTTGCATCGCGATACCGTGCTCTCATTCGATCTCTATCGTGTGAATCTGTACGGACAGTTTTTCAGCTCTGCATCGACGACCGGAACGTGCCCAACGTGCGGCGGACTTCCGCTTTATACCACGGAAGAAGGAAATCTCTCGCAATCTCGTATGGAAGGCATCAATATCGATGTTCGCCATGATGTGCCACGAGGAATATATTGGCATGGAGCGCTTGGGCTCACGCGTGGTTATGTCGTGAGCGTCCCCGCTGGATTTTACAATACTGCGACGTGTATGAATTGCGCGAATCAGTATATTATCCCGGGTATGAACTATGATGGATACTTTCAATCGACGGTCCCCTACGCAAACGGCAGCGCGACAATCGGGTATCGTTGGGAGCCTGGAAAGTACGTTGATCTTTCACCGACGTATTATGGCAGTAATAACCAGTACTACCGCCCGGCATTTATGGAACTTGATGCGCATATGGGGTATCCATTAACGAAAAATGTCTCACTGCTGGCTACTTTCCAGAACATCACCGGCATGTACGATCAGAGTCAGGAACTGGCATTTACATGTCCCTGTCTGACAGCTCCAGTTATTGCTGGTGCGGCGCAGGAATTCTCCGGGCTCTACGGTCTACCCTATGGCCCGCGAGCAGTGACCGTTACGCTTCAGCTCCACTAACAGCGTTCCCAGTGATGATACGATGCATTTTGAGTACGGCTCGGCTTGCCGTAGTTGCTCTCCTTGTCATCGGTGCACTACCAGTGCGCGGAGCATCCCGTATCGATGGAACAAGCGCCGCGCAACCCATTCCCGTCAAAGTTTTCAGCAATCAGGTATCGCAGTTTTATAATCTCAGCGATCTCGTTCCTTCGCCGGATGGGCATTTTATGGCCTATACTTTGCTAACGAGCACCGACAGCAATAAAGAATCCTCATTCCACGATTGCGGTCAACACACCGTATGTACGATCTGGGTTGCCGATATGTGGACCCAGACCACGCATGCATTGACGGGCGCCGAAGAAGCGAGCTTGCTACCATCATGGTCTCCGGATGGCATGAAACTTGCGTTTTATAGTGACCACGACGGCACGCTCAAGCTGTGGATATGGGATCGACAGACCGGAACGATGCATGCGTTACCGGGTACGGATAGGTTTGTTAATGGTGAAATTCAATGGACTCCGGATAGCCATACGATCTTAGCCAAATTTACCGATTCTAGCCCTTCCAACGCAACCCAAGATCTGGGCTATATTTCACCGGCACCTCCTTCCAACACCCCGATAGTCTTATCGTATTCACCAGTCTCCGCTGCACTTCAGGCTAAAGCCCGGGATGCGATAATGTTCCGTCCTCATAATCAGGTTTTTCTCGGTAGCGTGTGGGCAAATGGACTATCGCCAGTACAGCGTATTGGACCAAATAATGTGTCAACGTTCGCTCTATCGCCGGATGGTACGCACATAGTAGTAGGACGCGAGACCCTGGTACTTCCGGAATCAAATCGATATACCTGTGAACACGATCTCGTCGATGTTCGTACCGGTGCGTACCGGACGTTGACAAAAGGTGATGGGGACGTTCTCCAAGCGGGATGCGGACAACCCGCATGGTCCGCCGATGGATTATTCATTGGATACTTTACGAGTACCGTTGGCCTCGGGAACGCACATCTCGCGGGAAGTGTTGTCATTGTTAACATAGCATCCGGCAGAATTGTGAAGAACCCGCTGCAATTTTCATCTACCTTTACGACACGCCGGTATACGATATCTCCACGTTGGAGCAACTCCGACGATGTAGCCTATGTTAGCGATGCTCGTGGGCTGTGGCGTTATAAACGTGGCCGCTTTGAATTGATTGCAAAAACAGTTGGAAGTCGAGCAGTCCTTGATCTTCCAATCCATCCAGATGGCAAAGTATGGTCACCCGATGGCGTATCTCTCGATGTGCTTGTCGGCGATCGGGTAACGAGACGTGAGGGAATCGAGAGGTTTTCATTGCGATCCGGCAATTTCACCACAATTCTGACTCGCGATATCTACCTTTTGTTAACGGATTGGGAACACAATGGTGTGATCGCGTTGCCAAAGGGCTCATTTGCTCTGGAGGCGGAAGATGCGATACACCCACAAGAACTTTGGATCATGGAATCTGGCAAGTTGCATCAAATCGGTGAGACGAATCCGCAGCTTGTGCAGTACGTATTCGGCAAGTCGAAGTTGATACAATTGCGACATGGGAAATTGTTGGAAGGTGGATTACTTCTTCCAGTCGGGTATCGCCCTGGTCACCGTTATCCGCTCGTCGTGTGGGTCTATCCGGGTGCAAATGGAGCGGATGCAGTGAATCAATTCGGCTTAGCGTGGTTCAACATGCAACTCCTGGCCTCGCGTGGATATGCCGTGCTGTATCCCAATCAACCATCCTGGGCTGGAGAGGTTGGACGTTCAGATTTTGCAGGTTATGTTATTCCTCTTATTAAGGAGTTGGCACATGATGGCTATATCGATGAAAATCGTGTTGCCGTTATGGGACAGAGCGGAGGTGGTTATGATGTGGCTGCAATCATTACAGAGACGACGTTATTCAAAGCCGCAGTTATGATCGATGGCCCATCAGATCTCGTGAGTGATTATTTTTCCATGGACGAAGCTGGCAATGAGATTGGGGCCTGGCGGGACGAGCGCATGTTTGCAGGAGCAACACCGTGGACCGGACTTCGCCGATACATCGAAAATTCGCCGGTTTTCTATTTGAAGCGAGTGCAAACCCCACTCTTGATACTTCAGGGCGCTGCTGACAGCGCCGTTCCAACTGAACAGGCAGATGAAATGTTCGTCGGCTTACGCCGTTTGAATAAGGAGGTACAATACGTGCGCTATCCAGGCGAGGGGCACGTTATGACCGGTTACACGTCTGCAGATCAGGAGGACTGGTGGAATCGCGTCATTAGGTGGCTCAACCAGTACCTCCAATAACGTGCTCGCGGTTGGGTTTGCCGGATTTACATTTCGGCGCAGAGACAACACCCGCTAAAGAGCGTCTACGGCGGCAGGAAAATGCCGCTGTAGACGCAAGCAAAGACCTACGTGATTTCTAGAAAAGCGCGCTGGATCGCAAAAAAACGCAACGTTGCGGCAGCTTCCGCCCTGTGCATCACCTGTTGTAAAGTGCGTCCGGCAGAAGGGCATAGGACATGCTCTCAGTGCTCCGCGCTCGCCACGGTGCGCCGTGCTCGTTCCCGTGCGGCAAAACGTGAGCGAATCGAGTTGCAGCGCGTTATCAATTCCCACGAACTTGCCGGCGATGTCGCTCGTGAACATCATCTTTACGTCGATGCAGCTCACCGGTATCAGGATGCGCTCAACGTGCAAACGATCGCTGCCCACGATCGGCAACGCATCTCCGAAAAGCTCGCGGGGACACTTTTACTTGGTAACGATCCGAGCCGTGCGGGTGCTTGGCACAATACGCTGCTGAACTCGCATCTAACGCATCTTGGAGGTGGTGAGGAGGCCGGGCACGCCCTCTTTCAAACTGCGGTACACTTTTGGATCACTTCGAAGACCGAAGCTGCCTTACCGGTACTCGCTCAAGGGATACAGATAGCGCGACTTCAAGGCAATGCGCAACTCTTGAAACGAGCCAATATCGTCATGGCTACCTTTTTGAATCTTTTGGCTCGTTACGAAGAAGCCGAAAATTTTTTGAATGCGGCTGGTGCAGTCACCGATAAAGATACGGTCGCTATTCGTAGAGGTTATTGGGGGCAAAAAGGATTTGTCGCTACGGCCTTTGGGCGAGAACGAGAGGCCTTCGAAAGTTTTGATCGACTCGTTCGTCTGGATAACCAAGATGCTGGTATCTATAATATGATCATCGGTTGGGGAAACTATGCTTTTGCGGCAATGCGGCTAGGACGAACAGAGTTTGCAAAAACGTGTCACGAACGAGCGCTGCTGCTTGCCCGGCAGCATAACGTCGTATGGCTGATTCCACGAATTTGCCTGGAATATGCATGGCTGCTCACGCAGATGGGGCAGTTGCCCCTCGCATATGAATATCTCACCGACGCACTCTCCTACGATGCGACGGCACCGGTTTTGGATGAAGCCATTGCTTCGGTCGGCATACCGTTAGCACTTTATATGAAAGACGATAGTACGCTCGCAAAATGTCACCGTTTGCATGCAATTGATCTCGCGTTTATGTCGGCTGAACCCGTTCGCATTGGCCTCATTTCTGTTGCATTCGCGCGGCTCTATGGAGAACAGGGACATCGACAAAAGGCACGTGCTGTATTGCACCGGGCAGTAGAGGCGATGCACAATGTTGTGCACGCATGGGATTTACCGCTTGAGGTTGCTCGATCCGGGGAACGAGCGGACATTCCGAAAGCCCGGCAATTGCTTACAGCTCGTACCCAGTACCCGTGTGCGGCTATAGCCGAAGCATATCTGTGGCTTTTCGAGGCTTTTGTGGATCGGCGTGATGGACGAACGAGTAAAGCGTATGCGAAAGCACGCGATGCGGTGACTTGTTTTGAAGCGCTTCGGTGGAATACTTGTGCAGATCTTGCCCGCTCGATTCTTCCCGCCGATCAACGCCTTCCCGGTGCAGAAGAGCATCATGAAAAGCCGTTTTCCGGTACGGACACTATGCTCACCGAACGGGAACGTGAAGTTGCCGCGCTCGTTCTCAAAGGTTTCACCAACCGGAAAATCGCTGACATCCTTTCGATTAGTCCGCATACAGTCGATTCGCACGTGAACTCGATCATGAGCCGTTTGGGCATTCGCTCTCGTCATCAACTCGCGTACGTACTTCCCGAACACGCGTAGTTCCAAGGCACTTCAGCGTGACCGTATCCCCCAACCGGGGATGTGGAGGCATTCGCTTCTTGCTAGGATGTCCGTGCGGGAACATTCGTCGCGTAATTGACGCTGGGGAGAAAAACGTGTTTAAAGCGATGTATCGTGCAAGCCTCGTACTGGCCGTGCTGTTTGGGTGTATCTCTCATCCTTTGGTAACGAGCGCACAGGTTGCACCGACGACTACTGCAACGATTGCGGGCAATGTTACCGATACTACCGGGAAACCCGTTGCTGACGCAAAAATTGTTTTGGAAGGTCAAAAACATGCCTTGACGCAAACTGATGCGCAAGGACAGTTCGTTTTTATCGGCATACCGTTTGGAACATATACGCTTTCTGCAATATCCACCGTCTTAGGAACCGCAACGCGGACAGTATCGGTTGAAGGTGATACCGACATTGCAATTCAGTACGAGCCGCCTTCGATGCGGGGGATGAAAGTGATCGCGAACGTCACCAGCAATGCAAACGCACGTTTTAACATTACGCCTGCCTCGATTACCCAAGTGAACCCGATTGCCAATGCTTTCGAAGGCAGAACCTCATGGCGAACGATTCTGGAGCAAATTCCGGGACTTGCGCAGGCAGGTTTAGGAAATGGGAAAGTCAACTTTGCGGATGCGACCGACTCTCCGTTCCTGCCGGTACAGATTGCCATCAACGGTGCACTGCCCTATGAAACGTCGACCCTGTTGGATGACATGCCGCTTATTGGTGCGTCGTATGGTAACTCTGCGGGAACAGGTACGAATCTCGCGCTGTATCCGCTTAATGGTTTTGGCTCGGCGGACGTCGTGCGCGGACCGGGTGCCAATGCACCGAGCATCGTCGACTCGATCGGCGGCAGTTTTCTTTTGCACGCGCCGGGAGTCGTGAGCGCAAATCATTACGATCTTTCGGTAAGCACGGATGCGTACGGGGGGATCGTCACCAATGTACTCGCAGCAGTTCGATGGAAGAAGCTTTCGGCCGTCATGACCTATGGCGTCAATACAAGCCCCGGACCGCTGAGTGGCGCAGGATTACCGAGTGAAACAGCTTGCCCGCCCTTGACGGTCGACGGTCTTCCATTCTCTACTTCGTCTTCAACCGTATTATCGAATCCAAAATATCAGGGTGCGTCCTACGGGGTAGCGACAGATTTTCTGCAGTGTTGTTTCAACCAAACCGCTGCTTGGAATCAGCATAGCGGATCAATGGCATTGACCTATGCACTATCACCGTCGTTCAGTGCGGGAGTTTTTTATGCCGGCGAAACATCGCAGATGCCGAACCTGTATACGAGTTATGCGACGATCGATTTTACACCGCCGGCCGGTTATACCGGGAGTATCGCTCCCGGTGTGCATTATCTTGCATACTCCGGCGGAAATGGAGCGACCCCCGTGCTTCAATCGTCGAGTTTGGTAGAAGAAAAAATCATCGCGGCACTCGGACGAGGAACGTTGCATCTCGCCGCATTGCAGAACCGTACGTGGTCGTCGCAAAGTAATAATACACTCAGTTCGGCAACCGTGCAATTGTTCGGTGCAGGTACGTGGAACGGGAACCCGACCGTGTTTAACGGCGGTACGTATCACAATGTGACATATAGCCCCTACAGTCTATACGGGACAATCGTAAGCAATAATCGCGATCTTTTACTGAGTTATGCGACCCCATTGAGTGAAAATTTCCATGCAGGAGCCTCATTCGTGAAGTCAATGTATAACAACGGAGGGATCTTTGCCTATTATTATGGCGATCCGTACGATTGCGGCGCATCCTTTGTTACCTATCCCTTGGCGGATACTCAGACAACCGACGAGCTTCGGTTTTTCATCGGTGGAAACCCCTCGGATAAAACCTCTTTCGACCTCTCGATGTATGCTACAACTGCGAATTACCACGTGCAAAATCCTAACAATACTGTGCTGTCGATCGATAAGCACTACACCTATGCTGCACCGCGGCTTGGTTTTGTCTGGCGCCCGAGTACAACGATTGCTGTTCGCGCCGCTGCCGGCGGTGGCTTTGCCGAAGCTCCACTCAATGATCTCATCGGAACGAATGGCGTTCCACAACCAAATGACCCGACGTCGCCGACATACTATACGGTCACATTGACGAATCTCGCATTGCGGCCAGAAACCTCATTCGCCTTCGATCTTGGAACCGATATCCGGCTTCATCGGAGTACGACACTTTCGTTCGATGTATACCGCTCGAATCTGTACGGCCAGGTCTATAACGCGAGTACACTGACGGGAACGTACACCGGGCCTGCCGGAACGCTGCCTCTCTATACGACGCAGTACGGAAATCTAGGGGTTTCACGGTATGAAGGCATCTTACTTGATCTGCGGCACGATGTTCCGCACGGGCTCTATTGGACGCTCTCCGGTGGCTTGACTCGCGGTTACGTGGTCAGCCTCCCAGGCGGTTTTTATAACACTGCCGGTGGGACGTGTACCCGGGCAACCGGCGCGAACTGTACCAATGTCACCGTTGTGCCGAACATCAATTTCGACGGATGCTTCGCCGCTTCGATCCCGTATGCGCAAGGTTTGGGAAAGATCGGCTACCGCTGGAATTCCGAAAAATTTATCGATCTGGTAGGGACCTATTACGGGAGCAACAATACCTACTATCGTCCGGCGTTCGCTGAGTTTGACGGGCATATCGGCTACCCGGTCACAAAGAATGCTTCACTGTTGTTGACCTTCAGGAATATCACCGGAATCTACGATAGCCCCTTGAATATCCTGGCAGCGTCGAACTTCAGTGGTGCTCCCACAATTACCGGTGCTCCGTATGCGCTCTATTCGGAAATGTACGGTCCCAGGACGGCCATTCTCACGATGAACGTGCATATGTAGCCGTATCTAAAAAAGGAGTTATAATCCGGTGCGGATCGCCCTTGGCATGCTGTTCTGTCTTGTGCTTACGGGTGCAAGTATTTTTGCCCAGGACCGGGTTTTCACGGTACGGGACTCGATCGAGATGGCACGCTTCGATCGTGATAACCCGACGATCGAGTTCTCGCCGGATAATCGTTTTTTCGCTGTCGTCACCTCGCGCGGCATCCTTCATTCGAATACGGTCGAGTCGACCATCTGGGTTTTTTCAGCCGGGGACGTGCGTGCATTTTTGCAAGGGAACCATGCGGGTATCCCACAGCCACGTATGGCTGCAAGATTGCGGGCAGTTATTTCTTCGCAGAGGTTTTTTCCGGATTCGTACGAGCCGGTAATCTTAAACGTTCGATGGCTTCCCGGCTCACAGGGTATGCTGTTTCTCGCGGAGGGCGGCTCGGGTGAACGGCGTCTCTATCGGGCAGATCTCGCTTCGGGCAAGGTGCAGTCGTTGACGCCGGCCGGCTATGACGTAACGCAGTTTGCGATGGCTCGAGATGCAATTATCTATGAGGCGACACCACCTACGATTCCTACGTCGGTAGGAGAGCCGATCAATGCGGATGCGGTAGATGTTACCGGAGTCTCGATGAGTTCTCTTCTCTTCCCTCACGCGTATAGCGAGGGTGCCGTCTATTCCAATCTGTGGAGCATTCGTAACGACACAATTACTGCCATCGTCGGCGAGGATGCAACGCGTCGTTTAGAATTTTTGAATAGTTTGAACAACGATGTTTTTTCGGTTGCTCCCGATGGGAAAAACATCGTTGTACTACTGCCGGTTGAGAACGTACCGCCCTCGTGGGCAGACTTTGAGCCTCCATCAACCCTTGCGTATATGCGTATTAAACCGCAAGATCCGGAAACGACTGCACGATCGAATGGAGAACGTCCGGTAGAATATGCAGTAGTCGATCTTACCACCGGAAAAACAACGCGGCTGCTCCACGCTCCGAATGCTTGGACGCTGGGAGCAGATAACCAGAATAGTGCAGCCTGGGCGCCTTCCGGAATGAAGATTGTCCTGACAAACACCTTTCTCCCGCTCGATGGAGTGAATGCAGCGGAGCGAGCAAAACGCCGGTATCCGTGCATTGCCGCTGTTGTTGATGTTCTTTCAAAGGACGTGCACTGCTTGAACTTCGACACATACGATTATACGACGGGAATCAAAGGTTCGAGAATATTACAAAGTGCCGCATTTACAAAGGGTGATGACACGATTGTCCTTCATATGCAAGAACTCCCCAGTTTCACGCCTGTAGATGAATATTATCATAACGAACACGGGAACTGGAGTCGCGTCGCATCGGTGAACGGTGCGCAGACACCTACGACGCCGGTGTCGATAGCCATACAGCAGGATATCCAAACCCCACCGGCGCTTTGGGCGACCGATTCACAAACGCATGTTACGAGGAAACTTTGGGATCCCAATCCGCAACTGGCAAAGATGAATCTCGGCACGGCCTCGATCTTCCACTGGAAAGACGCCAGCGGGCATGCATGGAGCGCCGGGCTTATCAAGCCGCCGCATTACATACCCGGAAAACGATACCCACTCGTCATTCAAACGCATGGATTTGACCCCAATGAGTTTCTCACCGACGGCTCATTTACGACGGCGTTTGCTGCTCGGCCGCTCGCAAGTGCCGGCATCGTCGTATTGCAAATGACGACCAATCACGCACACTTGGTTTCTTCGCAAGAAGCCCCTGACCAGCTTCGCGGATTTGAATCTGCGATCGCGCAACTGGATGCCGCTGGCCTGATCGATCCCAAACGGGTAGGAATCATTGGTTTCAGCCGCACGTGTTATTACGTGGAAAGCGCGCTGATCGAGTACCCGAAACTCTTTGCTGCCGCCTCGATCACCGATGGCGTGGATCAAAGCTACATGCAATATCTCCTGTTTGGTGAGAGCAATGAGGACCTTCGCAACGAAGGTGATGCGATATACGGTACGCCGCCCTTTGGCGATGGTTTACCGGCGTGGACGAAAGCTGCGCCCGGATTCAATCTCTACCGCGTCCAGGCCCCACTCTTGATTGCGTCGATTGGACCTGGTTCGATTCTCGGCGAGTGGGAAATCTATGCATCGTTGCGGATGCAGAAGAAGCCGGTTGATCTGATGTACATTCCCGACGGGCAGCATATTTTGCAAAAACCGCTGGAACGACTGGCCTCACAGCAGAGCAACGTTGATTGGTTCCGGTTTTGGCTCCAAGGCTATGAAGACCCTAATCCACTAAAGAAAGCTCAATACACTCGTTGGCGCTCCCTGAGGGCTCTTCAGAAGCCCTAACTCAGCGCAGTCCGCATATTTGCAATCGCCACTGCTGTTGTTCCTGGTTTGGGCCTGGGCAGGTAAGGGAAGCTCGAAGCGCGAGAAGTAGACGTCATATTCCTGCCCATGGAAGAAAAAGCTTTGCCTCGTTCGTTTTCATCAGTTTCTGAATTCGTAGAACCTCAACTTCAGCAGGGCTTGGAAGCAGCTCAACTTCAGGCTGAGTGGATTGCCGTTGCGGATACCCTCCCGATTATCGTTTTTACGCTGCGTCCTGAAGGAATAATCGAATTTGTGAATTCCCGTTGGTACGAGTTGACGGGATTGGGCAAGGACGCGGTTTTAGAAGAAGCGTGGATGTCGACTGCGCATCCCGACGACGTCGAGGCCACGGTTGCCATTCTTCAGGAAGCAATCGGCGCACGTGCGGCGTTTTCACTTGAAGTTCGTGCGCGCACTGCGGATGGCTCGTATCGCTGGCTGCGCGTTCAGGCTGCACCTCTGCAATTACCAGGCGGAAATATCGTGCGTTGGTTTGGTGTCGGAATCGATATCGACGAGGTCAAGCGAATGCAGGAGGAACTCGAGCAGCGGCGCCGCCGCGACCGGCATATTGCGGCAGCGTTTCAGCGAGCGTCATTGCCTTCGTTGCTGCCGCAGGTTTCCGGTCTGCAATTCGATGCGGTCTATGTGCCAGCGGGTGAAGAGGCCGAAGTCGGCGGCGATTGGTATGATACCATCGAGCTAGACGACGGTTCGATGGTAATCAGCGTGGGAGACGTTTCCGGAAAAGGCTTGGAAGCCGCCATTGCCATGAACAAAGTCCGCCATGCCATGGGTGTCGTACCCCTCTACGAACGGGATCCGGGGAAAATTCTCGACGCTGCGGACTGGTTTTTCCGAAAGCGTTATCCCGACGCAATCGTTACTGCATTTGTGGCCGTCATTAGTCCCGATCGCAGGAGCATATGTTATGCCAACGCAGGGCATTTGTATCCCCTGCTGCGCCGTAATGGTGAAGTACTCGAGCTTCGTTCTTCTGGATTACCACTTGGGGTTCGGCATTTGAGCACACCGGAACCCAGTTGCGAATTCGAAATCGAATCCGGCGATATGCTGATATTGTATACCGACGGTTTGACCGAATGGAGTCATGATTGGGATGAGGGCGAGCGCGCTCTCCATGCAATCGTGCGCAGCGACGCGATTGCGCATACGCCTCTACCCGCGAGGCTCCTGGCCTCCGCCTGCACGTCTGCGCCCTTTCGTGACGACATCGCGATTCTTACGGTTTCGTTTAAGAACGCGTCTCCGTGGTCGTTTCAAACCGCAAACGCCTACGAAGCGATATCGGCGCGCAAGGAAGTTATCGAATATTTGCAGCGGCATATCGACGACCCGTCTATCATTACCTCAGCCGAGGTGGTTTTTGGTGAACTCATCGGCAATGTGGTTCGTCACGCGCCCGGTCCGGTAGAGATCGAAATCGAATACAAAGAACATGCAATCGTTATGCATGTTATCGATTCGGGACCGAAATTTACCTTGACGACCGCGCTCCCTCTCGATGTTTTAAGCGAGTCAGGTCGCGGAATTCCACTGATACGCACAGTGAGCGATGATCTGCATCTCGAGCGTATCAGTGAATACGGCAACCATGTCCGAGCGACGATCCGGATTTAGGTCGAACTAGAGATCCGTTCCAATGTGGGTGAAGATCGCTTTGAGATCGCCCCCGAGTGTCGTCAGAGTGGCAATGAGTGCGACGGAAATGAGGGAAAGAAGAATCCCGTACTCCACGAGCGTCGCGCCGGTTTCATCAGCGATAAGGAATTGAAAAGGCCGCAAGTAATTGTTCATGGCCCAATCGTAACGAATACGTTTCAGCAATGCTACATACGGCCGCTCCCGGCAGGATTGGGATTTTAGGACATCCCCGTTGCTAGGCCCTTCGGTACATCATCCGGGTACTGGTAGGCCTAAGCAAACAGACAGACGTCTTAACGCGACGGTCCGAATTTACGGAGTTGCGGTAGCTATCGCAGGCACTCCCGACGCTTCCATTGCTGGTGCTGCGGATGCGTTTGCGTTCGGTGCCATTGCACCGGTGTTCGGTGATGCTACAGTCGCCGCGCCGGCACCACTCTTCACGACGTGACTGAGCAAGATGCTGGTTGGATCCCCGGGTTTCGAGGTTACGGTGACCGTCGTCTGCTCCGCTGAATTTTCATCTCCGATTTCGAAGGTTGCAAGGGATCCGCCGCTCGTTGCCATGTTCATTTTTTCTGATCCGGCGGGGAGTTGCGATTTATAGTAACTTTCAACTTTCGAGAAATCGTCGGGGGTTTTGAAAACCGCCGTCTCGCTTGTGCCTTTGTCGTTGCTCATTGAGATTCCGCCGTTTTGGTCCTGCGTTGCGCCAGGGTAAACCGGTGCGCCGAGTTTGCTGATGTCGATTGCGCCTGCGCCAACCGTTGCAGAGCCCTGACTTCCATTCACGGTGACGGTCTTATTATCGCCGCTGGTGGTAACGGTTTCCGCTCCGTTACTCGTCGTGATCGTTTGCCGGTGTCCCATACCGCAACCCGCCAGAACGGCGGCTGCCAAAATGCAAAGTGGCGCGAAGCGCTGCATGGATGTGCTCATTTTTCCTCCCTTACGAATGCTGCTGCTGTCCGCATGTGAATGCCGTTGCCTGAATGCTTGCCAGCTCGTTGAGGATGCTCCTGCCTACCGGGGAACGGAAGGCTCTTGGAGGCCAGCGAAACGCTATGCCGACATATGCGTGCAACACAGGGCGGGGATGTAGGTATTATCGGTGCGGGTCTTATCGGGCTGTCTCTTGCGTTTGAGCTTGCTGGGCGTGGGGCGGCGGTTCGGATTTTCGATCGTGGGGAGCCGGGTAAAGCCGCCTCGTGGGCTGGCGCCGGCATGTTGGCGCCGTATACGGAAGAAATCGACGATAAGCCGCTACGGCAGCTCTGCGAACGATCGCTCGCGATGTATCCAGCGTTTACGGAAATCGTTAGGCAAGAAAGCGGCGTCGATCCGCAATTGCAATTGAATGGGATTCTTTCTGTGGCGTACGGAGACGAGGTATCCTCTTTGCGTGAACGCGCCACACGGTTGCACGAGTATGGGATTGCGGCCGCTCTGTTGGATCGAATGCAGACACTTGCGCTTGAACCGGCGCTCGCACCTACCGCTGCCGGTTCGTTGCTCGTTCAGGGGGAAGGGCAAGTCGATAATCGCCGGCTGGGACGTGCATTGCTCGCGGCATGTGAGAAACGCGGTGTCGTTGTTGAAACGAACGTATCATCGGTTGCAGTCCGGTGTAATCCGCGGCGCGTTCTCGGTGTGAGTACGAATGGCGGTTTCTCCGCCGCTGATGCCGTTGTCAATGCGTCCGGCGCTTGGGCAGCCCAACTCGATGAGGTACCGCATTCGTGCGTTCCGGATGTACGCCCGGTGAAAGGGCAAATGTTATCAATCGAAATCCCGCGCGGATTAATGCAGCGCGTAACATGGGTTCCCGGCGCCTACCTTGTACCGCGCGCCGACGGGCGTTTACTCGTCGGTGCAACCGTTGAGCACGTCGATTTCGATCAGCGCGTTACCGCCGACGGAATGTACACACTTTTGCAGGCCGCCCTATCTGCTGCGTCCGGCCTGCAGCATTTTACAATTGGCGAAATGTGGGCCGGTCTGCGACCCGGGACTCCCGACGGCCGCCCTTTCCTCGGTCCCACCCCGCTTGAGGGATATTTCATGGCCACGGGTCATTATCGCAACGGCATTCTTCTCGCGCCGGTTACTGCTGTTCTGCTTGCCGATGCTATTGAGGGAAACGCTGCCGCCTGTACGCCGTTTTTGTTAGAACGCGGGGTAGAAATGCCCGCTTCGCGAAGAGAAGTATCATGAAAGCTTCGGTCAATGGTGTTGAGCAAGAGTTGCCTGACGAATTAACGATAGCGCAGCTTCTCGAGAATATGGGTGCGCCAAAAACCGGCATTGCCGTAGCTCGTAACGACGAAGTCGTAGTTCGCTCTGCGCACGCGCATGAAAAGGTCTTTGCCGGGGACCGGATAGAGATTATTAAGGCAGTAGCCGGCGGGTAAATACGATGAACGATACATTACACATAGGCAAATACACGTTTGCTTCGCGATTGATTGTGGGGACGGGGAAGTATCCTTCGCTGGATGTGATGCAGGCTGCGCATGAAGCGAGTGGTGCGGGGATGATTACCGTGGCGATTCGGCGGATTAATTTGGATGATGCGTCGGGTAAAACGATGCTTGATTATATCGATCGATCGCGCTATACGATTTTGCCGAACACGGCCGGGTGTTACACTGCGAAAGATGCGATTCTTACAGCGAAATTAGCGCGTGAATTGCTGGAGACCGATTTGATCAAGATCGAAGTGATCGGTGATGCACAGACGCTGTACCCCGACACGCGGGGGACGCTCGAGGCCGCGGAAATGTTGGTAAACGATGGGTTTACGGTATTGCCGTACATTGGCGATGATCCGATCGCATGCAAGCAGTTGGAAGAACTCGGGTGTGCGGCGGTGATGCCACTAGCTGCGCCGATTGGCAGCGGGCTGGGGGTATGCAACCCGTATTCTATTCGCATTATCAAAGAGCGTGCAAGCATTCCGGTTATCGTTGATGCTGGGGTTGGGACCGCTTCGGATGCTGCGATTGCGATGGAGTTGGGTGTTGACGCGCTACTGATGAATACCGGTATAGCGGCAGCGAAAGATCCTGTGCGAATGGCTTCGGCGATGAAGCACGCGGTTCTCGCCGGACGCGAGGCATTTTTAGCCGGTCGCATGGAACGCCGGCTTTACGCGAGCGCATCTAGTCCGTTGCGCGATCTCATCACTGTTGCTTCCACGAACCAATGAGCCGCGCCGCGTAGCGGCGTTTCGCGGTGCGCCCAGGAGCCGGCAATTGCATCGACCTGAATTTCTTCAAGCCGCTCGACGGCAAAGTTTTTCTCAAGCAATTCACGTAACGACGGTTCGTCAAAATACGAATGCGGAACACCGCGCTCATCCCCTTCTAACGGTGCAAAGGTTCGTTCGCTAAGCTTCGCGCCTTTGCCGAAGCGCGCGTCGTGTGTGGATCCAAACGCTGCATAGAGTAAACCGTTTGGTTTGAGTTGCATGGCTATTGCATCGAGAAGGTGTGCGATATCGGACAAGGTACCGTGTAGGAGTCTGTGTGTCGAGAGTGCGGCGTGAAAAAGATTGCGGCGGTCCCTCGACTGCGCGTCTGACAACGCGGAGTTTATCCTGAGCGAAGTCGAAGGGCTCGGGATGACATGGGGGACGATGGTGTTTATGTCATCGTCTGGAATTCCGACGTATATGAAGCCGGCGGCGGTGAGAGGGGCGGCGTTTCGCCCGCTTCCGGTGCCGATTTCAATGACGCGAAGAGTGTTGAAAGTCTTCGAATGGATCTCGCCGCGATGCGCGTGATCCTTGAGATGTGATGCCATGCGACCCGTGAGGCACTCGATGAGGCGAGTGGCTAGTGGGTGTGGCGGGCGGGTGGAGCTTGCTTTGGATGGCGAAGAAGATGACATGGCGTCTGAAACGCTCATTATCGTTGTTGGCGGTGACTACCTCGCGATCGAGATTTGTCGAGAGATCCTGCGAACCTCGGGGCACCGGGTTGTGCTGCTGTGGGAGCACGAGAGCGATGCGTTTGACCGTAAGGTCGCGCGCGAAGCGAGAAATCTGGCTGAAGAATTTGGCGTCCTATTCACACTGCACGCAGAAGATCCGACGGAACCCGGTGCCCTCGAACGTGCGGGGCTGTCGAGGCGTTCCGGATCTGAAAACGGTACGTGCCTTGTTGCTGTTGCGAATGACGATCGGTTGAATTTGCGGGTGGCATTGGCGGCGCGCGACCTTGATGAGTCAGTTCGTATTACATTGCGGCAATTTAATCCGATTCTTGGGCATAAGGTGCAGGAAGCGTTGCATCAGCATCGCTGCACGGTTGTGTCGCCGGCAGCGCAGGCGGCGGCAACCTATGCAGCGGCCGCTGTTGATCCCGATTGCGGATATGCGTTGCCGTTTCCAGTGCTTGAAACAATCCTTTCACGCGCGGCGCACCGGCGCGATTCCATCGATACGCCGAGCGAATTCAATGAGTGGACGGTAAGCCGGCTTTACGGTTTTTCGGAGCGCAATGCGATTGATTTCGGGATCGCGGGAATGTACATTCCCGATGCCGAGCTACAGATGAAGGCTCGCATCGTTGCCGTACATGGCCGCGTACCGTATCTCTGCCACGGCAGCGACGCGCATCCTGATGACGCACTCCTTGCAGAACCATTAAAACCGGACGACCGGCTTGTTGTGTTCGGTCCGGTACGACGCTTGCGCGATTCGCGCCTTGATGCATTCGAACGGGCTGAAACGTACATTTCACGTGTTGCCGATGTATGGAGCAATCTCGGCCGGTCGATCCGGCGCACCGAACCGCTGCTACGCAACGTTTTACTTGCAAGCATTGCGCTCTATGCAGCATTTGTAGCGTATTTTACCGTCACATTGCATCTTACTGTTCCGGCGGCAATGTATTTCGTTATGGCGACGATGGCAACCGTGGGGTACGGCGATATCACGCCATGTCATAATTGCACGACGCAACCGAATTTCGGCCCGAATGATGCGCTGCTGGTAGCGATGCTGGCGATGATTGCCGGGTTAACGATTTTCGCGGTATTCACCGCCACGATCACATCGTCGCTGAATTCTGCGAAAACGCGCTTGCTGCAAGGCTTGCGCCATATTTATCGACGAGGACATATTATTGTTTGCGGTGCGGGGAATGTGGGTTCGTTGGTGATCGATTATTTGCGCGAGATGGGTGAGCGCGTTGTCGTCATCGAATCGAAACCCGATGCCCTATTGATTGAACTCGCCCGCGAAGGCCGGATCGATTTGCTCACGGGCGATGCGGCAAGCGACGATGCGATCGAATATGCTGCGCCGGAGCGAGCGCGTTGCCTTGTCGGTGTAACCAATAGCGACACCGTAAATCTTGAGGCCGCGCTGGGCGCGCGATCGCGCACGCGATTACGTGGTCAGGGTGAACTCAACATCGTACTGCGCATCGACGATCTTACGTTTGGTTCTTCGATCCAGCGACATTTTGGAATCAACTCATTCTCAACCACGGAACTCACGGCACCCACCATCGCAGGTCTTGCACGTTTCGAATCAACGCGCGGACGCCTCGATCTTTTCCCCGAAACGCAATATGCACGGCGTTTCCAACTCGTCGAGCGCGCGCAAGATGAACACAATATGCCGCCTCCGTCGCCACCGGAACGCCCCGGTTACAACGTGCAATGGATTCCGCTGTACATCTGGCGCGAAGAATCCGGTGGCACGGGCAAAACGCGCCGCATCCGCGACTTCAGTGAGGTCGTGCCCGGGGATCGTATGCTCTTCATGGTTCCCCTCGACCAGTTTGCTCCGGCAGGCCAAGCCGGGCAGATGGATAAGGATCCCGCGTATACCATTTAGCCACTATCTTAAGGAGTGCCATGCTCGAAGAGGGCGATAAACTACCGAAACTCACATTGCTCGATGATGAGGGCAAAAAAGTTACGACAACCGATCTCGCCGACGAGTATCTTGTTCTGTACTTCTATCCCAAAGACGATACCTCGGGCTGCACCAGCGAGGCGCAGCAGTTCCGCGATTTGCTGCCGAAATTCAAGAAGAAGAAAGCGTGCATCGTCGGGGTAAGCCGCGACTCTGTCGCATCGCATCAAAAGTTCAAGGAAAAATACGATCTCAATTTCCCGCTGCTCGCCGATACCGAATCAAAACTCTGCGATGCAATGGGCGTCATCGTTGAGAAAAACATGTATGGCAAAAAGAGCATGGGCATCCAACGTTCAACATTCCTCGTGGATGCCAAAGGGAAGATCGTCAAAGTCTGGCCAAAAGTCAGCGTAACCGATCACGCTATCGATGTAGTAGCGTCAATTCCCTAATAATCACCGCATTCCGAGACAGTCCGGGTGCTTGCCCTCCAGAAATATACTTGCTCTAGCAAAAAAGCCGGGCCGGGGAACCGGTTCGACTTTTTTGGTTGGCTACTCGCTTGGGCTGCGAGGTGTTTTTTTAGTGGCCCCATCCACCGCGGTTGTGCCTGCCGTTACGATCGTAGCCGTTGTACCCGTCATTGTACCCGTAACCATTGTTGTACCCGTTATTGCCGTTATACCCGGTGTTATTGCCATTTTCAGTGATGTAGCAACTTCCGTTGTTACAGTTTACTTGTTGGCCCTGGTTTCCCGGGTACCACGATTGTCCGTTGGGCGCGACGACGTGGCCATCTCCGTAGACCGTGCTGCCGTCGGGGAGATAACCTTCGACCCTATTAGCAACTGCGTTTTTATTCGAAACGTTGGCCGCGGTGAAGAGCAGCGCTGCGGCAGCTCCTGCGATAAGCAATGTAGAGGTGGTTTGCGCGCCATTCGCTTTGGCGGGTTGTGCCGTCATTGGTACGAGCATTGCTGCGAGTACGATGGCGGCGATTATTTTTTGGAAGACTGTGATTTTCATGGTTCGGTGAACCTCCTGAGGCAACGGTAGCCCTCTATTCTGCGAAACGGTGGAGAAACCACAAAAGTTCCTGAGAATCTCTGTGCGTGGCTCACATTTGAACGGAACGAGTACCGCCGACGCCTATGAGATCATTCGGTTCCGAATTCTGTGACGACTCGGTGCTTTACGGGAAGAATCGCCACCACTGCGAGTGCTAGGCCCGCAATCATGAACATGAAGCCATTGGTAAACGTGTGAGTCGCTGCTACAATATGGCCGACGACGATTGGAGCGATGAAGCCACCGATCTGACCGGCGAAGTTTACGAAACCGCTGAAAGCACCGCGGATTTTTTTCGGAGCGAGATCGAGCACGATCGCCCAGAACGGCCCGAATCCGCCATAAAGAAAGAATGCTGCGATCGAGAGTCCCGCGACACTCCATGCCGTGGTGTTCGCACGAAATGTAGCGACAAGACCAAGTGCTGCGAGCGCATAGGTTGCGGCAATCAGCAGCGGACGAACACGATAGAGCAGCGATTTTCCGAGCCAGCCGATGGTGAGCAACCCGGCAAAGCCTGCGAGATACGGAATTGCCGAGGCAATTCCAAGCGCATGGAGATCGAGATGCCGTTCGGTGGCAAGATAGGTTGGAAGCCACCCCAACAATCCCCAAAACGCAATATTGAAACCAAAGTATGCCAGCGCGACTCCCCAGGCGGGCGCATAGGCAATGATGCTTCGCCAGTCTTGCCCAACATGTTCCACTCGCGACGCTCCCGCGCGGCTCGAGCGCGGAAGGAACAGAAAAAGCACCACCGCCATGAGAAACCCAGGCAATGTAAATAACAGAAAAAGTCCGCGCCAACCAACGTGCTCCAATGCTAGCGCAGCGAGCGGAGAAACAATCGCCGGACCGAGCGCAAGCGACGTGAGAAAGAACCCGTTCGCGACGGACCGTTCGCGCGAATCGAACGCATCGCCGATGAGCTTAAACTGCGCGCCGTTTTCGAGCCCCTCGCCGACACCGAACAATACCCGCGTCACGAGCAAACGCCGCAACCGAGGTTGCAAGCCCTGTAAGCCCCGTAAACAGCGACCACCATACGAGCGCGATGACGAGAATATTTCGCGAGCCGAATCGATCCGCCAACGCGCCTGCCGGTATCTGCATCACCGCATACCCAATAGAAAATGCCGAGAGCAACCACCCGAACGTCGCTGGCGAAAGATGCAAAGCGTTCATCATCGTCGGCCCCGCAATCGAGATATTCACCCGATCGAGATACGCCACAAACAACGACAACCACACCAGCCCGAGCGTCACCCACTTCGCTCGTCCGGAGATCATTGATTGCATTGCAACGAGTTCGTTATAGGGAAGCTTTTTAACGGCTTGCTAATTTTCTGATGATGCGTTGCCACGGGGCAATGAGAATTGAATGAGTGCGCGGACGGGGGCGAGGCCGCGGCTTACTACGGCGCAGGAGGTTACGCGGAGGCCAAGGGTTTCGAGGCGGCGCTGGGAGGCGAGAAGTTCGCGTCCGTTGGTAACGACGTCCTCGAGAAGAAGTACATGCTGCCCCGCTTGATACGGGCCTTCGACGAACTCGTTTGCGAATGCACCATAGCCTTTTGGCTGTTTGCGTACGGCAATCATGGGAATTCCGGAAAGCTGCGAAACGGCCGTTGCGATCACAATGCCGCCGAGTTCGGTTCCGCCAATAAGATCAGGGCTCACTTCGGTGATAATTGTCGTGAACAAACGCGCGATCCGGCGCAAGATATGCGGATCGGCAAAGAGTGCGAATTTATCGATATAATAGTCGCTGTGAATGCCGCCGGAGAGCACGTAATCACCGCGCGTGAGGGCACGCTCGACGATCGTTTTGCGCAACCAGTTCAATTCCGGAAGCGAAATTGCCGGCTGATCGGGATTCCCTAAATACTCCATTGCCACGCATTCCACGATTCGGTAACCGGGTTCGGATCGAACCCCTTAAAGCCATCACTGATCGGCTGCATCTGCCTCGCCCACCACAAGAAAATCTCCGGAACGTCCCGCGCCTCGAGCTCCTGAATTTTGAAATACGCTGCCTTGCGTGTCGGCCGATCGTAGCTTTCGAGTGCGACGGTTTGTGCCGCATCCATTTCAGGATTACAGTACCGGATGCTGTTCCAGCCATGTGGCGGGAAATATTTACACATGAGACCGGTAGAATTGTCAGGATCGATACCCGCGAACCACCCGCTGAGCGTCAAATCATATTGCCCGAGCTGTAAGATCCCACCCATTCCGGCAGGCGCAAACAACTGCTGCCCGGGGAAGAACTTGATTGCAATCTCGATCCCTGCGTCGCGCAGCATCTCCTGAAGCTGTACCGCCGCTTGCCGCCGCGTCGCATTACTATTATTCGAAACGAGTTCGAGCGACAGCCGTACCCCATTTTTCCGCATAATCCCATCGGGCCCGGGGGTCCACCCTGCTTCCGCCAGCAAAGCACGTGCTTTCGCCACATCTCGCAACACCGGATGTATATTCGGATTGAACGCCCAAATCCAGTTCGGAAGATCTTCCGTTGCAATTGTCGTTTGCCCATACGTCAACGTGTTGATAAGCAACTGCTTGTCAATCGCATACGCAATTGCACGCCGCACACGAACATCTTGCAACAACGGCCGCGCAAGATTCAGCCCAACGTTTTCATACCCGTTAACATTCACCCATACAATGCGTGTGCCCGGAATCCCAGAAATCGCCTGATAGTTATGAATTGACGCTTCAAAAATCCAATCGATATCGTGCGTACGCAAAAGATTAACCGAAGTATTCTCATCCGGAATTTCCCGGACCTCGACTTCCTTTAGCTTCGGCGCCCCGAGAAAAAAATGCGGATTTGCCGCAAACGTAATGTGGTCACCCTTACTCCATTCCACAAACGTAAAGGGTCCATTGCTAACAGTCGGAGCTTGATTAAAGGGAACTTCATTGAGATTCGAATACCGCGCAAGCACATGCGCCGGCATTACAACGGCTGGCGAGTCGCTCTCAGCGAAAAATGAATTAACAAATGGTGAGAATTTTTTCATGAGATGAACGATAACCGTGCGGTCGTCGGGGGTATCGATCGAGGCAATATCATCGTACACATGTCGCGAGATGACGTTTGTGACGGGATTCATAATCGCTTGCCACGTCCACTTGACGTCATGCGACGTTACCGGCACACCGTCGTTCCATCGAGCTGGGCGCAAGTGATAGGTTATTGTCAATCCATCCGCGCTCACTCCACCGTTTTCAAGTGTCGGCACGCTGGAAGCCAGAATCGGAACCGGCTCTCCCTTATCATCGGCGCTGAGCAACGGCTCGAACAACAATTTCGCGATAAAGTTATCCGTCGTAGTCGTCCCAAGCAACGGATTCAAACTCTTAACGTCTTGCTGAATCGCAACCCGTAAAACCCCAGGCTCCGTCTCCGAATTCCCTAACGTAGAAACCCTCGTGCATCCACAAAATGCCAAAGAAATCGCAATAAAAACAATCAGCCGCCCACGAGTCATAGTACCTGAGCTCCTAGCGACGTTTCTTGCCCGGTTTTTTCGCCACCGTCTTTTTTACTGTAGCCTTTTTCGCCGCACCCTTCTTCGCTGAATGCTTAACCACGGAATGCTTCTTCACCGGCATGGAAGCTTTCTTCGCGCTACCCTTTGAAGCCGCAACTTTCTTCACTGCTGGTTTTTTTGCCACCGGTTTCTTTACCGCTGGTTTCTTTTTCATCACCGTTTTTGCGACAGGTGCTTTTGCTGGCGCAACTTTTTTCGCTGCCGTTTTTGCCACCACTGGTTTCTTCCCCGCGGTTTTCTTCGGAGGAGCCACAGGCTTTGGCGCAGGCTTACTTACCGGAACTACCGCCTTTTTCGCCGCCGGCTTCGCCGCTGTTCCAGATTTTGCGGGCGCTTTTGTCGTGCGCTCGGGTCCGGTTGTGCGTTTTTTCGCACTGGTATCGCGCTGCGTGCGTTTTGATGCGATAGCTTTTTCTTCAGTAGGCTCGGGAAGCCCAAGTTCGGCACGTCCAAACCCGGTGATGCTGCTTCCGGGTGTGACCGTCTGACGAGGTGCCGCATGCCGTTCGATATGCTCCCGCGTTGCGCGCAAGGCAACGCGCGCCAAACGCCCGTTGACGGGGAACACGATTTCGTTGATGTCGACGTCGTCAAGCATTTTGAGTGCGGTTTCGAATGCACCCGCTTGATCTTTCGGACTGTGTGCATCGGAACCAATCGCGATCCCCACGCCCTTTTTCTTGGCTTTGCGCATCAAACGCAGGTTGGCATCCAAATATTTCTTTTTTTCTTCCTCGCTGTGGTCGCGATAGAGAAAACGCGTGTTGATTTCGACGGCCATCCCGCGTGTAGCACACGCATCGAGCAGTTGATCCTCATACTCTTCGAGCTTTTTCCGTTCGGGCCAATGCCCAAAAATCGCCGGAACGTAAAAATGTCCGACGATGTGACCGGGAAGCTTTTCAATGTCTTCGAGGAGACGTGCCATGTACAGTTCCCATGTTTTCGCCGTTCCAACGTGGTCGAAAAGCGCAACGAACTCAGGGTTGTCGAATGGCCACTGAAAATCCGCGCCTTTCTCGGGATGATCGATTGTTAGAAAATGCACCGAACGAATCAGCCCGTCGGGGCGCATGGCGTCAACGATGTTCTGTGCGTCGGGACGAGACCTCGGATCGTTATCCATCTCTGCGCCGATCGAGAAGCGCATACCGCGCCGCAGCCCTTCGGAGACGACCGCTGCGTGTGTAACCTCGACTCCAGCGATCTCGGCAGCCCCATGCAGATCACCGGCCTGTGCGAGCTTCAACGCCCTGCGAACCGTATTGACGGCTCCTGGGTCCTCAAACGTCAGGTAATTGATATGATCGCTTACCATCAAAAAACGTGGTGCGCCGCGACGGCATGCGTGGAAAAACCAGAGGAAGAGCATGCGCGCCGAATAGGCGAGCGGGCGTTCCTCAGAGTAGGGACGATGCTCCCCCTTGGCGTGGCCATGGACATCCGGAATGGCGGCGGTTCGTGCGTCGCTCAGAGCGGTTACTTCCTTCTAGTGACAAGCAAGTGAAATTTCGGACTGCTTCTATACGCCACCCACCAGCTCAACCCCGCCAGCGCAAA